>Ga0105252_10000009_pt1 | contig 306574 bp, 260 predicted proteins | sample EasRivMeERMZT100_FD_89675 | JGI IMG/M metagenome (GOLD analysis project Ga0105252, IMG submission 89675) | Soil microbial communities from meander-bound floodplain in the East River, Colorado, USA - East River MetaG ERMZT100 | ecosystem: Environmental > Terrestrial > Soil > Floodplain... | reverse complement strand
GCTGACGTCGACCGAGAACAAGATCGCGTTCGCGCGCCAGAGCTACACCGACGCGGTGAACTTCTATAACAACAAGATCGAGATGTTCCCGTCGAACGTGGTCGCGGGCATGTTCAACTTCCGTCCCGAGGCGTTCTTCGAGATCGAAGAGCCCACGCAGCGCGAAGCGCCGAAGGTTTCCTTCACGCGTTAACGCACGATGTTCTGGGAACTCATTGCCGCTAACCGCAGGAAGTCGTTCCTGTTGTTCGTCGGGATGGCGGCGCTGCTCGTCACGCTCGGCTATTTCATCGGCCAAGCGACCATGGGCGAGGGCGGCGGCAACATCGGCATCATTATCGCGATCGCCCTGTGGGTGATCATGTCGGCGGCGAGTGTCTTCGGCGGCCCCGACATCGTGCTGCGCATGAGCCGCGCCAAGCCTGTCACCGAAGACGTCCATCCCCAGCTGTTCAACATCGTCGAAGAGATGAAGATCTCGGCCGGCCTCCCCGCCATGCCGAAGGTCTACATCATCGACGAAAAAGCGCCCAACGCGTTCGCGACCGGTTTGCGCCCCGAGGACAGCGCCATCGCGGTGACCGCGGGCCTGCTCACCAAGCTCAACCGCGACGAGCTGCAGGGTGTGATCGCGCACGAGACGTCGCACATCATGAATCGCGACGTGCAATTTCTGACCCTTGCGTCGGTGATGCTCGGTAGCATCGTGTTGATCTCGCAAGTCTTCCTCCGCGGGATGTGGTTCGGCGGTGGGTCGAGCAAGCGCTGGCGCTCATCGAAAAAGAGCGAAGGGGGAGGAGGAGGCGGCGGCGCGCTGGTCGTGGTCGCCATTGTACTGGCGATCCTGGGACCCATCTTCGCACGGCTGTTGTATTTCTCGATCTCTCGCAATCGCGAGTACCTGGCCGATGCGTGTGCGGTGCGACTCACACGGTACCCCGCGGGTCTCGCGAGTGCGCTGGAGAAAATCTCCGAATCGCCGCTCCATCTCGAAGCCGCCAACCAGGTCAACGCGCCCATGTTCATTGTGGCACCGGTGCAGGGCCCGAAGGCGTCCGGCTGGGGGGCGACACACCCGCCCATTCAGGAGCGCATCGCGATCCTGCGCTCGATGAGCGAAGGCGCGGGCTTTTTGAGCTACCAGCACGCGGCGGCGAAAGTGCGCGGGAAGCCGTCGATGATCATGCCCGCCTCCGCGATCAAGAAGGACGAGCGCGTCGCGGTGCGCGAGGCGCACCCGGACGTCGTTCGCGAGCAGAGTGAGAAAGCCCAGGCGCGCGACGTGATGGATTTGATGCGCGCGGTGAACGGCTTCGCGTTTTTATTGTGCGCGTGCGGATTGAAAATCAAGGTGCCGCCCGAGTTCACCGATCCGCAGATCACGTGCACGCGCTGCGGCCGCACCAACGAAATTCCGAAGGCGCAGGTAACCGAATTCGCCGAAGTCGCCGCCGCCGTCGGTGCCATCGTGGGATCACAGGTGAAGACCGCCACCAGTGACCTCCCCTTCGCCCAACCTGCCTCCGGCGCACCCGCCGGCGCCGACGCGCCGCTCGAATACCAACGTCGCACGCGCGGCGAGTGGGAATCGTTCTCGTGCGCGTGCGGACACCTGCTGCAATTGTCCCCCATCTTCTCCGCGAGCGAAGTCCGCTGCCCGCAGTGCACGCGGATCACGCGCGTGACCTAGGCGACGCTCGTTCACGAATTCACACGCATCGTGTGAGCCTTCTTCCATGTCGCCTGCGACCCTAGGAAGGCATTGGCCCCGCTATGGTAGTTTTTCCCGCCTCTCATTCCCTCTCCTTCCCCAATAGGTGCGCTTAAAAGAGTTAGCTATCGTAACAGCAGGCAAGGGGACTTGAGGAGGCAGTTGTGCAGAGGTTCAATACCATAGCGGGTGCCTGGAGTTGGCGAAGCTCCGCTCGAAAGTCGCGGACGCAGCGCCGGGACGCGGTCGTTTACGGCCACACGCGCTGGGAAGCGGCCGAAGCGACCCGGCGCGAGCTTGCGTCCCTTTGTGCGGAAAGAGATCTGCTGGCGGCGCGCTTGGGCGAAGGCGTTGGGTCGGATTATTCGCGCCCGACCGAGGCGAATTCGCCCCCTCAGAGCCCAGTCCTCGATCTCGTTCTCAATGCCCTTCGGTCCACCACTGCACGGCGCACGGTGCGCTACCGCCCAGTATTTCGGGGAGCGGACATTCAGCGCCGACTGACGCGCGGCCTGCTTTCAGTTCCACGAAGAGAGTTCTTTTTCAAAGCAAGATAGGCGGGGAGTAGACCTTTGGTGCCGCGCCGCGCTCCGGTGGTGGAATGGAGCAGCATTCGCGCGACGCGGCACCATCTCTGGCGGAATTCGTGGCTGAAGAATGTCAACTCGCTGCGACGCGTGCTACCCCGGAACCCCACAGAATTTCCGATTGGGAACATTACCTAGTGTAGGACGAGTGATCCCCCGGGTTGTCACCGGGTTCATGGTCGTGCATTGTTGGCATCGGCATATTACGGCGTCGGTATGCGAAGTTGAGCCTTTCGAGCGCAGTCTGGTATACTCCTTCGGCGCCGGTGCAAGAGCCATCACACGTCCACCGGAGAGGAGTCCCCGCTATGCCTTCTAGCCGAGGCGGTAAAGTCATTCATACCAAGGCGAGTCGCTTCCTGCCCCATCCTGCCGAGTCCGATTCTGCCCGTCTTTCGGAGCTGGTGTCCCACTTGAGCAAGAACCGAACGCAGCTTCGCGAGGAGTGGTTACGCCGAATCACGGGTGCCGAGCTCCTGCAAGCGATGACCAAGGAAGAACTCTTCGCAGAGGCTACCTCGGTCTACGACAGCTATGTCGAGGCACTCTCGACCGGTACCCTCGAGGCCCTGCAGGCGTACGCTCGCAACCTTTCCGAGCGAATCATTCCGCGCGGTGTGGAGACCAACGAAGTGGTCGGCATCGTGCTACTCCTGCGCGACGTGCTGGCCCGCTCGCTGTTCGCCAAGTATCAAGAAGACTTCCCGATTCTCAACAAGGTGCTCGACGCGTATGAGCCCGCCGCCAACCGCATCGCCATCACGGTGGCGGTCGGATTCGTGCAGGAGCGCGAGCGCGTCATTCGCGAGCAGCAAGAGGCCATTCGCGAATTGTCGACGCCCGTGTTGCAGGTACGCAACCGCCTCCTCATTCTCCCCATGATCGGGCTCATCGACCCCGCGCGGGCGCGCCAGTTGACCGAGCAGCTGCTGCGCGGCATTCGCACCACGCGCGCGAAAGTGGTCGTCATCGACATCACCGGTGTGGCGGCCATGGACGCGAACGTCGCCAACCACTTGGTGCTCACGGTCGAGTCCGCGCGACTCCTGGGTGCGACCGTCATCGTGACCGGCCTCTCGCCCGAGATCGCGCAGACGCTGGTGAATATCGGCGTCGACCTGGGCAAGATGCACACGGTAGGCGATCTGCAGGGTGGTATCGAGGAAGCGGAACGCCTGCTGGGTTACAAGGTGATCCCGAATCGAGAGTCCGATGGCGAATAAATCCCACGTAGCCCCTCTCATGGGGGCATAGCATGGAAGTTCCAATTCTAAAGCAGGGTCTGCACCTCATTGCGACGGTGCAGTCCGCACTTTCGGACGCGGACCTACTGCAGCTGCGCGACGCACTGGTCGAAAGTGTCGGCCGCATGCGCGCGCGGGGCGTAATTGTGGATGTGACGGCATTGGACGTCATGGACTCGTTTGCGACCCGGATTCTGCGCGACATCGCGTACATGGTCCGGCTCCGAGGTGCCGAAACCGTGATTGTTGGGATCCAGCCCGAAGTGGCGTTCGCCATGGCTCAGTTTGGGTTGAGGTTGGAAGGAATCACGTCGTCGCTGGACCTCGAAGAGGGACTTGCATACTTGGATGAAAAGACTCGCCGCCGCCCGAACCCATAACGCCAAGCCTCCTATCACGGGAGAGCAGTGCGTACGCCTCGCGTCCGACATGGACATCGTCGCGGCGCGACAGCTCGCGCGCGCGCTCGCCGAGCAGATCGGTTTTTCGGCAGGAGACGCGACCGTGGTTGCGACGGCGGTTTCGGAGTTGGCGCGCAACATCGTCGATTATGCGCCGCCCGGCGAAATGGTCGTGCGTTCCATCGAGAATGGGAATCGCGTCGGCCTGGTACTCGTCGCGCGTGACAACGGGCCCGGGATTAAAGACATTGCGCGCGCCATGCGCGACGGTTTCTCGACCTCCGGCCGGCTCGGTCTCGGACTTCCCGGGGTCCGCCGTCTGATGGACGAATTCGAGATCGTTTCAGAGCCCGGCAAAGGCACCTGCGTCACGGTGAAAAAGTGGATCACTCGGCGCGGTCGTTAGTCGAATGGAGCGCGGCAAGTCGCCCCAAGAGCGGCGAGACGGTTTCGGGCGACGCGTACCTCGCGACTCACGTCGGCGATACCGCGCTGATCGCCGTCGTCGACGGCTTGGGTCACGGCACTGAGGCCGCCGAAGTGGCCAATACGGCCGTCGCGGTCGTCGAATCGCACGCAACCGAATCCTTGAGCGAGTTGGTCCGATGGTGTCACAGCGCGCTGCGCGGAACGCGCGGCGTGGTGATGACGCTGGCCTCGATCGATTGCGCCAACGGCACCCTGACGTGGCTGGGAGTCGGCAACGTCTCCGCAGTGTTGCTGCGCGCGAATCCCACCCACCATCGTGCCCGCGATGTGCGCGAACACCTCGTGCTGCGGGGCGGGGTGGTCGGTCAGAAGGTCCCTCTGGTTGTCCCCGCCACCTTGAAAGTCTCTTCCGGCGACACACTCGTGATCGCGACCGACGGCATCCAATGGAATGCTCAAAACGAAGCGCTTCCGCGCGGAAACCCGGATTCGATGGCGCAACGCCTGGTCGATGGGTCTAAGCCCACCGACGATGCGCTGGTGGTGGTCGCGCGTCTTTGCGATCCCGACGACAATCGTTAGTAATCGCTAGCAATCTCTCAGAAGGACTGCGAAGGACTGCGGTGCTGCGCCGAACGCGTGTTCGGAGCATCTGGTTTGTTGCGCGTTGCGACGCAGCACCAAGAGCAGAATTAGCCCGCCGCGACCGAATCTAGAGTTCCGGCTCCGAATCGATGCGAAAGACCCCGCGCGAGCACGTAGGCGGCGTTCCCTGGAGGTAGCATCGATTCGGGCCAGGAATCAGACCGGTCGCGGCGGAAGAGCGTGGAAATGGCCCGCGCGTGAATCGCGAGGGACCAGCGGGGGGCGATACCGAACGCTGCAAACGCGATGATGCGCTTGAATCTTCGACGACGCCGGCCTAGTAACATGGCACCTATTTCCCCGTTTTAGAGAGACTCAAAATCGACTGTAAAAAAGGTTATCCGGAAGCTGTCGCCAGCTCCATTGGGGCTAACCACTAAAGAAGGGGTTGGAAATTACCGAGGTGGATGGTCGCGCCGGTCAGATTTCGATGAAACCCCGCCGAATCGCGTAACGAACCAGGCCCGCGGTGTCGTGGATATCCAGCTTTTTCATGATGCTGGCGCGATGGGCGTCGACTGTTTTCCCGCTTACATGGAGGATGGCGCCGACTTCTTTCGACGTCTTCCCCTCGGCCACGAGCTGGAGTACTTCGCGCTCACGCGGAGTGAGCGGGTCCTCGGGTATCTCGGAGTTCGAGCGTACCGCGCTCGCCAGCGCACTCGATATCCCGGGACTCAAGTAAACCGAACCGTCGCGAACCTGCCGGATGGCCGACACCAAATCGGAGGATGCTTGCGACTTCAACACGTAGCCACCGACGCCGGCACGAAGGGCATCGATTACATAGGCGTCCTCGTTGTGCATGGTGACGACGACCGTTTTCGTTTCGGGGCGGTTTCGCTGGATGGAACGCGCAGCGTCGATTCCGTTTAGGCCGGGCATCGAAATATCCAATACCGCGACGTCCGGGGTCAACGATTCTGCCAAGCGCACCGCTTCGTGGCCGTCTTGCGCCTCTCCCACGATTTCGAACCCCGCGTTGCGCAAGAGCGCCGCGATACCTTCACCGATCAACCGTTGATCTTCAGCTACCAGGATGCGAAGCGACATAGGGCGTCTCCAATGGGATAGTGGCAGTGACAACGGCGCCGCCGGCTCCGGGAGCCGTCCCCCAGCGAACACTACCACCGAGGGGTGCTAAGCGCTCGCGCAATCCGACCAAGCCCAAGCCGCGCTTTCGGCCGCGCGCGGGCTGGGTCGCGAATCCAGCACCGTCGTCGGTTACCGTGCAACAGACTTCGCGCGCGCGCAGCTCCACGCGCACGTCCACGCGTCCGGCACCCGCATGCTTGGTTGTATTGACGAGTGCCTCCTGGACGGTTCGATACAGCGCGACTTCAACCGGGCTGGGCAGCCGATCCACCGCCGACGCCTCGACGCGTACCACGAGACCCGTGCGCTTCATAATACCGTCGCCCAGTTCACGAAGGGCGGGGATCAGGCCCAGGTCGTCGAGGACCGTCGGGCGCAGCTCGTGCGAAAACCGCCGCAAGTCAGCGTGTATGCGATCCAACAGGCTGGCGGTGTGGGCAAGGCCAGGTTTCAAGTACCGTGGCGCGTTGCTGGACAACTGTTGCAATTCCATGTACACAGACGCCAGCAACTGTCCGGCGGAGTCGTGGATCTCGTGCGCGATGCGACGGGTCTCTTGCTCGAGAAGATCGTTTTGTCGCCGCAAGGCCTCGTTCGCTTCGCGCGACCCCTGGAAAGCCATCTCGAAGGGTGACAGGCACTCGAATACGAATCCCTCGGCAGCGGCCGAAATGCGCGCCCTTTCGGAGCTCGTGCGTGCAGCCCCGATGGCGTCGATAACGACTTGGTGGACCATTCCCATCCATTGCATCAAGCCCACGCCCTCGGCCATGGCGCGACGGCCGAACTCATACGTCGATAGCCGGGTGGTCTCGTCGGAGCGCGCCAGATAAACGCTGAACGCGTCCTTGATCTCGCTCATCCATGACTCCTTGTTCAGCTCGATCGTGCTGCTGCAATAAGAGTGTTTACTTAGGAGAGGCTGAGCAATCGAGTTATCTATGGACTCTCGCATAATGCTTCTTACGTACCCTTGTTTCGGGTTTGGACCGAATAGTAGGTGCTCTCCATTATCAATGCCCCAAACTCGGGGTCGCGATCTGTAAGCTCGCGCACAAAGCGTATGTGCTTGTTTGACGATCGGTTAGCGTTCGTGCTCGGCGTCGGCGCGTCTGCTAGACTTCGGCTGGGAGGAATTCACCGCTTCGATGTCGTCCGTACCCCGCACTTGGACCGACGAGGACCTGGCCAAGGCCCTGTCCGTCGTTCTCAATAAAGTCGATGGCCTGTGGTGGGCGTACTACGACGTCGACCTCACGGCCGAGGCGATAGCGCTCGCCGAGGAGGACGCCCAGGCGGTGCTGGACGCAATCGAACTCGAGGGCGATCGACACCGCTGGAAGGGTTCCGACGGCCAGCGCGCCGCTCTTTTTCCGCTGCTCCTACAAGTCTTTCGCGACCGGCCGGACGTGGCGCTGGAAGCGTTCCGCCGCATCTTCGACATGAATGCGATCCCGGAGGAATCGGGCGCCAAACCCACCCTCATCGACGAGATGAACCGCGACGAGCGCAAGGCGCGCCTGGACCGGTACGTCGACGCCATGCGCGATGGAAAATGTGTGGACCGCGCGATCCTGGTGGCGGAAGGGGACTCGTGGTTTCAGTTTCCCGGGCGCTGGTTCACCTTCATCGCCGTGTGGCGGTTTCAAATCGACGTCGTCAAGGACATCCTCGACCACTTGATCGCGGGGAAACGCTACTGCGTGTTCAGCCTCGCCGCGGGCGGGGATTGGCTGATCAAGATGCTGCGCGCGAACGACTACGTGGAGCCGCTTTCGCGCATCGAGCCCGACGGATTCTTGATCGGCGGGGGCGGGAACGACTTGCTGGGCGACGGTCGCGTCGCCAACATGACGCTCCACAAGCGCCGGGTCGACGCCGCCTCGGAGCAACACCGAGCTATCCTCGCGAAGCGCCTGGCCGCGATCGAAGGCCGCGACGTCGTCTTCGACCGCTCTATGTACGAAGCCGGGGTCTTCTTCCTCGCGAAGGAATTCATCAGCTTCCAAAACCTAACCCTGATCCAGTATTTCAATTTCTTCACGAGCCTGGCGCATTCGAAGCTCTCGAGCATGGCCGTCGTCACCCACGGCTACGACTTCGCTCTCCCGACCCGCAAATCCACCGCGCGCTTGATTTCGCTGCGCCGGCTGGTCAACAAGTGGATGGGATCGGGGAAGTGGTTGTGGCTTCCCCTCGAACAAAAGCGACTGGCGGACGACGAGAAGCGGGCCGTCCTGTACGCGATGATCACCGAGTTCAACGAGCTGTTGTCCGCGCTGGCCCGTTCCCCGCGTTTCCCGCACCTCTACCACGTGGACTGCCGCGGTGTCGCGACCTCTCCCGACGATTGGTACGACGAGATCCATCTCACCTCGAAGGCCTTCAAGCGCGCGGCGGCGCTATTCGACGCGTGCATCGCGAGCGCGTTGTCCAAAAATGACGGGGCGCAGAAGGTGTTCACGATCGCCGATCTGCGCTAAGCATCCGCGCATCGCCCGTGCTATCTTGGGCCGGTGCCCCGACGTTGCTGGTTGGTATTTCTCGCCTTGGCGGTGTTGCTCTCGTGCAGCATCGAGCCGTCGCCTGCGCTCCCGCCGGGTACGTTCGCCTTCGGAGTCTTCGGCGACGGACCGTATCGGGCGTGGGAGGAGGGGCGTTTTCGTCACCTTATAAAGGACGTCAACGAGAGCCACCTCGAGTGGCTCGTGCACGTGGGCGACATCTTCTGGTATCCGTGCACCGACAAGAATTTCCGGCGATCGCGCAGAGCGATGGATTCCATCCAACACCCCGTCGTTTACACGCCCGGCGACAACGAGTGGACGGATTGCCACGAAGACATCGCCGGCCGTTTTCAACCCCTCGAGAGACTCGCGCAACTGCGCCAGGTGTTCTTCTCGAATCCGGCCCGCAGCCTCGGCGCGCGCACGATGCCACTGGTGTCGCAAGCCGGCGATTCGACCCACGCCGAATTCGTCGAGAACGCGCGCTGGGTTCGGGGCGGCTTCGTGTTCGCCACCATCCACATGGTGGGTTCTGAGAATGCGAAGGAGCCGTTCGAAGGCCGCACGGCGGCGGACGACGAGGAAGCCGTGCGCCGGATCGAAGCCGGCGTGGCGTGGATGGAAGACGCATTCGCGCTGGCGGACTCGATGAACCTCAAGGGCGTGGTGATCGCGATACACGGCACCCCCGGCCTCTATTACCACCCGAAGCCACGTCCCGGCTTCGAAGTGTTTCTCGATCGCCTGGAAGTGCGCACCAAGGCGTGCGGGCTCCCCGTCCTGTTGATCCACGGTGACGGGCACACGTACACCGTCGACCACCCGCTGCGCGATCGAGCCACCTACGAGCCGCTCCCCAATTTCACGCGCTTGGAGACGTTCGGGTCGCCCGACATCGGGTGGGTCCGCGTCGTGGTCGACACGGTGGCGGGAGAATTCGTCGCCTTCGAGCCGCGCGTGATGCGTCGCTGGTGGCTGTGGTAACCTTCGCAGAGTTCATTGCCGCGAGTCCCGACCCCGCTCCGCTCGATCGCAAGGAGCTGTTGTTCGTCTACCGCGCGATCGAAGACTTGGCGGCGGAGCTGCGCGTGTCGGCGCGGGAATTGCGCGTGCTGGAACTATCGCACGACGCGAAAATGCCGCTCGCGCGATTGGGGGCGCGTGTGACCGACATCGCATCGGCGCGGAGCGACGATCGCTTCGACGTCGTCGTCGCGACCGAATTGTTCGAGCAGGCTCAAGATCCAGCGCGAGTGCTGCAAAACCTGACATCACACTTGGAAACTCATGGCCTGGTGCTGGTGGCCGCACCCAATCGCTTCGGCGCGCGCGACTGTTCGCCCGCGCGCTTGGAGAAGCTCTTCGCCGCGAGCGGGCTTCGCGTCTATCGCTTCATGAACGCGGGCTTCGTGCTGTCGCGCTCGAAGCTGGTGCGCCGCAACCGGGCGCTCGGCACCTTCGACGCCGAATTCGCCAACCTGGTACCGCACTGGATGGCGAGCGGCTGGTACATAGCACTCAGGAGATCGCAGTGAAACTGGTCGAGTGCGTTCCCAATTTCAGCGAAGGCAACGACCGCGGGGTGATCGACGCCATCGTCGATGCCATCGCGAGCGTGGAAGGCGCCCATGTGCTGGATGTCGATCCGGGCCGCGATACCAATCGCACCGTGGTTACGTTTGTGGCTTCGCTGGATCGCGCCGCCGAAGCCGCCTTTCGCGGGATTTCGAAAGCGGCGGAGCTCATCGACATGTCGAAGCACCGCGGCCAGCACCCGCGCATGGGTGCCACCGACGTGTGCCCGTTCGTCCCGCTCGGGACGACCACGATGGACGAATGCGTCGCACTCGCGCGCGAGCTGGGTGCGCGCGTCGGCAAAGAGCTCGCGATTCCGGTCTATTTGTACGAGTACGCCGCGACCCACGACGACCGGCGCAACCTCGCCACCATTCGCGCGGGCGAGTACGAGGGCTTGCCGGAAAAGCTGGCGAATCCGCACTGGAAACCCGACTTCGGACCGGCGAAGATGAACGCGCGGGCGGGTGCCACCGTGATCGGCGCGCGCAAGTTCCTGATCGCGTACAACGTCAACCTCAACACGCGCGACAAGAAGAAGGCCAACGAGATCGCGTTTGCGATCCGCGAGCAAGGGCGCAAGAAGCGCGACGCGCACGGGCAGTTCGTTCGCGACATGAACGGCGACTTCGTGTTCGATCCCGGGACGCTCAAGGCGTGCAAAGCGGTGGGTTGGTACATCGACGAGTACCAGCGCGCGCAGGTGTCGATCAACTTGACCGACTTCGACGTCACCCCGCCGCACGTCGCGTTCGAGGAGTGTGCGCGGCAAGCGGCCGAGCGCGGCTTGCGCGCGACCGGGAGCGAGCTGGTCGGCCTGGTGCCGCTCGCGGCGATGCGTCGCGCGGGGCAATTCTATTTGGAGAAGCAAGGCGCGTCGATCGGCGTGCCGGAACCGATGCTCGTCGAGACCGCGATCCAGTCGCTGGGTCTTCGCGAGCTGGGAGGATTCGATCCCATGCAGAAGATCATCGAATATCGGGTGGCGAACGAATCGCCGCTGGCCTCGTCCTCGGTGCGCGAGTTCGTCGACCTGACGTCGACAGACGCGCCGGTTCCCGGAGGCGGATCGGTAGCGGCGCTGTGCGGGTCGCTGGCGGCAGCACTCACCGCCATGGTGGCCAATTTGACGGTCGGGAAGAAAGGCTACGAGTCCGTCTCTAGCGAGATGGGCTCCCTGGCGGCGCAAGCCCAGTCTCTCAAGGACGAGTTCCTGCGCGCGGTCGACGACGACGCACGCGCGTTCGACGCCGTCATGTCGGCGAATCGTTTGCCCAAGGGAACTCACGACGAACAAGCTCGCCGCGACCAAGCCATTCAAGCTGCGACGAAGCGGGCCATCGACGTGCCGCTCGGCGTGGTGCAATTGTGCGAGCGCGCACTGCCGTTGGTAGAGCGAGTCGCGGACAAGGGCAACAAGAACTCGATCAGCGACGCGGGGGTTGCAGCACTGGTGCTCGGCGCGGCCGCACGCGGTGCGTGGCTCAATGTTCTCATCAATCTTCCCGGACTCTCCGACCGCGACGAAGCCTCGCGGATCCATAAGGACGGCGACGCCCTCGCGGGTCGCGTCGCCGACGGCGCTACGAGTGTGGCGGATCGAGTTGCGAAGTCGCTCGCGTCATAGTCGTTTCGTAGTCGCGCTGCTGGCCGCACGCGCTGGTGAGGCGCATCGACCAAGGTAGTCAAGATCCCGGCGAGTACGCGGCGGAATGGGACGGCCGCGACGAGGCGGGCCGGGTGGTCGCGAGCGGTGTATACTTCTATCGCCTGGAAGGCGTCACCGGCGTCACCCCGCGCAAGACGGTACTGCTCAAGTAGCCCTGCGGTTACGGTGTCGCGACACCGGTGCCTCCCACCACGGCCGCTCGGTGGTGCGTCACGCAAATGGGCCCATCAATCTACGCGAACTTTTCCAGTACGCGAATTTCCGTCGCGCTCCTCGCGTCCGCGATGCTGGCTGCACCCGCGCTGGCTCGCGCGGCCGAACCTCCCGAGTATCTCTGGAGCCGCGCCTTCACCGCCACGGCGATCGATGCGTTCCACGCCTTCGTTGACATCAATGGCGTTTTCTATGTGCCCACGGGTGGTGTTGTGATCGTGGGAGAATTCCACGGGTCGACCGACTTCGGCGGCGGTCCCCTCGTTGGTAGTGTGTGGACCGACACCGATCGAACCGTCGACGTTTACGGCGCCGCCTTCGACGCATTGGGGCGTCACCGATGGAGTCGCGTTCTGGCGCGCATAGACAACGCCGGGTACTACTTTCTATCCGCCGCGGTCGACGAGAGCGGTCACATCGTCCTCGCCGGCTCGTTCGATGCCATCGACTTCGATGGCGCCGTGCTCACCAGTACCTTCAGCGACGCATTCGTGGCCAAGTTCCACCCCGATGGCACTTACATGTGGAGCAAGAAATTCGGCGTCGACGGACCTTGGAGTAACCGGGTCGAGGACGTCGCGATCGATGCCAATGGCGACATCGTCTTGGTCGGCAGCATGTCGGGGGAAATGGACTTCGGGGGAGGAATCATCCAATCGTTGGGCACCTTCGACGTGTTCCTGGTGAAGCTCGACCCTGCGGGGGGCCACATCTGGAGCCGTCAATTCGGGGCGATCGGGGAACAGGAGGGTCACCTCGTGTCAATCAGCGGAAACGGCGGCGTGAGCATGGCCGGACTCTTCACGGATTCGATCGACCTCGGCGGTGGTGCCTTGGTCGCAGACCAATACCAGCAAGAGATCTTCATGGCGGCGTTCGATACCTTGGCGAACCACACATGGAGTCGGATGCTTTCAATCGGGCCCCCGGGTTCGGTCCTTCTCGAAGGTCTGGCATCGAGCCATGCGGGCGACGTCGGTCTGTCCGCGTATTTCTTCGGTTCGATCGATCTCGGCGGCGAGGTCTTGTCCGGCAACGACTATTTCGTTGCGCAATACGATCCCGGCGGCGCATTTCGCCGTGTATTTCGTCCGCATTCCCAGTACGTCGCAAACTTCGCGTACGACGGGAACGAGCGCTTGATGGTGGCGGGCTCATTCACCGGCGTTCTCGACCTCGGGGGTCAAACGCTGAGGAACACCGGTGAACGCGATGGATACGTCGCGCGTTTCGACGCCGACGGTGCATGCGAGTGGGCGCTGCAGTTGAGCGGGAACGCGACCGTCCACACCGGAGCGCTCGCCGTCGGCTCGGGAGAAAACCTCTGGCTCACCGGAAGTTTCACCGATGGGATCGACTTCGGCGACGTTGAACACGAAGGGGCCACCACCTTTCTCGCGCGTTTCGGCGTGCTGCTGCCGGAGCCGACCCTCGTCATCTCGCTGTTCCAGCGAACGAGCTCCGTCGAAATACGGTGGAGCGTTACCACCGAACAACCGTTCGAGACGTTGTCGATTGTTCGCCACGCGGGTGTGCATGAAGAGTCCATCTTCAGCGGGCCGTTCGAATCGGGTGAGGGATCGTACATCGATAGCGACGTGCGCGCGGGCCAGCGATACCAATACGAGCTCGTCGTGACCAACCCCGAGGGGACCGAATTCCGTTCGTCCGCGACGGTCACGATGCCGGTCTTCGCGAACTCGCTCGAGCAGAACGCGCCCAACCCGTTCGTGCCCACGACCTCGATCGCATATTCGTTGAGCGAGCGCGCGAGCATCGTGGTTTCGATCTTCGACGTCGCTGGGGCGTTGGTGCGGCGCATCGAACAAGGCGCGCGCGACCCGGGCGAATATGCGATTGAATGGGACGGCCGCGACGATCTCGGCCACCGAGTGGGGAGTGGGGTGTACTTCTATCGACTCGAGGGTATTGCGGGAGTCGCGCCGCGAAAAATGGTGCTGCTCAAGTAGGCGTGCTACGAAGTCATTGATCCGGATCGGGCGCGTGGGGAACTTCCAAGGGTATTCTCGCCACCACCACGGCGCCCGACGCTCCCGGGATCGATCCCCAGCGAATGCTTCCGCCCAACGGCTCGACGCGCTCGCGCAGTCCGATCAACCCGAGCCCCGAATTGCCGTTCTCGCCCGCGTCCGTGAACCCTTTTCCATCGTCGGTGACGGTGCAGCGCACTTCCTGGTCGCTGCGTTCGACCAGAATCTCTGCGCGCGCGGCGCCCGAGTGTTTGGTAGCGTTTGAGAGCGCCTCCTGCACGGTTCGATAGAGTGCTACTTCGACCGGAGGCGCGAGGCGCCCGTTCGTGTCGCCTTCGATCGACACCGCAATCTGTCCGCGCGACGAAACGCTCTCGCCGAGCGCGCGCAGCGCGGGCATCAATCCCAGATCGTCGAGAACCGCCGGGCGCAACTCGTGCGCGAAGCGTCGCAGGTGCGTTTGTACTTGGTCCAACAACGCGGTGACCTTGGCGATGTGCGGCGCGGATTCCGGGGACGCGCTCGCGGCGAGATGCAACTCCATGTATACCGCGATCAGTAGTTGCCCCGCTACGTCGTGGATCTCGCCGGCGATACGCCGCGTTTCGTTCTCCAAAATTTCGGTCTGACGACGGAGCGCGTTGTTCGCTTCGCGGGCGCCCTGAAACGCCATTTCGTACGCGGACGTGCACTCCAAGAGGAACGCTTCGGAGGCCATCGCCACGCGCTCACGCTCCTTGGGGGGCGCGTTGCGAGTCGCTTCCGCGATGGCACCGTGAACGGAGCCAATCCATTCCAGCAGTCCCGCACCCGTAGCAAGCGCGCTTCGGCCGAGCTCGTAGGCAACCAGGCGGGAGTCTTCGTCGGACTTCTTTATAAAGAGGGCGAGCGCACGGGTGATGTCGGACATTGCAAACTCCTAACGCGTCGAAAATTGCCAGCCGCAGTAGCCAAAAGTGTAACAGATCAGTTAACGGAGAATACTGGTAATATTACCCATTCGATCCGCGGTTGCCTTCGCGTATCCTCTTCCAATGACCTCTATCATGCTGGTTGAGGATCACGCCGTTGTGGCCGAAGCTCTTGTTCGGTTGCTGCAAGAGCGCGGCTCGCACAAGGTGGTGGCCGTGGCGGACAGCGCCGAAGCCGCGCAGGAGCGACTGGCCGGCCTCGAACCCGATCTCTTGATCGTGGACGTCACGCTCCCCAAAATGAACGGGATCGAGCTGGTAGCTAAGTTGCACGAGACCCATCCGCAGTTGCGTTGCCTGATGCTCTCCGGACACAGCGCCGCACAGTACGTGAATAGATCGCTGGCGGCGGGTGCTAGGGGCTATCTCCTTAAAGAAGATATTGGCGGCATCCTTGAAGGCGTCAAGCAAGTGCTCGAAGGCAACATCTACATCAGCAAGGCGCTTCGCGACGTTTAGACCCTCCTTCGTTCCACCTCGCGCTCGAAGAACGCGATGTACTGTCGGTGTCCCTGCTCGCGTCGAGCGAGCGCGTCGAGCGCAACTGACAAAAGCATGCGAGCGATCGCTTCCGATGCGGGGCTTCGACCATCCAGTAACGACAACGGCACACGCACGTAGCTCGGGCGGTCGTCGTTGAGCGTCCAATTTCGTGCGAGCGAGAAGACGTCGCATGCTTTCTCCCCCGACGGTATCCCGAGGTTACGAAGCTGGAGCAGGTGGATCAACTCGTGCGCGATGGTGTGGTACGAGAGCCGCGACGGGTTCAACCAGATGCGCGATCCGCCCGGCACCGCCATCCCGCTGGCGGCGCGCGTGAGTCCCACGGTTATGGTCTCGCCGTCCAGCTCGGGAAAAAAGCGGCGCACGTAGTCGACGCGGCGCAGCACGTCGTTGCGCAGCCGGTGTTTTCGCAACACGGAGCTCACGACGACGCGGGGCGCGCCGGCGTTGGGGAGAGACAAAAGCTCGAGCTCGAGTTGCAGGCGAATCCACCTCGGTGTTTGCGCGCCCACGCTATCACGCGCGCGGCGAAACCGACCATCACGAATCGAGGTTGCCACGCGCGCGCCGTCGCCCTAGCATGGTGGGTGTGAGACGACTTCGCGCTCCCCTCGCGGTCGCATGCGGCGTCCTGTGCGTCGCGGGGCTCGTGTTCGGGCTGGTGTTCGCTTACACGGCGCGCACGCTGTTCGACGCCGGCAGGTTTTCGGACCGCGTGGCGGCCAGCCTGGAAGAACCCGCGGTGGCCGGGGTCGTGGCGGACCAAATCACCGACCAGATTCTGGCCTCGCATCGCGACCTCACGCCCTATCGCCCGGTGGTACGCGGCGCTCTCGAATACATCGTCTCTTCCGCACCGTTTCGCGCCATCGTTCGCCGCGCCGCGAGGAAAAGCCACGCGACGCTCATTTCACAGTCCGGGGAGAACCTTGCGCTCACGGTTTCAGACCTGGGAGTCGTCTTGCGCAACGCGCTCTCGATGTACCCGCAGCTGACGGAAAAGATTCCGGCCCGAGCCCAAGTGGTGATCGGCGCAATGTCGGACTGGCCCGCGGGCAAGCGGCTGCTTCGCGTGCTCGAGATGGGCCGGCGATTGCGCATGCGCGCCGCGATCTGGCTCGGCGCCGGCTTCCTGCTGGGTGCGACCGGATTCTTGCTCGCGCGCCACAAGGACCGCTACCTCTTGCGCGTGGGCCTCGGCCTCGCCGCCACCGCCCTCCTCGTCGGAGCGTTCGCGCGCTTCGGCGGCGACATCTTGTACGGGCTTCCGAAATCGCACACCGCGTCGGAATTGGTGCGCGGGCTGTGGCCCGCCTTCGTCGGTCCGCTGGCGATTCGCATGCTGGTGCTGGCGGGCATCGGCTTGGTCGTGGTGGCCGGGGTCACGTCGCAGTTTCAGAAGGTCGACCTGGCGGCCATCTGGCGCGCTTTCTGGCATCGCGTCGACGACTCGCCCGCGCGCGCCCGGTGGGGACTCTTGCGCGCGCTCTTGTTCATCGCGGTCGGGATGCTGGTCGCGTTCAACCCCACGGCGACCATGGAGTGCGTGTTCGTAATAGCGGGCGCGGTGCTGTTCTTCATCGGCGTGCAAGAGGTGTTCTCGATCGCGCTGCGCATCATCGAGCGCATGCACGTGAGGCGGGGTGTCGACCAGGAGTCGGGTCGATCGGTGGTGCCGAGTGCCGTCGTGGTGGGCGCGCTCGTGCTCATCGTGATCGGCGTCGGAGCGGTGTGGCTCGCGCGCGACGACGGCTCCACGGTGCTCGCGGCCACACCCGTCGACGCTTGCAATATGCATCCGGAGTTGTGCGACCGACGCTTGAACGAGGTTGCATTCGCGACCACGCACAATTCCATGGCGGCGGCCGACATTACCGACTGGATGTTCCCGAACCAGGAAAAGGGAATTCGCACTCAGCTCGAAGACGGCATTCGCGGCTTCTTGATCGACGTCCACTACGGCGTCCCGGTTGGCGGCCGCATCAAAACCGAGCTGGAAGACGAACAGGCGGCGATGGAGAAGTACACGGAGACGCTGGGTGCCGAAGGAGTGGCGGCCGCGATGCGAATTCGCGACCGGCTGGTCGGCGAACCGAGCGGCGAGCGCGCCATTTACCTAGGACACGGATTCTGCGAGTTGGGTGCGGAGCCGTTGCTCCAAGCATTGGAAGACATGCACGCGTTCCTGATCCAGAATCCCAACGAAGTCGTCATCATGATCGTGCAGGACGAAGGCGTGGTCCCGGCCGACTTGGCGGCGTGCTTCGCGAAGAGCGGTTTGGAAGACCTCGTGTACCGCGCGAGCGTCACACCCCCGTGGCCCACACTGCGCGAATTGATCGCCAGCGACCAGCGCGTGCTCGTGTTCGCGGAGAATCGCGTCGACAGCGTGCCGTGGTACCACCTGGCGTTCGAAACCTTCCAGGAGACGCCGTACAGTTTCAAGGATCCGTCTGAATTCTCGAACAAGCCCAACCGCGGCGGCACGTCGGGCTCGCTGCTGCTCATGAATCATTGGATCGAAACCACCCCGGCGCCCAAGCCGAGCAACGCGCAGATCGTCAACGCGTACGACTTTCTGTTGAAGCGCGCGCGCGCGTGCCGTCGCGAGCGCAAGATGATGCCCAACCTGATCGCGGTCGACTTCTACCGCACCGGCGATTTGCTGCGTGTGGTCGACACGATGAACGGGATCAAGGAGCCGGTCATCGTTCCGGCGCCGTAGCATCCACCCGGAACGTCTCCGAGTACGCGTGACCTTTCTCGTCCACGCGCTGGCCGTCCACGCGCCCGGTAAACCGCGCAGCACCTTCCAGCTGAAAGAAGAACGAACGCCGCGCCGCGTCGGCGCGAAACAGCGGCTGCTCGCCGCCGCCGGTTTCGGAGACGAAACGTCGCTCGACATCGATGCGAACGGAGAGCGAATCGTTTCCCGAAACCGCGCTCAACAACACCGCCGCGGGCTCGTAGGTGGGGCCGGTCGCCACTGAATCCGCCTGCTGCGTGATCTTCGTGCGCGGCGGTCCGCCGGGTCGCTTCGCGCCCACCGCTTTCCACAGCACGGTGTAATCGTGCGTGAGCACGAACGGCCGCGGTCCTTCCGCGTCGAAGAGCGCGAACAACAGCGGTTGTTGCGCGAGCGCGTCCGCGGAGGTCGCGAAGCGGCCGTAGAGAACGCTCCAGCTCCCCGCGTGCACGATGCCCCAGTCCCATATCGCGTCGCGAAAGTGCCCCCAGTTGTGATCGTGGTAGCCCACACCCTCCAGCGGGAACGTGGTCCCGCCGATGGTGACGCGCCCCGTCATGCGTCCGCGCACCACCGGCACGACGTAGCCGAACGGCACATCGGATCCCATGGGTGTGACGGGCGGAATCAACTGATGCGGTGTCGGCTCCAGCTCGAGCACCACCGTCACCGCGCGCGCGAGCGAATCCGCGAGTGCGAGGTGGACTCGATAGCCCGCGGCGTCGAAGTGCACGGTGTTCAATCCGGCTACGAGATCGGGCGATCGGTGCGACGCGGCGATCTCTCGACCCGGGAGCACGTCGACGATCTTCGTGCGCTGGCCGGTACGATCGACCATCTCGAACAGCACGACGGCGCGCGAATACCCGCTCGCGGCCAGGTCGCCTTCGATCGCGATGCCGCTGACGGACACGTAGATCGAACGCCCGGCGTCGTCGTGATAATTGAAGTAGTGCCACTCCGCCCACGTTTGCGCCGAGTCGACCACGGGCGGATGGAAGGCGTCGATCTCTCGCAGCATGGCCACGAAATCCGGGTCGATGTAGTCGCGCTCGCCGGCGCCGTCCTGGAACGACGCCGCGACCGCGGGCCACAACATGCGATATCGTGACGGCACCACGCCGTCGATGCGCACCAGCTGCTCGCGCCCGTCGTGCAGCATGGTTCCGTACACGCGCGTGAGCTCGGGAGAGACGACTTCGACGCTACGCAGGCGCCGGTCGGAGAGAATCTCGCGGGTCAGGAAGCGCGCGTTGGGAATGTCGAAGTGCATCGACGTGACACCGCCGGTCTTCAAGACGGAAACGTCGATGCCGAACGGAAGCAGAACGATGTCACCCCCGCCGGTGAGGTCCTCGTCCAGAGCTTGCTCGAGCACCGCGGTGCCCACGGAAAGCAGGACGGTCATCACCATCACGCCGACCGCAAAGCCGAGCAACAGAAACAGCGTTCGTTGGGGACGCAGGCGCAGGCCCTTGGTGATGAACGATAGCGTGTTCATGCGGCCAGACGCTCCATGTCGATGACGCGGTCGGCGAGAGAAGCGGCGTGGGCGTCGTGTGTCGCCATGACGATGGCGAGGCCGTCGTGGCGGAGCTCGTGGATGAGGTTCAAGATCGACGCCCCGGTCTTGCGATCCAGCTCGCCCGTCGGCTCGTCAGCGATGAGCAGTCGCGGTTGGTTGGCGAGCGCGCGTGCGATGGCGACGCGTTGCATCTCTCCGCCCGAGAGCTGGTGCGGCCGGTGATGGAGTCGGTGCGTGAGCCCCATGCGTGCGAGCAGCGATTCGGCGCGCGTGCGCCGCTCGGGTTTCGCGACGCGCGCTTCGATCATGGGAAGCTCCACGTTTTCGAAGGCGGTCAGCACCGGCAGTAAATAGAAGCGCTGGAACACGAAGCCGATACGACGGAGTCGCAAGGCGGATCGATCACCCTCGTTCATCGACGCGACGTCGGTGCCGAAGACCTCCAGGTGTCCGGAAGTGGGCGTATCGACGCAACCGAACAAGTTCAGCAGCGTGCTCTTCCCGCACCCGCTCGGCCCCATCAAAGCCACCGATTCGCCGGCCCGCACCTCGAGGTCGAACGCGCGCACCGCTTCCACGATGGATGCTCCGACGCGGTACTGCTTGCCGATCTGCGAGGCACGAATCACGACCTCACCCGTCACTCACACCACCTCCTCGTGCAGCGTGCGCGGGATGTCGATGCGCGCGGCGAAGACCGCGGGCAGCAAGGCCGCGATCGCGCCCGCAACCGCGGTGATCACGACTGCAATCGCGATTTCGCGCGGCTCGGGGATGAAGAAGCGATAGCCCGCGGGGAGGCTCGGCGATTGGGTGAGGATGCGATCCAGGCGGCCGGCGAGGATCCAACCGAGGATCGAGCCGGCCACCGCACCCATCGCGAGCAGGATGGCACTTTCGGCGAGAACCATCCCGCGTATCGAGGCGCGACGAAATCCCATGCTGCGCAGCGCCGCGATCTCGCCGCGACGCTCGCCCACGCCGATCGTCAACACGACGGCGATCAGCAGGAACGTAATGAACACGCTGATGGTCGACAAAACCAACGCGAACTGCTTGAAGTACGCGAGCTGGCCTTGCAGCGCTTCCATCAATTGATCCAGCGAGTACACCGATAGCTCCGGGAACTCCGCGGCCAGCGACGCCGCCACCGCGCGCTGGTCGTCGAGCGGCGCGAAGGAGTTGCTGGGGCTCGCGGGTGTCTTCAGTTTGACGAGGACGAACGACGCGGCGTCGCGCATCTCGGGACGGAGATGGTACACAACGTCCATCGGCATGACGATAGTCCGTTGTTGCGGGAGGTCGAACGCGAGTGCGATGATCCCCACGACGACGAACGCTGTCCTGTCACTCGTCACCCCCGTCCGTAATTCGATCTCGTCTCCCACATCCACTCCCAACGCTTCTGCGGCATTCTCGTTCAAAACGACGTTGGCTCTATCGTCCGCCGGCGCTGCATTAAGATCGACGCCGCCCGTGACCGTGTACAACGATTGCTCGGATCCGTCGATGCCCATTGCAAAGAGCGAGGTCGAATCCGAGTAGAGCGTCGTTCCCAGAACTCGAAGCCAGCGCTCGACATGTGGCTCGTCGTCCAAGGCGCGAACCACGCGCGAGCTCTCGGCGATCGCGGCGTCGGTGGAAAAGGGAAGCGTTCCCCACGGGCACACGCGCACCTCGTAGCCGACCGACGACAACACGCGGTAGAACGTTTTTTCCATCCCGTTCGAGAGCATCAACATGTCGGCCAGGAGTGCGACCGCGATGGCGAGTGCGGCGACCGTGAAGGCGGTGCGCAAGCGGTGCCGCATGACGTTGCGAAGTGCCACGCGCACCATCATCGCCCCAGCACCTCGTTGACACGGAGCTTGAACAGATACGTGGTCGCAAGCGAACCGACCACGACGCCGACAACCGTCGCGACGCCGAACGCGAGCGCGACGTGCGCGCCGGTGACGGTCGAAAAGACGAGGCTGGTGTCGAAGAAACGCTGGTAGTACGCGTTGACGCCCCGCGAAACGACGAGCCCCAACAGGACGCCGATGGTCGCGCCCACGTTGGCGAGGAGTACCGTTTCACCGACCACGGTCGCGTAGATGCGCGCCTTGGAGAACCCGATTACGCGCAGCACGCCGAGCGACTTGCGCATCTCCTGCACTTGCAGCAGCACGATCGCGGCCAGAAACGCGGAGCCGGCCAGTATGGAGAGAAACGAGATGGCCTTGTGGAAGTTCGAAATCACGACGAAGGTGCGCGACGATCGCTCTGCGACGTCCGAGGAACGATACGCCGTATAGCCGAGCTGCGCGGTGTTGAGGGCGCCGACCAGCGAATCGACGTCCACCCCGGGTGCCGTTTCCAAGATGAAACGGCTCACGCGATCGCGACGCCCCGATAACTCCTCGAGGTCGGCGATTCGCATCCACACCGACTTGCTGGTTCGGCTGATGCCGGCGGGGTCGGGCGGGGGTGCGAACGCTCCGGCGACCACGAATGCCCGCCCGCTCCCGCGCTGGCCCGGGAGGCGGAGGGCGACGGTATCGCCCTCCCCGAGCCCGAAGTTGCGTGCGAGCGACTCCTCGATCACGATCGGAGGCGCGACGCCTGCGGCGCGCGCGCCGCAGGTGATGGCAGTAATCCCGGCGAGCACGAAAGCGAGAATTCGTCCCACCAGCGTACTGTGTACCAATCGCGCGAGCGATTCAAGGCACGAACACACACCGCGCGCCCGTCGCGTCGCGTGCGCTCACGCGGGCTACTTCAGCAGCACCAGCTTGTAGGCCTTTGTACCGCTGGCGTGCGTGACGCGTGCAAAGTAGACGCCCGAGCCCACGGCTTCTCCGTCCGCGTCTCGCGCATCCCATTCCTTCGTATACTCGCCGGCATCCGACTCTTCGTTGACGAGTGTCACGACGTGAGCGCCGCGAAGATCGTAGATGCCGATTTCCACGCGTCCTTGCGACGGCACCGTGTACCGAATCGTCGTGGCCGGATTGAACGGGTTGGGATAGGCCGAGACCGAAAGGATGTACGACCTCGGCGTGCCCACGTCGGAGAGCGTGTTGACCGTCGCCGGCTCGCCCTCGTTGCCCGCGAAGTCCGTCGCGGTGACGAAGTAGAACGAGTAGGGAGATGAGACGACGGTCAGCGTGGGGTCGACGGTGTAGTCGATTAGCGTCGCCGACCCGAACGTGCTCGTATTCGAGCCGTACACGGAGAAGTAGTCGAAGTCCTCCGCCTTGGACGGGTTCCAATTCAAGACGCCGGAGTTGTACACGAAGCTGGTTGGAATACCGGGGGCGAGGTTGTCGACCGAATACCCGGAGTCGGGCGGCGAGTCGAAGAACGAGGTGGTCACACCGGTCGCCGCACGAACGAAGAACACCGAGTAGTACTGCCCGTCCGCGATGGTCGAATCGGCGTCGGTTGGAACGTCGATGCCGTACGTGGCTTCGCCGTAGGCCGACACACTGCCGACCTGAGTCCAACCGTCCGCTAACGGTTGGCGCTGCGTGGGTGCGTTCGACGAAGGCGTCGGATCGTCGCGGCGAAACGCGTCGTAGCGAACGACCCGGTTCGACGCCTGAGCGTTGTCCCCGCCCGAGCCATCGAAGCGGATTTTCACCTTTCGGCCCTGGTCGTTGCCGATATCGACGATCGAGGTGATGTCCGGCTCGCCCGGGCTCCCGCCGAATTTCACGACGAAGATGTCGATCGGATACGTCCCGAAGGCCGACAGGTCGCCGCCCCCGAAGTCGACGGTCGACTGAAAGTCGCCCGTCATCACGATATTGCCGTTTCCATCGGTTGCCACGGCGTTCGCGAACTGAGCCAACGAATCGCCGTAGCGCTGGCTCGCCTGATGCGCGCCGGCCGAGTTGAACTTCGCGAGGAAGATGTCGCCGCTGCCGGTGAGATTCCCACCACCGAAGTCGGCGGTCCCATTTAGAGAGCCGGTGACGATCACGTTGTCGCTCGCGTCGGTGGCGACGGCCGTACCATTCTGCCATTCCGTGTCCCCGAAGCGCTTACTCCAAAGGTGAAATCCACCGGAGCTGATCTTCGCAAGGAAGATGTCGCTCTGGCCCGCGGTCGGGAGAGTTCCACCGCCGAAGTCAATCGCCCCTTGAACACTACCCGTGACGACGACGTTACCGCTCGCGTCCGTCGCTGCCGTGCCCGACGCGTACGTCGAGGCGTCTCCATACCGGTCGCTCCACACGTGGTTTCCGGCCGCGTCGAGCTTGGCCAAAAAGACGTCGCTACCGCCGAAGCCGGCGAGGGGACCGCCCCCGAAGTCGACTGTCCCTTCGATGTTGCCCCCGAGGATTACGTTGCTACTCGCGTCGGTTGAAACGGAATATGCGTACTGGTAGGAGACGTCGCCGAAGGCGCGGCTCCACTGATACGTGCCGCTCCACGGGTCAAGCTTCGCGACAAAAATATCGTAACCACCAAGACTCGCGTGATTTCCACCGCCGAAATCGACCGATCCATCGAACACGCCCGTGATCAATACGTTTCCGCTCGAGTCCGTGGTCACGTCGTTGGCGACCTGGTCGCTGCCATCCCCAAATTGCTTGCTCCACGAGTGATTCCCAGATCCGTCGAACCTCGCCACGAAAACGTCCAGGGCGAACGGTCCGCCCGCGCTGGTGAGGATTCCACCGCCAAAGTTCACGCTTCCGCGAAACGTGCCGGTGATGACCACGTAGCCAAAACCGTCTATGGCCAGGGAATTCACGATTTGGGGTTGCGCGTCCTCTCCGAAGCGCTTGCTCCACAAGTGGACGCCGGTTGGACTGAACTTCACGAGGAAGACGTCGATGTCGAACGGGCCCGTGCTGGAGAGGGGTCCGCCGCCGAAGTCGATCGTTCCCGCCAAGCCGCCCGCGACGAACACGTTGCCGAATGCATCCGTTGCCACCGCGTAGCCGTGCTGTTGGTCGCTGGAATCTCCGAAGCGCTGGCTCCAGAAATGCGGCGGTGTCGCCGCGCGCGTGATTGCCCACGGTACCAGCGCCAAAAACACGGTTAGAAACAAAACCAGAATCAAAACATGAGGCGTAATCCGACGCATGAGGATCCATCCCTTCCGGCGAATGGCCCGGCTGCTGCTGCCAGTCGAGCGCCGCCAAGATAGCCGTTCAGGTTATTTACGTGGACCCCGTCGAAACACAGGCGGGTAAGTGGTCAGTGAATAGTAGAGAAGTGCGCCGGCGTTGTAAACGCCGGATCGCGGGCCCGAGGAAAAGCAAAGAAGAATTGTACAATTCGGCCCGGCATCGTACTTTAGCGCGAGCGACACGAAGAAACGGCGATGAAACTCATTCTCTTCGACATCGACGGGACGCTCATCGATTGCGGCGGCCAGGCGCGCGTGGCGTTCGGAAAGGCGCTCGGCGTCGTGTTCGGCGAAACGGGACCCATCGACGAGTTCGACTTCTCGGGGAAGACCGATACCCGCATCGTGACCGATCTGATGACGGCCGCGGGACGCCCGCGCGACCAGGTGCTGGCGACACTTCCCAAGTTGCGCGACGAGTATCTCGCCACACTGGAGCGCGAGCTGACGCGCGATCGCATGCGCGTGCTGCCCGGCATCGAGCCGCTGCTCGATCATCTGGCCGCGCGCGACGACATTGTGCTGGCGCTGCTCACCGGCAACTGGGAGCGCGGCGCGCGCATCAAGCTGTCGCGCCACGATCTCAATCGCCACTTCGCTTTCGGAAGCTTCGGCGGCGACGTCTTCGATCGCAACGACCTGCCGCCGATCGCCATCGAACGCGCATTGCAAGCGACGCAGCGGCGGTTTCGCCCCGAAGAAGTCGTCATAGTTGGGGATTCGATTCTCGATGTGGGTTGCGCGCGCGCGAACGGGATTCCCTGCCTCGCCGTCGCCACCGGGCGAACCGAACGAGCCGAGCTCGAAAACGCCGGGCCGATGTGGATCGTCGACGACTTGTCGAATGCGATCGCGCACCCGGCCTTCGTCAATTCTCGCTAGGAGGCCTCGAAGATGCAGATTGCCGACGCGCAACGCGAAGTTCGAACCGTCTTTCAGGGTGGTTTCATCGGAGGGTTGGTGTCCGCGGCACTGTGGGGGACATCGACCGCGCTCGCCACGGTCAGATCCCCGCGCGCGGGAATCATCGCGCTCTGCTTGGGCGGCGCGCTCATCTTTCCGGTTACGAGCTTGCTGCTCAAACTGACGCGCGGGCGCGGCGCTCTCTCCAAAGAGAATCCCATGGATCAGCTGGCGACGCAGATCGCTTTCACGATTCCCTTCGCGCTGCCGGTGGTCGCGGGAGCCACGCTCTACAAGCTCAACTGGTTCTATCCCGCCATGCTGGTGATCGTCGGCGCGCACTATCTCCCGTTCGCGTTCCTCTACGGCATGCGCGCGTTTCTCGTCCTGGGCGGGGCGATGATCGCAGCGGGTGTGATGATCGGGATGTACGCGAACGAAACGTTCACACTCGCGGGTTGGGTGGGGACCGCAATGTTCCTGGTGTTCGCGCCCGTGGGGATGATGATCGCGGGGCGCGAGTCGAGATCCGCGAGCCCGTAAACTTTCGTATTGACTTAATTAAGTAGATACGCAAATATCCAGGCATGGATACCTTCTATGCCTTGGCCGACCCCACGCGGCGCCAGATCGTCGAGCTCCTCGTGCGCGGCGAGCGCACTGCCGGTTCCATCGGCGAGAAGTTCGACGTCAGCGCGCCCGCCATCTCGCAACACCTCAAAGTACTCCGCGAAGCGCGCCTGGTGCGCGTGCGTCCGCACGGACAGCAGCGCATCTACAGCCTCGACCCCGCCGGGCTGGCTGAGATCGACGCCTGGCTGGAACGCACGCGGAGTTTCTGGGCCAAGAGCCTCGATGCACTCGAGCGCGAATTGAGCAAGCCCCATTCATCTTCAAAACAGAGGAGAAAGCGATGAGCGAATACGGCGTCATCATCGCGCCGCAAACGGTCCGATTCGAACGACTGCTGCCGGGGCCGATCGAGCGCGTGTGGAGTTATCTCGTCGAGCCGGAGAAGCGCGGGACATGGCTCGCGAAGGGCAACATGGACCTTCGCATCGACGGGCGGGTCGAATTCGAGTTTTGCAATTCCAAGCTGACCGACAGCAACGAGCCGCCGCCGCCGAAGTACGCCCAGTACGGCGGCGAGATTCGCATGACCGGTCGCGTGATCGCGTGCGAGCCGCCGCGCAAGCTGGTGTACACGTGGGCGGAGAACGTCGGCGAGGCGTCGGAGGTCACCTTCGACCTTTCGCCGCGCGGCGACAAGGTGCTGCTGGTGCTGACGCATCGCAAGCTCGCGGCCAAGGACATGACCAGTGTTGCGGGCGGTTGGCACACCCACCTCGACATCCTGGTGGCGCGTCTCGAAGGCGGGAAGCCGTCCGCGTTCTGGTCGACGCACACACGCCTCGAAGCTGAATACGAAAAGAGAATTCCAACCAACTGAAAGGCGACCGACATGTTGCTGCAAAACAAGACTGCGATCATCTACGGGGGTGGCGGTGCCATCGGCGGTGCGGTGGCACGATCGTTCGCGCGCGAGGGCGCACGCGTGTTTCTCGCTGGGCGTTCGCGAGCGAAGCTCGAGCGTGTCGCGGGCGATATCAAAGCGGTCGGCGGTAGTGCCGAAATCGCTGAAGTCGACGCGCTGGACGAAAAGGCGGTCGACCGACACGCCGATGCGGTGGCGAAGAAGGCCGGTCGCATCGACATCGCCTTGAACGCGATCGGCATCGCGCACGTGCAAGGCCCACCGTTCGCCGAGCTGTCACTGGCAGACTTCACGCATCCCATCGATGCGTACACGCGCACCAATTTCATCACGGCCAAGGCGGTCGCGCGGCACATGGTGAAACAGCGCGCGGGTGTCATCCTCACCATCTCGACCCCGGGCTCGCGCATGGCGGGTGTTGGCTTCATGGGCTACGGCGTCACGTGCGGCGCGGTCGAGACGTTCTCGCGCATTCTCGCCGGCGAATTGGGCGAGCACGGCATCCGCGTGGTGTGCCTGCGCCCCGACGTGATTCCGGAAGCGTTAGAGATCTCGTACGCGCGAAAGACCTTCGAGGGTTACGAAAAGCGGGCGGGCGCACGCATCGAAGACATGCTGACGGAGCAGGCCTCGCGCACGCTGCTGAAGCGCTTCCCGACCCTCGACGAGGTCGCGAACACCGCGGCCTTCGTCGCATCGGATCGGGCGAGCGCGATGACGGGGGCGATCGCGAACCTCACCTGCGGGTCGCTGGTCGATTGAAGGAGCTCACTTCTTGGGGACCAGCGGCCGCGCTTGCACGTGATCGTAGGTCGTGACCTCGAGCTCGTGGCCGTACGGATCGCGGAAGTACACCGAGACCGTCGCATCGTGGTCCTGCAAGTTCATCGGCTCGAGCCCCGCGCGGCGTCCGTACTCCACGAATGCCACGAACTCGGCGCCGCTCACACGGAATGCGACCCGCCGGAAGCCGCGATTGCGAATCGCTTCCGAGGCCATTCCTTCGAACAGCGCGATGCACGTGCTACCGTCGTCGCCCGAAATCATCAGCGGACCCTTGGGGTCGTCGGCCCAATTCTCGGTGCCGGGAACGGTTGCGAGACCGAGCACTTGCCCGTACCACATGGCGGCCGCCTCGCGGTTGGGAACCACCAGCTCGACGTGATCGACCGTGGAGACGCGGATAGGTGTTTGCATAGCGAGAGATCGTAAACCATCGGTTCGTCAAACGCCAACAATCGGTTTTTGGGAAGGAGAACGCATGCCGAAGAAGATCACCCCGTTCCTCATGTACGAGGGCCGGGCGGAAGAGGCGATGAACTTCTACGTTTCGGTGCTCAACGACTCGCGGATCGAGAGCATCGAGCGCTACGGCCCGCAGGGGCCCGGCCCCGAGGGGTCGGTGAAGCTGGCGACCATGTCGCTCGCCGGCCAGGAGGTCATGTGCATCGACAGCCCGGCGAAGCACGCGTTCACCTTCACGGCGGCGGCGTCGCTGTTCGTCGAATGCGAGAGCCTCGCCGAGATCGACGCGTTGTTCGCAGCGCTCTCGGAGGGTGGCCAGGTCATGATGCCGCCGGGCAACTACGGATTCAGCAAGAAGTTCGCATGGCTGTCGGACAAGTTCGGAGTGTCGTGGCAGTTGAATTGGCCGTGAGTTGTTGACCTCCAAATAATTCCTTGCCGAATTCTCCGCGCGGCAGGAACTCGTGCCGGCGCCGCGTTTGAGCGTCAGACGGCCGCAAAAGCCCCCTCCATCCCTACCATAGTTTCACGCCCGCTGTTTTCAAGTGTTAACCCAATAGTATCGCCCTGTTGCGACGCGTAGCATCACCGTCGTAAACAAAAACGGTTCGAGTTGTCATACCCATTTCCCGGAATGCAGGCCTATGCCCCAGGCTCTCACCGATCCGGAGTGTACCGCGTCGTTCGATTGTCACCGCACGCCACGCGGCCGTAACCCGCCCGTTCCCAAATTCATCCATAACTCGCGATAGAACATTCATAACTCGCGATAGAACATTGCGGTGCGGGTCGCACCGCATTTCTCGCGGCGCGTTCGGCGCTGCGAGACACAAGCGACCCAATTAGCGAAGCGAAAGGAGAATAGCGATGAAACACCTCAACCTCGAACTCGAGAGGCTCGAGCAGCGAATCGCGCCCGGATTGATGAGCGGAGCGGGCGATAGCTGCGGCTCGGGAGGCTCGGGCGGGTCCAAGGGCTCGGGGTCCGGCGGTTCCAAGGGAACCGGCGGATCCGGCGGCTCGAAAGGCTCCGGAGGCTCGAAGGGCTCCGGCGCAAGCTGCGACTCGAAAGGCTCCGGCGGCTCGGGCGACTCGAAGGGCTCCGGTGGCTCGAAGGGCTCGGGCGCAAGCTGCGACTCGAAAGGCTCCGGCGGCTCGGGCGGCTCGAAGGGCTCCGGTGGCTCGAAGGGCTCGGGCGGCTCCGGTGGCTCGAAAGGCTCGGGTGCCAGCTGCGGCTCGCACGGATCCGGAGGCTCGAAGGGATCCGGCGGTAGCTGTGGCTCGAACGGCTCGGGCGGGTCCAAGGGATCCGGCGGTAGCTGCGGTTCCAAAGGCTAGCCTGATTCGGGAGGGCTGCTGGGACGCCAGCAGCCTTCCCATTCAAATGTGCGGAACGGACGAAACATGACTTCGCAATTGCCGAAACTCCGGGACGATCTCGAGATTCGCCGTCACACGAGCGACGGGACCATTGCGGTGGTCAAGGATCCGATCAGCGGCGAGTTGTTTCGCGTGAAGACCGTCGAGCTCTCCATCATGCGACAACTCGACGGCGCCACGCCGCTCGATGTCATCCAAAGCAGATTGGAGCAAAGGGTCGGCGGATCGATTCGGTCCGAGGCCCTGGTCGAGTTCGTGAAAGCGCTCGATCGCAACGGGCTCCTGCAGAGCGAACGCGGAACGAACATTCGGCATCCTCGACGCGTCAGCGGCAGCCTGCTCTACTTCCGCGTCCGGCTGTTCGATCCGGATCGCCTGCTGCGTGCTCTGGTTCCGCGGCTGCGTTGGTGCTTCACGCCGGCGTTCGTATTTACGTGCGCATGCGTGATTCTCATCGCGGTTGCGACCGCCGCCCTCCACTGGGAGGAGATCGGTCGCGACGCAGCGCGCCTCTATGGACTCTCGGCGCTGCCGCTCCTGATGGTGACGGTTTTCTCGGTGATCACGCTGCACGAGTTGGCGCACGGTCTGACCTGCAAATACTTCGGAGGCGAGGTCCACGAGATAGGGTTCATGCTGATGTACTTCCAGCCCGCGCTCTATTGCAACGTGAGCGACGCGTGGCTGTTTCCGGAAAAATCGAAACGCCTCTGGGTCGGTTTCGCAGGTCCCTATTTCGAGCTCGTGATCTGGGCCCTGGCGACGCTCGCGTGGCGATTGACCAACCCGGAGACGTTGCTTAACGGCGTCGCCCTCGTCGTCATGCTGTCGTCGGGGATCAAGACGCTCTTCAACTTCAATCCCCTGATCAAGCTCGACGGCTACTACTTGCTCAGCGACTATCTCGAGATCCCCAATCTGCGCCGCAAGTCGATGGAGTACATCGGGGGATTCCTCAAGCGGCTGGTCGGATTCGGAAACGGACCCGCGCCCGAGTGCTCGCCGCGCGAACGTCGTGTCTTTCTCACCTACGGCGTGGTGGCCTCGGCGTTCTCGTTTTCGCTCCTGGGTTACATTGGATTCGCGGTGGGCGACTACCTCCTCACGCAGGACCAGCGATTTGCGTTCGTCGCGTTCGCCGGAGTCTTGGGCTCGCGGTTTCGTTTCAAGCTCCGCAAGCTCTTTCGCGGCAATGCGGCCTCATCCAGCAAGCGAAAGTTCCCGCTACTGCGGAAGAAGCGACGCATCGTCGTCTTTGTGGCTTTGCCGCTGCTGACGAGCTTACTGTTCCTGTCGCGGATGCAGCTGCGTGTGACGGGGCCGGTCGACGTGCTCCCGCTCCACAACGCCGACGTGCGCGCGGAGGTGGCGGGAATCATCGACGAGATTCGAGTCGACGAAGGCGACCATGTCCTCAAAGGCGACGTGATCGCGCGCCTGTCCGACCGCGACTACCGCGCCGAGCTCGAAAAAACGGAAGCCGAGATTCGGCAAACGGACGCCAAGCTGGACTTGCTGGTGGCCGGACCGACGAATGAGCAGATCGCGGTGGCGCGCGCCGCCGTCATGAAGGCGGAGGACCGGCTCGAGTTCGCGCGCGCGCGCTTGACCCGGGACACGGAGTTGTTCGAGCGCGAAATCGTGTCGCGCACCGACTTCGACACCACGCGCGAGTTGGAGTCCACGGCCCAGAATGAATTGGTGCAAGCGAAGAGCCAGCTGGGCGTGCTGCTGAAGGGAACCCGGGTCGAGGAGATCGAAGCCGCGAAGGCCGAACTGGCGCGGTTGGAAGCGCAGCGTCGCTACCTGAGCGAGCAACTACGATTGATCGACGTCGTGAGCCCCGCGACCGGTGTGGTGACCACACCGAGTCGCCAATTGAAGGAAATGGTTCGCCGCACCGTGCAGCGCGGCGACTTGATCGCGAAGGTGTTCGAGCTCGAGAACGTGACCGTGCAGGTAGCCGTTCCCGAGCGCGAGATCGCGGGTGTCGAGGTCGGCCAGAACGTCGCGGTCAAAGTCCGCGCGTATCCCAGTCGAATCTTTCACGGGCGCATCACGAGGATCGCGACCACCGCGCAAGCGTTGAACGCGTCGGCGTCCGCCGCTCCGGGGGCGGGGATGCTTCCCAGTGCGGCGGCCGGAGGCAAATCGTCGAATGTCGTCCTGGTCATTACCGAGACCGACAACCGCGAGGGTCTCTTGAAGCCCGGCATGACGGGCGTGGCCAAGATCTATTGCGGCGAGCGCCGCTTCATCGACCTCGTCATGCGCCGCCTCTCGCTCACGTTCAAAGTGGAATTCTGGTCATGGTGGTAGGAAAGGAAAGCCGATGAGCCGAAATGTAACCGCATTCCCCAATCCGCGTCGACGCGCCCGCGCAAAGAGCGCGCCCGCGCGCGACGAGACGCTGTACCTGATCGGGCGCGGGTCGACGCCGACGCGGTTCCTTCGCTTTGTTAAACGCGAAGCGGTCGAGCACTTCGAGGAAGGCGATCTGCTCGACGAATGGGGTGCTGCCGCCGAACACATTCGCACGCTTCGCAGCGAACAAGCCGGATTCGCCGACGGACCCGTCATCGAGGATTTGGGACCCGAATACGAGCCGCTGCTGATCGAATTCTTGAAGGATCCCTTGGTGCGGCATGGATTCAACACCGTGCCCACCGAGGTCGGGATGGTCGAATTGGATCGTCTGGTGGTTTATCAGAACCACATCGACTTGACCCACGTGCGAAACCTCGAGCGCACAATCGGTCGCGCGCCGAGCCGGGAGGAGCTCTTCCGCGTGTGCCTTCCCTACGACCACCCGTCGCCGCCGGTGGCGTGGTCGCGCACCCGGGACGACGCTTACGTCTTCGTGTCGCCATCGAACGACCTGCGCTTCCTGGGCACGCTGTCACTGGAAGGGGACCAGGTGGTCAATTGTCCTCCGCCGGGCGCCGTGGTGGGGATCATTGGACTGTCGGTGGGATTCGGTTCGAATTTTCTCAACGCCATCTACGCGGAGAACCGGCTCATCCTGCACAACGGAAGCCATCGCGCGTACGCATTGCGCGAGCTGGGCGTGACGCACGTCCCGTGCGTCGTGCAGCACGTGTCCACGCGCGCGGAGCTGGACGTCGTCGCGCCCAGCCAGGTGCGTCGCGCCCCGGACCGCTTTCTCAAGGATCCGCGTCCGTCGGTTCTCAAAGACTACTTCGACCCCAGGTTGCGCAAGTTGGTGCCGGTCCGCCGGCGCGCGCGTCAGGTGACCGTGCGGTTCAAAGTGGAAGAGACCTACGTGCCGGCGTTGTGATGGTCATGATCAGCCCGTTGATACTGGATCGATGGCAAGCGTGGGACGACTTCGTCGAAACGACGCCGGAGGCCGGCTTCATGCAGTCTTCCTGGTGGGCGGAGTTTCGCGCGCAATTCGGATACGACCACTTCGGTGTCGTGCTGAAGAGCGGGGGCGTGGTCTTGGGTGGCGCGATGGTGATGCGCTTCTGCTTGTCGCCCGAGCAATGTTTCTACTACATCCAGGATGGACCGGTACTCCCACGCGACGACGACGCCGCCGAGCAGATCTTCGCCGCCATCCTCGAGGAGATCAAAGCCAGGCGTAGGTCGGACGATCTGTTGGTGAGCCATCTGCGCATCGAACCGCGTTGGAAGAGTATGCCGTGGTTCGTGTCGGGATTTCGGACCGTCCGCGATGGTTCGGATCGATTCTTCGAGCCGCGGAACACGCTGTGTATCGACTTGCGCCCTTCGGAGGAGACGGTCCTCGCGCGGATGAAGCCGAAGGGTAGGTACAACATTCACGTCGCGCAGCGGCACGGGGTTTCGGTGGTCGAAGACACCTCGGAAACCGGGCTCGAGGACTTCCTGCGCATCTACGACGACACCGCCGACCGCCAGGGATTCGGCGCCAAGCCGCGCGAGTACTTCGGAGGGTTGCTGGCGTTGAACGATCCCGTCGACCGCGTGTCGCTCTTTTTCGCCGAATACCAGGGCGTGAGACTCGCCGCCGCCGCGGTGGTGGTCTTCGGTCGCCGGGCGACGTACTTCTACGGCGGATCACTCGCGGACGAGCGCCACGTGATGGCGCCGTATCTCTTGCACTTCGAGGTCATGCGGGCGGCCAAGGCGCGGGGCTGTGAGTGGTACGACCTATGGGGAATCGCGCCGGAGAACGATCCGTATCATCCGTGGCAACGCATCAGCGTCCTCAAGCGCAAGTTCGGCGGCGTCGATCTCAACCTGGTCCCGACGCTCGATCATGTGTATGACGGCGCGGCGTACGACAACTACTTACTCTCTGAGCGCGAAAAAAAGAGGACCCCGCCATCGTGAGACAGCGGGGTCCTCGAGTTTCAAGACGTGGGAGAGACTACCAGCGGCTTCCGCCGCCGCCGCCGCCACCGCCGTTGCGGGGCTTGTTCTCCGCCTCGTTGACCTTGAGCGCGCGCCCGTCCAACTCGAAGCCGTCGAGGGCCTTGAGAGCGGGAGCGAGTCCGTTGTCGCTGATCTCCACGAAGCCGAAGCCGCGCGGACGACCGGTTTCGCGGTCGTTGATCAATGAGACGGACTGCACGGTACCGTGCTTGCTGAACAAGTTTCTCACTTGCTCTTCGGTTGCGCTGAAGGGCAGGTTGCCCACGTAAATCTTCTTCATTCGTTCTTGTTCTCCAAAATGCCGGATGACCGGCTTGTCGAAGGTCGCGGGATGTCCGGCGAATTCCGGGCATCCGTTGAACTTCACGTGTGGACCGACACGGTGCCGGACCCCAAACCCATCAATCGTCGAAGGGGACCTAAAAGTTGAGCGAACCTATAAGAGGGAGGCTGAACGATCTCGTCCTGTAGTCGGGAGGATGGACTGGGATGGATTATGCGGCACAGCCCCATCGATGTAAAGGGCTGATTTTGCCGCTTACGCGTCGAGGACCCCGTCACCATCCGGTGGCGGGGTCCTCGTGCACTAGAACGTAGGGAAGGCTACCAGCGGCTGCTGCCGCCCATGCCGCCGCCACCGTTATTGCGGGGCTTATTTTCCGCCTCGTTGACCTTCAGGGCGCGCCCATCCATCTCGAAACCGTCGAGCGCCTTGAGGGCGGGGGCGAGTCCTTCGTCGCTGATCTCCACGAAGCCGAAGCCGCGCGGGCGACCGGTTTCGCGATCGTTGATCAAAGAGACCGACTGCACGCTACCGTGGGTGCCGAACAAGGTGCGGACTTGTTCTTCGGTCGCGCTGAAGGGCAGGTTGCCCACGTAAATCTTCTTCATAAGAATATTCTCCAAAATGCCGGCTGACCGGCGTATCGAAGCTCGCGGGATCTCCGGCAAGTTCCGGGCACCCGCTTGAACTTCAAGAGTGGTCCGACATCGTGCCGGGCCGCGAACGCATCAGTCGGCGAAGGGGACCTAAAAGTTGAGCGAACCTATAAGAGGGAGGCTGAACGATCTCGTCCGTGATCGGGGAGGATGGTCTGGGAGCATCATGGGCCTTGGGCCCGTGGGTGTAAAGGAAGAACTTCTTCGCGTTGTAATCATTCCCGACGTGTCGTGGTCTCCAACTGCCGCAATATCTCGCCCAGCCGGGACAGCTCCTCGCCGTAGCGCGTCCAGTCGCCCGCTCGCTGCGCGGCAACTGCGCGCTGGTACGACTCCGACGCCCGCAGAGAGAGATCCGCAACACCGCCATCGCCCACGCGCGGCGGCGGCACCGGTGCCGCCGCCGCCGCTGCGGACTTGATGGTGCCACCGAACAACCGCGCGAGCCCCGCCTCGAGTGTCTCTTCCATGGCAACACGGTTCTGGTACGCGACTACGACGCGCTTGAGCTCGGGGATGCGTCCCCCTTCGGCCCGAAGATAGATCGGCTGGACGTAGATCAGCGACTCTTCGATGGGGATCACCAGCAAGTTGCCGCGAATGACTTCGGAACCGCGCTGGTCCCACAGCGAAATCTGGCGCGCGATCTCGGTGTCCTGGTTGATCCGGTTGACGATCTGGGTCGGCCCGAAAACCAGGCTCTGCTTCGGTAGCCGGTACACGACCAGTTGCCCGTAGCGCTCGCCGTCGTTGCGCGCCACCATCCACGACGCCAAGTTGTCTTTGCCGCGCGGTGTAAACGGCACCATGAAGATGAACTCCGCCTCTTCTTCGCCCGGCAATCGCATGACGATGTGGCGGAGGAACGGATCCTGGTTCCCGCCCCCCGACAACACCGGCTTTTGCCACTGATCCTCGCGGTGATAGAACGCCTCCGGCTCGCTCATGTGATAGGTGGCGTACATGTCGCTCTGCACGCGGAAGAGGGCGTCGGGGTAGCGCAGGTGGGCGCGCAAGTCCGGCGCCATCTCGTCGAGCGGACGGAAGATGTCGGGAAACACCGCCGAGAGCGTTTGCACCAGCGGGTCGGCCGGGTCGGCCAGATAGGCCGTGACGGATCCGTCATAGGCGTCGATGACCACCTTGACGCTGTTGCGCATATAATTGACGCCGCCTCGACCGACCGGCTGCGCGTACGGATAGCGGCTGGTGTGCGTGTACGCATCGAGAATCCAGCGCAGCCGGCCCGCGTCGTCGATCACGAGGTAGGGGTCGTCGTCGAAGGAGAGGAACGGCAGCGCCTTTCGCGCCCGCACGTGAATGTTTCGGAAGTACATGGCACGGCTCTCGCTCGTGATGTCGCTGGACAAGAGCATCTTCAGCGAGCGGAAGTAGGCCGCGAACAACAAACGCCGCGGCAGCGAACCGACCCGCACGCCTCCCTCGCCCTGGTAGTTGGCGTAGACGTTCTCGTCGCCCGACGGGTAGTCGAACTCGCGCTGTCCGGTACGCGCGAACACCCACGAATCCGTGAGTTCGCCGAAGTAGATTTCCGGGCGCGTCACCTTGAGCGATACGCTGGACACCGGCGGCAAGTCCTTGATGAACAGGACCGGCAAGCCCTCCGACGTCACCTGGTTGACCGGCCCCAGCGCGATCCCCATGCCGTGGGTAAAGGTGAGCCTCTCGTTGATGAACGTGCGCGTGGGGAGCGACGCCGCATTCAGCTCGCGCGGCGAGAGCATCACCTGGCGATAGCGTCCGTCAATCCAGTAGCGGTCGTCGTCCACCGAGCGGAAATCGTAGTAGGTCCGGATTTCTTGCAACTGCCCGAACGTCTGCAGCAAAGGATCGCGATCCCACAATCTGACGTTGTCGATGGTGGCCGCGTTGGCGCGAATGTCTTCCTCGGTGAGGCCGGCTTCTCCGGTGAGTTCGCGCGTGACCACACTGTCCAATCCCCACGCTTGGCGGGTCGCGGCGATGTGGCGCACCAGCTGCGGCGTTTCTTTTGTCAGCTCATTGGGTGATACCACGAGTCGGTGGACGATGGCGGGATAGATGGTGGCGCCGAGCAACGACACCCCGATGTAGAGACCCACGGCGAGCAGTGTGGCGGGAGCGAGGCGCGGGCCGCGAGCGCCCCACAGTACCAGTGCGGCCCCGATCACCGCGGCAAACATGGTCAGCCGGAGTCCGATCAGTGTGCCGTGAAGATTGGCGTAGCTCGCGCCGACCAGCGGTCCGGTGGTGGAGTAGAGGAGTCCCGGAATCCGCACGAAGTGCACCCGAAACGCCGCCAGCACGAGCAGCGTGGCGATAAGGATCGCGAGGTGCCAGCGCGCCGGTCGATCGACGATCACGTGTCCCCGGATGACGGAGACATCCTGGCGCAGCGCATACAGCGCGACACATGCCACGAGGGTCACGGTGGTCAACATCGTGAAGAGGCGGAGGGTACTCGCGACCAGCGGCATGGTGAACACGTAGTAGCCGATGTCGCGCCCGAAGACCGGATCCGTAGTGCCGAATGGCGTCTGACGGAGGAAGCGGAGCACGTCGAGCCACGCACCGGCGGCTGCGACACCCAGCAGCACCGCAAAGCCCAGCGCCGCCGGGCGCGCCAGACGCCGTGCGAACTGCGTCAACTCGATGGAGCCGCCGGCGGTCTGGACCAGGCGCGGGCCAAAGTTGGCGCCTCGGAGCGCCATGCGGAGGTTCGTGTCGAGGAACGCGAATGCGACCGCCGCGACACCCACGCCCAGGAGTGCGCCCACCACCACCCGCATCACGATGATGCGCTCGTAACCCAGTGCCTGGAACCAGAGCCATTCCGCGGCGAAGCTGATCAGCGCGGGCAGGACGAAGATGAGGACGAAGAGTAATGCAATCACGCCCACGCGACGGTTGCGCGGGCGCAGGGGACGAAGAACTCGGGGGCGTGCAGTCATGCCCCGCACGTTACCACAAACGGCGAAAAATCGCCCGTGCAGCTAACCGCGTGAGTTCCCAACGCCCCTATTAGATCCGAATTCCACCTATGCCGCCACCACCGCCGAGCGGCGGGAGTCGCGCCTTGCACAGCTCGAAGTTGAACCAGCATTCGAGCATGCAGCACCGCTCGCTGCATTTTTCTTGGCAGAGGTCTTTCCTTTGCTCGCAACCTTGTGGAGTTTCGTCCCCCGGATTCGGCGCCGGATCCGGCATCCGGGCCAGGTAGTCCACCTCTTGTGGCGCGTACCCGTCGATATCGAGCGTGATGGACGCGATCTGTCCGTCCTTCACCTCGGCATAAAGCCGGTGCGTGTCGAAATCGAGCAGTTGGTTTCTGCCTTCGTGCAGGGTCTTCCCCTTGACCGCAGCGGCGACCTCTTCGGGTACGTCGGCGTCTGTTTGAACTTGATAGGTCTTACTGCAGCCTGCGAGGAGAACGAAGCCTGCGAGGATCGCAATAGCGCGGATCAGTCGAAGCATGGTGACCCCCTTCGAATTGGCCGCAGTCTAGTTTCCGGTTAATCCAGAGGTCAACTTGAATACAGTCCTGTTGACACTATTCGTTAGGCCGTGGTAAAGTTCCGCCCCAATAGGGGAGTGCACGAGGGGAGAACCTCGCTGCTCCCCGCGAGGAATCGATGACATCGCGCGGACGTACCCGAACACGTTCGCATTACCCACGATCCCGCCCGCCCTTGTCATTCCTTCGCTCGCGTCCGTGCGTCGGGTAAAGGCTACAAACTAGCTGGCCGCTTCATGAGCACGGGCACCTTCCCCAGTGAAGGCGTTCGTAAGGCGTTAGCAGGATAAGGGCCCACGTTCAATGGGAGGCGACGAATGGGCATCGATCTGCCGTCACCACTTAGTCTCAAGGACGACCGCCTTCGAATCAGCGCCGCGGTCGCGCTACTTGCTCTCGTTCTTTGCATCTCGTGCACGTCGGTGCCTCAGGAGGTCGTCGAATTATCGGTGGCCGTCGAGGAACGCATCGTCGCAACCCAGACTTCCCACGAAGCATTTGTGTCCCGGTACTTTGACGCTTCTCGGGCTCGTATCGAGGACTTTCTTCAGTACCGGTGGATTCCTGAGTTTCTAGCGGACTTCGTCCGGAGCGCGGAACTCATTGACCGTCTTTACAACGTAGAAGTCCTCGACTCCCTTGAAACTGCGAGACTGGTAGCGGAGCTCAAGCAAGTCCCAATACAACGCGCTCATCAGGATGAGGTCGTCGGCGCGGTCAATCGTGCACTGGGAGACAGCGTTCGAGGCGACACGGTACTGCTCTTTGCTCAAGCTGCTTTGGATGAGATCGAGGCACAGCGGCGCGAGTTGTTGACGCCATTCGATCAACGAGAGGCAACGGCCCTCGCAGAATTAAGAGCCAATTACAATGAACTAATGTCCATGCAGAAGACTGTGTCAGAGTTTCTCAAGTCTGTGCGCGAGACGAAGGAACTTGAGGAGTCGGTCCTGAAGAGACTTCGGCTTCAAGACGAACGTGATCAGATCCTGAAGGGTGCGATCGAGTTCAACGACAAGGTGGCGAATGCGATAGATCGTGGTGAGTCCGCAGCAGACGCGCTCGAAAAGCTTGACGAAGTACTGCGAAGCAAGTGACGGAGGAATTCAATGCCCGAGAACCCGTTTCGGAAGCTCGCGCGAGAATCGCGGAAGAGAACGAACAACAAGCTAGCGACCGAACTTGCGCGGTTGACCCCGCTGACTGAGGAGGACTTGAAGCAGCTTCTTCCAACGAAGCAGGACAAAGAGAACCTTGCTGAGCTGATGGCGATCGTGAAGAGTGCCACGAGCGAGAATCGCAAAGTCGCCGAGCTCGGTCGCAATATCGATCGGTTAGGAGCTGTGGCTGTCCGATTGTTGGATGCCTTCGTCTAACCAGGAGAGACTACTGCATGCCCCGGTCAGCGAGTCGGTCAACGAAGCGACGAGATGGAAAAGTCATCCTCTGCATCGATGGAGGAGGCATTCGAGGGCTTATCCCGGCGCTTGTCTTGGCAGAAATCGAGCGAACGATTGGCCGACCGATCGCCCAATCGGTGGACCTGATCGCAGGTACGTCCACCGGCGGAATCCTGGCGCTCGGTCTTGCGAAGCGTGGAAACGGCGGCAAACCGGAATTCTCTGCATCCGATCTTGCAGATCTCTACCGATCACGTGGTAAAGAGATTTTTCGTCGATCGCTTTGGCAAGGCGTCTCCTCAGTTGGAGGCGTGCTAGACGAGCAGTACCCCCACGATGGCCTGGAGCGCGTACTTGAGCATTACTTTGGAGATCAACCCCTTTCCGACGTGACGACGCGTGTTATGGTTGCTACGTACGATATTCAGAACCGCGAACCGTTCTTCTTCAAGAGTTGGCGCCGCGATCGCAACGCCGTTACGATGCGGGACGTGGCTCGAGCTACGTCAGCAGCCCCGACATATTTCGAACCCACTGTTGTTCGAATCGGCGATGCTGGCCGGGCCCTTATCGATGGTGGAGTGTTCGCGAACAATCCCACAATGTGTGCCTACGCAGAAATTCGGCGGGACTCTCCAAGTGCCGAGGTCAAGGCAATCTCGTTGGGCACCGGAGAGTTGATTCGCCCAATCAGTTATTCTGAGGCAAAGTGCTGGGGCCGTGCTCAATGGATGCTTCCTGCATTGAGTTGTATCTTCGACGGAGTGAGTGATAGCGTGAGTTATCAAATGGAGCAAATTCTCGGAGAGAATTTCGTTAGGCTCCAGATCGATTTGAAGCTAGGTAGCGACGACATGGACGACGCGACCGACGGCAATTTGGCAAACCTTACGTCGGACGCGAAACGCCTGATCACCACGCACAAGAGTGACATCGAAACAGCGTGCGCGTGGCTTTCGAAATAGACGAACTCCGTCAGACGAAGGGCGTGTTCAGTCTCGTGACGAGAGAGCTAGCGAAGTTGCTGGCGGGGCTGCCGTAACGGTGCGAGCAAGACAGCACGTCTGGCGGATAGCCAAATGCGCTCAAGCACTTGTACACAAGTTCAGCGGGACTCCTGTGCCGTAGTATCTCGTATGCAGCTCGTGCTGCATGTTGCCATCGCGATGCTCTTTTCGGCATGCAAGCCCGATCGCCTCCCGACGCCACCGCCGCCGCCGCCAGCGCTATGGGAGGTCACGAATCTCAACGTTTCGTGCGTTGGAGGACCGGCCTCGATAACTGATGTCTGGGTAAGACCAAATGGTTCCGTCGTTGCGATTGAGTCTCGCAGTCGAGTCATTGTGTACAGTCAGGGCGTGTGGGAGTGCGTTTACCAACGTCAGATGGGGCTGACCGCTGTTTGGGCCTCAGATTCACAGATTGTCGCAGTGGGCGATTCCACGACCAGCGAGACGACCACTTGGGGGCTCATTGTAACGTTCGATGGCACCGAATGGTCCGACTCGCTCGTTGGTCACCAGAGCAGCTGGCGAGTTCTCCAATGTGTCTGGGGTCGATCCGAATCGGAGGTTTACGCTGGTGGTTTTTTTGGGACACGTTACCGATTCGACGGAAGCAGCTGGACTGACATTACACAGCGAGCCTCTAGCGTCGAAACAGCGATTCACGGGAATAGGGATTTGATCGTTATGGTCGGTGAATACAACGACCAAATCAGTTCTCGCGAATGTATGTTGTCTGTGTTGGAGGGTCCTGGTGAAGTGTTCAAAGACGAGAGTTGTCCCGCCGGCAGCCGCATTGAAGACGTCGTTGTGCTACCAAATAGTAGGGTGGTTGCGATTGCGAGCGAGCAGATTCTTGAAAGAGATAGCAATGGTAATTGGCACGTTGTGCCGATTCCGTTATCCGTTACGCAACTTAGCTCCGTCTGGGGAATTGACGACGACCACATCTTCGCGGCAGGGAGCGATGCTATCTTGCTCCGCTACGAGGCCGAGCAGTGGCGCGAGATGCAGAATCCTGTAACCTGGTCAGTGCGCCTACTCGCTGGCGCTTCGCTTGGAACGCTAGTCGCATTCGGCGATTCACGTACCGAATTCATGCGCTATGCTGAATCCGAATGAGAAGGTATCGCCGCGTGGTTGTGGCGTCCGAACAGCGGGCATCCTTGTTCGTTGTACCGATGGTATTCGAGATTGGATCCGAGCCGGAGCGCTTACAAGCGCCGCTCGCTCCGCCGCGAGTGTGGGACCGTACTGCATTACTTTAGCACAATGATATCCAGGCAATCACACAAGATGAGCGCGCGCATGGCACTGATACTTGGAACACGGCACTTGATCCCATTCCTTTGGCTGTCGATAGCTGTTCTATCTGACGCATACGCCTCAACTGCCGCTTGTGACACCTCACTAAGCCCGTCTCAAGGCGGTACAGGTTATGGGGCCAGAGATGGAAGATGTGAGGGAATGTATGTCTCGCCCGTTTCGGGTGAGGAGATTGGTATCGTTTCAGTAACGCACGGTCGGATTGCCTACGAACTCAGCCCAGGCGCGCGCGTGCGAGTTTCTATCAGAGACACCGTTCTGCCCGTCGTAAAGTCGCCCATTCGGGTACGTGCGCGCGGTCGATACTCCGGAACCTACTACCGCATGGACGCGCTGCTGGACGACGCTCTACAAGTGGACTGGCCTGTCGATGACGTGCTGCGACCCGAAGGCCTTTCCAGCGAACTCCTAGGCGTGCTTTGCTGGTATGAGTCGCCCGGACTCGGAAGAGTGTTTGTCCCCGCATGCGTTTCGTGCGAGGAGTCGGCACAGGCTGCAGTAATCTGCGTGAGCACGTCGAGCGCATTTGCGGAGTTGTATTGGCGCTACTACGCTGACGGAGTGCTGCCTAACGAGTACAGGAGGGCTGCGACACACGTGCTACCGGGAGACGTTGTTGAGGTCACGGTCCCACCAGGGCCACAGGCGCTGCTGGTAGTTGAGTTCGAAGGCAGGCTTGTCAACGATGCGGGTTGGCGGACGGGGTTGTTTTACGTCTTGCGATAGTTGGTGCGGCGATGAACCGAACGAAACTTCTCCGCAGGCTTGAGAAACAGCGTGACGATCTCGCTCTCCGTATCGCATTGGAATTGGAAGGCGCTTCGGGCCAGGCGCAGGACGATGAAGTCCGGAAACTCCAGCAGCACATCGCCGTTCTGAGTGCTCTCCGTACGAAGCGGAGGTTTGACTGGATAGCCGCTGCCACGGCCGGCCTAGGCGCAGTGGCCGTCTTGATCCTCACAAATGCCAAGCCAGGTCTAACCACCTTGCACATGACAGTGGCGTGCGAGGGCGTCAGTGTAAGGCTTGCCGAAGCGTTTCATATCTCTGAAGGGGCAGGAATCTCTTCGACTCAACTTGACCTGGTGGGCGTGTCGACACTTTCGCCGCCTTGGTTCGTTACGAGTGGCAACAGCAAGCTGGATGCGACGGGTGGGCACATTGCACTCACCGAGCTAAACCTCGATCGAGGAGATCTGCTGCGATTTGTGAAGCGCGCTAATGATATTGGTACTCGGCTAGACATCATCAGTGAGAATTGGGAAGGTGTCTTCGGCTTCTCGGATGGGACGGTTGTGAGTATGCAGTCCGGTGGTTCTCCACGCAGTCGTCGTGTATTTCGGCGGATGATTCCCGAGAGAATGAGAGTTATTGCAGGCAAAACCCGTTCGTCGATTCATATCGACGACACGGTCATGTGGCAGTTGAATGGTATTAAGGTGAATTCGGTTGCATTTGCGGACGAACGGGCCGCCGCCACGCCAGGCGACCTAATGACGATCTCGACAGTCGTCAACGGGATAATCGCATTCACTAACGCCGGCACCAAAGCTCACCTGGGCAAGGGAGATCGATTGGAAGTCACAGGATTTCGGGGGGAGTTGACATCGCTCACTTGCGACGGCGGGATAACGCTGGAAGCCCGTGGTGTTGCTCAGGATGTAAAGACAACCAGTGAGGGCCTTCTGGCAAGTGTGAAGCCCACATGGCTGGAGCAGTTGTATCACCAGCGCTCAAACAGTCTGATCCTTGGGTCAATTGCTGTCTTTTGGGGGTGGTTATGGGCAGCCAGGCGCTTCTTTCAATCATAGCACTGCTGACCACCGGTACCGACGAGGGTGCCACCAAGCTCGACGGCCGACAACTCGCAATGTCTCTTCGCGACAATGTAGTGGCGATAGCGACATACGGTCGAACTGGCGAGGTCTCTTGGTCCGAGCGTGGCTTCGGGTTTCTTGTGGGGCGTTCGGGTGGAACGAGTGTGATTGTCACGGCCGGCCACATCCTGCGAGGTCGTGCCCCCGGGCCCTCGTATACCGACTCTGTTCGCGTTCGATTCCTGGATGATCTGTCAGGCATTGGCCTTAAGGGAAGGGTTCTACCAGTTCGGATTGAAGGATCCGATCTTGGTGTTCTTGATGTTCAGCGGCACGATCCAATGAAATGGACGCCAGATTGCTTGGGCGCCCGACTAGACCACCGCCCGGGGGTTGGGGCCTGGTTTATCGGCAGGCAAGGGGGATGGTACGTCCCTTCCTCTCCCGGCTCGATCAATAATCTCTCGGCGGAAGATCTGATGGGCATAGACGGTCTCGACATTTTACCAGGATGCTCGGGCGCACCCCTAATCTCCCCGACAGGTGTTGTCGGGATGATCGTATCCGATTCACCGGATGGCGCGCAGGCGATACCGATCGATCGGATTCGTCAGGTCCTGCAGCTTAGTAATCCTCACCTACCGTGGGAGTTATCGCCGACTCAGATGGCAATCGAACGGGATAGGACGCCGTCGTACAAGACAGCGTGGATTTCCACCGCAGTAACGCTGGTGTGCTCAGGCGCAGCGCTAGTTTTGTGGGAGCGCTCGTCAGACCGGGAAGCAGCCCATGCTGCAGATCCCGCGTCTGACGCCGCATACGACGAGTACACGAAGGCGTGGCAACAGGCTTGGGCGGCAACGATTGTAGCTGGAACGAGTGCAGCTGCAACTGGGTTCGCCTGGTACTACTGTCATGAGCGACGCGCGGATCACGCCAAGCTTATGAAAGAAGTCTCGATTGGGATGCAGCGTGGCGGAGTCTCAATCAGTTTCGCGGGTCACTTTTGAGAATGTCGCAGCGGCGATGACATGACGATCGATAGATGCATATGTCCAGGGTTGAGAGTCAGCGCGAAATGCATCGCCAGCCTCAGCCTGCAAACATTACTCCTGCTCGTGGCGTGCAAGCCGGAGCGCGTCCCCCTCGGACCTCCCCCACCAGAGGCGCACTGGGAGGTTGATTCTTTACGTGTGGACTGCGCTAGCGATTTGTGGTCAGTGAATGACGTATGGGTCCGACCTGATGGAGCGCTTGTGGCAATTGTTTCTGGTAGACGCGTGGTGACGTATCGTCAGAATCAGTGGGAATGTGTCTACGTACGGGAAGGCGGCCTTGCGGCCCTCTGGGCTGATGATAGTCACATTTTTGCTGTTGGGGACACAGCCATCGGCGAGTTCACCGTGCACGAGTTGGTTGTTCACTACGACGGCGCCCAATGGAACGAATCGGTGTTGGGCAACCCTGGCGGTCTGCACACTTTGACGTGTGTCTGGGGGCGATCCCGTACCAAGGTTTACGCTGGCGGCTACTTTGGCGCGCGATGGGCGTTTGACGGTTCCACGTGGGTTAGTATGACCCAGTCTGGATCGAGTGTTGAGACTTCCATCCACGGTAACGACCAGTTGGTCATCATGGCTGGCGAGTATAACGACCAGGTTGCCTACCGCGAATGCATGCTGTCGGTTCAAACGGAACCAGACGGCATCTTCGTTAACGAGACTTGCGCTGGGGAAGAGCGAATCATTGACGTGATTGCGCTCGACGGTGATCATGCCGTGGCTATTGGCATCAACCAAGTTTTGGAACGGACTCCTGCTGGAATTTGGGAACCCATGTCAATAGTCGGTGGCGGGAACTCGGTTTGGGGAACTGATATTGAGAACGTTTTCGTTGCTGGGGGTAGCACTATTTTGCATTACGATGGTCATGAGTGGACGCCGTTCAGCAGCCCGGTGGCGTGGTCGGTACGCATGCTTGCCGGGACGTCATTGAGCACGCTGGTGGCCTTCGGAGATTCAAATGCCGAGTATATGCGGTATGTCGTGCCTCGGTGAGATGCCGGGAACGTTCACTCAACGACTCGCTCTTGTTACTGCGCATATTCTAGCGCCACTTGTCTTCGGGGCGGGGTGTGAGCCGGAACGACTACAGCCCGCTCCGCCCGCGGCAGAAAACTGGGCTTGGAAAACCGAAAACCCTTTTCCGCCTCTCTTCCATACCAGGTCTGTTCACGTGCTGGACGTTGAACGCATCATCGCGTTCGACGGAGCAGGCATGCTGGTGAATAGGGATTCGTTTGAGAGAATTGCGTTTTCGCAGCCGGTCGTGGATTCCGACGGGTTCCATGGAGTCATTTATGTTGTGGGTCTGGAGGGCCTTCTCAGTCGGTTTGACGGAGTGCAATGGCATCGGCTTAACGCAAGTTGGCAGGGGGACTTGGTTGCGGTTGCTGCGACTAGCGCTGGGGTCTATGTCATTGGTACTGGCTCGCCGTTCACGAGCACTCGTTTATGGTGCGTGGACCTGTGCCCGCCAAATTCCATCATCATCGAAGACAATGATCTTGTGGATGTGGCTGCAACAGAGGATTCGACCGTATTCGCCATCACGTCGTACGCGGCAGCTGCCTACTTGCCCGACGGAGAGGCGATTAGTGGCCCCTTTCCCCGACTAAACGCCGTGTGGGGGCTGTCAAACAGCTTTGGCGTCGCGGTTGGCGACTCCGGTCGAGTCGTGTTGTTCGATGGTGTGAGTTGGACAGTCGAACCGCCGCTCGTCCTCGCAAGCCTGCGAGCCGTTTGGGGGCGCGACGAGCAGGAAGTGTTTGCTGTTGGGACGGGCGGCACGATTTTGTCATACAACGGCGAGGTTTGGCGCGTGGTTCAATCTGCGGTCACAGAAGACTTGAGTAGCATTCACGGACTTCGTGAGAAGCGAGTAACGTACGCAGGCGGCCTCGACGGCGCCATCGTTCGAAACGATGGAGCGAACTGGAACATTGTAAATCGTGGCACTCGCAAGTTCCTGCGTGACGTTGCGATCGCGAGCAATGGCGACGCATGCGCGGTGGGTGACGACGGAATAGTGGTCACGCGCGCAGGGACGCAATGGATAGAGGAATATGTGCCGATCAAGGAACAGCTCAACGCTGTGTGCGTTACCGCGGAAAGACGGTGGCTCGCTGTTGGCAATCGGGGTACGCTACTAGCAAAGGCGGATTTGGGATGGGAAGTGCTTGGCAACACATCTCAGGATCTATTTGACGTCGGGGCCCTAGATGTTGGAGTCGTCGCGTGTGGGGAGAGCGGTTGGTTTGCGAACGTAATCGACGATTCGGTCGAGATGGTTAGATTTACTAACCAAGACCTGTTCGCGTTGGCGCAAGGCAACGCTGAAGAAGTGTTGCTCCTAGGTGCCACTCACCTGTTTCATCTTGCGAATAGGCAAGTCGTCGACTCGTTGGAGATCCCGAGCCCGTCTTTTTCTGGTTCGATGGCTTCGAAAAGTGGTACGACGATCGTCGTGGGAGGCTCGCGGATTCTAGAACTGAATGGCCGCACATGGCGCCAGGCAACGAATCCGATAGGATCACGTTCAGTCTATTCGGTCTGGTTCGGGGGCGACGGGACCGCGTATGCAGTCGCATCCGATGGATATGTGCTGCAACGTGACGTTGATTCGTGGATCGTTCGCCACACTGGAATCTACGGCGTGAGCGGTGCTGAGCGCGAGTCCGAGTTGCTCATAGTCGGCTCCTTGGGGCTGATTTTTCACTACTTGCGTCAGTAGTGTCGCTCGTCGTTTCCTCGAAAGCGATGCTCGGGCGCCGAGCTCAAGGGCATCGAGGGCGGCCCGCGCGCGCCAGTTAGTTGGGCTTCCAGTTGGTCCACCGCGTCCGACAGCTAATCCGCGCGATCCGAGCAGGGATTCCGCCCCTCCATCGCGTTGACGACGCGCCGGGCTTCGCGTCGGATCTCGAGGTCGCCGTCGTAGCGGGCGAAGAACTTGAGCGACGGAAGTGCGATGGAGGCGCCCGCGTTCCAAAACGCCGAGACCGCCGCCCGTCGCACGATCGCATTCTCATCGTCGAGGAGCGACATCAGCAACGCGATCGCTTCGTCGCGCCGGTAGTCCACGCTGCGATCCTGAAGCACCCGGCCCACGCCGCCTCCCGCGGCCGCTCGTATCTCGGGAATCGGGTTGTCGATTCGTTCGAGGTAATAGTCCATCCTGCTGTCAGGCGGGATATTGAGCCACGGAATCATCCCCATGACCTGCAATCGTGTTTTCGTTTCCAAAGAGTCGGACAACGCCATGAGCTCGTTTGCGAAGAACGATCCCTCGCTTCCCCTCTCTTGAAGCAATATGATGGACGCGTCCGTACCGGCTCTGCCGGTGCGGATGGTTTGAATGTGGTACGCGAACTCCGCCGACGTACCTCGTACGCGCTCCAGTCCCGTTTCCCACGCGGAGCGAATATGAAGGCCGTGCGTCGTGCGGTGCCCGTCGACGCGCACGTCGAATCGATACAAGCCGGGCGGCGTCTCTTCCAGCACGTCCGAGAACGCAAGCTCGACGCGATACGACGCTCCGGGCGCAAGCGTTGTGCGCTCAAGTGCGTCATCCTGCACCAAGGTCCCGGGCCGAACGACGACCGGCGTCGGCTCCATACGCTCGTACCGAGGATGAAACGCCATCGCAAACCCACGACTGTACGCGACGTGGCCATCCGCCAACTTGATGGTCGGGACGGTGAGCGGCGAAACCGTCGCGTTGTGGAACTCGATCGTCACGATCACGCGATCGCCGGCGTCGTAGCGAGGCGTGACGACGTGATAAGGATATGCGGCCAACGAATCGAGGAACGTCTCCAGCTCGTCGACTGGCCACGCCCGTTGGTTGGTATTGGCTGTCAGCGAGCCCGTCGCGTCGCGCTCGAGAAACCAGAGCCGCGACTGGTTCGCGTTCCGTGCGTGCTCGACCCTCGGGCAGGCGACATTCGGATGGTTCTGCCAGCGAAGACGGGGCGCGTCGCCGACCTTCACGTCGCCGCATACGACGCGCTCGACGTGCAGATAGCCTTCCTCGACAAGCAATCCGCCTTTCATGTAGCTGCGCAGGTCCTTGAGGGTCGCGATCACGATAACCTCGGAGTCCGTGATCAGGTCTCGATGCGAGTACAGCGCCTCGATCGCGTGAGCGGGCACGGAGTGTAGGAGAAGTAGAAAGAGAGCAGAGGGTGAAACGACCACGCCCGTCATGAGGAATCGACGCATGACAATCCTCCAGGCGGGGTCTCGCTCGGAATATTGGGAGCGAATGGCGGGATGTCTAGAAATTCTCCAAAATGCCGCGAGAAAAGTCAGTCGAAAGGGAATGCTCCTCAAGCCGACTTGCGCGTCTTGACGAGGAGCGCGACGTCGCAGTCCAGAATGTGCAGCAGCGAGAGCAGTTGGCCGATCGACTTGTAGGAGGCATTAGAGACAGCTAGCTGACTGCGCACCTTCCATATCCTTCCCCGCCGTCACCCATCGCTCCCATTTGTTACCGGCGTGCGAATTGCTTCTTCCTCCCGAACCCGCTACCAGGAGGTCGAACATGAACGCCGCCCGAATTGTCATTGTGTCGGTCGCGCTTGCTGTCGCGGCTTTGGGATGTTCCTCCCGAACCGTCGTCAAAGCCGGGGGCCAGAAGAGCAGTCCCCCCGTTGTCGTCGTCAAGGATTCCAAGGGCGGACCGCCGCCGCACGCGCCGGCGCACGGCTATCGCCACAAGCACGCCAAGGACAACGTCGTGCTCGTGTACGACACCGGGATCTCGGTGTACATCGTCAGTGGATATAAGGATTGCTACTTCAACGACGGCTTTTACTTCCGGTACTCGAAGAGCTCGTGGGAGATGAGCGCGCAGATCGGCGGCCCGTGGAAAATCGCGGTGGTCGATAAAGACGTTCCGTCCGGGCTCAAGGTGAAGTACGCGGGGAAAAAGAGTAAGTCCGACAAGTCCAAGAAAGCCAAATAAGCGAGGACTATGCGCTCTTTCAGCGGCGACGCCCGCGAGGGCGCGTACCTGGGGCAGCATGGCGCGATCCGGTCATCGAAAGAAGCGGCTTGTCGGCCGTGAATTCAGAGAGGAGCCGGACCTTCCCGAATGTCGTAGAGGTACTTCTTCGGCTCAAGCCGCGTAGATCAACACTCTCGTCGGCTCGATTACTTGTCGAAAATACGGGTTCTTGATAGCTGACGCGACCACGAGATCGACCGGCCGATCGAAGAGCTGCTCCAAAGACTCAAGCAAGCCGAAGTAGGCGTCGGCAAACGACCCCGCCGGCAGCAACTCGAATTCGACCAGCAAGTCAAGATCGCTCTGCCCCTGCCCATCATTCCCCCTGGCAGCTGAACCAAACAGTTCAAGCCTGCGGACGCGGAATTGACGACAAAGCTGGCCGACTTCCGCCGCCCGCTGCGCCACGTCCAGACTCATGAGGGTGCTCCGTTGCATGAGGAGGGCTGATCGTGACTATGCACTCTTGCGGCCCCGGCGGCTGCGAGCGCGCGTACTGCGGATGATTTTCGCGAGCGCACGCAGCGCGTCGTTGACGGAGGTCGATGTCGGGAATACATCGGCGACGTCGGGGTCAATGACCACCACGTTTGTGCCTTCCCCGAAACGAGCCGCGTGCTTGCCGCGAACGCCATTCGAGAAGTCGTACTCGGGCCGCATGTCGTCACTGGCGTTTTTGCGCGACGTCTTAGATTTCTTCTTCATAGTGTCGCCTCTCGCTTTTTGTGGCGAGTCGTGCGGAGATGAGACGGACGCTATCGTTTCGTTCGGTGAATGATACCACCAAGAGCCGGCCGAGGCGCGAAAGACCGAGTTCAAGCAAGCGGGTCTCGTCCTGCGAGTGATCCGGGTCGGCGATGGTCCGGGAGAGCGTATCCGCGAAGATCGTGAGCGCCTCATCGAACGACACGCCATGCACGCCGACGATAGCAGAGCGAGTAAGTCGGGATCAACCGGTCCGACGGCGGACGACCGATCAGCGCAAGAGCCGACTCAGCTTTCGCGCGAGATCGGCGTGCGTGATCAGGAGCCTACGCAAGCGCACGAACGCACCCATGATCTTCACGTTGGGGAAAAAAAGATGGGAGCGGGCCGAAGCCCGCTCCCAGGGATGCACGAAGGATGATCTGGCGTTAAACGGGAACAGTCGCCGCGATCTTGTGCCACGTCGAGTTGGCAACTTCGTAGTTTTCAACCTTCGGTGTGCCCTCGACTACTTTCGATAGAATCTTGGTTACTTCGGCAAACGCGCTGCCGTTGTAGGCTTCGGCGCTCTCGCGCGAGTCCCACAGGCTGATGGCGAGCACTTTCGATCCGTCGGGGACAACGAACGTGATCTCGTCCTGGAATCCCTTCTGACGGCGGAGCATCGGAATGATGTCCTTGTCGATGCTCTTGGTAAAGTCCGGGACACAATTCGGTTTCAGGTTCATTGACACTCTGCGTGCGTACATGTGGTTCTCCTTATGTCTATGTCTGTCTGATTAGCGGGGAACAATGAGGTGACTTTGGTGGTTCAGATGATCTGAAGATGTTCCCTCGCTGGATCAACCTAGGCCAATTAACTTGACCTGTCAAGTTTATTCAAGAATATTGAAGTATTATTAACCATGGCTAGTTAACCCGGAGGAACCCATTGGACGTGTCCGTGCTCATCAAGCAACGGCTGGAAGAATTGAACCTCGAACAGAGGGATCTGGCGGCGGCCGCGAGGGTTACGGAGTCCTACATCTCGCAGCTGCTGACCGGGAAAAAGCTGCCCCCAGCACCCGACCGAACCGATATCTACCTGAAGATGTCGAAGCTTTTGAAACTGCCGAGCGACAAGCTCGCCCGGCTGGCCGAACTCCAGCGCATGGCGGCGTCGAAGCAGAGCTCAGAGGAGCCTCTCGCGCCCCTGCTCAAAGAGATTCGAGAGTTGGTGCTCCGCAAGTGCGCGCCCGACCAGGAAGCTCGAGTCCGCGCGATTTTTGAGAAGCAGCCCTTCGGTGAGCTCGAACGCCTCGTCACGGAAAGGCTGCTGAGCGTCGTCAAGAAGATCGCGAGGGAGGAACTGGAAAACGAGAACTGGCTCCACTTGGTCGCGCGGCTCACGAATCGAGAGTATGAACAAATACGCGTCATGATCCTCGAGTTCCTGGACACCGATATCCTCGGCCTGTCGCCGGAAAGCTGTGTCTCGTTCCTAGATCCTCTGATCGAATCCTGGTCGATCGACCTCGGGACCTTCGGGATGGATATCGTGCTCAACCGAAGACTGGCTCCCGAGCATACCAAGCGATATGAGTACGTCGAGAAAGAGGCCGACCGGCGGCCCGAAGACGAGCCCGGATTCAAAGAGTTCCTTCGTACCCGCTCGTTGAGCCATGACGCCAAGGAGGACGAGCTGGAGTTTCTGAAGAAGCTCCGGTTCAAAGGGAAGCGGCCGACCGCCCTCTACTATTATAGAGAGCTGCAAAACCTCCGGGATCCGCTCCATTTTCGCTCGGAGTGAGCGAGCCCCTCGTGATTGGAGTTGTCAGGGCCTCAAGCGGACAGGTATCCATTGTCACCGTGAGGCCAACCCAGCCGCCGCCCAACGCCACCAGCGTCGTGGTCCTTCGCGTCTTCGCAACGTTCCTCGTCTTGTCCTTCTCGCTCTCCGCGGTATCCGTGCACGGCGTCACACCCACGGACCGCGCGCCCGATCGGGGCGGTTACACACGAACGATGGGAATTCCGCCGCTGTTCAAGACCACGGCAGGGCTGGAATACCTCTCCTACCACACGTCGACGGACCACGAGCTCGGCGCACTGCTCACTCTCGGAGTGACGCGTTACCTCGGCAACCCGGTCAAGGGGCTCCTGGGGCTCGGGGTCGAGGGATACATCGGCGGGCACGCCAGCGAGCCGGACCTCGGTGGCCGTGCGTACTTGACCGTTCCCAGCCTGTTGATCGGAGCCGGCGTCGACTACAACACCGAGAGCGATGAATCCGATTTCATCCTCAAGCTGGATGTTCCCATGCGGCGCAAGGGGATCGTCGGGGCGGGCTCGGCGATGACCTTCCGATGGTTGCCGCACCGCGAGCAGACGTTTACCGTTGGGTTGAACATCCCGCTGGGTGATCGGGATGCGGGCCGCACGCGTCCGCAGTCCGACTACGTCAAGATGGACAACCGCCGGCCCGCGCGCCTGCAGTTCGACAAGGTGGGTGCGGTCGACTCGACGTTCGTGGAATGCTTGCGCTCGCTCCGCTCGCGCGCGGCGTGGGTGGCGCGCCTCACCCAGCCCTTCTCCGAATACGGCGGCGCGGACGCGGCAGAAGCAATGGCGCCGCGGATCGCCGAGCTGCGTGCGCACATGGAGAAAACCGACGCCGAGTTCCCGAAGGGCCACACGGTCAACGAGGAGATACGCGTCTACCACCAGACCCTAGACCGCGCGTTCTCGATCGCCGAGAGCGGAACACCGATGGCGCCGGGCGAAAGCACGGAAGCGGGACGACGCATCGCGGTGCGCGCGAAGCTCTACCTCCTGCACGAAGTGATTTTTCCGTACAACTCCCTCTTCGGCCAGTTGAAGAAGCCTGACAGGCTCTCGGGCATGATCGCAGTCGCGCAGGCCACCTTCGCGCGCGGCATACTCTCCGGCGACGAGATCCAAGACGACCAGGCGCGTCGCGTCCTGTTCGTGTTCCAGTCGCTGTGCGACATGCTGGCCGAGAACCAGGTCGAATTGCGCGAGCGCTGGCGCGACAACCGCCACGTGTGGTTGCCACTCCAGTACGGTTTGACTCCGGAGGAACACGACACTCAAGAGGAACTGAACGGAATCATCGCCCGCGCTACCGGGGAGGAATTTACGCGCGGCAACCAGGTCTGGTACATCATGAACGAAGAGTTCCAGTACGAAATGGCCCGCTCCGTGCGTCTGGCAGAGGACTATCACGTCCTGTGGATCCACGACATCAGCGGAGTCAATGACAAGGGCGACCCCGACGCCGTCGCATACGAACTGGTGCGCAACTATCTCCTAGCACTTGCCGAGCGCGTGCGTGTGTACAACAAGACCGGCAAGCTCCCCATGTACATCATCCTGCTGGACCAACTCTACTTTGAGAGTAACCAATCCCGGTTGTGGATGAAGTTCCTGGAGGGTCCGTTGCAACGCAAGCTCCGGCTTCCCGGCAGGTTCGCCGAGTGGGAACTCGAGATCGAGCGCCTGCAGGATGACCTTCGCAGGGCGGTCGACGAATCTCTCGCGCTGCAGGTGGAGAAGAACCAGTACGGCGAACAGTGGCTGTACAACCGAATCCGGGTCCAGGTCAACATCACCAACCCGGCCGACTACTCCTTCTATAGCATCAAGATCGTGGGCAAATTACCGGTCCCCGATAACAACATGCGTGACCACCGCAAGATCGTCTTCTACGACGTGTCCGAGGACGATCCGTACCGGGGCCTGGCGATGTTCACGGGTATGGGGATCGGGGAGCACTACACGGGAGCGACGTGGGAAGACCGCGCGTTGATATTGCAGGGTCCGGGGGCGCTGGCCACCAAGAATGCGGCGCGCTTCCTGTTCAAGACGCAGGGATTCGAGGACCATCAGATTCCCTATCCGCTCCGGGAACGCCCCAAGCCGAAGACATACGACGACGCGGTGGAAAGCCACGTGGCGTCGCGTTCCGACTACAGCGTGCGCAGCCGCGTGATCGAGCTGCACAACGAAACCGGCTTCACCCCCAAGCCATTGAACGTGGCGAAGTGCGTGCTCTACAGCCTGATGCCCCCAGGTTCGGTGGTCAAGGTGCCCGATCCGCTCTGGCAGAGCTACATCTACGCATCGCTCATCGCGGGCAGCTCCCTTCGCGGTTGCCGTTCGCTGGTGATCGCGCCATCGCTGCGCGCCGCCCCCAGTCCGGGCGCTCCGATGATGGCGCGGGCCAACGGGCTCATGAAACGCCTGGTCGTCTTTGGCAATGCCATGGACGATTATATGGAGCGCGAAGGCGGCATTCTGAAGGTGGGGTTGTACGCGCCCCGGCAGGGGGCCGGGGACATCGTGGGACGCTTCCAGCAGGCGGTGGACATCCATGATCCGTGGATGAACCGCGTCTATCGCTCTTTCAACGCCGCCATGGATTCGGTTGCCGCCAACGCCGGCGGCTATCTCGAAGAGATTGGCTACGCGCCGTTCGCAACGGAAGGGGACTCGCTCGAGACCCCTAAGCTCCACTTGAAGGCCAACCTGTTTGCATCATCCCTGGTGTGGGACGGTCTCATGGCTGACCCCGGGTGGGTCGACATCATGAGACTCTATGTGCAGTATCTCGCGCGGCAACAGCAGCACGGGCAGACCCGGGATACGACAGCGCCGCACAGCGTTCGGGAGGTTCCCGAGGAGTTGGCGCGCAAGGTGAGTCAAGTCGTGAACGGATACTACGATTCGCTCTCGCCGGAGCAGCAGAACGCTATGATCTCGTTCTTCACCATCGGCAGTGCCAACATGGACTATCGCAGTCAAGTCATGAACGGCGAAGTCATGGTGACCATTGGCGGTGCTAGCGGGCTGGTGGGCGTGATCGACTTTGTGCTTCTGGCCGGTCTGTGCGAGTGGCCGGCGACGCCAGAAGAGGTCGATGAACTCCTGCCGCCGCCGGGCTGGTTGATGCGCCGACTGTCGTCGTTCATCAAAGTAGCGCTCTAGGCAACTTGATTTCACAAATTGTGATTTCAAGTTTGCAACTTCTTGCTCCGGAGGCAGCTAGCTATTCCTCGTCCGCACGGAAGCCGATGCGCCGTTTCTCCGCCGGTTCCGACGGCGTCATCAGCTCTCGAATTGCGTCGAATACCACACGGAACTGCGCATCGTACTTCTTCTCGAGTTCCTCCAGCTTTCGCGCAAGATCCGCGTGCGTGATCAGAATCCGTCGCAGCCGCACGAACGCGCGCATGATCTCCACGTTGACGAGGACCGCCCGCTCGCTGCGGAGAACGCTCGAGAGCATCGCGACACCTTGTTCGGTGAAGGCATAAGGCCGACGGCGACGACCGCCCCACGAACTTGAGGTCACAATTTGTGACCTCAAGATGCTAACCTCTTGCGGCGTCAATTGATACATGAAGTCATTCGGGAACCGATCCCGGTTGCGACGAACCGCTTGGATCAGTGCCTTCGTGGTTACGCCGTACATCTCGGCGAGTACGTGGTCGAGCATCACCTTCTCTCCCCGAACCAAGATGATCGATTGCTCGACCTTGAGCACCAGTTCACCGGACCCCGATGACGCGCGACGACCCATCCCAGTGACTCCTTCGAAAAGATGCAAGTCTGTTATGGGAGGACCTGGAGCTGCGGGAGGAGATATGAACGGTAGCAGAATCGTGAGCGGGAGACAATCCGACTGGCGGTGCCCGCTCCAGTCAGCAAGTCGCCCGTCAAAGATACCGGCGGACGCGCGAGCGATACCCGCGATACCCATCGCCAAACTTCGCGTCCAGATAACGCTCCTCCCGTCGAATGACGCCGAAGTGCATCACCATCACGATGGGTGCTAACAGCGCCAGCACCCAGAGCGCGTTGGCGAGCATCGCCACGCCCAAGTAGATCGACGTCAGCGCGACATACAGCGGATTGCGCGAGAAGCGGAACGGACCCGTCGCCACCAGCGCGGTGGTCGGTTGTGTCGGTTTGACGTTCGTCCCTGCTTTCTCCATCTCGCGGCGCCCCCAAATCGCGACGACAACGCCGGCCGCGAGAAAGACGCCGCCGATCCAGTAGCCCGCGTCGCTTGAAAAAATGCGCCGCGGCGCCACCCAATGCAGCAGTAAGCCGACGGCGAGTCCCGCGGCGTACAGCACCGGTGGCAAGACGATCACGTTAGGACTATCTGGCGATGACTTCATCATGTGAGGGTCTCCCCGATTTGCGCGGTCGCGGGACGCAAGATCCGTAATAGCCAATGACCGCTAAGCAACTACTTACAACTGGACAGTTGACACCGGACCAAAACACGATTACACTCCTCGTACTTTTCGGAGAGGCTTGTTCAGGACTTTCCTGCTGTCTTTCTGACCACGACCCGCTGACAGCCCGCTTTACACCAGCTCTCCGAGTACGTCTTTCCATAGATTTGTTGCGCGCGGCACTCCTGCACTAGGAGTTCGGCCACGCCATGCGGTCCCTTGTGCACCGTGCTAGGCACGGGTGCGTCCTGAAAGGGGAGAAGGCTATGTCTCGACTTGTTTCCAATGACGCGTCTCATGCCATGAATTCGGGAAAATGGTTTCTCGTGACCTTTGTGCTGCTGGTGACGCTGTTCGCGACCACGGCGCGCGCGGTCGATGAAGTGAACATCGGGCCCGTCGTGAATAAGAGCGACAATGACCTAGTCGCGTATGGAACGCATGTCACATTCGATGCCAACAACCCACCCATAGGGTATAGCGCAAAGCGATATAACCCCGAAACCGAGGAATACGAGGATGAAACCGACCTATGGGACGTGAGCGAAAAGAAGGGCGCTGGCGAGTGGGATTTGCTATGGACCCCTAAGGAAGGCACGCCGCCCGTGACGAAGGGGACGAAAATGATCTTCGACGTCAAGTATGCCTCCAATCCGACGGGTAATGGCTATTCCGGCAGCGTGAGGAAGTATGCTCCCAACCCGTGCCCCAAGAAAGGGACGAAGAAGAGTGTCGACAAGAAGGAGGGCCAGCTGAACTCATCGCAGGTTCCTCAGGCCGCTTTCCTTGCCACTCTCGATTGTGTCGTTTACTACGGTGGAACTACGGGCCGCTCGGTTCCCGGTTTGAGCCTGAATGTCCCGGCAAACATGTACGCATACTTGTATCAGGTGAACGCGTTGCAGGGACCGGGCACCATCGTGCACATGCGCCTGGCCGGAAGCGCCAGTTACTTCAGCTCGTTCTCGCAGATGGGAACTTCCCACGACGGCGCGATTGACACCGTTTTCACTGGTCCAACCTTGCCGCCGACCACTTTGGATCCCCACTGCTCGGCGGTCTTCGAAACCGCCGGCAGTCCCGGCGTGACCGCCACCTCTTGGGGTGCAGAAGGCGGTGACGTTTATGCTCGTTTCAGCGGCCTGACTCCCGGGCAGTCTTCCAACATGCTCGTGGCGATGTCGAGCCAGGGTCCCGGCATGCCTCAAACCGGTTTCAACGCGTATGTCGCCGATGCGTCCGGGGAGGTCGGCAATTTGCTGTGGACGCCACCGGAGGCACAACCGATTCCGAGCCTCTCGTTCTGGGGCATGACGGCATTAGTCGTACTACTATTGGGGTTCGGAATCCTTGTTGTGCACCGGATGACCGGTTGAGTTGAGACAGGTCCGCGTTTTCTTGTGGTTCTTCGGAGACCCGGTGTCGAGTCGACTGGACTCGGTGCCGGGTTTTCGTTCGTGGTGGCAGCGGCGCCGGTACAAAAGCGCGTACCGGCTCTCCCTCGACCATGGTGGACTCGTAACGACCCGTCTCGCCGCGCTACATAGGTCTCCGAGGAACACTTAATAGAGAGATCAACTATTAAGACTTTGGAGGCCAAGTTTAAGTAAGAACCTCAGCTGGTCGATCTGGCTCAGCAGATGTTCGTTTGCTGCCGCCTGTGGCTCCCGGAGCCTCTCGACGAACTTGCTCACTTCCAGTAATTCGTGCGCGCGGGTTTCCAGGAACTGCAGGTACTCGAGGACGTCTCGTTCGGCCAGCATTGGGGCCTCCCCACAGCAGCATTAGCGCAGAAGTTGCCAACTCGCGATCCTATTTCTCGGTCTTACATCTGAGGGGTGCTGCGATGGCCATGGGTGGTTGGGAGGAATACTGGCTTAGTCATGCTCGTCGCTAATGGCGCCGACGGATGGCCGCTACCGGAGGTTCTACAATGAGATCCTCTTCACGCAAGACTCAAGTGATCAGCTGCTCGATCTTTGTGTCGTTCACGTTTCTTTGCTGCACGGAGCTCAAGGAGGGTTTAAGTAAGGCAGTGTTTATTGAGTACGAACAATCGCTGAATTTCAGAGAATACCAGTTCGGTGAAACAATACTGGCGCCGGGCCCATCGAGTGACTTGGAATGGCACAAGATCCGAATCAATGACTATTCCGGCGGCAAGAGCAAGAAAGGTGTGTGGATCCTGTATCAAATTTGTTCGATTCGAAATAATAATACCAAGGCGCAGCCATTCAACTATGACGTGTCCAAATTCTATGTTATTTACGGCGACCAGCAGTTTTACTACAGACCACTCGCCGCGTATACGTATGAAAATGTGTTGCTGAGCGGCATCAAAGGAAATGACGCGGTTACAGCCGTTCTCGCACCGGTATTTCGGACGGAGACCCAAACTGGTCCAGATCAGCAGGTCATACCGGCGAATTCCAACAATACGCTGTCCGTTTCATGGAGATTCGTCATATACGTCTCGACTGCGTTATCCGACCAAACGGACATGCTCAGGCTAAATCTGTCGTTGTACTACGATGGAACCCCGGTGACTACAATGAACAGGAACCAGGACACCGCTCCTCATGATGGAACAGTAACAAGAGGCACGCTGCCGGTAGTTTGCAGGCCGCCGAAGACGTAGAGCAAGCGCCTGGTCTATCCCGAGGTGACAATCGTGGCAGAAGCAAAGAACCTTCTCGATAACATTAAGATCGTCGACGTCGAGACGGTTAGTCCGACGAGTATCGCCGAGGTCGCGACGATCGTGCGACGCGCCGAAAGCGAGGGTCGGCGCGTGCGTCCGGTTGGAAGCCTTTGGTCGCAGTCCGCCGCCATCCACGTCGAGCCCGGAGGCATCCTCCTCGGGATTGGCGCCATGAACCGGATTCTCGGATATGCGAGCGGGGACACAGCCGACGCATCCGCCAGCTCTGCACTGCGAGCGCTCAACGCCGCAGCGCGAGCTCGCCACTTCAACCCGATACTCGGGCGGTATTACCGCAAGTTCGTTCACGTCGAAGGCGGCGTTACCATCAAGCAACTCTACACCGCGCTCGACACTGCCGACGGGACTCGGGGGCGGTGGGCGCTTCCCACCATGGGGGCGTCAAGCGGTCAGACGATCGCAGGAGCGATCAGCACAGCCACACACGGCGCCGATTTTCATTCCGCCCCTCTGGCCGACGCGGTTCGCGCCATTCACCTCGTCGGGCCGGGCGGCGTCGAATACTGGTTGGAACGCGCTTCAGAAGAAGAAAGGATCACAGACCGTGCACGCTTGCTTGCCGGAACGAGTACCTTGCGCGCGTGGAGTGTGCGTTACGTCGACGACGAGTTCTACGCTGCACTCGTGAGCGTAGGTTGTGTTGGCGTCATCGTCGGTCTCGTGCTCGAGGTCGGCGACCAGTTCGGCCTTTCGCAGCGAGTCACCGCCACGCGGTGGTCGGTGGTGAGACAAATTCTGACGGAGGAAGGACCGGCCGGGCTGGATCGGCGGCTCGGCGTCGTCCACCCGACCACGATCGCCGCCGACGGAGGAACTCCTGCGCTCGTGCGTCCGCTGCCCTGGGCGGCGGAGATCCTCCTCAATCCCTACCATCTGAGCGACAATTATGAAACCGACTCCGCGCCCGATTGTGACTGCGTCGTGGTGTCGCGCGCGCGCGCGTTCTCGACCGTTGCGTTCGACAGCTCCGAACCCGTAGACCCCCCGGGAGGACCGGGGGAGCTCCACTTGGCACTCGATGTGGAATTCCACGATGTCGACACCTATCGGCGGAATGTCAGCGCGTTGATGCGGAGCGTGCGTGTGACCACGACCGGATACCCGCCGGCTTACCGCGTGATGGACACCTTTGATGGAAGCGGCGAGCCAGACCCCGGGCACACCCAGGAGATCGTCGTGACAACACGCGACAACGAGCACATTCGACTGATCGAAGCGCTTCGCGGCGCGTTCGCCGCACGGGTTCGGGAAGGGCACAAGCTCGCGGGATTCTTTTCCATTCGATTCACGCGGCCTTCCCGGGCGTTGCTCGCGATGCAGCACTCGAGCGACAGCGGAAGGGGTGAATTGATGTGTCACATCGAAGTGCAGGGCCTTAAGGAGATCGACCTCGAAGCGTGGGGATGGAGCTTCGGATTCTTCGGCCTCCTGGGATTTCTGACCGTGGTGTTCCACGATCCTGTCCAGCACGGCGGCAACCTCGAGGGTCGAACGGACGACCATTTCCTCGCGTTCGAGTCCAGCGCGGGTCGCCAACTCGCCCGAATGCACTGGGGCCAGCTTCATCGATTGGATCGCGCCGCCCTCGAGCTCACGTACCCCGAAACCCTGCAAGACTGGCGGATCGCGCGAAGCGCGCTCGGCCGGCGTGGAAAGCTCTCGACGTTCAGCAACAGCTTCTCCGAACGATGCGGCCTCGAAACCAATACGGATACGTTGTGCCTGATCACGACGGATACCGGAAGGGTGCTGCTTCTTGCCGTGGGACCACGAGGCAGGTTGATGATCGCGCCGACCACCATTGCCGGTGGGCTGACATGGGGTGTCGCGCCGGGCTTGGGCGCATCCATCATGGGCGCGATCAGTGCCGTGTTCGATCGTGGCGAACTCAAAGTCTTCGCGTGGACCGCCGCCGGCGGGATGCAGTTGGTCCGGGGTGCAGTGGAACATCTCTACGCCGAACGACACTCGAATCCGTTCGCTCGCCTCGGGCTTCGTGCAACAGGCCCTCCGGCGGCAGTGGTGCGGGACGGCGTCGGGATCGAAGTCTTCGCGTCGGCGAGCAATACCGATCTGCTCCACTTGCAGGGGGGCCAAGCCTCCGCTCCGCGTCGTCACACCGTCTTTGGGCCGCGCGGTTTTCGAGGTGCGATAGCGGCGGTGTCACCGACCCCCGACCGCGTGCACGTGTTTGGTCTCGATTCGCCGACCTCGCTAACGCACGTGGTCCTGTCCGACACCGGATCCGGTGCGCTCGCCGTTTCCGACATCCTCACGCTTCGCTTGAGTGTCGCCAATCAAGTGTTCCGCGCCTCTCCAGCCGCGGCCGCGTACGGCGATCAAATCCACCTTTTCGTGAACGGTGCGAACGGGCAACTCCTCCATGGCGTCGTGGCGGCGACCGATACGCGGAGTGTTCGATGGGAGGCCATTAGCCCAACCATCCCCGGCGAAGTCGAGCGCTACGAGTATCCGGAAACCGCCGGGGTCGCGCGCATGCCGGAGGATGCGTTCTACAAGTTTCAACGCGTGACTCGCCCCCAACGCCTCGTCGGTCCGCTTACTGCGGTCATGGAGCCGTTGGGAACGTACACCGTCTTTGGACGCGGAGAGGCCGGCGGCATTCTGCGGCTTCGACAATCCGGATCGAGCGTGATGGCGGAAGATCTCCGCGGCGCCTGGCAATGAAGCCGTCTACCTTATCGCCTCACGTAAGAAACGCTGCCCGATGAGCCGAGAGATAATCACCTTCGTCTTCTCATAGATCTCCCGATCGCTGCTCGCCCGCGGCCCCGCGACGTTGAGTGTCTCGCCCTCGATGTCGCGAAGCCACTCCCCAATCCCCACCACCGCGTCGTCCACCGACATCGTCAAAAGGTCCACGTGCAAGACCGCCTTTCCCATCTCGCGGGCGACCGACTCCGTCACCTTCGAGCCTCCCGCGAGTGCACCTTGGGAGAGAATCAAGGTCGCGTCGGAGTCGCGGACGTTCCAGCGCGTGCGCGTCTCGTAGCGATCCGTGTCGGTTTCACGAAGGTTCATCTGGCGGGTCACCGAAGACTCTGTCACCTTCCAGCCTTCCACGAGATGAACCCTAAGGGACACGACAGCCTCACCAATAGGCCGATCTGAACGCCTCTTCCGTGGGGACTCGGAACGGCCTTTGCACAAGCAAAACTATTCGGTGCAAGCGAGAACTATTGGGAATTTACTTCCCCAACCCGGACAGTTCCGTCGCGTGAACGAAAGGGCGCGCACATATGAGACTAATCCCAAGGAGCCGTCTTGCCGCCTACGCAGCAGTAACAGCCACTCTACTATTCGTTGCGGGGGTATCCTGGGTCAAGCATGTGAAAGCTGCTGGGGAACAACAGCGAATAGTAGCCGCGACAGTTCACATTACAACCATCTCCAGCAGCCCTGATTTCTCAAAACCTTGGCAATCTAAGGGAACCGAGACTTCGACGGCATCTGGAGTGATCATTCATGGAAACCGCATCCTGACGAATGCGCACGCCGTAGATTACGCCGCAAGCATTGAGGTCAAGCGCCCGGGTATTCAGAAACAATTCCTCGCCCACGTTGATCAAATAGATCATGGATGCGATCTTGCGCTGCTCACAGTCGAGGATGAGGACTTCTTTACTCAAGTCACGCCGCTGAGTGTTGGACCGTTGGCATCCATTGGTTCTGTCGTCAGCGCCTACGGTTACCCTATCGGCGGTGAGACGGTGTCCGCCACTTCCGGAGTGGTTTCACGGATCGAGAGGACAGAATATGTTCACAGCGAGCGTTCGCTACTCCTCTCCCAGATCGACGCCGCGATTAACGCCGGCAACAGCGGTGGCCCCGTCGTTTCTAATTCCAAGATCGTCGGTATTGCCGTGCAGGGGATCGACGAAGCCGACAACGTTGCTTACATGATTCCCGCACCGATGATCGAGCGTTTTCTGAAAGACGCCGCGGACGGGATAATTGCGGGTGTCCCTTCATTCGGCGCCTACTGTCACCCTGTAGAGAACGACGCGTTACGCGAGTATCTTGGATTGAGTGACAGGCAGAGCGGCACGCTCGTCAGCGAGATTAACTACGGCAGTAGTAGCTGGGGGAAGCTCGCTCCCGACGACGTCATTTTGGCTGTCGACGGAATCCCCGTCGCCAACGACCGCACAGTAGCACTCACTGACGGGGCTCGTGTTGAGTTTGGCTACCTGATCGAACGAAAGCAAGTGGGCGAGAGCGCTACGGTTGCCGTTTGGCGTAACAAGACAGAGACCTCAGTCACCCTAACCCTCGTGGCGTCAGATGGCCTGATTCCCGCTCCGACATACGAAACGCGACGCCCATATCGAACCATTGGAGGGCTGGTCTTTCAGCCGGCCACTGCCGACCATATTTCTGCACTAACCAGCGATGTGCCGACCAGCGTTCTTAGTGCCTACTTGGAAAGCACATATCGAACTGAATCACGTCGCGTGCTCGTGATGATGACAGACATCCTGCCGCACCGCGTGAACCGAGGCTATCAAGATTGGCCGATGTCGGTCGTCGAGACAATCCAGGGAACGCCGGTCGAAGACTTTGAGCATTTCAACCAACTCCTGGATACTGCGACTGGCAAATGGTTGAACATAACCTTCTCGGACAAGTCCCGGCTCGTTTTGGATCTCGTAGCGGCGCGTGACGCCAACGACGAGGTCTTCAAGACTTTTGCGATCGCGCAGGATCGATGGCCGGCTACCCCCGCAACCGTTGCTGTGAAGTAGGAAGGTAAGAGATGTCTGATCTCACAGTACCAGAAACTGATCTTCGGTCGATCGAGTCCATCCGCGCCCTCGGCTTTATCGGCTTCGAATCAGTAGCGAGCCTTTGGAACGACAAGTCCCCAATTCCGAAGCAGATCGGTGTCTATCTGGTAATCAACCCCGATTGCCACAATCCGCGGTTCATTTGCCCCGGCGTCGGTGGCTTCTTCAAGGGCCGAGACCCCAACGTATCCCTCGAAGAGTTGAAACTGAACTTCCTGCGCGGCGCGCTCGTCGTCTATGTCGGAAAAGCCGGTAGCCCCGCCCAGGCTTCCACGCTGCACTCCAGGTTGGGAGAGTACTTGAGGTTTGGGCAGGGCAAGAACGTTGGACATTCGGGTGGCCGGTATATCTGGCAACTCGCAAATCACGTGGATCTCCTAGTTTGTTGGAAGCCGACACCGAATGACGACCCCCGCCAGATCGAGAAGCAATTGATCGCGGACTTCCAAAAGCAGTTTGGAAAACGCCCCTTCGCGAATCTGGCGTCCTAGCATCAACGGAGTATGAAGACAGCGCCGCGCAGGGACAGAACCCATTATCAGATTCTGGGTATCGCACCGAGTGCGAGCCCAGCCGAGATCAAGAAGGCCTACCGAAGACAAGTTAAGACATACCATCCAGACATATGTGCCGATCCGAATGCCGCTGAGATCACGGGACAAATCAACGTTGCGTACGATGTGCTGTCTGACTGTTCAAAACGTCTCGCCTACGACTACGAAATCGCAAAGCCACGACCAGCAGCCGCTCAAGAAAGCCGGCCCGCATCTCCTTGGATATATTGCCAAATTTGTGGCTCTGTGAACTCGACCTTGAGGGTCGCAGGGTTTTACTCCGTAGTCGGCGTACTGTTCGGAATGTCGAGAAGCGTGCAGGGTGGTGTTCTCTGCAGCGAGTGCCGGTCTAGGGTGGCATTTCGCCAAAACATGATCACCGCGATCTGCGGGTGGTGGGGTATCCCGGCGTTCTTCTTTGCCTGGCACGCCTTACTGAGAAACTTGACTGGAGGCGTGCAACCACGGAAAGCGAACGAGGAATTGCGGCAAGCGTTGAAGCAACAAGACATGTACTTCAGGAGCAATGACCCATCACCTCAAAAGATCCGTGGTGCATACGCAATGCGAGGGGCTATTCCCGCTCTGCTATCCGTTGGGGCAATGACGCTTCTTTGTACGTGGGGCTCTGGGTCGGATTCGCCCGATGTCGCGAGAACAACGACCGCCACGCAACACCAAACACGCGTGTCTACTGAGGCTGTAGCGTTGCAACGCGAATCTTTCACGCTTGAGTCGGAAAAGTCGGCACTTGATAAAGAGGTATCTCGCTTGAGCAATCAAGAAGCGGCTCTAGATTCTTTGGATGGCGTGATTGAGCGCCTGCGGAGCAGCTACGAGTATAACGCGCCGACTGGCGCCGAAGTCGATGAGTTCAATGAGCTGGTTACTCGTCGCAACTCATCTTTGGAAGAGCTCATGGCGGCTGCGACAGCGCTCGATAGGCGAAGTAGCGCATTCAACATGGGTGTGGCCGCGTTCAATGAGAAACTCACGAAGGCAAAACAGCGAGCGGGTCTCCAATGACCGACCCCGCTCACACAGACCGCGCGAAAGCGCACGCGCTCGCGGCGCACTCAAGGATCTGACGAAAGGAGCCGGGTCACCACTTCCTTCGTCTTCTCATAGATCTCCCGATCGCTGCTCGCCCGCGGTCCCGCGACGTTGAGTGTGTCGCCCTTGATGTCGCGAAGCCACTCCCCAATCGCCACTACCGCGTCGTCCATCGACATCGTCAAAAGGTCCACGTGCAAGACCGCCTTTCCCATCTCGCGGGCGACCGACTCCGTCACCTTCGAGCCTCCCGCGAGTGCACCGTGGGAAAGGATCAAGGTCGCGTCCGAGTCGCGGACGTTCCACCGCGTGCGCGTCTCGTAGCGGTCCGTGTCGGTTTCGCGAAGGTTCGGATATCGATCGGGGATGGCGCCGTCCTCGGCTTTCCGACCCTTGGGAACCCAACCGCCGCTGGGAACACCGAGCTCGAGGGCGGCATCGAGAGCCGCGCGATCAGCGCCGGTTTGTCCGCCGGAGATGATGCGAAGGATCGTCATCGCTGCGAAGAACGGTGGAGAGCATTTGAGCGAGTTTGGACTTACCAATATCGACGTCGCCCGAGTTTCTCTTGTGAATCCGGTGCGAGAAATGGCTCGCCCTGGTCGCGCGCGGTCGAAGCACTGAGTGCGTTGTCTCGACCTACATTGTTCCTTCGAACGGCCTGGAGGTGGGCGGTAACTACAACTCATCCGCTGTAACACAGACTGCGAACGGCACACCCAGTTCCTCAAAGTGCTTCTGCCCGCATCGCACCTTGTCGGCTTCGGTGGTTCTTAGCTTCAAGAAATCCCGAGTCCCCTTGGTCTCCCGCACGAGGTACAGCGCTGTACCGTCGTTCTTGAGAATCGCCCAATCTGGAATGTACTTACCTAGCGGCGTGTCAATTGCGAACCAGCGCGGGAGCTTTACAAACAACTTGATGTCCTCACGTTCGTCGAGTCGTCGCGCGAACTCATGCTCGATCTCGTGATCATAAACGACGTACTCGTAAACGGAGTTTTTCACTTTGAGGGCGCTGAGGTAGTTAATCAATTCCTCATTCTCAAACTTGAGCATTTCCCACTCCGCCTCCGGGCCGCCTGGCAGCCGTTCGTACTTGATGCCATCGACCAGTAGCCGGTGCAGTTCGTACTTGAGGATCGAGGCCACCTGATCCAAGAACCGTTGTGGGTTCTCGAAGACATCTCCAAGACGACCGGATTCCTTTAGGATGCGCGCCAGCGTTGAGCGAGTCAGCTCTGTCTCATTCTGGAGATAGGCGAGAATGTCTGGGATGGCGCGAACGCCGTAGGCCGGTTGCTCCTCCGCGACGCTTACGGCTGTCGTACTCACGCCTCCCTTACCAACCTGCACCTGTCCCGCAGCGACGCGGATCTTTGGTGCTTCGATCTTCTCCATTCGTTTGACAGCAGCGACCGCGTTGGATACGAGCGTGTCTGTTTCGAACTCAACACGATACGTGGTCCTGGGCTTGATGCGATCCCATAGAGCTTGGAACTCGGGAGTTAACGTCACTTCTTTCTTGAGCCGGTTCACGCCCTCGTCGCGGTCCCTACGGATGTGGCGCTCAATCTGATACGTGGCCAGCAGATCCACCACAGCCGGCACTAGCTCACGGTACGCGTCCGGCAGTTCCAACTTGAAGTCTTTCCGTTGTGGATCGAAGGCCGGCTGAATGCGTCCCTCGGTGTCGAGCATTTTCTGCGCGACCAATACAGCACGGATTGCCTCCGCAGCGTCCTGACCGATAGGCTCCTCGACGCCATCCACAATTCGTGTGAGCTTGGCGAACGCTGTCAGCGGCACCTTGCCGAAGGCGACGCCACAGTCCTCCTCATATTCGGTTTGTAGCGCACGTGCGAAATCCTCGTAGCTCTCATTAGCCATCACGTAGAGTTTGTTTATCGACGCATCGAATACGCGAACGCCGTTCTGATCTACAGGTAACCGAAGGCCACGACCAATCTCTTGTCGTTTCTTCATTGCGCTTCGACTCTCGTTGAGCGTGCATATCTGAAAGACGTTAGGGCTATCCCAGCCCTCTCGCAGAGCCGAGTGGGTAAATATGAACCGCAGCGGTTCATCGAGCGAAAGGAGCCGCTCCTTGTCCTTCATGATGAGATTGTAAACTTCGTCGTCGGCCTGCGTATCACCACGAGTATCCTTGAGAACCTCAACGGTCTTGCCAGCCACCTTCCTCTTGTCTGCAGCGAAGTAGCCGTTGTGTAGGCGCTCGACTGGCTCCTTGAGCCAAGTCAAATCCCGGTATCGCTCGTCCTTTGCAAGTTCCGCGAGGATCAGCTCGAACGACTCAGCGAACTTTCCCTTCGCCGGCTGGCCGTCAGCGCCGTAGTCGCGGTAGTTAGCCACTCGGTCGATAAAGAACAGTGAGAGGACCTTGATGCCGCGAGCTTGCACTTGCAGCTCCTTATCGAGGTGCTTCTTGACCGTATGCTTGATCTGCGCCCTCCACACATCGTCGCGCAGTCCGCCGATTTCCTCTCCCAATCGTAGCGTCCGGCCATTTGAAAACCGCAGGTACTCGCTGCCCGGCTCGGCGTTGATCTCCGCGACTTCAAAGCCTTCGCGATAGCTCGCACGTTCATTGGAAATCATGAAAAGATCAGCGCCTTGCTTGACCGGCACCGATTTCTCCTTCGGCCCTTCGGAGGTTTGAACATGAATGCGGAGCTTCGCCTTGATCCCCTTCTTGTAGTCGATCTGCTCAACACGAACGAACGCGTCATTGACTGCGTCCTGGGCGGCAGCACTCGCGACAACGATCTGTTTGACCAGCTTCAACTCAAAGGCACGCACCGGATCGAGCCGGTAGACAAGGTTGTACGGGTTGCGATGCGTCGCAGAATAGCGCAGCGTGCAGAGCGGATTGAGCGCCTTGATTGCCTCTTGCGATTTATCGGTTGAGTCCACGCTCTGCGGCTCATCGATAATGACAATGGGACGCGCGGCCTGGACGAACTCGATGGGCTGCCGGCCAGAGAGCTTGTCACTGTCCTTATAGATGACGTTGCTCTTCTTTTCCTCATCGGTGCCCGCAAAATTCTTGCGGAATGCATCGATATTAATGACCAGAATCTGCAGCATGTTGCTGGTCGCAAACTGTCGAAGCTGGCTTACTCTCTTGGCATCGTAGACAAAGTGGTCGAAGAGCATGTTGTTGTAGAGGGCACGAAAGTGACTAGCGGTGATCTCAATGTTCTTGAGCACTCCCTCGCGGATCGCCACGCTCGGCACCACGATGATGAATTTCTGGAAGCCATAACGTCGCGACAGTTCGAACACCGTGCGCAGGTAGACGTAGGTCTTACCCGTGCCCGTCTCCATCTCCACCGAAAAGTGCGGGCAACTGCGCGCCTGGTTGGCGGTGCCGTCGAATACTTCCCAAGCTTCCGGTGCGGCCGCGGGGTCAGACACTTCAATGTCGTTGCGGGTCTGAATGAGGCGGAGGTTCTCGCGCAGCTTGTCTTCGGACAAGACAAGGCGGTTACCAACTCCAATTGCCGTGGTGTCGTGCCCCGCGAATAGGGCATCCATCGAACCCATATTGATGACTGCAAAGTCGGGTGCGTCGCGCGGCTGGCCATCGAACAGGTCCGCGATGGCGGTTACAGCGTCGAGTTGGAAAGTCTGGTTGGGGTCGAATTGGAGTTTCACGATAATTTGTTAGGCCGCGTCTAGTCCTGAAATCGCTGCATTGGGCATTTCGTCCCACAACTGCCCTTCGAGTAAACGCCCCGCTAGCTTCTTGTTCTTGCCGCCCCACTGCTTGAAGAAAAAGGGGACTTTCGCTTTGCGGCACTGGTCCCTCAGGTCAGCAGCCCAGGCGGGATCCATCGGTCGCGCTCGTGGGCCTGACTCGCCGCCCACGATGACCCAATCGATGTCTGACAAGTCGAGATCCCGTAGCGGTCCGAGCAGGGGCTCGAGTGACAAGAACTTGACGTGCGCATCAGTCGCACGCAAATGATCGATGCGCGTGCAGTATTGCTCGTTCTCGACGCTGACGCCCATCCAGATGTTCGGAGCCCAGGAGAGTTCTGCGCTTAACGCATTCAAGCGCTCAGCACGCTTCGTTAGGACTTGGAAGCGGTGCCAGTGCGCGCGGGTCATAACGTCGAACACTTCGCGGATATACGTGAGTGGTACTCGGTCGTGAAAGAGGTCGCTCATGGAGTTGACGAAGATCGTCTGGGGCTTCTTCCACCTGAGTGGTAGTTCGAGCATTTGCGGCTGCAACGTCAGCCGAAATCCGTTCACGTAGTTCGGTTGCCCCATTGCCTCAAGTCGCTCGGCCATGCGCTTCGCATAACAGTGCTTGCAGCCCGGACTGACCTTCGTGCAGCCAGTAACTGGATTCCACGTGGACTCGGTCCACTCAATAGCTGACTTCAGTCCCATGTCAACCTCGCATTGTCAGGGTAGGTGCTTGCTCTCCGCTTTTTTCCGTCCAGCTTCAGCGGATCCACCCGGAGCTCCTTGTTCGTCTCCCCCCGCTTCAAGGCAGCAATCAAGTGCTTCCTGAGGTACGCCGTCTTGTCCTCGACGAACCTACAAATATCGCCTCCGGTTACCGTGCCTTGATGGCAAAACTCCTTACGAAGCAATTCCGCCAACCAAGGGGTAGCATCAGCCTCGAACAGCACGAGTTGATCCGGGTTCGTGGCATCCGAAAACCTAAATTCGCCCTCCGGGTTCACTTTCCACATCGCTTCCTTCATCTTCACGTGACCGAGCGGATTGTTTGTTGCGAAAAACAAGTAGTACTGTGTCCGGTCTTGCCGGTCGCGCATCTCAAAATACCGCACAAATTTGGCGGCCTCCTGGAGCTTCGACTGGTATAGCTCGCGTAACTTGACGATGCGATCCCCGGTCCCCTTTGCGATGTTGACTGCCTCCTCACCGCCAAATGCATCGACGATGTGCTGCACCACCTTATCCTCCGGGTGCTCGAGGAATCGGTTGATGGCGTCAACCATGAACGTGACGAACACTTCGGTACTCTTGCATCGGAGAAGCCGCTCGATTAACGACAACGGGATGCCAGAAAAGCCGAACGGATCGATGAAGGCGAACGTCGGCGCAAGTGTTCCCTTACCCGCGTCAATCGAACTCAACATCTCACCGAACTTCTCGTGGAATCTTCCCGACTCGGAGAATACCTTGAAATGTAGAGGGACGGTGATGTCCCGGAGTTCCTGTCGCAGGTGCTCTATGCGATCCTCGCGCTCCTCGATGAACCAGAATACTATCTCGCCGCCAATCGCCTTGCGATGGTTTATCGCGACATCGAGCGCGATCATCGGAGAACCGATCTCACCTTTAGTATACCGCCCTGGACCAGAGAATCCGTCAATGTAAACGATCCGGCTATGGTATCGGCTTAGAATGGGAAACCAAGCAGCGAGATATCGACGAAGGATCTCATGCTTCGCACTTGTGTGAGGGTCCAACTCCCATAGAGTCTGCTTGGGCGTTGTCATGCTGCCCTCTCACACCGTTTTGAAGCTAGTGACGCCCTTCGTCTTGAAAATCTGAACTGCGTTCGCTTTGAGTTGGTCGTTCCCCGCAAAGCCCTCGTCCAAACAGACAACGCGCTCGGGATTCATCTCGGCCATCGCGCGAATCAGCACGAGGTTCAGGGCACGCTCCAAGCAAATGAGCAACACCCCGCTCGCGACGGTATGCACTACCTTGCCTTCCAGCATCAACGATTCGACCGATGTGGTAAGCGTGAAACCACTCTTGAGAAGAATCTCGTAAAGCATGTCGTCTGCCGTTCGGCCATCGCGGATGTGGTTTACATGCAGTTCGATCTGATTCGAGAGGCTTTCGGCGTCGTTGGACACCGCGCCATTCCAAGGCCCAAAGTTCGACTCAGCCAGCTTGAAGACTCGAAATCCGCGATCCGGTCTTCGCTCGGCGTTGAGGGCGAGCTTACCCGTGTCGTCATCGTTGAGAATTCTAATGACGCGCCGAACGCGCTCCTTGCAGATGTCGGCGATAGTCGGGTAGTCCGCCCGACCAGTCGTTTCAGGAAGCTGTACGAGAATGAACTTTCGGCTGCCGCCATCCTGCGCGTTCAGATCAAGCGCCGCGTGCGCCGTGGTGCCGGAACCGCTGAAGAAGTCGAGCACAATATCCGTCGGCCCTATAGCGCCTACCTGGAATATTCTAGTCATGAGACGTAGAGGCTTTGGAGTATCGAACGGCGCATTGCCATCGAACAACCGGTCCAACTCCTTCTTCGCTTCATCGGTATGCCCAGCATCCTCGTGTGGCCACCAATTGTGCGGGATTAGACCGTCTCGAACATCCGCCAAGAACAGCTTTAACGCTGGCACGGAGTTGCGGCCATCGCGTCCCCACCAGATACGCTTCTCAGCCACGTGTTGATCGTGAACATCTTTCGAAAATTTCCAGGCTTTCTTGTCCGGCCTGATTTCGTCTCCAGTCGTCGGATTGACAATCACGTAGACCAGGTTTGGTCGCTCTTCTGGGGCCACCATGTTCCAATAGTCAACCGGTTTCCACGGGCCTCGTGGGTCGTTGTCAGGATTCTGATACCTCGCGATCGACTCCTCATCGCGAGGGAGAAGGCCATTCACAAAGCCGCTGGTCTTGGCATAGACAAGAACAATATCCCTAAGCGAAGCGACGCCCTTGTAGTTGTTGTTAACCGCATACTTCTTTTGCCATGAAATGCTGGCAACGAACTGCTCTTCACCGAAAAGCTCATCGCATATCTTGCGCAGGTTGGCTTCTTCTGTGTCGTCAATGGTGATGAATATCGCTCCGTCATCGCGAAGCAGATTCCTAGCCAGATACAGCCGCGGGTACATCATGTTGAGCCACTTGGAGTGAAAGCGGCCGTCCGCCTCCGTGTTGGTCCCGAACTTGCGCCCCTCGGCATCCGCTTGTCCGGTGTACTGCAAGTAGGTGTGCAGGCTTTCTGTGTAGTTGTCGGGATATATGAAATCGTTGCCCGTGTTGTAGGGCGGGTCGATGTAGATCATCTTGACCTTGCCGAGATATGCCTTCTGCAGAAGCTTGAGCACCTCGAGATTGTCGCCCTCGATGATGAGATTCTCTGTGGTATCAAAATTGACGCTCTCTTCTGGGCAGGGGCGCAGCGTCCCGAGGCTGGGCGCCTGGATGGTTCGGAAGCACTCGGCCTTGCCTGGCCAGTTCATGCCGTAGCGCTCCTTACCGATGCCCACGGCTTCGCCCAATGTGAGTCTTAGTCTCTCGAAGTCGAGGTTGCCGCCTTCGGTGCGGATCTCAGGGAAAAGTCGCAGCAACCCCTCTCGCTTGTCCGCGACGATGTCGTGGGAGCGCAGATCGAGCTTACTGGGTTCGTCAGTCTTGTCGGGCATTGCGCCCTCCTTGGTCATGTCATCCGCCAGCGCAGGGTGAACAGTGGCTCTTGTTCCAGCCTCTGCTCCAACCGCTGACTGATATCGTCCAAAAGCGTATCCTTCTGGCGATCAATATCTCGACTAGCCACGTCGAATGCGCGCCAGGCTTCATCTCGCTTGCCTTCCAGAACGCGCGCTTCTCGCTGGCGATCGAGCTTTTCTGGTAGTGTAGGGGCAACTCGCGCCGCCTTCTTCGCAGCTTTCAGCGCTTCGTCCAGCTCGTTAAGAGTGGCCCTAAGCGAGGCCCTACGATCCTCAGCCCAGCGATCGAGTTTTTCCATCTCCAGATCAAACCAACGGCCGTTGCGCAGTGCAAGCTCTTCTATCAACTCCCGTCGCCGAATTGCGTACGACTCCGCGAAAGCACTCTCGATCGTTGCGGGTGCGTCGCATGGGCGTTCTACCGTGCCGGGCAGGTCGAATAGCCTGCGACACTGCCCGTCGTCGAGCAATTCGCCATCATCAGTGACACCCGCGAAGAAAAGGTGGTCCTCGGCCTCCATGGTGTTCACGGTTAGACGCGTGCACGCGAGCCAGCCGCTGGCACCAACGAATGGTTCGAGAATGGCAATATTCTTGCCGCTGTCCCGATACCCGAAGATGACTTCTACTGGGGGCGTGGTCATGCCACGACCCAGTGAGAGCACGCGTTGTGCGAGCGGATGGCCGACGCGATAGGTGTTGGCGTCCTCAGTCCGCTTACCCATGCGGTATGGGCCGGGGTGAATCGTCTCGCCGGGGAAAGGATTCGTGTGCAATACGAAGCTATGATCCTCGTCCTCGAAGCGCGCGTGGTCTCGGAGCAGGTAGCGGGTGAGGCGCCATAGGCGCTCGTTGAAGCGGTCGAGCACGTCTTGACTCTCGATGCGTACCTTCTCAACCACCTCCTGATCAAAGTTGTCGAGGAGCTTCTCGCGCGCGTCGCGTTGGCCTTCCTCAATCTGCGTCTCCAGCTCTCGCTGGAGCTGGTCGAACTCAAACTCGATTTGCTGGGGTGTGCGGCACTTCTGATAGATTGCCGCAATGCGCTTTTCGAAGTCGACCCCCGACTCCACGGCACCCAGTACTTCATCGCTGGCACCGAACACACCGTCGAAGAGTCGAAACTTCTGGTCGAGGAGTTGATAGACTCTCTGGTCCGCAGCGTTGGTCTTGTTGAGAAAGTTCACTACCACCACGTCAAACTCCTGGCCGTATCGGTGGCAACGACCGATGCGCTGCTCGATGCGTTGCGGGTTCCACGGCAGATCGTAGTTCACCACCAAATTGCAGAACTGAAGGTTAATGCCTTCTGCGGCGGCTTCGGTCGCAATCAGGATCGCTGCTTCGTCGCGAAAGTTGTCAACTAGTGCAGCGCGCATATCCGCGCTCGGCGAACCGCTGATGCGATCGGTATCGGAATGCCGAGCCAACCACCGTTGATAGATAGCTTTTGAGGTCGGGTCGCTGTTCGTGCCGTTGAAAACCATGACACGCCCTTTGAACTCGGTCTGTTCCAAGAGCCGGAAGAGGTACTCCTGCGTGCGACGCGATTCCGTGAAAATGATGGCTTTTTGCTGAAGCGCAGCGCTTTTCTGCGCCGCCTGAACCTTGGCCGCAGCAGAGAAGCCACGTCGCAGTGCGGTCAGGAGAACCTCACCTTTCGAGTTCTTGATAATGGACTTGGCAAGGGAGTGAAACTCGCGGAGCTCTGCCATCTCGAGCTTGAGGTCAGCCAGTTGGTCGGGCGTGAGATGCGCCCGCTCCGCAGGTTTGGCAGCGTCTTCGTCTCCCTCCCATTCGTCGGCTAGCTCGTCGAGCTGTTCCCAATCCTCCGAGAGATTGTCGGGTGGAGCGTCGACCGCTTCCGCCACGACGACGGCGGCCTGAAGTCTTTGCACCATACCATCGAGGGTGCCAGAGATCGCGTAACTGGAAGACGCCAAGAGTTTCCGAAGTATCAACGTGACAAGTTGTCGCTGACTTGCGGGTAGCGCGTAGAGCGCATCACGCTGCAAGTACGCCGACACCATGTCGTACAGCCGCTGCTCGTCGGCAGACGGCACAAACTCCTGCACAAGCGCATGGCGATTCGTGTACTTCACATACTCGAGCACTTGTCGGCGAAGAGTGCGCTTACAAACAGGCGCAAGACGCTCCTTCAACTCGGCGAAGTCAGCATCGTCCCCAAGACGCGCGAAACGGGTGCGGTAGCTCTGCAGATCGCCGAAAGCGAAGTCGTCAATGATGCTGACCAAACCGTAGAGCTCAAGGAGCGAATTCTGAAGCGGTGTTGCCGTGAGCAGGACCTTCGGAAATGGCGCTATTGCCTGCTTAATCGCCGTGGCGATTTTGCTCGTGTTCTTATAGACGTTGCGAAGGCGATGCGCTTCATCGACGACTACAAGGTCCCAGGCGGTCTGACGAACATACGGTTCCTTGCTCCGAGCGAACTGGTACGAGCAGAGAATGATGGCGTCTTGCTCAAACGGGTTCAGGTTCCTGGCGCGGATCGCTTCGTTGAAGGTGCGACTCTCAAGAATGACCGAAGGTAAGTAGAACTTATCGTCAAGTTCCTGGCTCCATTGCTTTCGAAGGTTGGCGGGAAGGATGACGAGCAGCCGCCGCTTTCGCTCGGCCCACTTCTGGGCGAGAAGCAGACCGGCCTCAATCGTCTTTCCAAGTCCGACTTCATCCGCGAGAATCGCGCCCTTAGAAAACGGGCTACGGAATGCAAACAATGCCGCTTCAACCTGATGAGGATTCAGATCGACTTGTGCGTCGGCGAGCACCGACGCGAGCTTCTCAACGCTGTCGGATGCGCAGCGGCGGGTAAGCTCGTGAGCAAGGTATTTTGCGTGATAGTCGGTAAGAGCCATCGCGGTATCGCGGTTTCTATGCGCCAGGGTCTGCGGTCGCTTCCAGCACGCTTATCAGCCTCCGTGTCTTCTCGAATAGCTCATCGAACGTGATGATCGCAACCGCGGAACTCGCATTGCGCATCAACTCAAGCGAACGAGTCTTGATCTCATCTCCACGGATTTCGTGCGTCGACCCCACAATAGCTACGCACTTAGGTTCGAAGGCCTCAAGTCCGCTCCCAGCCCCATGCGTTAGCGAATAGAACTCCCGCTGCAGGCTGTATCTATAGTCCAATAGCTGCATCATTGATCCCACGAGGTCAGTCGACGGACTGTAAATGCCATCGCGATATTTGCGGCCGAGCAGTGGACTGCCAGGTGTCTTTATTTCAACGAGGGCTGCATTGTTTGTCAGGTAGTTTTTGACGAGGAAGTCCACTACGTTGCCGCCGGTATTCAGAATGGACTTTCCTCCAACGTACGCCTTGCCCTTGACGATTGTCGTTGGCCAGGAAAACACTTGCTCAAGAACGAACGAGTTTTCAGTGAGTGTAGTCTGCCAGAACTCTTCGTTCGTGTTCGCCGCGTTGGCGTCCCAGATTGCCAGAGCGCGCTTGAGAGCGCTAAGGCCCACCGCGGCATTGAGGCTACGTAGGACATTCGACCCAAGCCCGACGAGCCGAGGAATTAGGGTTCCTGGAGATTCAATCTCAGCCGCCCATACCAGTAGATTCCCCAGGAGATCCTGACCCACAGAACGGTGAGCGTCCAGGAACACCCTGAGTTCGCCGCGCTGGAGCTTTGAGAGTTTCGCAACGACCGAATCAGCTCGGATGAGTTCTGTCTCGCCCAGGGGGATACCATCCCGCGCATGCAACTTGTAGAGTTCCGCAACTTCCTTGAACAGCGTAAGAACCTCGCTAGCGTGGAGGTCAAGCCGGACGCCTTCGCCCCTCTTGAGCGTCGAAAGAGGAATCGCGCTAGTGTCTTCCCACGTGTCCTTGGTTCCCTTGCGCTGAAACAGCAAAGTCCCGTGCACTGCAGCTTCCTGATCCTTGGGGTTATCGACCAACTGAGGACGAAACACAAGGCGAGTAATGGACGTTTCGCGCAGCACAACGTCTGGGCATTGAGCCGATGATTGCGATGTTGATCGTATTACTCGCTTCTCCACAAGGTCACCATGCGGAGGCAGCGATGTGCCTGAAGGAAATGAGGCCGAGGACGACGTGTTCGCACTCCGCCGCGTCCATGTTGGAGCGGAGGGCGTCGGCGGCCTTCCAAAGTTGGGCCTCGTAACCGATAGGGCCGCCGTTGGTCTTGGTGGTCTTTGTCTTCTTCGCGCGCGCCATGGGCCTCCGATCGTTGAACACGCCGGATGGGAAGCCCTTGGGCTGATATTAATGAAGCGAGGGTGGGAGGCTCCCCGTCGAAACGGTGGAACTATAGCATGGGGACGGGGCGGAGAGGGAAGTGGGATAACTGCTTCGGAGCGTCAGAGAAGCTCGTTCAACTACCGGCCGGCCGGCCTCTCCTGATCCTGAAACCCGTCGCCTGCGTCGGAACCGTAGGCTTGGTCGTCGGCCAATGGAGAAGAGATCTGAAAGAAGCTGAGCTGACAGGGCCGCTCAATGAGCGGTGTGAGTTCTATGTTGTAGTTACCGCTGTTCTTGATCTCCAGAAAAATCGGGCCCCGGAAACCGGGGTGGATCCACGGGGCCGATTGGTGGATACTTAGACCAAGTCTTGCGTAGCCACTCCTGCCCTCAATGAACCCAGCCAAAGTGTTTGGGATGTGGACGATTTCGTGGGTCATGCCGAGGACGAATTCCCCGGGCTTGAGCTTCCAAGTGTCCATGCCACGGCCGCGCTTTTCCTCGAGTTCGTGAAGGTCCCACAACCCGGAAATGTCGGGGAGGCCTTTGGCAATCGATATCGTGATTCCCGACGTGCCCTCCTTGTTATGCGTGAAGAATCGGCACCCGAGTCGCAAATCCAGCGAGGTCTGACCGATTTGATCGTCATCGATGCCTGGGTCGAATCCAATTTTTCCCGAAGCGACAGCGGCGTCCATGTCGGCTGACTTGGACGCTCCGTTAAAGATCAACTTCCTAAGGTCTGGTCCAGAAAGGAGCAAACAGTGCGCTTCCCGAGTTATGCAGCCTTCTTCAGATTTTGATTGGCCCAAATCTGCTCAAATTCCGCCAATCCCGTAGTGGTGAAATAGCTGCCTTGTATTTCGACCACTATCGTGTCCTTCCTCACGGCGACTACTTTCCCTCGGATGTAATCGCTGCCTTGGATACGCACGAAATCCTCATCCCGAACAAATCCAGAAATGGGCCCTTTTTTCGTTATGATGCCCACCATCTTCTCGCCCGGAAAAGGGCTGGGCTTTGTTTCGCAAGGAACGCCGACAAAATCTCCTGGCACGAAGCTCATGTTAACCCCGTTTGCTTTTCATGAACCAAAATAGGCGAATAGAAATTTCGTCACAAATGGGTATAACACATAAAGCCAAGGCTACTCCTACAATATAGGTGCTCCATTTTTCAAGCCCAGTTCTCGGGGACCCGTACCATGCGGCGGCCGCGTGGCGGTCGGGGACGATGAGCTCGACGTGATCGATGGTGGTGCCGTGGAGAGGGCTCGGCATGGTCTTACCAGGCGTTGGACGCGTACCAATCGTGCGCGAGGCGCACCTGTTCGGTCCAGAACATCAGGCGGCGTGTCGGGCTGGTGGATGTAAACAGGCCGAGTTCGTCGACGAAGCTCCAGAAGCCTTCGCCGGGCTCCTGCGTGCCCTTGGCGGTGACGAGCGCGCTCGCGAGAAACTTGCCGCGCTGGTAGGTATCGAGAGACAGGCGGCCGAGGAGATCGCCGAGAATCTTGCGGTCCTGATCGCTCCACTCGGGAACGCCGAGCTCGAAGGGCGCGTCGTCACCGACGTTGGCCATCCGCAGCTCGAGGCCGTTGACGAGCTTGGAGTAGTGTATGAGCTCGCGCTTCTTACCGACCGCCGCGATGCGACGCCCGAGCTCGGCCAGCGCCTCGGGGCACGCCTCGGAGTAGGGCCAGCGTTTGGCAGTCATCTTGTCGAGGTTGTTGTTCGCCATCCCGGGAGTATAACCCGAGCCGCGCTTGACGACGACTACACGCGCCGGTAGCCTCTGCTCTCCGCTATGACATGCTTGCTACGCATGCTGGTCGTCTTCGGGTGCTTCGCGGCATCGGCTGCGCACGCGACTGAACCCACCAGCCAACCGCCCGATCGCGGCGGTTTTACGCGCGCAATGGGAATGCCCCTGCGGGTCCGGCAGACCGGCGGGGTCGAGTACCTGGTCTACCGTCCGTCCGAAGACGGGCAGAACGGCGGGCTGGTCAACATTGGCGCCCATCAGATCATCGGCAATCCGGTGGTGGGTGCGGCAGGGCTCGGTCTCGAGCTCTATGTGGGAGGGCGTGCGCGAGTATTCGACGGCGGAGGACGTGCGTACTTCACCATTCCCGCGCTACTGCTGGGACTCGGCGTCGACCAGAGCTTCGAGAGCGGGGACACCGACTTCATCCTCAAGCTCGACTTGCCTATTCGCCGCGGCGGAATCGTCGGCGCGGGCTCCCTGATGACAGTGCGCTGGCTTCCGGGTCGTGGGCAGACCTTCAGCGTCGGCGCCACGTTTCCGTTCGGCGACCACGACCTGGGCCGGTCGCGTCCGCAACGGGACCACGTGGAGATGGACGACCGGGAACCGAAGCGAGTGGGCGCGGCCGACCTGGGCGGGAAGGATCGCGCCCTGTCGGCGGCACTCGATACGTTGCGCGTGCGCGCGCGCTGGGTCGCCCGCATGACGCAACCCTTTGTGGAATACACGGGCGGCAATGCGCGCGAGGCCATGGCGCCGCACGTTGCGTCCCTGCGGGCCCACATGGCCGCGGTGGATGCGCTCTTTCCGCACGGACACACCCTCAACGAGGAGATTCGCGTCTATCATGAGACGCTCGACCGTGCGTTTTCGATGGCCGAGAGCGACACGAATCTGGAGCCCGGTGAATCGACGGAGCGCGGGCGCAATATCAGCGAGAACGCGCGACGCATTCTGCTGGACGACGTGCTGTATCCGTACAACTCACTCCTGGGCCAGTTGAAGAAGCCGGACACACTGTCGGGGCTCGTCGCCGTGGCGCAGACGGACTTCGCCCGGTGGCTGGCCCTGTCGGCCGGAGTGGATCTGCAACGCGTGCAGCTGGTCTTTCAGAGCTTGTGCGACCTGATGGAAGAGAACCGTGCCGAGTTGCGCAAACGCTGGGACGACAGTCGCTACGTCTGGCTCCCGCTGCAGTACGGCCTCACCCCGGATGAGTGCGACACGCAGGCCGAGCTGGACGGAATTATCGAGCGCGCCACACAGCAGCGCTTCACCGCCGGGAATCGGATCAATTACGTGATCAACGAAGAATTCCACTACGAAGTGGCGCACGCGGTGCGGGTGGCGGAGGACTATCTGGTGGTGTGGATTCACGACGTGAGCGGTGTGAATCATCATGGGAAACCCGATGCGATTTCGTACGAGCTGGCGCGGAACTTCCTGCTCGCGCTAACCGAGCGGGTGCGCGGCTACGATCGGACCGGAAAACTGCCGAGCTACTTCATCTTTCTCGACCAGCACTACTTCGAGGAAAACAAGTCGCGCCTGTGGCTGAAGATGCTCCAGGACCCGATGAATGAACACGTCAAGCTCTCCGGCAAGTTCGAACCGTGGGAAGTGGAGCTCGCGCGACTGCAGGACGACCTGCGCAAGGCGGTGGCAGGGTCGTTCACGCTGCAAATCGAAAAGAGCCAGTTCGGAGAGAAATGGCTGAAAAACCGAATCCGGGTGCAGGTCAACGTCACCAATCCAATCGACCCGTCGTTCTACAGCACGAAAGTTCTGGGCAAGCTGCCCATCTCCGACAACCACATGCGAGACCACCGCAAGATCATCTTCTATGACGTGACCGAGGATGATCCCTACCGCGGCGAAGTCATCTTCACGGGCATGGGAATCGGCGAGCACTACACCGGGGCGACCTGGGAAGACCGCGCCCTCATCGTGCAGGGTCCCGCGGCGCTGTCCACCAAGGATGCCGCGCGTTTCCTGCTGACAACGCAGGGGTTCGAAGACGACGAGATTCCGTTTCCGCTGCGACCGAAGCCGAAGCCGCCTTCATACGATGCGGCCGTGGCGGCGGAGGTTGCGTCGCGCAGAGAATACGACTCGGGCCGCGCACTCGAGTTGCACAACGAGACCGGATTCACGCCCAAGCCGCTGAACGTGGCCAAGGCCGTCCTCTACAGCCTCATGCCGCCGGGTTCGGTGATGAAGGTTCCGGATTCTCTCTGGCAGAGCTACCAGTACGCGTCGCTCATGGCAGGCAGCGCACTGCGCGGATGCCGCGTGCTCGTGATTGCGCCGTCGCTTGATGCGGCTCCGAGTAACGGCGCTCCGCAGATGGCGCGCGCGAACGGGTTGATGAAGCGGCTGGTCATTTTCGGACACGACATGGACGACTACATCATCAAGGAAGGCGGGATTTTCCGTGTCGGCCTCTACGCGTCCCGGCAGGGAGTGGGTGATATCGAGGGCCGCATGCACCAGGTCTTCGGGACGTTGGAACCATGGAAAGGTCGCGTCTTCAGTTTCGATGCGAGCGTGGAGTCGGTGGCAAAGAACGCGGGGGCAATTCTCGACAGCCTTGACTATTCGCCCGCGTACCTCACGCCGAAGGACGCCCGCGAGCGTCCGAAGCTTCACCTCAAGGCGAATTTTTTTGCGTCCCCGTTGGTGTGGGACCAACTCATGAAGCGCCCTGAATGGGGCGCGGTACTCAGGGAGTACATCGACTACCTGGCCGGGCAACAGGCCTCCCACGGCTCCAAGGAACGCGGGACCACGCCCGGTTTCAGGCGGGTTCCGACAGCGCTCACGCAGCAGGTGGCGCAGCTCCTGGATGCGTTCTATGCAACGGTACCCGAAGGAGAGCGCGACCAGGCGATCTCATATCTTACCGTGGGAAGCGCAAACCTCGACTATCGAAGCATGACCATGAACGGCGAAGTCATGGTGACGGTTTCCGGCATCGAGAGCCTCGTGGGCGTGATCGACTTCGTTCTGCTCTCCGGACTGTGCGAGTGGCCGGAGTCGCCGGAAGAAGTCGACAAGTTGCTTCCGCCGCCGGGGTGGTTCATGCGCAATCTCTCGGAATTCATCAAGATCGCCCTTTGAGGCTAGACCGCGAACATGGCCTGCAGCGCACTGAGCGCGCTCTCCATGGTTCGCGGAGTAAGGCGGCCGAGTTTGCGGGAGACGCGTGCGCGGTCGATGGTTCGAATCTGGTCGAGTACGACGAACCCGGACTTTCCTTCGAACCGGCAGGGAACGCGGAATGGGTAGGCGTGGCCACCGGTGGTCATGGGTGCCACGATGAAAGTCGGCATATGTTCATTCAGCACGTCGGGCGACACCACCACGCACGGGCGCGTTTTTCGAATTTCGCCTCCGTGACCGTGGCCGAGGCTTACGAGGACGACGTCGCCTCGTCGAACATCGGTGCTCACCATTCCCATTCCTCGTCGTCGAACTTGGTAGGCGCGGGTTCTGGCACGACGTAGTCTTCGCGACGCTCGCGCAGCAATTGAACAGCGGATTCCCAGCCCGCGCGCGGATGGTCGGCGCTGGTAATAACGAGCGCGCCGTCACGCAGGGTGACCTCCACGTCTTCCTTGAGACCCGCCTCCTCGATGAGGGGCTTGGGAAGTCGCAGGCCGCGGGAATTGCCGATGCGAACGAGCCGGGTTTTCATGGTAATTACATTGTAATCACGGAACGGTTGAAGGTCAAGGCCAGGCGGGGTGGCTGGCTTGACATATGCTTACCCCCTTAGTATGGTGGGGGTGCCATGAAGCTTCCTAAGGCGGTTCGAGAGCAGTTCAGGGCCCATGGCCGGGCCGGGGGGCGTGCGCGCGCGAAGCGGATGAGCCCGGAAGCGCGGGCGAGTGTGGCGCGGCGGGCGGCGATTGGGCGCTGGACGCGCGCTCGATTCGGCGACGCGAGCTTCGCGGCGCAGGCGCTGCCGGGCGGCGAACTGGTCGATGCGGGCTTGGCCGACTTGGCCGCTGGGGTGGAATCGGTGGGGAGTTTGCTGGTGTCGCTGGCCGCGCCGCGGCTCAAGCGCGAGGGGGTTCCGATTCCGCGAGCGGTGATGGGGGAAGCGGAGGTCCGCTTGTACCGCTGGTTGGAGCGCGAGCATGGAGAGCTTGCGCACGCGCGGTATCTGGCGCATCTGCGTCAGGTGGAATCGTTCGCGGACGCGTGCTCCGCGGTGCGCCTGGGGTAGCGCGATGCGCCACGAGCTGACACGAGAACGGCTGCTCGAGGTGGTGAAAGAGCTGGCGCGCGCCGCACCGCGCCGGCGCACCTACCGGTTGTTCCTGGTGGGCGGGGGGACCGCAGTGTATCTGGGCTGGCGGCGCGCTTCCATCGACGTGGATTTTTTCTCGGAACAGGACGCGCTGTTCGTGAATATCCAAAAAATCAAAGAGCGGCTCAACGTCAATGTCGAGCTGGCGCGCCCGGAAGACTTCGTCCCGCCACTCGAAGGCAGCGAGGATCGGCACGTGTTCATCGACCGGGTGGGACCGATCTCGCTCTACCACTACGATCCCTACGCGCAGTTGCTCTCCAAAGTGGTCCGTGGCTTCCAGCGGGACATGGATGACGCGCGCGAGTTCATCAAGAGCGGCATGGTCGACGGGGAGAGATTCCGATCGCTGGTGAGCGACATCCCGGACTCGGCGTACGCGAAGTATCCGAGGCTCTCGCGCCGCGGGGTCGAGAACGCGGTCGAGGCCTTCTTGTCCGACATGGATCGAGGGTCGCGCCGGTAGCACCGCTCTCGCCGTGACCCTATGCGCTCGGCGTCGCGAACCGCACCGGCTCCGGACCGTGCTTCGCGGGTCGCACCACGACGGTCCCCGCGAGCTTGTCGTGCCATCCCTGCTTCTTGGGATCGAACGCGACCCAAAGAAAACCGAGAAACAGACCGATCGTCGATAAGTAGTACGCCAAGTAGCGACCGACGAGCTTGCCCGTCGACGGCTTCTTTCCGGAGACGGCATCGACGACGCGCAGAGACATCGCCATCTTGCCGGGAGTTGCTTGCTTGTACATCCAGAAGAGAATGGTCGCTATCGCAGGTAAGACCCAGTTGAGGAGGAAGTCGATGGGCCCCGCGATAAACCCGGCTGACCCAGAGAAGTAATCCCAGCCGTACACCGCGACCAGGATGGGGAATATAATGATCCCCCCGAGTATCGTATCGATAAGCGTCGCCACGAGCCTCCGCCAAAAACCACCGTACTCGAGTTGGACAGCTTGAGCGGTGCCATCTGCAGTCATTTTCTCCTCCGGCAGTTGATCGACCTGCCATCGCTCCTATCACTGATTGACATTGGAAAGCAAACGGTTTCCACCGGTAAGAGTACTGCGAGCATGTGCTAGAATCTTCGCTCCCAAAACACCCGAACCCCTCTCCCGCGGCAGTGGCGCGCGTTCGCCATCGCCGCGACCCCCAGGAGGAAAGCCATGTTCCGCATCATCGCGGTCCTGTCCCTCTTCTTTGTGCTCCTCGTCCATCAACCCGCCCTCGCGACCAGTCCGTTCCACGTCTGGAGCGCGGGGTACGGCGACACCGACCAGCAGCAAGGCTACGCTGTCGTGGAGGACAGCCAAGGCAACATCATCATGACGGGCTTCTTCGCGGGCACGGTGAATTTTGGCGGGAGCACGCTCACAAGCGGCGGCACCCTCGACGTCTTCCTCGCGAAGTTCAATGCGAACGGCAACCATATTTGGAGCTTCGGATACGGAGCCCTGCAAGAGCAGGTGGGGACGTCGGTCGCGGTGGACGCGTCGAACAACATCATCGTGGGTGGATACATGTTCGGCAGCATCAATTTCGGCGGCGGCGTGTTGACGAGCGTGGGGAGCTCGGACATTTTTGTCGCCAAGTTCACGCCCGCGGGCGCGCACGTCTGGAGCAAACGCTTCGGCGCAGGGGGGCCGGACTTTCTGGATCGAGTCGCGGTCGACGCGGGGAACAACGCCCTCATCACGGGGAACTTCCAGCTCACGGTGGACTTCGGCGGGGGCGGGCTCATTTCCGCGGGGAGCTCGGATGTGTATCTCACGAAGCTGAACTCCGCGGGCAATCACGTATTCAGCAAACGATTCGGCGACATCGAGGCGCAAAACGCCGCGTCCGTCGCCCTGGACGCGTCGTCGAACATGGTGCTGGCGGGCAACTTCCAGGGCACCATCGACCTGGGCGGCGGTGTGTTGACGAGCTTGGGCCAGAACGATCTGTTTCTCGCGCGCTTCGACTCCAACGGCAATCACATTTGGAGCAAGAGGTTCGGCGATGTCAGCGGACAGACGGCGACCGACGTCGCGGTGGACGCGGCCGGCAACGTGATCTTCAGCGGCACGTTTTTCTCGACGGTGGATTTCGGGGGAGGCGTGCTGACCAGCGCAGGCAACGACGATCTGTTCCTCGCAAAATTCAATTCGGCGGGGATCCACCGTTGGAGCGCGCGTTACGGCGACACGGCGGTGAACGGAACCCTGGGCGTCGAGCTCGCGACCGACGCCGACCGCAACATCGTCGTGGCGGGCGGGTTCAACGCCACGGTCGACTTCGGAGGCGGACCGCTCACGAGTCTGGGGAGCACGGAGGTGTTTCACGCGCGCTTCAGCCCCGACGGCGTCTTTCAGGCGGCCGATCGTTCGGGCGACGCGGCCGGTCAGTTCGTTCGTGGCGTCGCGATTTGCGCCGACGGGAGCGCGTTGCTCACGGGTTCGAATGCCGGGAACCTCGACCTGGGCGGCGGAATCCTGCCCGCTCCGGGCGCATCAGGCCAAATCTTCCTGGCGAAATTCCGAAGCGGATTTCCGGGCATCACCTCCATCGGCGACGTCGGCAACGATCAGGGAAGAAGCGTGCGCATCGAGTTCACGCGCTCGGGCTTCGACGCGGCGTTCGTGGGGGCGAAGGTCCTGAGCTACGCGGCGTTTCGCCGCATCGATCCGCTGCCGGCGGGTGTCACACCACCGGAGATCGCTGCGGCACCGGGGACGCCGCTCCTCGAGGGTTGGGAATTCGCGGGCTCGATCCCGGCGTTCGCGGAGAGCGAATACAGCATGATCGTCGGGACACTCGCGGACTCCACCATCGCGGCGGGGCAGCACTACTCGGTGTTCTTCGTACGCGGTGTCACCGCCGCGCCGAGCATCTTCTTCGACACGTCGATCGACAGCGGCTACTCGGTCGACAATTTGGCGCCGTCGGTGCCGAACGCGCTCGTGTACGACGCGGGCGTGCTCGAGTGGAACGAATCGCCGTCGGCCGACTTCGACTATTTCACCGTCTATGGCAGCAACACGGACAACTTCGGCTCCGCGATCGTGGTGGACTACAGCGTCGACCCCACCATGGACGTCGTCGCGAGTCCGTATACGTTTTACTTCGTGACGGCGACGGACTTTTCGGGCAACGAAAGCAATCCAAGAAAGATCAACACGCTGACGGATGTGGGCGGAACGCCGAAGAGTTATGTGCTCTCGGTGAGCAACCACCCGAATCCGTTCAACCCGCGCACAACGGTGAGCTACACGGTGCCGGCGCGCGGTCCGGTGACGGTCGCGATCTACGATTTGCGCGGGGCGTTGGTGGCAACGCTGGTCAATAACGAGGAGAAGTCACCGGACGCCTACCGCGTGGAATGGAACGGCCGCGCGGACTCGGGTGCGATGGTGTCGTCGGGGATCTACTTCGCGCGCATCGAGCACAACGGCGCGGAGCGCAGCAGGAAGATGGTCTTGCTGAAGTAGGGCTAGTGTCCGCAGACAGCCGGCGACCGACGCTCCTGTTAGTCATCAAGGGTGCGTAATATTTTATTACATCGCGTTGCGCGCGGATTCACCGCTACTATTGAGCCAACCCCAGCTGCTTCATGTACGTCTGGTTGTCCCAGAACAGATACTCCTCGACCATGACGCCGTCCTTCCAACGTCCGACCGTGCACATGGGGAGCTTGAACGACTTGCCGGTGGGCTCGATGGTCTTGCCGTCCGGGGTCGGCATCGGTGCGGTGAACGTTCCCTCCATGATGCCGGTGACGGCGGTCCATTCGCCCTGCGCGATCTTGATGGGGTGCTCCTTGATGCGGGTGTCGGGCGCGTAGACGAACATGGCCTTCAGGTCGGCGATGTGGACGTCGATGCCGGTGGTGGTGTGGCCGTCGGGCCAGTGGACGACGATGTCGGGGGCGTGGCTCTTCGAGAACTCGTCCCACTTCTGCCCGCTGAACACGTTGAAGTCGAGGTCGTCGAAGTTGGCGAGGTTCGCTTGCTCGGCGGTTTCGGTCGCTTGGTAGGCGGAGAGCTCCGCGGCCTGCTCCTTGTTCTCGCAGCCGGTGAGTCCGGCAGTCACAATCAAACTGGACGCGGTGATGGTGAGAAAACGTGAAAGTGACATGGGATTCCTCCTCTGTCGTGGGTCACGCCCCGGGATGACGGGAAGTTACAGCATTCTTCAGATCGCGAGGCGCCGGCGAACGGAAGCGCTGACCTCGATGGTGGCGAAGAGCTTCTTCGGATAGAGATAGTCCTCGCCGGACTCGTCGATGACGCGAACCAGACCGAGCTTGTCGGCCTTGTCATCGGGTACCGCGCGGTAGATCTTACGGACATCGAGCGACGCGTCGTAGCCGACATTGTCGAGGCACACGACAAAGCGAGTGCGCGACGCCTTCGCCTTATTCGAGGATCCGTTTGATCTTGAACCCACGGCGCTCATTCTAGGAGATCGCACATGCCGTGCGCTAGCCCGTCCGCAGGAAACCACACAAGGCAGGGCCTGTGCTATACTCCCGCCACCGCCGACCTCCTATGGAGCCTCCCGGATCGTTCATTCGATCCGGCGGGCAAACCCGAAGGGGGTCTTTTCATGTCACGCTTCTTTTGGGCGCTCTGCGCCTTTCTCTTCGCGACGACTCCCGTCGCCGCGATCGCCAGCAACTCACCCGAACGTCCCGATGCGTTTCGATACGCGGTCAATCCGCTGATCGGGGACGCGAGCTTCATCGAACGATACGGCACGCCGCCGCCGCCGGGAACGGATCCCGACTTGCGCGTGCGAACGCACCTGTCGTTTGTGCATTCGCTGCTCTCGCGGCGCGATATCTCCGACATGCCCCCGGAGCTTCGCGACGCACGAGAGCAGAATCTCGCGCGCTTCCGCGAGTACATCGACGCCGGTGTCTTTCCCCGCAATCACGATTACGAGGACGAGAATCGCCCCTGCTTCATCGACGACGACGGCCGCATCTGCGCGGTCGGCTACCTGGTCGAGCAGTCGGCGGGTCGCGACGCGGCGGAGCGCATCAACGCGAAGTTCCAATACGCGTTCGTCTCGGAGATGGAATCGCCGGAGGTGGATCGATGGATCGGGGCGTCGGGGCTCTCGCGTCTCGAGTTGTCGCTCGTCCAGCCGTGCTACGACCCCGAGTTCAACGTGACCGTCACGCAGAGCGCCGACTTGACCGTGAGCATACGCGGGTACGTGTTCGACTACTGCTGCGGAGTCAAGTACACCATGTTCGATTTCGGCGAGGCGGTATGGGCGAGTACCAAGTCGTACTATGGATCGTCGGTCAACATATCGCACACGTATTCATCGCCCGGAACGTACGTGATCACGTGCGCAGCGGTCGCCACGGATTGGTGCGACAACGAAGTCGAAACCCGGACGTGGATGGTGAACGTCGGTGCGGCGGTGATCAACGTGTCGGCAGTACAGGAGCCGGGTGGGCCGCCGTACGGCGTGTATCTGACGACCACCGAACAGATTCCCATCGAGTGTCTCACATCGTCCGTCGTGCAATGGCAGGTGGGCGCGGCGCTGCAGCCCACAAGCTGGTACCTCGAAAATGGCGTTTATCGCACGCCGGGACATCAATACCCGACGCAGGGCGTGAAGAAGATTCAGGTGGCCAACACCTATCTCGCCAACTGCACCACGAATCAGTCGGGGTCGGTGGCGGTGAACGTCACCGGCGTCATGACGACCACCGAAGTCTCGACGTGGGGGAGGATCAAGGCGATGTATCGGTAGAATAGTACGAGTCGGGGCCCCGGTCGCTTGACGGCGGCCGGGGGCCTCTACGTCGCGATCACGATCTTGACCGTCTTACACGGTCCGCTATCGATACATCAGCTTGATCGCTCCCCACGTCGCTGGTTGAGTCGCGATCGGTTGTGACGGCGGGGCGGGACGCATGACGAGCTTTCCGTGCTGCCCCTGGTAGACCGTGACGATCGGATCGCCGTCGTAAGAGCCTACGAAATTCCCAGCGCAATCGGGTTGGACGACTTCCCCGAGATCTCCGGTTTGCCGCCACGGCACCCCGGGAGCAACGAACACGTCGGCGAACGCGTCCCATTGCACGTCGCTCGCATCGATCTCACGTCGTGCCAGGTCCGAAAGCCGCTCGAAGACGAGGTAGGGACGGCTGGGAATCTCGTCGTTTCTGTAAATCAACGTCTCACTCAAGAACGTGAACAGCTGAAGGGCGGTTTCCCCAGAAGCGTCGGGAGAGTTCTCCCAAGAAATTTTCCAAGCTTCGTTGATACCGCCCTGGAATGACACCTCGATGGGACTGATGCTGAGAAGGGAAAACCCGACCACCTGGAGGGGAACCTGATCGGTGGTTCCGGGAAAGGGCAGATCTGCCGGTTCCGTTCGACCGAGTATCACGTGCGCGAGTCCGATGTCACCCGTGCAACCTGCTTGCGTGAGAATGACCTGTCCCGCAAACGCGACCGTCCCCACGAACGGTTCAGAGCCCGGACCGAAGAAACCTTGCGGGATCGTCGTCGGCCCGCTGAACTCGAACGTACACTGGCCGGGCTCGCAGTGATAAAACTCGAAGCCGGGAGCCACCGTGATCGCGAGGGCATTGGCAGGAAGTAAACAAAGGAACGCAGCGAATTGACCGAAGTGCTTCATAGCGCACCTCCTGGGGGAAGGAGAACCGCGCCTCAGCCGACGCCGCGCGTGTTTCGCCGGCGCGGGCAACAAGATGATATCCGGAGTCCTACCTCGTAATGACCATCTTCCTCGATACCGTGGTCCCATTCGCCGTGAAGCGATAGAAATACACACCGCTCACGAGCGCATGGCCGGCGTCGTCGCGGCCGTCGAAGGGGATCGCGTTCCAACCCGCGCTCTGCGTCCCCAGCGACTGCACGCGCACGCGGTGTCCCGCCACGTCGTAGACCTCGACCGAAACATTCGATTCAGACAACAATCCGATGCGAAGCTCGGTCGTCCCTGTGAACGGGTTGGGATGGTTTTGCAGCACCGTGAGCGCGGCGGTCGACGGAGTGTTGCCGACACTCGTGGGCGTGTCCACGCGGTGCGCGTAGATGTCGCCGTAACCGAATACATCTCGATAGTCTTCCCAAGTCACGATCACCACTCCAGGACCGCTCGAGACGATCGCTGGGTAGCTTTGACTGCTCATAGCGGCACAGAAGGCGACCCCGCCGGGCATCCACTGCACCGCACCCGAAGCATCGATTCGTTGCGCGTAGATGTCGGCCTCAAAGAGGCCGGCCCGACGGTCTTGCCACGTCACGATCGCGCCACCGGCTCCGTCCGATGCGACCACTTGATCGACCTGATCCTCCCCTGCGACACAGAGTGCGACCCCATTGTTCGTCCACTGCACCGCTCCCGATGCGTTCACACGCTGCGCGTAGATGTCGTAGTAACCGGTGGCGCTGCGCATGTCCTGCCACGCAACGATCGCGCCCCCCGCACCGTCCGAGGCGATGGCGGGGAAGTTCTGCTCCTGCGCCGCAGTGCAGATAGGAACTCCGTTGACCGCCCATTGCACGGCTCCCGTCGCGTCGATGCGTTGCGCGTAGATGTCGTAGCTTGCGGGCACCTGAATGTGGCGCCACGTCACGATCGCCCCGCCCGCCCCGTCCGATACCAACACCGGGAGGTGCTCATCTCCCGTTGCGGTTGATAAAGGAACTCCATCGGTCGTCCACTGCACCACTCCCGCGGCATCGATACGCTGCGCGTAGATGTCCGGGTGGGTGCCGCTTCGAAAATCGGACCACGCTACGATGGCCCCGCCGGCATCGTCCGGGATGATCGCGTGAGGGTACTGGTGGCTTGCGGCGGCGGACAGTGTGACCCCGTCCGCGGTCCATTGCACCACTCCCGACGCGTCGATCCACTGCGCGAAGATGTCGTGATTACCGTTTCGAAAGTCGTACCAGACCACGATCGCACCACCGGCTCCGTCCGAGGCGATGCGAGGTTCGAATTGCTGGCTCGGGGCGGTACAAAGGGCCACGCCGTCAGGCGTCCACTGCACGGCTCCCGACGCGTCGATCCGCTGCGCGTAAACGTCGTTGTTGCCGGTTCGATAGTCGAACCAGACCACGATCGCTCCTCCGGCTCCGTCCGAAGCGATCATCGGCGTACCCTGCTGGGCCGCGTCGGTACAGAGCGCGACCCCATTGGCGGTCCACGGCGTGAACCCCGAGGCATCGATCCGCTGGGCGTAGATATCACCGTTCCCGCTTCGATCGCTCCACGTCACGATCGCACCCCCCGCCCCGTCCGACGTGATCGTTGGGAGCTCCTGCGTCCCCGCTGCGGTCGTGACGGGAGCGCCGTCCGGCTGCCACTGCGCGAGCGTCGGAACGGAATAAGATGCAACGGCGAACGAAAGAACGGTGACCCATGTTGAAAAAGGCGTGCGCATCTACGGCCTCCGGAGAAGGTTTACTTCGTGATCACCATTTTGTGCGTCACCGTGGTTCCGTTCGCGGTGACGCGATAGAAATACACACCGCTCGCGAGCGGACGACCGGCGTCGTCGCGGCCGTCGAAGGGGATCGCGTTCCAACCCGCGCTCTGCGTCCCCAGCGACTGCACGCGCACGCGGCGTCCCGCCACGTCGTAGACCTCGATGGAGACATTCGATTCAGACAGCAGACCGATGCGAAGCTCGGTCGTTCCGGTGAACGGGTTGGGACGGTTTTGCAGCACGGTGAGCGCGGCGGACGGCGGCGTGTTGCCGACACTGGTGGGCATATCGATCCGTTGCGCGTAGATATCGCTGGTGGGACCGTTTCGCCAGTCCTGCCACGTGATGATCGCGCTGCCCACTCCGCTGGAGACGATCGCGGGGTAGTTCTGATGGTTGGTCGCGGTGCACAGGGCGAGTCCGTCGGCGGCCCAGTGAACCGCTCCAGATGCGTTCACGCGCTGGGCATAGATATCGCCGGTGCCGGTTCGATAGTCGAACCAGGTGACGATCGCGCCCCCGGCGCCGTCCGCGGCAATCTTGGGATAGACTTGATCGCCCGCTGCAGCAGAAACAACGACGCCGTTCGGCGTCCACAGCACCGCTCCCGATCCGTTCACGCGCTGCGCGTAGATGTCGGCGTGGGGACCGCGACGATCCCACCAGGTGACACTCGCTCCGCCGCTCCCGTCGGCAGCGATGATGGGGTAGAACTGTTCGCCGGCCGCCGTGCACAGCGCGACGCCATTGGAAGTCCACTGCGCCGCACCCGAACCGTTGATGCGCTGCGCGAAGACGTCGACGTTTCCGTTGCGCCCGTCCAGCCACGCGACGATTCCCCCGCCGGCGTTGTCCGGGACGAACATGGGCGCGTACGCACCGATCGCCGCGGGGCAGAAATCGACACCGTCGGTCGTCCACTGCACCGCTCCCGAAGCGTTGATGCGTTGCGCGTACAGGTCACTTTCACCGTCGCGGTAGTCGTACCAAACCACGATGGCACCGCTGGCCGCGTCCGAGACGATGGTGGGCGCGTACTGATCGGCCGCGGCGGTGCAGAGTGACACTCCGTCGGTCGTCCACTGGACGGCACCCGAGGCGTCGATGCGTTGTGCGTAAATGTCGTAGTTGCTCGCGTTGCGCCAGTCGTACCAGGTCGCGATGACTCCGCCCGATCCGTCGGAGACGATCGTCGGACCAATTTGGTCTTCCTCGGCGATACACACGGGGACGCCGCCGGGTGTCCACTGCGGTACGCCCGCGGGATCGACACGCTGCACGTACACATCGTCCCCGCCGCCGTTTTGGGACCAAATCACGAACGCACCCCCGGCCCCGTCGGGGAATATCGCGGGCGCGTACTGCGAGCCGGCGACGGTAGTAATGGCGACGCCGTTGCTTGTCCACTGCACCGCACCCGAGGCGTCGATCCGCTGCGCGTAGATGTCGTTGTTGCCGTTGCGCATGTCGGTCCACGTCATGATCGCACCGCCGGCCCCGTCGGAGGTGATCACGGGGTAATTCTGGTTTCCGGGTGCAATCGAGATTTGGGCACCGTCGATCTGCCACATGGCGAACGACGGGACGGAATGCAACGTAACTGTGAATGCGAGAGTAGCGAGGAAGGAGAGATGGGCGCGCATAGTTCCGGCCTCCCAAGGAAATTGGGGCGCGGTCGGCGGCGGTTCGAGCTGACCGGGAGTCTAGCACGACCGCAGGCGCCGAAGAATCCCCTTGCCTCCTTCGCCTCGAACCCCTAACATGGTCCGGACAGATCCTTTTAAGACTGGCCCGGGAGGCCAGCAAGGGGTCGAGATACTATCCATCGGCGTTCGTCGCCGCTGCTTCGCACTCGCCCTCTGAATATCCCGGAGGGTTTTTTTGTGCCCTCCAGTAACGCCTCCCGCGCTGCGCACCTCTACTATAACGGAGCACAATGGGCGAGATCGTCAACAAGTCGACCCTCCTCGACGCCGACCAAATTCGCCGCGCCATCAAGCGCATCGCGCACGAGATCGTCGAGCGCAACGGCGGCACGGAGGGCTTGGTGGTGGTCGGCATTCGTCGCCGCGGGGTTCCGCTGGCGGAGCGCATCGCGCAGTACATCGAACAGATCGAAGGGCACACCATCCCGGTGGGTGCCCTCGACATCACGCTCTATCGCGACGACTTCCAGAACGTGTTGAAGCACCCGCAAGTCGGCAAAACCGAAATCAAAGACGACATCACCGACAAGATCGTGATCCTGGTCGACGACGTGCTCTACACCGGCCGCACCATTCGCGCCGCACTCGACGAGCTGATCGACTTCGGGCGACCGAAGCGCATCCAGCTCGCCGTACTGATCGATCGCGGCCACCGCGAGTTTCCCATCAAGGCCGACTACGTCGGCAAGAACGTGCCCACGTCGGAGACCGAAGTAGTCGAAGTCCACTTGGAAGAGATCGACGGATCGGACGAAGTCCTACTCGCGGAGAAAAACGCATGAGCACGACGAATCGAAAGCACTTGCTCGGCCTGGAAGGGATGAGCGCGGAGGACTTGACGCGCATGCTCGACACCGCGGAGTCCTTCAAAGAAGTGTCGGAGCGGCCGGTGAAGAAAGTGCCAGCACTCCGCGGCACCACCATCGCAAACCTCTTCTTCGAATCCAGCACGCGCACCCGCATCAGCTTCGAGCTGGCGGAAAAACGACTGAGCGCGGACAGCGTCAACTTCTCCGTCATCGGGAGCAGCGTCTCCAAAGGCGAAACGCTGCGCGACACGGCCGAAAACATCCAGGCCATGAAGGTCGACATGATCGTCATTCGCCACTCGGCCGCGGGGGCGCCGCACTTCCTCGCGGGCCTGCTCGAAGCATCGGTGGTGAACGCGGGCGACGGCGCCCACGAGCACCCGACCCAGGGCCTGCTCGATATGTTCACCATGCGCGAGCGCTGGGGATCGTTCGCGGGACGCAAAGTAGTGATCGTCGGCGACGTCGCGCACAGCCGCGTCGCGCGCTCGAACATCCACGGCTTGATTACGATGGGCGCAGAAGTCGTAGTGTGCGGACCGCCCACGTTGATTCCAATCGACATCGAGAAACTCGGCGTCACCGTCGAAACCGATCTGCGCACCGCGCTCGAAGACGCCGACGCGGTCAACGTGCTCCGCATCCAGCTCGAGCGCCAGAAGGCGGGATTGTTTCCGAGTGTCGACGAGTACGCGCGCGTGTGGGGCATCAACAGCGACGTGCTCAAGCGCGCCAAGCCGGACTGCGTGGTCATGCACCCGGGTCCCATGAACCGCGGGATCGAAATCGCGCAAGACGTGGCCGACGGCGATCGCTCCGTGATCCTCGATCAAGTCACCAACGGAGTGGCGGTGCGCATGGCGGTGCTGTATCTGTGCAACGGTGGTGCGGCCATCGAATCGGAAGAAACCGAATCCGCCGTGGACGCGAAGGCGACGAAAGGAAAACAGGTCGCATGATGTTGAAGCTCGCAAATCTCAATCACACCTCCTACCTGATCGACAACGTGATCGTGGTCGATCCGGCGCGCAACACCATGTATCCCGGCCACGTGGCGATCGTCGACGGCAAGATCGACGCGGTCGAGCGCGGGCGCGCGAAGGAAGCGTCGCTGCCCATATATGATGGAGGGGGCCTGCACCTGGCACCCGGCTTCGTCGACATCCACGTCCACCTGCGCGAACCCGGCTACGAATACAAGGAGACCATCGCGAGCGGGACGCTGGCCGCGGTCGCGGGCGGCTTCACGGCGGTGGCGTGCATGCCCAACACCAACCCCGCCATCGACGACCGCAGCGTGGTGGAATTCATCTTGAAGCAAGCGAAGATCGCGGGTCGCGCGCGCGTGTATCCGATCGCGGCCGCGACCAAGGGACGCAAGGGCGAGATCCTCTCCGAATATCACGAGCTGGTGGCCGCGGGCGCGGTGGCGGTGACCGACGACGGCTCACCGGTAGCGAGCGCGGAGATGGTGCGGCGCGTGATGGAGTACGCGGCCCCGCTCGGAATTCCCTTCATCGAGCACTGCGAAGACATGGCCGCCAGCGGCGACGGCGTCATGCACGAAGGGTTCTATTCCACCAAGCTGGGATTGAAGGGTATCCCCGCCCACAGCGAGGAAGTGTGCCTCGCCCGCGACCTGCTGATCCTGAAGTCGGTCCGCGGTGCGAAGTTCCACGCCGCCCACATGTCGACGCGCGGCTCCATCGAGCTGATTCGCCGCGCAAAAGAAGACGGATTGCCGGTTACGGCCGAGACCGCGCCTCATTATCTTTGTCTCGAGGACAAGGACCTGGTCTCGTACGACACCAATCTCAAGATCAACCCGCCGCTGCGCGGGGCCGAGGACCGAGTAGCGATGATCGAAGCGCTCAAAGACGGCACCATCGACTGTGTCGCTTCCGACCACGCGCCGCACGCGGCGCACGAGAAGCAAGTCGAGTTCGCGGCCGCACCCAACGGTTCCGTCGGTTTGGAGACCATGTTCCCGCTGCTCGTGAAACACCTGGTGAAGCCCGGGCACTTGACACTTCCGCAGGTGCTCTCACTCATTACGAACAAACCGGCCCAGTGCCTCGGAATCCCCGGCGGGACACTCGCGCGCGGTGTGGCGGCCGACCTGGTCCTGTTCGATCCCGAAGAAACGTGGACCGTGCGTCGCGAGTCGCTGCACTCGAAATCGAGCAACTCGGCGTTCATCGGACATTCCGTGACGGGCAAGGTCAAGCACACGCTCGTTGACGGCGCCAACGTCCTCCCCTCGAGAGTCGGTGTGTAACATGACGGCCTCGCGAGTCATTCTTCGATCGGCGGCGGGCATCGCGCTGTGCGCGCTCGTCGTGGTCGGCTGCGCCTACTACAACACGCTCTACAACGCGAAGGAGAAGTATCGCGAAGCCGAGAAGGCGCAAGATGCGGCCATGGTGCGCTCGTCCGGCCTCTCCGACATGGACAATGCGCCCACCATCAATCCACAAGCGCCCGCGTACGAGGACGTCATCGAGAAGTGCAAGAAGCTGATCGGGACCTATCCCGACAGCCGCCACGTCGACGATGCCATGCTCTTGAGTGCGAAGTCGCTCTACCGGCTGGGGCGCTACGACGAAGCGGTCGCGGCCCTCGATACCCTGGAGACCCGGCATCCCAAGACCGAGCTGCTCGACGAAGCGCAGTTCTTGAAGGGCAAATCGCTGGTGGCGGCGAAGAAGTACGACCTCGCGGTACCGGTCCTGACCGAGTACACCAAGAAATACGACGACGAGGACAACACCGCGGAAGGGCTCTATCTGTTGTGCATCAGCCTCATGCAGGTGGGATTGAACAACGAGGCGGTTGCCACTCTCGGGAAGCTCGAGAAGGATCACGGGCGTTCCGACTATCGCTTCCGCGCCCAAGTCGACATGGCCGAGGTGTTGGCCGAGAAAGAGCTATATAAGGAGAGCCTGGCCGTCTACCAGCGCTTGAGCGATTCCCGGATTCCCGAGGGCGTACGCTTCGACGTGCTCATGGGAATGGCTCGCGTGCAGGAGCAGGTGGGCGACTTTGCGGGCGCGCTCGAAACGCTGCGCAAGGTTCGAACCATTCCGCAGGGCCCGGACAACGAGCCCAAACTCATGCTGCTGCGCGCTCGTGCGTACGCGGGCATCGATTCGACCCGGCGCGCGCTCGTTACCTACCGCGACGTGACGCGCCGCTTCGCGCGCGGAACCTACGCGGCCGAGGCCCACTTCCGGCTGGGCGAGATCTACGAGAGCATCGACAGCCTGGAGGCGGCGCAGAAAAACTATCAGGAAGTCCCGCGCGCGTACTCGGGCTCCACCTACGCCGAAGAAGCGATCAAGCGCAGCGCCAACATCAGCCGTGTTCTCAGGCTGCAACAGACCTCGGGAGACGACAGCCCGGAAGCGATCGCGATGCGCACGTTTTCGATGGCGGAGATCCAGCTCTTTCAGTTCGACAACGCGGAGAAAGCGATTCCGAGCTACGAAAAAGTTTACACCGATTATCCGGACAGCGAGTTCGCGCCCCGCGCGGTGTACGCGCTGGGGTACATCCACGGCGTGGTCTTGAGCGATACCGCCAAGGCGCGCGAGTGGTACGACATCCTGCGCGCGAATTATCCCGATAGTCCGCAAACACAGCTGGCGTACGCGTTCTACAAAGGAGCGACGCCTCCGCCACCGTACTCCGAGCTCATGAGAACGGCCACCGCGGTGAAGCCTGCCACCCAACAGCCGCCGGCGCGGCAGCCGACGCGACGTCCCGAGCCGCCACCGCCGGTGCCGGCCGATACCTCGCGTGCGACCACGCCCACCGCGCCACCGCCGGGCCAGGCACCGGTCGACACCAGCACCGCGCCCAGCGATTCCACCCGGAGTCCGCACTGACATGTGCGCGCAAGACGCCTTCGTCCCCGCCCGCGCACACGAATTCGACGCGCGCGTCCTCGCCAACATTCGTCTTAGCACCCGCTACTTTCTCCTCCGCCTCGAGCGACCGCGCGATTTTCTCGAGCCGGCCGCGGGACAATTCGTCCACGTCGCCGTGCCGTCGCTCGACGACCGCTTTTACCTCCGCCGACCCTTCAGCATCCACGATTGCACGCGCGAGGCGATCGATCTCGTGATCGTCGAAGTGGGCCCCGGATCGCAGGCGCTCCGGCGCGCGCGCGAGGGCGATCGCGTTCGCTTCTACGGCCCGCTGGGTCACGCGTACCCAGTGCTCCCGCACAAGAGAATCCTCGCCATCGGTGGCGGAGTCGGCCTGGCGCCGCTCTACTTCTACGGATTTCGCGCGCCCGGAAAGATCGGCGAGGGCTATCGCTTGTTGTACGGTGCCCGCACGCGCGACGACTTGTTCCTCGAGCACGTGACGCTGGAGCACAAGGGTGTGGGGCTTTCGACCGATGACGGGAGCTACGGATTCAGGGGCAATGTGGTCGAGCTGGCCACGGCGATCATGAAAGAGGAACCCGCCGACGTGCTGTTCTCGTGCGGACCCACTGTGATGATGAAAGCGGTACAGGCGCTCGCCTCTCGGCTCGCGATTCCGCACTACGCCTCACTCGAGAATCGAATGGGGTGCGCGCTGGGCGCGTGCCGCTCGTGTGTGGTCCCCACCAAGCTCGACGGCGGGAGCCCGTATCGTACCGTGTGCCATGACGGGCCCGTGTTCGACGCCAGTGTCCTGCAGTGGGAAGAGCTGCCGGTGCCCTGATGGAATACAATTGAGCGACATCTCGGTTCAAATCGGTCCCGTTCGCTTCAAGAACCCGGTGTTCATCGCGTCGGGGATTTGCGGCTACGCCGAAGAGTATTCGCCGCTCGTCAATCTCTCGCGCTTGGGTGGTGTGGTGACGAAGACCATCACCATGCTGCCGCGACCGGGGAATCTTCCGCCGCGCATCCACGAGCTCCCGCACGGCATGCTGAACTCGATCGGGCTCGAGAACGTGGGCCTCGATCGCTATGTAAAAGAGAAACTGCCGCAGCTCAATCAGCGACCCGACGTGGGTGTGATGGTGAGCGTGGCCGCCGAAACCGAAGAGGAGTTCATCCAACTCGCGGAGGCGTTCGCGCCCATGGACGGCTACGCGGGACTCGAGCTCAATCTCTCCTGTCCCAACGTGAAGGGCGAAGCGCTCGATCAGGGGCGCAATCCCACCCTGGTGGAACGCATCACGCGCATCGTCAAAGAGCGCATCCCGAAGAAATCGCTGTGGATCAAGGTGACGCCGAATATCACCGACGTCGGTGTGGTGGCGCGCGCGGCCGAGCAGGGCGGCGCCGACGCGATCGCCGCCATCAACACCCTGGTCGGGATCGACTTCGACTTGGAGACCGGCAAGCCCGTGTTCGCGCGCGGGAGTGCGGGCTACTCTGGCCCCGCCATCCTGCCCATCGCACTCCAAAAAGTGTGGGAGTGCTCGCGCGCGGTGACGATTCCCATCGTCGGCATCGGCGGCATCACCCATATCGACGACGCGCGCAAATTCTTCCTCGCCGGTGCCACCGCAATCCAAGTGGGAACGACCCTATATAATGATCCCGCCCTCCCCGAACGCATCGTCGACGCACTCGCGGAAAACCCCGAGTGGATCCACGCCCGTGCGAATCCCGCACACGCCGCCACGCGGAAATCGTGACCGGACCCCTACCCCAAACGGGGTCCTTTCGCAATGGGCGGACGGCTTGACTCGCTGTCAATCTTGCGGTTAGACTCGCCGGAATTTCCCGACCCCATCCCCACGAAGCGTCTCGAACGGAAGGAGAAACCGCATGAGCGGTTCCGCCTCGACTCCCCAAGGGGGCACGTTACCCGAGTTCAAACAGGTGCTCGGCCACCCGCGCCCGTTGTGGATGCTGTTCATGGCCGAGTTCTGGGAGCGCTTCGCGTTCTACGGAATGCGCTGGGCGCTGGTGCTGTACATGGTGGCACAGTTCCACGGCGGCGACTCGACGGGCGAAGCGCCGTCGAGCCGCATCTACGGCGCCTATCTCGCGCTCGTGTACGCGGCCGCGATCTTCGGCGGCTATGCCGCTGATCGCATCCTCGGCTATCAGCGATCGATCCTGCTCGGGGCGGTGATCATGGCGACCGGCTTGTTCATGGTGGCGATGCCGAACGAGCAGATCTTCAAGCTCGGTCTCGCGACCATCATCGCGGGCAACGGGCTCTTCAAGCCCAACATCTCGACCATGGTCGGGAAGCTTTACGCGGTCGGCGACATGCGCCGTGACTCCGGCTTCACCATCTTCTACATGGGCATCAACGCCGGTGCGTTCATCGCACCGATCCTGACCGGGTGGTTCGCGGAACGCGTCTTCGGCACCCCAGAGATGCCGGTCTACAAGGTCGTGTTCATCACCGCGGGCATCGGCATGCTGATCAGCCTGCTTTGGTTCTACTTCGGGCGCAAGGTGCTGCTGGGCATCGGCCGCCCGCCCGAGGAAGACGGCGGCGGGCGCAAGAAGGTGTTGTACGTGGGCCTGGGCGCGCTGGTCGCGATCCCCATCGTCTACTTCCTCCTGTCCGTGGGAGCGGGCACGCTGCAGTGGGTGCTGACCGCGATGTTCATCGTGCTGTGCCTGATGATCCTGATGGAAGGCATGCGCGAGGGCCCCGTGCAGCGCGATCGCGCCATCGCGATGCTGGTCATCTTCGCTTTCAACATTCTGTTCTGGATGTTCTTCGAACAGGCGGGGAGCTCGTTTACCTTCCTGGCCGATCAAATCGTCGACCGCGACCTCGGGACTCCGGGCGGCTTCGTGTTTCCGAACGCGTGGTTCCAGTCGGTCAACGCGATCGGAATCGTGGTGCTCGCACCCGTCTTCGCGTGGCTGTGGATCAGGATGGGCAAAGCCAATCCGTCCATCCCGCGCAAGTTCGGGCTCGGGCTCATTTTCAATGGGCTCGCGTTCGTAGTACTGATGGTCGCGCTCTCGAGCATGGTGGACGCGGTGGGCAAGATTCCGTTCTGGACGCTGTTTACGGTCTATTTGATCCAAACCGTCGGCGAGCTGTGCTTGTCGCCGATCGGGTTGTCGATGGTGACCAAGCTCGCACCGATGCGCCTGGTCGGCTTCGGCATGGGCGGCTGGTTCTTGTCGACCGGCATCGGCAACAACTTGTCGGGAATTTTTGCCGGCCACGTGAGCGGTGAGACCGGTATGACGACGGCGTCGGCGCTTTCGGGCTACACCTTCGGTTTCTGGGCCTTGGTCATACCGGGCGTGCTGCTGTTCTTGATCGCGCCGCTGATTCAGAAGTTGATGCACGGCGTGAAGTAGACCGGAAAGGCATTAGGACGTGGACGCCGCAACGGGTCCAGAGCATAAACTCATTGTCGCCGTCGACGTCGATTCACTCGACGCGGCGCGCAAGTTGATCGACGAGCTGAAGCCCCTCGCACGCTGGTTCAAGATCGGCTTCGAGTTGTTCACGCGCGAGGGACCCGCAGCCGCGCATTTGGTCAAGAACGCGGGCGCGAGTCTGTTCCTCGACCTCAAGTTCCACGACATTCCGAACACCGTGCGGGGTGCTGTGAAAAGTGCCCTCGCGCTGGGTGCCGACATGATGACGCTGCACGCATCGGGCGGGGCCGCCATGCTGCGCGCCGGCCGCGAAGCCGCGCAAGAGGCCGGCCGCGACGACGCGATCCTGCTCGGTGTCACCGTGCTGACGCATTTCGCGGAGAAAGACTTCAACGCCATCTTCGCCTCCACGCGCAAAGTGGAAGACAGCGTACTCGCGCTGGCGCGCGTGGCACGAGAAGGCGGCATGAACGGCGTGGTGGCGTCGGCGCGCGAGCTGCCCGCCATCAAGCGCGCCATCGCGCGCGACTTCGTGGTGGTGACACCGGGCATCCGGCTCCCGGGCGCGGGCAAGGACGATCAGACGCGCGTCGTCACACCGGAGCAGGCGATCAAAGACGGCGCCGACTTCATCGTGGTGGGCCGTCCCATCACGGCCGCGAAAGATCCGCTGGCCGCGTGCGACGAAGTGCTGCGCCGCATGGCGGACGTGTAGCGCACCGCGATGAACGCACCGGTCGAAAAGAACTCGCGCGCTCGCAAACTCGATCTAATTTTCGGCGTCGTCGTTCCCGGAATCATCCTGGGCCCGATGTTGCTGCTGGGACTGCTCGGCATGGCGGTGACCGGCGCGAGCGGGCCGGTGCCCGACGAGAGCAAAGGCGTCATGCAATCGCTCATCGCGATGTCGATCGCGGGCCTGTTCGGGATCGCGGCGGTCGCCGCGGCGGTGTTGATGGGACCGGAGCGCATCAAGCAGCGACCGATCTTCCGATTCTCGGTCGTGCTCGCGCTGGTGGCGGGAATCGCGGTCGCGGCGTTTGCGTTGTGGTCGCAGCGATCGAGTGTCGCGTGGTCCGCAAGTGCGAGCGAGAACTTCGGCGCGCTCTTCCTTATCGTTCCCGGATTGCTGGCACTCGGCGGCCCGATCGTGGTCGCGCTGCGACGCCTCCCGTCGCTGCTTGCGAAATAACGCTACAGCGCGAAGCCGACGATGAATTTCAACCGCGTGTAGCCCACTCCGCCCGGACTCACGGTCTGTGGCAGCACGCCGACCCCCGGATTCAACTGCGCGACCGCCTTGTTCTGTCCCCACGCGAACCCGCCGCCCAGTGTGAGCTCCGAAGTCCCGATCGTGAGCGCCACGCCGGCGCTCAGGTGCTTGATGTCCCACGTCGATACGACGATGCGGCGGTCGTCGACCGTCTGATAAGCCGACTGATCGGTGATGAAGCTGGCGTAGAAGCTGTTCGACGCTCCGAATCCCTGTTCGACGCCGACGCCCCAGTTGACCACCGATGTCGCGGCGCCCTGATAGCGGGCGGCGACACCGGTAACCCCCGGCGTGTCGCCGGGCGCGGGTGACTCGACCACGGTGTACGCATCGACCCCCTCGAAGTACTCGACCGAGAGGTGACCCTTCAGGCGCTTGAACTGGTACGCGCCGCCCAACCCGATCGACATCGGAGACTTGTACTCGGTGTCCAAGTCCTCGCCGAACGCGACTTCGGCGCGCGAGTCGTCGGTTCCGTCGTTGTCGGTGTCGCCGATCAGCGAGCGGTTGATCACGACGCTCCCGCTTCCGAACAGGCTCGCGCTCGGGGTCGTGAACGAAACCCCCAGGGAGGCGCGGCCGAGGTCGAAGTACACCCCGAGCTTGCCCAGCGTGCGCGCGTCGTAGTAATCGAGCTCTTGCTCGACGATGGCTGCGGCACCGTATCCGGTCGAATCGAGCGCCTCGACGGTTTGGGCGATACGCGTGTACTGCCCTCGATACACGCCGTACAAGGTGCCGCCGATCGCGGCGCGCCCGCCGATTTTCTTCGCCCACGTGAAGCCGCCCCAGTTCTCGCCCATGTTTTGGTCCATCATGATCTCGCCGCCGATCGAGAGCGAGTCGCCCGGCTCATCGAGTCCGACCACCATCCCTTCGCGCGCGGCGACGCGAAAGTCGAGCTGCTGCCGAGTGAGAAAAGAGTAACCGGTACGCCCCCCGAACCATTTCATGGGCAGCACACCCGCGAACATGCTGGGAAGCGGCCCGAACTTGGTGGTCGAGAGGCCTTCTTCGTCGGGGTCCTGATCGATCGCCTTGAGCGTCGTCATTCCGAACACACTCGCCGTTAGGATGAACGACGGGTTCTCGATGTACGCGACCGAGCCCGGGTTGTAGAAGGTGGCGCTCATGTCCAGCGCACTGCCGATGACGACACCACCCAACAGTTCGCCGCGCGTGCCGTATTGAAGATTCCAGTAGTGCGTGTCCTGTGCGAGCGCCCCGCGCGGCAGCAACGTGATTCCCAATGCCAGCAATGCGAATCGTTTCTTCACGCCGATCCTCCTCCTAACGAAGCCGCGCGCGCTGCGCGGTCAACTTGTCTCCGACACCGAGATGAAAAAAAACTTGGCCGTCCTCGCCGACCGCGACGTCGGTGCGGACTTCGAATACGGCGGGCAAGAGCCATCGCAGGCCGAGGCCGAAACCGGTGCGCGCGCGTTCCGCGTCGAACTGGTCGGAGTGGTTCCACGCGATGCCCCAATCGACGAATGCCGCCGCCTCGAGCCCCGCGCTGTACGACCACTTGCCGATGAAGTGCTCGTGCATGGGGAGCAGCACGTATTGGTATTCCATGGTCACGATACTTTGGTTGCGTCCATAGAGCTCTCGGCCCAGCTCGTCGATATCGTAGCCGCGAATCGAGTTCGCGCCGCCCATACGGTACTGGAGATAGCCGGGAATGTCCGTACCGACTTCGCCGTCTTGGAAAGAAAACAATCCTCCTAGCACCAGCGTTTGCCGCTTGCTGAGCGGCTGATAGCGGCGCGTGTCGAGCTCGGTGAGCCACCATTGCCCGGGGTCGCCGAAGGCGCCGCCGTCGTATCGCATGAGCAGCAGGTCGTGGAGCCACCCTCGCCACGGATTGCGCCAGTTGTCGCGGGTGTCGTAGCCGATGTGGCCGCCGACGCGCAAGAACTGGTCGCGACGATTCGGGGCCAGCGTCACACTGTCGCGGTCGCTCTTCATCTGGAAATACGAAATCGTGACCCCCACGCGACCGGCGTCGCCGATGTACCGCCCGAACCACGGCGTCACTTCGAAGCTCCGCTCGCGAAAGTTGTTGAGATCGTCCTCGCGCTCGATATCCGCCGAGAGAAAGTCGAACGAGATGTGGTTGCCCGTGATCCACGGGTAGCGGTAGCGCACACTCCACGAATCGAGGCCGCCGAGGAGAAAAGAAGCGGAGAGGCGGGTCGCGCGTCCGAGCATGTTGACCGACGCGACGCCCGCGCCCAGCGACCATCCATCTTGCTCGGTATAGCGAAAGCGCGGGTAGGGAACGATCCACGGCATTTCGCGTACCGTATACGTTAGCGCCACCGTGCTGTCGCTCGGCTCCGCGACGATCTCGCCCGAGCTGAAGATGCCGATGTTCTCGAGCCGGGTGAGGTCCGACTGCGCGTCGACCACGCGGAAGGTGTCGCCCGCTTGGATGCGAATCTCGCGTCGCGCGACGTAGTTCTTGGTCACTTTGCAGCCGACCAGGTCGACCTTGGTGACGAAGTAGCCATCGTATGGCGCGAGCGCTGCGGCGGTGAAATTGGCGCGGGCAACGGGCGGCGACGCGAGCAAGACGAAGGCCACGGAAACGCCCGCGACAATGCGAGAAACACCAAGCATTGGCGCAGGTTAGCACGGGTGGCCACGACTTCCAAAGCCTTTGACCACAAAGCACTTTTCGCGTAGCCTAAGCGCTCACAAATTCCACGAAAGGACCCCTCTGTTGCGCGCGCTCATCACCGGAATCACCGGCTTCGCCGGTAGCCACTTGGCCGATTTCTGTCTCGTGCACGGCGGCGTCGACGTGCACGGGATCATCCGCTGGCGCAGCCGCACCGAGAACATCGAGCACCTGGGCGGAAAGATCGCGCTCCACGAGTGCGATCTGCGCGATGCGAGCAGCACGCGCGACATCGTCGAGCACGTGCGCCCGGACTTAATCTTTCACCTCGCCGCGCAAAGTTTCGTGCCCACGTCGTGGAAGGCGCCGGCCGAGAGCCTCACCACCAACGTCATCGGACAGCTCAACATCTTCGAAGCGGTCCGTAAGATCGGGCTCAATTGCCGCATCCAGCTCGCGTGCTCGAGCGAGGAGTACGGCATGGTGTACGAGAAGGAAGTCCCCATCAAGGAAACCAACCCGCTGCGTCCGCTCTCGCCGTACGGGGTGAGCAAAGTGGGACAAGACCTGCTGGGGTATCAATACTTCATGAGTTACGGCATGGACATCGTGCGCACGCGCGGCTTCAACCATGAGGGTCCGCGGCGCGCACCCGTGTTCGTGATGAGCGACTTCGCCAAGCAAATCGTCGAAATCGAGCGCGGCAACCGCCCGCCCGTCCTGCGCGTCGGCAACTTGGACGCCAAGCGCGACTTTACCGACGTGCGCGACATGGTGCGCGCGTATTGGCTCTCGCTCGAGAAGGGAAAGCCGGGCGAGGCGTACAACATCTGCCAGGAGAAATGCTGGTCGATCCGAGATATGCTCGACCAGTTGCTCGCGTTGACCAAGGCCGAGATCAAGGTCGAGACCGACAAGGATCGATTGCGCCCCTCGGACGTCATGCTGCTGCTCGGCGATTGCTCCAAGTTTCGCGCGGACACGGGCTGGAAGCCGACCATCCCCTTCGAGCAAACGCTGCGCGACACGCTCGAGTACTGGCGCGGGAGATAGGTGGAACGGGCGCTCGTCACGGGGTGTAACGGGTTCGTCGGCCGCTCGCTCGTGAACCGACTGGCGGGCGCGGGGTACGAGGTGTGGGGGACGGATCGCTCCGAGGCGGATCCCGCCTTCAAGGGAACACGCTACCTGCGCGGCGATTTGACCGACCAGGAGTTCGTCGCGAGTACGTTGAACGAGTCGTCGCCCGCGTGCATCGTGCACCTGGCCGCGCAGTCGAGTGTCGCGAAGTCGTTCGAGGAGCCGGTCATGACCTTGCGCGACGGGGCCGCACCCGCGCTCCACATCTTGGAACACGTGCGCGTCACGAAGGGAAGCGCGCGCGTGCTGCTGGTCGGTTCGGCGGACGAATACGGCACCGTGAACCCGGCGCAGATTCCGGTCCGCGAAGACACCGCCACCCACCCCGAGAGCCCGTACGCGCTCGCCAAGGCGATTCAGAATCACTTCGGCCGCATGTACGCGAAGCTCTACCGCGTCGACGCCATGATGACGAGAAGCTTCAACCACACCGGCCCCGGCCAGCGCGATGTCTTCGTGCTGTCGAGCTTCGCCAAGCAAGTGGCGGAAATCCGACGCGGTACCCGCGCGGCCGAGATCGAGGTCGGCAACCTCGACGTGCGGCGCGATTTCCTGGACGTGCGCGACGTGTGCGACGCCTACGTCGTGCTCTTGAAGAAGGGTCGCGGGGGCGAGACCTACAACGTGTGCTCGGGGCAGTCGTACCGCGTGGGCGACCTCTTGCGCGAGCTGTGCTCGCTGGCCGGCGTCCACGTCGCGATTCGCGTCGACGTCGCGCGTTTGCGACCGGTCGACACGCCCGAGATGCGCGGCGACCCGTCGAAGATGCGCCAGCACACCGGGTGGACGGCGAAGCTCGCCATCACCGATACGCTCAAGTCGATGCTGGAGTATTGGGACGGCGCGTTGGAAGGAACGCATGGCTAGGATCAGCATGATCGGCACCGGCTACGTGGGTCTCGTGAGCGGCGCGTGCCTGGCCGACTTCGGCCACGACGTCACCTGCGTCGACATCGACCCCAAGCGCATCGACGCGCTCAAGCGCGGTGTCATTCCCATCTATGAGCCGGGGCTCAAGGACGTGGTGGTGAAGAACGTCGAGGGCGAGCGCCTCCAGTTCACCATCGAGGTCGGGCCCGCAGTGCGCGAGGCGGAGCTCGTGTTCATCGCGGTGGGCACACCGCCGCAGGAAGACGGCGGCAGCGACTTGACGTACATGTTCGCCGCCGCGCGCGACATCGCGAAGCACCTGCAGGAATACACCGTGGTGGTACAGAAAAGCACCGCGCCGGTAGGAACCGCGCGCGAGATCGCGCGCATCATCGCGGCCGCAAAACCGAAGTCGGCCGAGTTCGACGTGGTTTCGAACCCGGAGTTCCTGCGCGAAGGATCCGCGGTGGGCGACTTCATGCGCCCCGATCGCGTCGTGGTGGGTGCTGAGACCGAGCGCTCGCGGCAATTGATGAAGCAGGTGTACCGGCCGCTGTATCTGCTGGAAACCCCGATGGTGTGGACCTCGCTCGAGTCGGCCGAGATGATCAAGTACGCGTCGAATGCATTCCTCGCCACCAAGATTTCCTTTATCAATGAAATGGCGCGCATCTGCGAATTGGTGGGCGCCAACGTGGACGAAGTCGCGCGCGGCATGGGCTTCGACGGGCGCATCGGGAAGAAGTTCCTCCACGCCGGCATCGGCTACGGCGGCTCGTGCTTACCCAAAGACGTCGCATCGCTCATTCACGTCGCGCGCTCGCGCGACTACGACGCACCGCTCGTCTCCGCCGCGCACGCCGTCAACCGCGACCTGGTCGATCGCGCGATGGAAAAGATCGCGCGCACGACCGGCGGGCTGAACGGCAAGGTGATCGCGTTGCTCGGACTCGCCTTCAAGCCCAACACCGACGACCTGCGCGAAGCACCGGTCGTGCGCATGGTCGACGAGCTGTTGCAAGCGGGCGCGCGTGTCCGGGTATTCGACCCGGTCGCGATGGAGAACTTCCGCAACCAAGTGAAAGCACCGGTCGAGTACGGCAAGAACGCGTACGACGCCGCCTCCGGCGCGGACGCGATCGTGCTCGTCACGGAGTGGAACGAGTTTCGCGAGCTCGACTTCGAGCGCTTGAAATCGCGCATGCGCGGCAACGTCTTCGTCGACTGCCGCAACGTCTACACTCCCTCGCGCGTCGAAGCGGAAGGATTCGTCTACGAGTCGTTCGGCCGGGGGAAGGCTCGATGAAGTCGATTCTCGTCACCGGCGGCGCGGGATTCATCGGGTCGAATTTCGTCCGCATGATGGCGCGCGAGGAACCGAGCACGAGAATCACCGTGCTCGACGCGCTCACCTACGCGGGCAACCTCGAGAACATCGCGGAGCTGGTGGACTCGGGGCGCGTGCGCTTCATCAAAGGCGACATTCGCGACCCGGCGGCGGTGCGCGGCGCGATGGACGGTGCGCACATCGTTTTCAACTTCGCGGCCGAGACCCACGTCGACCGCTCGATCGAGGAAGCGGCGAGCTTCATCGAGACCGATATTCAGGGGACCTACAATCTTCTCAATTTTGCGCGCGAGATGAAGGTCCAGCGCTACGTGCAGATATCGACCGACGAAGTCTACGGTTCGAGCGACGGCACCGACTTCGACGAAGAGTCGCCGCTCAAACCCGGCAACCCGTATTCGGCCAGCAAGTGCGGCGGAGATCTCATGTGCCTCGCCTTCGCGAACACGTACCAGCTACCCGTCGTCATTACGCGCAGCTCGAACAACTTTGGGCCCTATCAGCACGTGGAGAAGTTCATCCCGCTCTTTACCACGAATGCGATGGAGGGAAAAGACCTCCCGCTCTACGGCGACGGGATGCACCAGCGCGACTGGATCTTCGTCGAGGACAACTGCCGGGCCATAGCACTGGTGGCGGAGAAGGGGAAGAACGGCGAGGTTTATAACATCGCGGTGGGGAATTCGCAGCCCAACCTGCGCGTCGCCGAGCTGATCCTGAAGCACGTGGGTGCCACGAAGTCGCGCATCGTGTTCATCGAAGACCGCAAGGGCCACGACCGCATGTACAAACTCGCGGCCGAAAAAGTGCGGGCACTGGGCTGGGCCCCGCGCACGGATTTTGCTCAAGCGATGGAAAAGACGGTGCGCTGGTATGTCGACCACCGGGGCTGGTGGGAGCGCGTGAAGTCGGGTGCCTTCCGCGACTACTACGAGAAGCACTATAAGGACAAGCTGGCGCGGGGGAAAACGAAATGACGATCCGAAAACAGAATGCCTAGAACCCCTCGCATACTTCTCGTCGCGGCGGCGCGGCCCAACTTCATGAAGGTCGCACCCGTGTGGCGGGCACTGGACGCACTCAAGAAGTTCCACCTCACCCTGGTCCACACCGGACAGCACTACGACGACAACATGTCGAAGGTCTTCTTCGACGATTTGCGACTCCCGCGGCCCGACGTCCACATGGGCGTGGGCTCGGGCACCCACGCCGAGCAAACCGCGAAGGTCATGCTCGCGTTCGAGCCCGTGATGAAAGACGCCGACCCCGAGCTGGTGGTGGTGGTGGGCGACGTCAACTCGACCATGGCGTGCACCCTCGTTTCCGTGAAACTCGACGTCCCCGTCGCGCACGTGGAAGCGGGACTGCGGAGCTTCGACCGCAAAATGCCGGAAGAGATCAATCGTATGGTGACCGACGTCTTGTGCGACCTCCTCTTCACCACCTCGCCCGAAGCGGACGACAACTTGATGCGCGAAGGGGTCCACAAGAGCAAGATCCACTTCGTCGGTAATGTGATGATCGACAGCTTGCGTTTTTACGCGGCCGACGCGGAGAAGTCGAAGATCCTCGAGACGCTGGGGCTCTCCAAAGGCGAATACGGCCTCGTGACCCTGCATCGCCCCTCCAACGTGGACGACGCGTTCCAGCTCGTGCGCCTGGTGGGTGCGCTGAGCGAGATCGGTGCGGAGTGCCCGCTCATATTCCCGGTCCACCCCCGCACACGGCACGTCATGGAGCGGGCCGGAATCGAGGTTCAGGGCTCCCGTATGCGGCTAATCGACCCTATCGGGTACCTGGACTTCATGAAGCTGATGCAGTATAGTAGGGTAGTTCTCACCGATTCCGGAGGTATCCAGGAAGAAACGACTGCTCTCGGAATCCCCTGTCTGACGATCCGCGACAACACGGAACGTCCTGTTACCGTCACTGAGGGAACCAATCGCCTGGTCGGAACCGACCCGGCGCGCATCGTGGCCGAAGCGCGCGACGTGCTTCGACACGGCGTACAGAACGCCAAGGTTCCCCACATGTGGGACGGTAACGCGGCGCCGCGGATCGCACAGGTGATTGCCCGGTTCATCGAAGAGCAGTCTCTATGAGTAGTCGCTCCGACTGGTCCTTTCAACACACTCCGGTTGGCAAGAGCTTCGCGTGGAGCCTTGCGCTTTCGCTTCTCCCCGTCATCGCGTCCTTCATCGTCTCCTGGATCATCGCGCGCTTCTCGGGCCCTATGGTATGGGGTGCCGTCTCGTGGGCGATGGCGTTCGCCACCGAGGTCCTCATCATCGCCAAGCTCGGCGTCGATCTCGGCGCGTCGCGTCTGGCCAGCGAATACGGGGTCCAGAAGCCGGGCTCGCTGCGCACGCTGCTGTCGACCGCGTCGAATTTACGTCTCTTGTTCACGCTGCCGACCTCGGTCGCCACCTACTTCTTAGCGCCGCAGATCGCGCATTGGTTTCACGAAGACTCGCTGGTGTGGCTGGTGCGCGTGTCCGCCGGGGTGGTGTTCTGCGCCAGCATCTACGAATTCCAGGAGCAATTCTTGGTGGGATTGAATCGACACGCGACGGTGTCGCGCGTGCGCGCGGCTATGCTGTCGTCGCGCGTAGTCGCGACGGGCGCGGTGGTGGCACTGGGCTTGGGGGCGGTCGCGATCCTGGCCGGCTACGTGGCGGCGTGGATTATCGGCATCGCGGCGTTTTCGTTCCTGTTGCGCCGTTATCTTCCTCCCGCCTCGCCCGACGACGGCGACCGCGCCGTGATGCGGCGGCGCCTGCTCGCCATGAGCATCCCGCTGGCCATCAGCAGCGCCTCGGTGACCATCTATTCGCAAGTCGACAAGTTGGTTCTGGGCTACTTCGACAACCTGGAGGAAGTGGGGCAGTATTCGATCGCTCGCGCCGTCACCGAAGTGTCACTCTTTCCGGCTTTCGCCCTGGTGACGACACTGCGCCCCGCGCTCGCGTCCCGCTTCACGCGCGGCGATCGCGCGGAGTGCGCGCGCCTGATCAAGACCTCGTTGCGGCTCTCGCTGGTCGCGGGCGTGCTATTCGGGTCAATCTTCATCGCCATGTCGGTTCCCCTACTATCGCTGGTTTATTCGGATCAGTATCGTTATGCGGGCGAATTGATGGTGTGGTTCTCGTGGATCGTGGTGATCCGAAGCCTGGGGGCGATGGTTTTGCCCGCGCTGCTCGCAGCGGAAAAGATTCGAACCTATGCCTGGCTCACGGCGGCGGCCGCCGTGCTGAACCTCGGTCTCAATCTCGTGCTCGTCCCGCGCATGCACTCGCGCGGAGCCATCGTGGCGACCATCGTGTCGTACGGTTTGTTGCTCGTGTTCGGACTTCGCGAAGTTTTCGGGACATTTGGGGTTCGTGTGAGCCCTCGTGCGGTCGGAGCGGGAATACGCACGCTTCTTGCAGGCATGTTGGTTGCCGCGGCTCTGTGGGCGATCATCCGCCAGTTCGACGAGCCCCTGGGTGGCTGGGCCATTCCCCTCGCTGCGGCTCACGTTCTCCTATATGGGCTGCTCGTGTGGGCGTTCCGCATCGTGCGTCCGGACGAGGTTCGGCCCATGGTTGGCACTCTATTGAGGCTTAAGGGATAGCTGGAAACGATTCTCAATTGACAGGTTCGCCGAACGGGACCTAACCTGGGGAACACTTTTGCCCAAGGCGCGGTCACTTCGCAGGACACGCATCAGGAGGCAGTCCGTTGTTTGGAAGCTCCACTTGGCTCGGTGACATGACGATATTCTTGGTGGCGCTCGTGGTGAGCGCTGCTGCCACTCCCCTGGTTCGCAAATTCGCCGTTCGCTGGCGCCTCGGCGACAAGCCCAACGGCCGCAAGATTCACCCCGACGTCATTCCGCACTTGGGCGGTATCGCGCTGTTGCTCGGCGTATTGGCCGGCTTCGCGATCGCGACCGGAGAAAACGCCACCGTGATCATGAAAGCACTCCCGGCGACGTTGCTGGTGGTGGCACTGGGACTGATCGACGATACGCGCAACCTGGCCGCGCGTCCCAAGCTGGTAGTACAGATCGTCGCCGCCGCGGTGTTGGTGGCGGTTGGATTCCGCCTTTTTACTGGTATTGACGCGCTCGATTCGCTTTCCATCGTCGCGGGTCTGGTGTCGCTCTTGTTCATCGTCGGCATGCTCTCGTCGGTGAACTTGATCGACGGGCACGACGGCTTGGCCGCGGGCGTGGCCTTGATCGCTTCGGGTGCGTTCGTCGTCATCGGCGTCATGGACGGTGCGGCGGGTGTCGTGGCGGGCTCGCTCGCCATCTCGGGCGCGTGCCTCGGCTTTCTCCTGTTCAATTTTCCGCCCGCGCGCATCTACATGGGAGACACCGGCAGCATGTTGCTGGGATTGATGCTGGCCCAGGTCGCGTGTCTCATCACGATGCGTTCGTTCACCGTCAACAATTTCGCGGCCGTGATGCTGGTGCTGGGCGTTCCCATTCTCGATACCCTGCTCGCGGTCGCGCGCCGCATCGTTCTGCGCGCGCCGCTCTTCGCCGCGGACCATCTCCACATCCACCACGTGCTGCGCGACTCCGGATTGTCGCCGCGCAAGACGCTGTTGGTCCTGTACGGGCTCCAGTTGGTGCTCGCGGGTCTCGGCATTGGTGCCGCCACCGGGCGCGCGCTGCCGGTCATCGCCGGACTCGGCGTCCTCACGACCGCGTTCGTGTGGTTCCTGCGCGCGATGGTGGAAGGACGCGCGGTGGAAGCGCGTACTGCGGAGACAATCGTGCCGCAACCGGTTGCGGTTCACGCCGCCGCGGCGCCGATCGCGTTCCAATCGAACTTCTCGCCCACCAATCTCGCGGAGCGTCACAGCTCCGTCGGTCGCTAGCGTCGCGACCTCACGCGCGAGCGCCGCTAAGTTCCGCGGGCAACCGGGGAACGCCCCGGTCCGTTGACCTCCCCTAGTCACTGTGCTATCGTTTCGCCCGCTCTCCGATGGGCGCGGTGCACCCTCTTCTCCTACGGATGGAATCTGTGTGACGACGAAAACGACGTGTCGCATCGCGAGTGACGTCGACCTTCTCTCGCGCGTTCAGCTCGGCGAAGTCGTGCGCTCGCTCGACGCGTACGGTTCGAAGCATGCGATCGATTTCGTCACCCCGGAAGAGCCGGAAGCGCTGAAACTCTTGCGCTCGGCACCCAGCTCGCCCGAGCGCATGGCGGTGCTGATGAGTTTATTGCTCGACGGCGAGTGCGACGTGCTGGTGATGGATGCGGCCGCACTCCCCACCAGGATGCCGGTCGGTCTCACTATCGGGGCTTTGACGCGCCGCATCACGCCCTACGACGCGCTCATCTCCAACGACGATTGCATCCTCGACGAGCTGAAGGAGAACGCGAGCCTGGTCACCAACTCCATGCGCCGCGACGCCCAGCTTCGCTACTACCGGCCCGACTTGAAGATCGTGCGCATGCAGGGGAGCATCGATTCGCTCTTGCAGAAGGTCAAAAGTGCCAAGGTCGACTGCGCGGTGGTGGCCGCGGCCGACGCGGAGCGCTTGAGCAAGCAGGAGTTCGTGGCCGAATTGCTGACCAACTCGGTGTGCGTGCCGGCCGCCGGGCAGGGAGCACTGGCCGTGCTCATTCGTTCGTCGGAAGAGCAGTTCCGCGACACCGTCCAGTCCATCAACGATCCCGCCACCCACGGCATGCTGCGCGCCGAGTGGTCGTTCCTCGAACACCTCGAAGTTGACCCCGCCGCCCCCGTGGCCGTGCTGGCCAGCATCGAGGGCAAAGTACTCGAGCTGGAAGGCATGGTCGCGTACCCCGACGGCAGCGAGAAGATCCAGTGCATGGTCAAGGGGACCATCGGTAACGAAGAGGACCTCGGTCGCACGCTCGCGTTGGAGCTCCTGGAATCCGGCGGGCGCGAAGTGATCGCCGAGTTCCGCCTCACCTAACGCGTGATCGACCGCCGTCTCATTCGCGAGGAACCCGAGCGCGTGCGCGAGGGGCTCGCGCGCCGTGGCGCGACGATCGATTTTGAGAGACTGTTCTCGCTCTCCACGGAACTCGTTTCCAACCAGCAGAACGTCGACACCTACCGGCAAAAGCGCAACGAAGCCTCGGAAGAGATCGCCCGCAAGAAGCAAAAGGGCGAAGACATCGCCCCCTTGCACGCGGCCATGAAGGAGACCTCGACGAAGATCAAAGAGCTCGAGGCGCGCAACAAAGAGATCGAAGAAGCGCTCGACGCGTTGCTGCTCACGGTGCCGAATCTCCCGCATTCGAGCGTCCCCGACGGCGCCGACGCGACCGCGAATCAAGTCGTGCGTGCGGTGGGTGTGGCCAAGAAGCCCTTCGACGACGTCCTGCCGCACTGGGAGATCGGCGAGAAGCTGGGCATCCTCGACTTGGAAGCGGGGCGCATGGTCAGCGGTCGCGGCTTCATCGTGTTTCGCGGCGACGGAGCGTTGCTCTGCCGCGCGCTGATCAACATGATGCTCGACATCCATTCCGAGCAGGGGTACGCCGAGGTACTAGTGCCGTATCTGGTGACGCGCGCGTCCATGACGGGCACCGGCCAATTGCCAAAATTCGAGGAGGACATGTACCACGCCGTGGCCGACGACATGTTCCTGATCCCGACCTCCGAAGTCCCGGTCACGAACATCCACCGCGAGTCGGTGCTCGAGCGCGAGCGCTTGCCCATCAAGTACACCGCGTACAGCCCGTGCTTTCGCCGCGAAGCGGGGAGCCACGGCGCCGACACGCGCGGGCTCCTGCGCGTGCACCAGTTCGACAAAGTAGAAATGGTGAAGTTCGTACACCCCGATTCGTCATACGATGAGTTGGAGTCGCTCGTGAACGACGCCACCGCCGTGTTGGAGGCACTCGAGCTTCCGTATCGCGTGGTGGGATTGTGCGCGGGCGACCTCGGCTTCGCGGCCGCCAAGTGCTACGACTTGGAGACCTACGCGCCCGGCGTCGACAAGTGGCTGGAAGTGTCGTCGTGCAGCAACTTCGAAGATTTCCAGGCCCGACGCGCGGAGATCCGTCTCAAGAAGAGCGAAGGCGAGAAGCACAAGTTCGTGCACACGCTGAACGGCTCCGGCTTGGCGCTGCCGCGCACGGTGGCGACACTGCTCGAAGTACACCAAACCCCGACCGGCCGCGTCCGCATCCCCGCGCGACTGCGCCCCTACATGCGCGGCAAGGAGTACTTGGGCTGACGAATGGCGTCGGCGCCCGGCGGCAGCATTCGATTTTGGCTGAAGGGATACCTGTTCCTCGGCGTGGCCGTGCTCAGCCTGGCCATGCTGCTCTACTCGAATCATTTGATCGCGCGCATGCGCGAGAACTCCGAGGCGACCAGCCGATTGTTCTCGCGCTACATGGCCAACGTCATCTTCGAAGTGACCGACGACGGCCGCCTGGCCGACATTCGCGAAGTCGTGCGCGAGAGCGATCTCCCCATCATCATCACCGTGCTCGACGGCGTTCCCATTTTGTGGAACAACGTGCCGGTCGAAGAGCGCACCGCCGAGGACTTCAATCTCTTGGAGTCAATCGATGTGAACAATCCCCCCAACGAAAAATTCCGGCGACTGGTCGAGCTTTACCGCGAGTTCGACCAGGCCAACCCACCCATTCCGATCCGCGTGGTGGGCGCCGACGAGCCCTCGGGTTGGGTACACTACGGTCCGTCGCCCTTGCAGCGCGAGCTGCGCTACATGCCGTTCGTGCTGCTCGGGATTTTCTTGGTGTTCATGGCGGTCGCGATCCAAGGACTGCGCTATCTCAAGTTGAGCGAGCAGCGCTCGATTTGGGTCGGCCTCGCGAAAGAGACCGCGCATCAGCTGGGGACGCCGCTGTCCGCGATGTTGGGCTGGGTGCACGTGATCAAGGACAAGGCGACCGAGAAAGGTTACGACGACATTCGAAGCTCGATCGAAGAAATGGAAGTCGACCTCGGCCGCTTGAACAAGGTGACGGAGCGCTTCAGCAAGATCGGCTCGACGCCCGACCTGGTGGCGGTCGATATCAAGGGTGCTCTCGAACGCACCGTCGCCTACTTCCACAAGCGGCTCCCGAGCCTGCAGGCGAAGTCGGCCATTTCGCTGACCGCGGGCGATCTCGCGCGCGTGCGCGGCAACGAAGAGCTGCTCGAGTGGGTGTTCGAGAATCTCGTAAAAAATGCCATCGACGCGCTCGGTGAAGCGGGCGGGCAGATCGAAATTCGCGCCGTCAACGAAGCGGGCGGGAAGTTCGTCGATGTCACCGTGCACGACACCGGTCGCGGCATCCCCGGCGCGCTGCGCGACGACGTGTTCCGCCCCGGCTTCACCACCAAACGCCGCGGCTGGGGACTCGGCCTCGCCCTCGCGCGCCGCATCGTCGAGGAATACCACGGCGGCTCCATCAAGCTCGTCGAGTCACGCCCCGGCAACACGACGTTCCTCGTGCGACTGCCGACGGCTTAATAATGCGGCGTGTCTTTCTCTTGCCCGTGTTGAGCGTGCTTGGCGCTATCGCGCCCATCGCTGCGCCACGCGCGCAATCTGATCCACCACCCTATGTCGATTTGATCGAGCATTCGGACCTCGTGGTTCACGGCTTCGTTCGAGACATGTCGCGTGACGAAGTTCCAATGGGGGATTTCATGCCCGGCGACGTGCGACCCGATGCAACGATAAACATCATCGTACTCGAGGTCGAAATACGCCACGTGCTAAAGGGATATCACGTCGGATCGCACTTCATGGATGTGGTCGTTCCTCATGGAATCTCTGGGCTTCGGACCGACTACAACGTCGGGAATGAAGTCGTTCTGTCGACCATCTACTGGAAATACATGCGGGGCGGATCGTACATGGTCATGAACGACGGCGGTTGTTTCCGCAAGGTCGGAGACACGTGGTGGAATCAGTTGGTGATTTCGCCGAATCCTCCACTCGCAGTCACATATCCGGAGATTGAGACGGCAGCTGCGCGCTGTCTACCCCATGTGATTTTTGGACAGGCCTCACTAGCGGTCATCGGGACCATTGAAGGCATTACGCCACATCGCAAACGCACGAGCACGCCCGGCGACAACACAATGCAATCTCCGGCGAGTAACGACCCGCGCGCCGATGTCCGCATGAGGGTGACCGAGGTCGTGAAGGGCGCTCCCGGCAGCGACACCGTCACGTTTCGACCCGTACCCACCGACGACCATGCACTCGCCGCTAAAGAAAACGTCCCTCCGTTCGCCGTGGGGGACCAATGGCTGGTCTTCCTCGGCAAGGATCCGACCGGGTACTTCGCGATCGATTGCACGAACGGACTGTTTCGCGTGAAGGGCAATTCGCTCATTCAAGCCGACAGGGTCGTGCTTCCGGCAACGAAGTCTACCTTCATCGCGGAGATGCGGAAGGCCGACGCAGCCCGCTAGTGCATCCGATCCCCGCCTTGTCGCCCGCGTCCGCGGGCCTTATACTCCGAGCACACCCTTGACCGCCGTCTTGTTTCCTCATTCTTTGTAGTTCTATGGCTAAACGCATTCTCTGGGTCGACGACGAAATCGAGCTGTTGAAGTCGCACGTGATGTTCCTGCGCGACAAGGGCTACGACGTCCAAACCGCCACCAATGGCACGGACGCGGTGAACCTGGTCAAAGAGGGGCGCTTCGACATCATGCTGCTCGACGAGTCGATGCCGGGGCGCGGCGGGTTGGAGACGCTGGTCGAGATCAAGGAGTCCGATCCGGTGCTTCCCATCGTGATGATCACGAAGAACGAGGAAGAGCGGCTGATGGACAACGCGATCGGAATGAAGATCCACGACTATCTGTTGAAGCCGGTCTCGCCGCTGCAAATCTATTCGGCCTGCAAGCGCATCCTCGACGCACCCAAGATTCAGGAAAACCGGCTCTCGCCCGATTACATCCGCGAGTTCAACGAGATCAACTCGCTCGTACAGGAAGGGACGTGGGACGCGTGGCTGCGCGTGCACCGAAGATTGTGCGCGTGGGACCGCGAGTTCGACCAGTTCCGCAACACGGGCCTCGAATCGACCCACGACGACCAGCGACTCAATTGTGCCCACCACTTCGGGATCTTCGTCGAGCAAAACTACCGCGACTGGGTGGCGTCGACCCAGCGACCGCCCATGAGCCTCGACGTGTTCCCGCGCTTCATAGCACCGCACTTGCTCAAGGGCGAAAAGATCTGCTTCATCCTGATCGACTGCGTTCGCCTGGACCAGTGGTTGTCGATCGAAGATTTCCTGTCGGAGCAGTTCGAAGTGCAGTGGGATTTCTATTGCTCGATTCTGCCCACCGCGACGCCGTACTCGCGCAATTCCATCTTCAGCGGATTGTTCCCGGACGAGATCGCGCGCCGCTACCCGGACAAGTGGCTCGAGCGCGTCAACGAGGACTCGAGTAAGAACAAGTACGAATCCTTCTTCATGGGCGAGCAGCTGAAGAAGCTCAAGCTGGACGAGAGCAAGATGCGCTATCTCAAGGTGCACACCGCCAACGAGGCGGGGGATGCGAGGAAGCGCGTTCAGGCGTTCATGGGTTCGCCGTTCGTGTCGCTGGTGTTCAACTTCGTCGACATCCTGACCCACGGGCGCAACCAGTCCGACATCCTGCAGCAGCTCCTCCCCAACGAGTCGGCGTTTCGATCGCTCATGCGCTCGTGGTTTTCGCACTCGGTGTTGCGCGAGATCCTCGCCGACCTCGCACGCGCCAAGGTGAAGGTGGTGCTCACCACCGACCACGGCTCCATCCTCGGCCGCAAGGCGGCGCTGGTCTACGGGCGTCGCGACACCTCGACCAACTTGCGCTACAAGTTCGGCGACAATCTGAAGACCGACGAGAAGCAGGCCATCATCACGCGCAAGCCCGCCGAGTTTCGTTTGCCCACGGAGTCGGGGACCAAGAACTACGTGTTCGCGAAGGAGTATTTCTACTTCGTCTATCCCACCAACTTCCGCGACTACGAGAAGGCCTACGAGGGGAGCTTCCAGCACGGCGGCGTCTCTCTCGAGGAGATGATCCTCCCCTGCCTTACCTTGACGCCGCGCTAGCGCGCGGGCGAGTCATGTCGCGACGCCTCATTCAGACGGTGCGCACCAACGACGCGGCCGAAACCGAGCGCTTCGGCGCGGCACTCGGCGCGCGCATTCGCACCGGCGCGTGCGTGTGCTTGAGCGGACCGCTGGGGGCGGGGAAGACCGTTCTCGTGAGGGGTCTGTGTCGCGGCCTGGGTGCGGTCGACGCGGTGACGAGCCCCACCTTCATCCTCATGGAATCGTTCGCGGGGCGGCTTCCCATCGCGCACATCGATTTGTATCGCCTCGAGCACGAGCGCGAGGTGGAAGACATTGGCGTCTTCGACATGCTGGACGGTGAGACGGTCTTGATCGCAGAGTGGGGCGAGCGATCGCCCGCGCTCTTCGATGCTGCCGACGTCGAGGTGCGCATCGACGCCCGCGAGGGAACCGCGCGCGCGCTTCATCTATACGCCACACCGGAGTTCGCGCGTGTACTGGGCGATTTGAAATGATTACACTCGCTCTCGATACTTCGCACGCGGTTGGTTCGGTGGCACTGGCGCGAGACGGCGTGGTCCTCGGCGAGGCGACGTTCTCGGCGCCTGCGACGCATTTGGTCGAGCTCGCACGCGCGGTGGAACGGTTGCTTGGCGAGAACGGATTGACCGCGCGTGACGTGTCTCGCGTCGCAGTGGTACTGGGACCCGGGAGCTTCACCGGGGTTCGCATCGCGCTCGCCTTCGCGAAGGGACTGGCGGCGGCCGGGGTCGACGTGGTCGGCATGGACTCGCTCTCGCTCCTCGCGCGGCCCTTCTTCGACGAAGGACGCGAGCGCGTGGGCGCCATGATCGACGCCAAGCGTGGGGAGATCTACGGGGCGGTGTACGAGCGCGAAAAAGCGAGCGCGACAGCGCTCGCGGCGGTGGTGTCACCGCGTGCGGAGTCGCCCGGAGCGTTTCTGGATGCAATTCCGGCAGCGCCGGAGGTCTTCGTCGGTACCGGTGCCATCGCACACGGCGCCGAGATCTTGGCGCGTTTCCCACGCGCCGATCTGGCCCCCGAGTCGCGCGCATTTCCGTCGACCGCGTACCTGGCGTCGATCGGACACCTGCTGCCCGCGTTCTCGCGCGACGCGGTGCGCACGCTGGAGCCCGTGTATCTGCGCGCGAGCGGTGCCGAACGCAAGCGCCTGCGGTCGCACGCGCCCGCGCCGGAATCGAGCCCCAATGATTGACCCCGTCCCGGTCGTTCTCGAAGGCCTCACCGACGACCACATCGCCGACGTGCTCGAGATCGAGCGCGAGTCGTTTCCCGCGCCCTGGACGGAAGCGATGTTTCGACAGGAAGTGGAAGAGAAGTGGCTCTCGCGCTCTTTCGTTGCGAAAATCGACGGCGTCATCGTCGCCTACGTGATCGCGTGGTTCCTGCGCGGCGAAGTCCACGTGCTGAACCTGGCCGTGACGAAGGACCACCAGCGGCGCGGCATCGCGCGCCGCATGCTCGCGCACGTGATCGGGCTTGCGAGCGAAGAAGCGTGCCACCTGGTGACACTCGAAGTCCGCGTCTCCAACGACCCCGCCAAGCTGCTCTACATGTCGATGGGCTTCGCACCGGTCGGGATTCGGCGGCGCTACTACCACGACAACGACGAGGACGCGCTGGTCATGACCAAGCGGCTGGGAGCCCGCCTGTGAGCGCGCGCAGGTTCGCGTTCATCGCGGGTAGCGGCATGGACCCGCTGGCGGCTGCGATGACGACGACGCGCGAAGTGCGCTTCGACGACATACCCGGCGTGGGCGCGTGCGGGGTGGAAGGCCATGTCGGGTGCGTGCTGGAGGGTGCCATCGACGGGTACCCCTGCACGCTGGTGGTGGGGCGCCGTCACGTGTACGAAGGCGAGCCGGACGCCGTCGCGCGTCTGGTCGAATGGCTGGCGCAAGCGGGTGTCACCGATCTGGTGATGGCGTCCGCCGCGGGCGCCCTCCATCGCCGGCTCGGCGCCGGCGATCTGTTGATCGCGCGTGATGTGATCGATTTCCAGAATCGCGAGCATCTCGTGCGAGGGGCCGGGCCGGCCTGGGCAGGTAATGTCAACGCGGAGCGACTTAGAATCCATCGCGGCCTCTCGGCCGAGATAGAGCGCGCGGCCACGGCGGCGCGTTTATCCTGGCAGCGCGGGACGATTGTGTGCGGCGTCGGTCCCGCCTACGAAACCCAGGCCGAGGTTCGCGTGTTACAAGACTGGGGCGACGTCGCCACCATGTCGGCCGCGCCAGAACTGGCGGCGGCCAGCCGCCTCGGGTTGCGCGCGGCGGCGCTGGCACTCGTGACGAACCCGTGTACCGGGATAGCTTCCTCGCGTCCTAACCACCAGGAAGTCCTGGAAGCAGGCCGGAGGTCGGCCGGAGGGCTGGCCGGAGTTATTCGACAACTCATAATTACGTAAGGAGTTATCACTCTTCGGGGGCCCGTCGACCGGGCATCCTGGATTACAGGTTGTGACACCCGACGGTTGCCCTTTATAGTCCCGATAACCCCCCATGCCAGGAAGGACGGTGCTTTTCATTGTCCTGGTTCCGCAGGGAAAGACGGGGCGTCCAGCCCATCCAGAAGAAGCCGATCCCCGACGGCCTCTGGAAGAAGTGCGACCTGTGCGGGGAGATCCTCTACGTCAAAGAGCTCGAGAAGCGGTTGTGGACCTGCTCGAAGTGCGGCAACCACTTCATGATCTCCACCCAGCAGTACATCGAGATCCTGGCCGACCCGGGGACCTTTCGCGAGACCCACACCGGATTGATCTCCGGTGACCCGCTCCAGTTCAAAGACTTGAAGAAGTACAAGGACCGCATCCGCGAGTACCACGAGAAGACCGGTATGGAAGATGCGATGGTCACCGGCTTCGCGTCGATGGACGGCCGCGACGTCGTGCTCGCCATCATGGACTTCTCCTACATGGGCGGCAGCATGGGCTCGGTGGTGGGCGAGAAGTTCGCGCGCGCGGCACAGGATGCGATTCATCGCCGGCGCCCGCTGATCTCGCTCTCGCGCTCGGGCGGGGCTCGCATGCAGGAGTCGATCTTCTCGCTCATGCAGATGGCGAAGACCAGCGTCATGCTTTCGCGACTGTCCGAAGAAGGGCTCCCGTTCATCTCCATCATGACCAACCCGACCACCGGCGGAGTCACCGCCAGCTTCGCGAGCTTGGGCGACGTCATTATCGCCGAGCCCAAGGCGCTGATCGGGTTCGCGGGACCGCGCGTCATCCAGCAAACCATCCGACAAGACCTCCCCGAAGGATTCCAGCGGAGCGAATTCCTCCTCGAGCACGGAATGATCGACATGATCGTGCCGCGCCACGAGCTGCGCCACACGCTCGAGGGGCTGCTCGACTTCATGTGCGCCCGCGCGGCATCCGCATCGGACCAGGAAGTGAAGGATGACTCGCAGTCGCCGGCCGTTTCCTGATCTCCCCCTAGCACTCCCGCCCAACCTTCAATTCGTCCTCGCTCTTTCGCCTTCGGTGATGACGCTGGGGCTCGACCACATGCGCGCGCTGATGGCGCGCCTGGGCCATCCCGAGCGGCGCTTTCGCTCGGTACTGATTGCCGGGACCAACGGCAAGGGTTCGACGACCACCATGCTGGCGGCCATTCTCGCCGGGCACGGCGTGCGGACGGGGCGCTACACCTCGCCGCACGTGTTCAACGTCGCCGAGCGCATCGTGGTGGACGGAGCGCCCGCGAGCATCGATGAGCTGGAAGCAGCCGCGGCGCGATTGGTCCCGCTTCGCGACCAGATCCCGTACAGCTACTTCGAAGCGCTGACCGCGATCGCGTTCCTCGTCTTCGCCGCACGCGGGGTCGAAGTCGCGGTGCTCGAAGTCGGGTTGGGCGGCCGCCTCGACGCCACCAACATCGTCGACCCCGAGATCTCCATCGTCACCAACATCTCGCTCGACCACCGGCACATCCTGGGCGACACCGAGGCGCAAATCCTGGTCGAGAAGCTGGGAGTGGCGCGGCCCGGCGTTCCGCTGCTGATCGGCGATTTGTCGCGCGAGCTGCGCGCGATCGTGAACGGTCGCGCGGAGCGCGACGGCTTTCCCGTCTTCGGTCCCGAGGAGCTCGGTCGTGTAACCGACGTCGAAGAGTCTTTCGACGGGATCGCATTCGGCGTTCAAACGCCGCGGGCTGACTACGGGCGCGTGGGCATCCCGTTCGCAGGCGCGCACCAAATCACGAACGCTCTCCTCGCCATCGGTGCGGCAGAGAGGATGCTACCCGCGCTGGCAGGACTCAGTGACGCGCTCTCGCGCGTCTACCTCCCAGGACGGTTCGAAGTGATACCGCGCGGAAGCCGGACGTTCGTTTTGGACGTGGCTCATAACGAGGCGTCGCTGATTTCGACCGCGAATCACATGGCCGCGTTCCGCGGCCGTGGGGAATGCGCGATCGTGTTCGGGCTCATGCGCCGAAAGGAGCTCTTCGATGCACCCCAGGCGCTCCTGCGCGCGGCGTCGTGTCTGTGCCTGATCGAACCCCCCAGCGAGCCCGGCAGCGCCGACAACGCGTTCGCGCCGCACGAATTGTGGGCGCGCTACTTCGCTCCGCTCTTGCCGAATGCGGCCACCAACGTCATGCTGTGGAACCCGTCCGGCCCGCGCGACGACGCCATGCGCCGTTTGCTGGCGTGGCTGGACCGCTCGTCGTATTCGACCGTGGTCGCGACGGGGTCGCACCGCGTGGTGGAAGACTTCGGGCTGCAATTGCATGCAGCCACCCAAGGCGACGTCAAGGAGGCTATCGATTGAGGGCTTGGATCGGCGTCGACATCGGCGGGACCAATATCAAGATCGCCGCCGTGTCGGACGACGGCCGCGTGCTCGCGCGCGGGCTGGTGGAGACCCCGGCGGGCGAAGGGCCGGCACGCGCGTTCGGGCGCATCCACGACGCCGCGCGCTACCTGGCGGGCCGGTTGTCGATCGGCGGCGTGGGCATCGGGTGCGCGGGCCTGATCGACGTGCGGCGCGGAATCCTCCACGAGTCGCCCAACCTCCCCGCGTGGCGAAACGCACCGCTCGCGCGGATCGCGCGCTCCCACTTCCGACTCCCTATCGTGGTGGAGAACGACGCCACCAGTGCTGCCTTCGGCGAGTCGTTCGTGCGCGGCGAGCGCGGGAGGGACTTGGTGTTCATTACCCTCGGGACCGGTGTGGGGGGCGGCATCGTCGCCGGCGGGCGCGTGGTCCGAGGCGTTTCGGGCTTCGCGGGCGAGATCGGCCACCTGACGGTCGACCCCGACGGGCCCCGTTGCCGGTGCGGATCGCGCGGGTGCCTGGAGGCGTACGCGGGGGCATATGGCATCGTTCGCGCCGCCCGCGAGGCGGCGGTGGCCCGCGGGTGGAAGCGCGCACACCGTCTCTCGGGTCGAGGTGTGACCGCGCGCGACGTGCTCGAAGCGGCGCGTCGCGGCGACGCGGTGGGTCGCGCCGCGGCACGCGAGGCGGGCGAGCACCTCGGCATCGCGGTTGCATCGATGCTCAACGTGCTCAATCCCTCGGCGGTGGTGATCGGCGGCGGTGTGGCAGGCGGCTACGACGCCTTGAAGCCGCACGTGCGCCGCATGATCGCGCGCTACGCGTTCGCCGATACCGCGCGCGCCGCGCGCATCGAGCCCTCGCGCTTGGGCAACGACGCCGCGGTGGTGGGAGCGGCCATGCTCGCGCGCCTCGAAACCCGCCCCTCTAGGAAGACCCGGTGAGTTGGTGAGAGTCTTCGGAGCGCTCGCGTTGACCGTCGTCCTCGCGTGGGTCGCCGGTCCACGCCCCGGACGCGCGCAAGTTCCAGTACTTCCCCCCGCTCCTTACTACGACGTCACCGCCGACCAAAGCGTCTTAAAGAAAATCGGCGAAGAGACCGTGCTCGAGCTCACGGGCAACGTGCGCGTCGTGCACGGCGACGTCACCGTTACCGCCGACCGCGGTTTGAACTTCAATACCCAGCGGATCACACAGCTCTTCGGTCACGTACGGGCGGTGCAGCACACCCTCGTCATGACGGGCGAAGAGGGAGAGTACCGCCAGCTCGAAGACCTCGCCATCGTGCGGCGCAACGTTCGCATCGTCGACGAAGGGTGGGAAGTCACCTGCGACGAAGCGCGCTACTCGCGCACCAAGGACGAAGCGTGGTTCATCGGTCACGTGGTGGGGAAGGATTCGACCTCCACCCTCCGCGCCGACCGCGTGCTCTACAAGCGCGGCATCGGGTTGGCGGAAGCGTTCCAGAACGTGGAGATCACGGACGAGGAGCAGGGTGTGGTCGCGCGCGGGTCGCACGGATTCTTCTACCGCGATCGCAGCGAAGGTGTGATCGACCGCGATCCCGAGCTCGTCTCCGGTCCCGACGACGCCGAACCCGTCACCGTCGTCAGCGACACCATGCGCGTCTTTCCCGACTCGTCGCGCGCCACCGCCTACTACCGCGTCAAGATCATCAAGGGCAACACGGTGACGCAGGCCGACTCCGCCATGCTCTACGACAGCCAGCGCCGCGTCGAATTGTACGGGAACCCGCTCGCGAAGCAGGACAACGTCGCCATGAAGGGCGATCGCATGGTGGCGCTGTACAACGACGACGAGATCTATCAGATCGACATCCTGGGTAACGCGGCCATCACCGAGGCCTCGCGCGACTCGCTCGTGATCGGTCGCGACAGCTGGATCCAAGGCGATTCCATCACGCTCTATCTACACGACGGCGGGGTGGATTCGGTGCGAGTCAGGGGCAAAGCGAAGAGCGAGTACTACCCGAAGAACCCGGGCAAGGTGGAAGGCAACTCGATCGAAGGCGAAAACATGTTCTTTCGCTTCGGAACCGAGGAAGTCGACTTCGTCGACGTGCGCGGCGGGGCGACGGGGGTCTACCGCTACGTCAAGTTGAACAGCAACGAAACCGCCGACAGTCTGCGCGCGTCCGCCGATACCTCCCTCACCTACGTCTCGTTTCCGACCCGCGCCGAAAAGGTGCAATACGCGGCGGAGCGAATTCGCTACTACGCGGACACGCAAGACTTGCTGCTGGACGAAAAGGCGCGCGTCGACTATCGCGACAGCCGGCTGGAAGCGAACAACATCACCTACCACTCGTCGGTGCAGGTGCTCGAAGCGACCGGCTCTCCCACCCTGACCGACGCCGGGCAAGCGATCGTCGGCGAGCGCATGGACTACGACCTCGAGGGAGAGACGGGGCTGGTGGTGCAAGGCTCGACGCAGTACGACCAAGGCTACTACAGCGGCGAAAACCTGGCCAAGGTGGGAGAGAACGAGCTCAAGGTTTGGAATTCGTGGTACACGACCTGCGACTTGAAAGAGCCGCATTATCACTTCGCCGCCAAGCACATGAAGGTGTATCCGGACGACAAGGTGTTCAGCGGCCCCATCTGGCTCCACATCGGAAGAACGCCCATTTTTGCACTCCCGTTCATGGCCAACAGCATTGCGCGTGGGCGTCGATCCGGAATCATGCGTCCCGATATCGAATTCGGCGTCACGGGCAGCGAAAATCGATTCATCCGCGGTCTCGGTTATTATTGGGCCACCAACGACTACACCGACTTCACCTTTGTCGCGGACTTCAACGAAGACCAATCCTGGCGCTTGCACGTCGACAACCGCTACGCGCTGCGCTACCGCCTGGGCGGTTCGCTCGGTTACAACTACTACCGTGACATGACCGACAACACGACCGAATGGACGTTCGACAGCGCGCACAATCAAACGCTGGGAGAGCGATTCACGCTCAACGCGAGCCTTAATTTCGTCTCGAGCGACGACGCCGTGCAGAGTGTGAACACCATCGACGACGTCGATCGCTACATCGACCGCTCCATTCGCTCGACGGTGTCGTTGCGCAAGAGCTGGGACACGGTGGGGTTCAGCGCCTCCGCGAGCCGCACGCAGAACTTGAACATCGTCGACCCGACCGCGCTGGTGAAAAGCTCGACGCTGCCCAGCATCCAACTCTCGATCCCGTCGTGGAATTTGTACTTCGGAACGGAGACCGGGACGGCGGAAGGTTTTTGGGAGAACCTGCTTCGCAACACGCGTGTCTCGCCGGGGTTGTCGTTCAATCGCACCTTGAAGGAAAAGTTGTTCGAGACCGACGACTTCAGCGAGGCGCTGGCCAGGCTCGGGGTGCAGAGCCCGCAGAAAGTCGGATTCGTGACCGTGTCGCCGTCCATATCGGCCGACTTGAGGTCGACGCGCATCGACTTCCAGCGGGACGCGTTCTCCTTTTTCCGCACCACCGGCACCGGCGTCGACACGGTTTTCGTTTCCGCGCTCGATTCGACGGAAACCGAGCACGTCTTCACGTGGCGCACCGGTGCCAACGCCAACACCAATATCTACGGAACGTTTTATCCCAATATCGGACGCCTACGCGGTATCCGTCACACCGTCACGCCGTCGGTGAGCTACAGCTTCCAGCCCGCCCAAGACACCCGGACACGATCGCAATTGGTGGGCTTGACGCTTCGCAACGCGTTCGACTTGAAAGTCGCCGGCGACGAAGCCGACACCACGGCCACCGAAGAAGAGAAGCTGCGCCGTCTCTCCGGCGTGCTGTTGTGGAACGTGGCGACGTCGTATCGTCCCGATACGCCGAGCGATCGCGCGTGGTCGCAGATCTCGAGCGGGCTCAACTTCGTGTTGTTCGGAACCAATTTCTCCATCAACCACATCTTCGATCCGTACAATTTCGACCTGCAATCGACCAGCGCGACCTCGACCTTTCGCCTGGGGGGAACGCATCCGTTCGGAACCTCGTCGAAAGTCGAGGTGCGCGAGCTGAACGTGACCGCGTCGCTCGACACCACCCGCGAAGACGCCAACGAGGAATTCGAAGAGGGCGGCGTCGATCTGCGGCAGCGGGACGCATACGGCGAGCGAGCGCCGGACCAGGCCGAGGACGAGCTCCAGGTGGAAGAGGGGCGCCAGCCCTGGAATATCGTGCTCGGGCTCTCCTATTCGAAGAACGCAGCCGGCGCTATCAGCTCCACACTCCGGGTCGGCTGGGACGTCAAGCTCACCGACAATTGGCGCATCGACTACTCCACCATCTACGACATCGAAGGCCGCCAGCGGTCCGGGCAGTACATTGGGGTTACGCGCGATCTGCACTGCTGGGAGATCGGATTCTCGCGTCAGCAACTGGGCGACCAGTGGGAATATTACTTTCGCATCGCCCTAAAGGCCCATCCCGAGCTTTACGGCGAATCGGGCAACCGGGGCGTCGGGAGCGGTCTCATGGGGCAATTCTAGGGTAGGCGGAGTAGGGCGACCGAAGATATCCCCCGAAACCCCGCGTCGCCACGCCACGAACAAGGGAATATATGTTGACACGTTTTTTTGACCGTCGATAGAGTGCGCGTGAGACCGGGAAGGAGGTGACAGAATGAACAAAACCGAATTGATCGAACGCGTAGCTCAGAAGACGGGGCTCACGATGAAAGATGCGAAGAACGTCGTCGACGCGATATTTAGCACACAGCCCAAGAACGGCATCATCGCCAACGAGCTCAAGTCGGGTCGTAAGGTTCAGATCACCGGCTTCGGAACGTTCGTGATCCGTCGGCGCAAGAAGCGCGAGGGTCGGAATCCGCAGACGGGCGCGACCATCGAGATTCCAGCGACCAAGTTCCCAGCCTTCTCTGCGGGCCGTGCTCTGAAGGACCGCGTTAAGGTGTAGGGACCCGGCAGTTCGAAGACTGCTCGGCAGGCGGAGCGCACAACAGCGCCCCGCCTGCTTTTTTGTTTCTGCGAACGCTGCGGCGGGTCCTGTCGCACAACAGCCCACGGCGGCTCGTCGTCCGCGCCTACGCACTAGACTCCTCGCCTTGTGGGCGCCCGTTGTGCGCCACCCGCCGCTGGACGCCACCCACGCGCGACTACCTCCCGCGGCGCGGTTCCTTCGTTTGGTGTATATTGAGCAGCACCATGCGGTACGGGACCCTCTTGATAATCGGCCTCGCGGCTGCGGTCGCGATCGGCGCCTCTCAAGCCCCCCCCTCGGGCGAGTCGAAGGCGCCCACCGTCGTCCTTCCGGACGCTCCTTGGCCGCCCGACGTACGCCTGGTCTATGAGAGCGACACCCGCGCCTACTATCGACCGTGCGGGTGCAATCAGAATTCGGCGGGTGGATTCGCACGGCGGGCGGCGCTGCTCAAGGACTTGCGCGCGCAGGCAGCACCCGTGGTCCTCTGCACCGCGGGGGATTTCTACGGGACAGCGGACGTGTTCAACGAGGCCAAGTCCCATTTCGTCGCGCGCACCATGGGCGAGCTCGGCTACGACGCCATCGGGATCGGCGAGATGGACCTCAATTTCGGTCTCGCCACCTTGGTCGCCGACGTGCGGGGGTTCAAGCTCCCCGTAGTGTGCGCGAACCTCCGCGCCAAGAACGATTCGCTTCGCGTTCGAGCCGACGGCCCCGCGTCCGCCACCGCCGATCGCCTCGGCTCCGCGTTTGCGCCCTACCGCGTGGTCACCAAGGGCGGCGCCCGCTTCGGTTTTCTGGGCTTGATCTCGCCCGCCACCAAGATGAAGAAGACCGCCCCCAAGAAAGACGCGCCGGTCGAAGCCATCACGTATTCGCTGGCCGACCCGATCGAAGTCGCGAAGTCGGTGGTGCCGGAGCTGCGGGCCGCCTGCGACATCCTCGTGGTCCTCGCCCACATGAGCGACGACGACGCGGTGGCGTTGCTGCAAGCGGTGCCGGGCATCGACCTCGTCGTCCTCGGACACGACCCGCAAGGGCGTCCGCTGGGCCAGCCCCAGAAGGTGCACGACGCGAGTCTCCTGCGCGCGACGTCGCAGGGGCAGAACATCGGCGAGCTGGACATCCGGCTGGGAGACGACCACCACATTGCGGAAACGTTCAATCGCATGCACATCATGGACGCGTCCTATCGCGACGATCCCGAGATGATCAAGCGCATCGAAACCTTCGAGGAAGAGAATCGCAAGCTCCAGAAAGAGCTCTTCGCGCGCCAGCAGGTCCAAGGCGACGACCACGAGGCGTTCGCGGGGAGCTTTCTCGGCGTGGGTGCTTGCCAGTCGTGTCACGTCGAGGAGTTCGACGTGTATGCGCACACGCGGCACGCGCACGCGTACGCGACCCTGGCCTCCCAATTCGTCCATCGCGACACCAACTGTGTCGGCTGCCACGTGACGGGTTACGGCGAAGCGGGCGGCTTCCAAGGGGTGCGCATGCGCGGGGCCTCCGTGGACTTGATCGATGTCCAGTGCGAAGCCTGCCACGGGCCCGGGAGCCAGCACGCGCGCGACGGCTCGTACCGCGCGACCGCGATCCAGAGCTGCGTGAAGTGCCACACGTCCAACGACGACCCCGATTTCGATTTTGCAACCGACTGGCCCAAGATTGCGCACTGAGCGCGCGCTCGCGATCGCCGCGGTGGGGTTGGCGGTGTGGCTCGGCGTCGCTCCGTCGCGGGCGGCGGACGCAGGGTCGGTGCTGCTTCCCGGCATCGACATCCGTACCATCGACTTCGAAGTCGGCGCCTGGTGCCGGTATATCGTGGTCGACGAGGCCATGGACGTGGTCGACTCGAGCGCGGTCTACATCGCGGTGGTGGGCAGGGAACGGACCTCGGGAGGGACGGCGTACTGGCTGGAGATCGAAAACGGGAAGGTTTCGGCCGGCCCCGAGGACCGGGACCTGGCCCGGGCTCTGGTCGACGACGACGTCAAACGAATGGCGGACGGCGATTCTCTTTACCGATATGTGAGCCGGTATTACATTCGTAGGGGCCGCGGACCCGTCGAGCCGGGCGACGTCCACGACTTGAAGCGGCTCACGATCATCTCCCCCACCTCCGATCGCGATTGGGTCGTCACCCCACGAGCTACCATCTCGACGCCGGCCGGCAAGCTTTCGTGCGAGTCGCGCCGCTTCGAGAAGACCGAAAGCAACGAAACTCCGTCGGGGCGCGTAAAGATTGTGCAACGACGAACCGATCGCGTCGAAGTTTGGACGTCGGACGCGATCCCGGTGTTCCACCTGGCCCGGTGCGTGGTGGAACGCGAGCGTGAATCGAAGACGATCCCGGCCGTGCGCGGCATCCCCCAATCGGGGCCCCGCCGGTCACGGACGACCAGCGTCGTCGTCGCCTTTGGCAAGGGCGCGAAGTCGCTCGTCTCGTCCCCCTGAATTGAACAGACGAGACTTTCAACGCGGAGTCACCACGATGCGTTCATCCTCCCGATGCCTGGCCGCTTCCGTAGCCTTGGCGTGTCTTTCCCTCACCATCCAAAACGCCCGCGCCCACGAGGTGCGATCGGTCGATATTCGACGGCCCGTGTCGTTGGCGGGCGCCGAGCGTACGTACTGGCTCGCGAGCGCTGCCTCCGACGCGGAAGCGCTTGCGTTTCGCGAAGCGTTGCTGGCCGCCGGCGCACGCAACGTCAATCTCTTCGTTCCGGACATGGTGATCGTGTGCGACGTCCCGCCCGCTGTGGCTCGCGAGGTGCAAGCGGTGGGAGCGAAGACGGCCTTTCGCGCACGGGGCGCCAAGTCGCTGCGCGCTCTGGTGCCGAGCGGGTCGTCTTCGGACTGGATCGAGGAGGCTTACGCGTTGGCGGAGCAGGGCGATGGCGCCGAGGCCCCCGCGACCGACACCAGCGACCCCGACGCGTTTCGCGACGTCGTCATGACGTTATCGCCCGAGCGTGTCGACGAGATCCAGCGCACCATCGACAACGCGCGCGTGCGCGACGCGACCGGCACGTTCTCGCCCGCCGCGCGCAAGCTCAACCAAAACTCCGAGTTTCTGGGCGGCTACATCCTCGCCAATTACGTGTATCCCGAGAGCAACGGGCTCCGCGATCCCAACTTCGAGAATTGGTCGGACGAGGACCTACGGCAGGCCAAGGCGGGCTCGACGGCCGCGTTCCTGTCGTGGCAGGGAAAGTTTCCGAACATGGACATCGGCTTCGTCATCCATCACTTCGAGCGAATCGCCACCGGGTACGAGCCCATTACGCACGACATGGGCAGCGACGGGCGCTGGATCCTCGACGCCATGAGAACCATGGGCTGGGGAACCAACTCCGACGAAGCGCCGGCCGCAGTACACGAGTTCAACGAAAGCGAGCGCGTGCGGTGGCACGCGCAGTGGGTGGTCACGTCGTTCATCGCGTGCAGCCGCAACACCCCGAACAATCGATTCAAGAGCGGTAACGCGCCTTACACGGCCTATGCGTACCTGGGCGGTCCCTACATGGTGGAGCCGTTTCCGGCCGGCACCGACATCAACGGGGTCGGAGAAACGCTGGTGTACTCGCAAATCGTCAACCACGAGATCGGCCACTTGTTCTGGACCCTCGACGAGTACCCGGGGTCGCCGGCCGTGTGCGCGACGCGTTCGGGATATCTGGACGTCGACAACGGCAACGTGACCATGACGGGTCCGGACGGCGAGCAGTCCCGCTGCACGCCGCACGTCCCGTGCATCATGCACACCGCCGCGCGAACCAATCAGAACCGCCCGTGGTGCGACTGGAGCCACGGTCACCTGGGTGTGCTGGACGGCAACGGCAACGCGGTCCCCGATATCTTCGAAGCCGAGCCCGTGATCACGTTCTTCCCCGAGGGCCCGGAAACGGTGACGACCAACTCGTACACGCTGCGCTTCACGGCCAGGGCGACCGCGGTCGACAATATGAATCCGAACCAGGGCCTCAATCGCGTGAGCTACGCGCTCCCGCTCGACGACGGCAAGCTGGTGTTCGGGACACTCCAACTCGGTCTCGATCCCGTCGACGGGAGCTGGAACGAGATCGAAGAGGAGGTCGAGTTCACGCTGGCGATCGCGCAGACCGGGATTGCGATGCTCAACGTCCAGGTGGAAAACAACGCCGGCTTTCGGTCGCGCCTCGCGACCAAGATGGTCTACTTCGCGGGCGTGCGCTACGATCGCCTGGTCGCCGTCCCCAAGTGGAATCGAATCGACCTCTCGTGGGAAACCCCGGGCGAAACCTTCGGCGCGAAGTTCGACGTGTATCGACTCGAGCAAGGCGACGCCATGCCGGGAATGTTGCTAGCGCAGAACGTGGCGCCGAACCGCATCGGTCCGCTGGGCCAACCGGTATTCCTGCTCCAAGATTTCGACATCACGGTGGGCACTGATTATCGCTACTACATCGAAGGCGTCTTCGACCTGCCGAGCGAAGGGGGCGGGACGCGAGAATTCGTCTCGCGCTCGGCACTGGTGGTGCAGACCGCGATGGTGCCGGTCACCGATCTGGTGTCCGATGTGGCGCCCAATCCGACGCGCGACACGGTGACGTTTTCCGTGGCGGTGCCGAAGACCTTCAACGAAACGTCGCAGGGCCCCACTCGCGTCCCTACCGACGTCGACATTCGCGTCTACAACGTGCGCGGGCAGCTGGTACGTACCTTGAAGACCTCGAGCGAGCTGAACACCGTGCTCACCATGCGGTGGGACGGGACCACCCAAGACGGGCTGCAGGTTCCATCGGGCGTGTATTTTCTGCGCGTGCAGGCCGGCGAAGCAGAGGAAGTGCGCAAGATCGTGCTGCTGCGTTGACCGCATTCGCGGCGCGTTTGCGCTTGAGCCCGTCGATGTGATATACCCCCAGGGCGAGAAGCGCTAGCGATCGCGCATTTCCGACGCCTTCCCGCACCCCACTACGATTCAAGGGCGCACGACGTGCGCCGTAAGGACTGCATGAGCGACCGACTGCGCCGCGTGAAATACGCTGATTCCATCCTCGATACCATCGGCAACACCCCGCTCGTAAAACTCAACCGCGTCACCGACGGCGTGAAATGCACGGTGCTCGCGAAGCTCGAACAATTCAATCCCGGTGGCAGCGTCAAGGACCGCATTGGGATCCACATGATTCGGGCCGAGATCGAGAAGGGAACCCTGAAGCCGGGCGGCACGATCGTCGAATGCACGTCCGGCAACACCGGCTTGGGCTTGGCACTGGCGGCATCGATCATGGGATACAAATGCGTGTTCACCATGCCCGACAAGGTGCCGGTCGAAAAGGAGTACATGCTCAAGGCGTACGGCGCGGAAGTGATCCGCTGCCCGACCAACGTCGCTCCCGAGTCGCCGGAGAGTTACTACTCGGTGGCCAAACGACTGGTGAAGGAGCGCCCCGGCGCGATCCTCGGCAACCAGTATCACAATCCAATGAACCCGGATGCGCACTACCGCACCACCGGGCCCGAGATCTGGCGTGACACCCAAGGTGAGATCGACTACTTCGTGACCGGTGTGGGAACCGGGGGCACCATCAGCGGGACCGGGCGCTACCTCAAAGAGCAAAACCCGAAGGTCAAAGTGGTGGGTGCCGATCCGGTGGGGAGCATTCTCACGCATTATTTCTATCACAAGGAAATGATCGAGCCGCACCAGTACCTGATCGACGGCATCGGCGAGGATTTCATCCCCAGCACGTGCCAGTTCCAGTACGTGGACGACATGATCCTGGTGGAAGACCGCGAGTCGCTGATCATGACGCGACGGCTCGCGCGCGAAGAAGGGCTGCTGGTGGGGAGCTCGTCGGGAGCAGCACTGGTTGCAGCACTGAAGGTCGCGCGCGACTTGGACGCCGACAAGATCATGGTGGTGCTGATTCCCGACACGGGAGAGCGCTACTTGAGCAAAGTGCATTCGGAGAAGTGGCTCGCCGAGCACGATCTCGCGGGAAGGTAATTTCGATAGGAGACCCATGGGATTCTATACCGACTGCATCCACGCCGGACAGGCGCCGGACGACAAGACCGGCGCCGTCATCACGCCCATCTTTCAAACCTCCACCTACAAGCAGGACGGCATCGGAAAGCATCGCGGCTACGAATACGCCCGCACCGCGAATCCCACCCGCGAGGCGCTGGAGCGCAACGTTGCGGCCCTCGAGCGGGGCAAGCACGGGCTCGCGTACTCGTCGGGCATGGCCGCGACCGACACCATTCTGCGACTGTTCGGCCCCGGCGACGAGATCGTCGTCACCGCTAACGTGTACGGCGGCACCTACCGCTTGTTCGAGATGGTGTTGAAGCGGTACGGGCTCGTGTTTCGCTTCATCGACACCGCCGACCTGGATGAAGTCGAACGCGCGCTCACTCCCAAGACCAAGCTCATCTACCTCGAGTCGCCCACCAACCCCATGCTGCGCGTCACCGACATCGCGAAGGTGGCGGAGATGGCGCACGCGATCGGCGCGCGCGTGTGTGTCGACAACACCTTCATGAGCCCGTTCCTGCAGACGCCGCTCGCGATGGGTGCGGACATCGTCGTCCACAGCACCACCAAGTTCTTGAACGGTCACAGCGACATGGTGGGCGGCATCGTGGTGTTGAACGACGACGCCACCGCGCAGCGCCTGCGTTTTCTGCAAAACGCCGTGGGCGCGGTCCCGGGGCCCATGGACTGCTTTCTGGCCCTGCGCGGGACCAAGACGCTGGCGGTGCGCATGCGCCAGCACGAGGAAAACGCCCGCGTGCTGGCGAAGTTTCTGGCCGAGAACAAAGGCGTGTCGCGCGTCAATTATCCCGGCTTGCCGGATCACCCGCACCACGCGCTCGCGAAGAGACAGGCGCGCGGATTCGGCGCGGTGATTTCGTTCGACGTCGGTTCGTTGGAACGCGCGGACCAGGTGCTGCGATCGGTGAAGGTGTTCACGCTCGCCGAGAGCCTGGGCGGCGTCGAAAGTTTGATCAGCCACCCCGCTTCGATGACGCACGGCAGCGTTCCCGAATCCGATCGCACGAAGCTCGGTGTTACACCGGGACTGGTGCGCATCTCCGTCGGCATCGAAGATATCGAAGATCTCGAAGCGGATCTCGATCGCGCGTTGCGCTAATGCTCGCGCGTCGACGCTTCGCAACCACATCGCTCCGCGCACACAGGTAGCTTGCGCGATCCGCATTTCGCGGCTATATTATTTGCGTCGATGTTGCCGCACGACACTCTTGGGCGCATGAGCGCTGATTCTTCCGCAATTTGTCCTTGACGACCCCTTGTGGCTTCCCCTACGGTGGCCGCAAGATGTAGTACCCTGGGCACGTCAGGACACAGCATCCTGTGTATCCCGGCCCTTTCGAACGGTTTAGGCGGATGCCTGGTTTTTTCACCTCAACGCGGAGGAGTTGGGCATGGAAAAGCGGGACAAGAGCGGGGTGCTCATGAAGGACAAAGAGTACGTGAAATTCGTACAGCTCCTGCGGAAGGCAGAGCGTGATGGGCGGTTGGATGGGTATCCGTGTCCGTTGTGCGGATCACGGTACGTAACGCAGGGTGATGCGGAGGATTGCTGCCGCGTCATCCTCTCATGATATGGACGGTCGCACGGTGATCATGCCTAGCGAGACCACGACTTCGATTCGACAGCATTGCTCGGTCTGCAAGGCCGACTTCGACATGGACGTCATTAAGCAGGGGAGCACGGAAGACGTGCTCTGGCTCAAGTGTCCGGGCTGCCAGGGATTCCTTCCCTACATGCCCAAGGAAGACTTGACCGATGTCGGAGTCGTCCCGGACGAGCAGAAAGTCGCGTTGGAGGATCTCGACGTCGAGCACGCGAAGGAATACGACGATAAGCTGGAATACCAGATCGGCGAGGTGCTGCACCACCGGTCCTGGAACGATTTCGGCAAGGTCGTCGCGAAGGACAAGCTTCCGGGCAATCGCCGTACGATCTGGGTCCAGTTCATCCGACAGGGGCGTGTCCAACTCCTCGAGGGCGTCGTCCACTAGCGACGTCTCGAGGTTCGTGATGCACCGGAGCCGTTGGGCGGCGTGCGCAGGCGCGATCGCCATGACGGTCATCCCGATTCGGGCCGACGCCGCCGGCGTTTACGAAAACGCCGCCACGGAGTCGGCCCTTCTCATTTCTCCCCAAAGAATGACGGCGCGCGCCACGGTTGAAATCGGCGAGAGCCCGGGCATGGATGCGACACTGTTCCGCGTGCTGGGCGCGTTTCCCGTGCGCTCCTGGTTCCTCTTCTGGGTCGAGATGCCGTTCGTCTCGGTGACCGATTCGGATGGGATCGAGTCGGGCCCGGGCGATTTGCTGCTTCGCGGTCGCGCGCGCGTGTGGGGATCGAACGGTCGCGCGCTGTCGCTCTTGGCGACGGTTGGGACCGGCACCGGGAACACCCGCTTTTTTCCGTATTCCTCGCAGACACTCGATATCTTGACGTCGGTTGGATTCGTGGATTCGATCGGTGCCGCGCAACCCTTCGCCATCGTGGGCTACCAATGGGTCAATCGCGCCGACGAGGCGGACTACACCGACGACACGCAACCCGCCAACCACGCGCGCGTCACCGCGGGCACCGATTTCGATCTCGGGCCCAAGAGCGACCTTCGCGGCGGGGTCATGTTCCACTGGTACAGCACCGGCGCGCAGCGCACCCTCGTGTTCGCCGGCGCGAGCTACGATTGGACCCCCATGTTCCAACTCGGCGCGGAAGGGCAGATCGAAGTCGGCGACGAAGCGCAGCGCGTCGGCGACTGGTCGCTCACAGCCGGATTGAAGGTGCAGTTCTAGCCCAACCGCGAAAGCGTGGCGCGCGTTCGCAAAATCGTCCTTTAGGCGCCGTTCCGCTCCCGAAACGCCCTCCGCGCATCGTTCCAATCCCGGCGCACCAGGGGTCCACGATTCCCATTTCTTCCGCATGCGGACGCCACAAAATCAATCTTTTTCGTGGCACATCGATTGCCAATCAGCCGCGGAACACTGCGTCGCGGGAGGGCAACATTGATTCGCATCGTTCTCATCGAAGACGACAATCTCATGCGCGAGTGGCTGGGCCGGTCGCTCACAACGCGCGGCTACAAGGTCGATCGCTACCGCCGCGCCGAAGAGGCCCTCGAGTCGCTGTGCTCGGAGGTACCCGACGCGGTGGTCACCGACATTCGCATGCCCGGGATGTCGGGGATCGAGCTCGGCCGCACGCTGCGCGCGCGCGGCATCGACGTCCCCCTGGTGTTCATGACCGCCGACACTTCCGAGTCGCTGGGAGTGGACGCGCTCGAGATCGGCGTGCGACGACTCCTTCGCAAACCCTTCGGTGACCTGTCGGAGTTGTGGGCGGCGGTGGAAGACGCGGTCGCGGAATCGATCGCGACTCCCAACGGGGACCTGGCACTCACCTCGCACGCGCTGCGCACACCGCTGACCGCGGTCAAGATGGCCTTCGAGGGCCTCATCGCCGACCGCGAGCTCGACGAGCGCGAGCGCCATCTGGTCGAGATCGCATCGCGCAACCTCGACCGCCTCGCAGCTGCCGTCGAAGACCACCTCACGCATCTCGCGTTGACGGCCGACGCAACCACGACCACCGTCGATTAATCTCTATCGGATTTCGTTTCGAGGAGCTCGGCCATGCGGGACTTCTTGCGCCCCGCTTCGCGCCGGGCCAGGTTACGCTTGGCGGCCAGCCCGCGCTCGGCCGTGGTGGTGGCTCCGTCCGCGAGGATCAAGTCGAGCGGCTGGTCGATGGTGCGGTCTTCTTTGACGCGCGCGTTTTTCATCTCGAAGGTCCCCTCGTCGATGTGCTTGACCAGATAGACCAGCGCCTCCAGGCCGTAGCGCCCCAAACCCGCGCAGTGGATGGGATCGCCCGAATCGAAGTATACGCGCGCGTTGCCCTCGGGCGTGCGGAAGGCGAGGATGCCCGACTGCGCCGAAGCGTTGACCAATCGCAGCGCTTCCGCCACGTCGATGGTCGAGAGGTCGCCGGAGAGCGGCGACGGATCGTGCACGCGCTTGGCCAGTGCGCGCGAGAACGGCGAGCGAAACACGACCACGACCGCGATCAGCACCATGATGGCGGTCAGGTGACGCTCTAGAAAGCGTGCGAAGCTTGGGATCACCTCGCGCGCCGCGTCGAGCACTTGCGCCGGCGCGGGGGGCGTGGGAATCGGTGGCGGCGCGGTCGGGTTCTCCGTGAGGGCACGAAACTGCTCGCGCGCCCATTCGTTCGACGGATCCTGCGCGAGGATGGCCGACAGCACGTCGGCGGCTTCGTCGCGCATCCACTGATTGGATTCGAGCAGGCGCTTCGCGGACGATTCGAGGTCGGCGATCTGGCGCTCTTCGTGCTGGGTCGAGATCTCCGAGCGCAACCGGTGATACTCCTGCTTCGGGTCCTTCGCGAGTGCGAGGTCGACGTTGGAAAGCGCAGCGTCGCTCTCACCGAGTGCGGCCAGACAGCGCGCCTTGCTCGCGTAGTGGCGCGCGTTGTTGGGGTCGATGGTGAGCAGCAGAGACAATCTCGGGAGTGCGGCCTGGAATTTCGACGCCGCCATCAGCGAGTCTGCTTGGCGGCTGAGCGAGGTGCGCAAGCTGCGCTCGATCTCACGGCGCAGCTCGGGGATGTCGTCGCGTCCGGGCACCAGGCTCCCGGCCCGGATCAAGAGGCCGCGCGCGTATTCGAGCCTGCCCGTGCGGCGGTAGAGCGCCGCCAATTCGCACATTGCCTCCACGTCTTCCGGACTCCGAAGCAGAACTTCCTGGTAGTAGACCTCCGCCAGCGTGAAGTGGGACAAGTTGACGGCCGCACGGCCCATGTCCATCAGTTCCTCGCGCGTCGTGGTCGCGTCGAATAATGTCTCGTCGTTCCACCCCTTGCCGAGGTCGGAGCGCGCCTGGGCGGCCGACGAGCGGGGTGACGCGACCGTGAGCGCACCGGCGACGAGTAAAACGATGGAGGCGAGGCGCGGCATAACCGGCAGCAAATCGCAACATTCGTACCAGGGGAGGAGGGCGCGGAAACGGGCCGGAACGGCTCGCGGTGGGCTATTCGCGCGCAGACGGAGAGGCGGCGATTTCCTTCACCCACGCGTCGACGTCGGCGAAATGTGCCGGGTCGCGCAAGAGCGAGACACCGTGGCCCGCCGCCGGGTAGATCTTGGTGCGAACCGCGTCGGAACCGAGCGCGGACTCGAACGCGCGCAGCGACTTGACCGCGTACAAGTCCTCCGCGCTGGCGAGAACGAGCGCCGGTCGCGGCGGGCGGAAGGAAACCGCCGACGCCAGGTCGCGGTCGTCCTCCGCGAAGATGGGAGAGAGATAGACCACGGCGGCGTCAAGATTGTGCTCGTGGATCGCGCGCTCGACCACACTGCACGCGCGTCCGGCCGCGACGATGATGACGCGCCCGGCATCGATGCCGCGTTGGTCGACCAGGTAGTCGACCGCAGCGGCGACGTCGGCCGACACCTCCTGGCGATGGTGCTCGGGCATGGTGCGGAACGAGGGCAGCGAGTCGGAGCGGCTGTTGCCATGACCGCGTGGGTCGAGGGTGAGCGTGGTGAAGTTGTCGAGCGTGAAAAGCTGCGCGTAGGGCCGGTAAGCCGTTCTTCGTCCGCCGAGGTCGGGAACGAACAACACGGCCGACTTTCCCTTGGCGGGACGAAGGGTACCTTCCACGCGCACGCCCGGCTCGGGCGCGAGCTCGACCATGACGGCGTGTTCGCGGGCGATCGATTCGGCGCGCCGCTTACGCGAATCTTCGACGGCCGCCGCGATCGCGCGATCGACTTCGCGAGCGTCGACCTGCTTCTTGGACTTCGTCATCAAGGCCACCAGAGCGCTCTCGTCGTCCGGATTCGATGCCCCGGTGTCGCCGATCACACCCAGGAGCACTTTCTTCGACTCGGCATCGTTGCCGAGCGCCGACAGGCAACGCGCGCTGGTGCGACGCGCGTCTTCCGAAGCGTCCTCCTCCGACAACGTGACCGCTTGATCCGCCGCGTGCAAGGCGTTTTCGCACTGGTCGGCTTTGGCGAACGCGCGCGCCCGGATCGCGTACGTCTCGCCCAGGTAGAGCGGCGGCGAGTCCATCGACTTCGCCCACGCGATCGCGGCGCGCGTCACTTCCAGCGCACGCTCGGGGTCGTCGCGCGTGTCGAGCAAAAACTCGGCGTACGCGTTCGAGCACGAAGCGTCGTAGGGATAAAAGACGAGGATGCGCTGGTAGGCAGCTTCGGCGTCGTCGGCCCGGTCCACCGAGAGATACAGGTCGGCGAGCCAGCGCAGCGCCACCGCTTGCCTCTCCGGCGAGACATCACCGCTGATCATTCCTTCGAGCTCGTAGATGCGCCGCTCGATTGCGGCTCGCGTGTCGATCCGACCGCCGGTGTCCTGGGCCACCGCGGGCATCGTGGTCGACAGAAACGCGAACGCAAGCGCTGCGCGCCTCATCATAGTCCCAGTTCCGCGGCGATGCCGCGCATGGCGTTAATCACGTTCTGAATGTGCGTATCGAGGGGGATTTCGACCAGCTCGGCGCCCTTTGTGATGTCCTCGCGCGAAACATTGCGCGCGAACCCTTTGTCCTTGAGCTTCTTCTTCACCGATGAGGGCTCGACTTCGTCTATCTTCTTGGACGGTCGCACCAGCGTCACCGCGGTGACGAATCCACACAGCTCGTCGACCGCGAACAGCGACTTTCGCATCGGCGTGGTGCGAGGAACTCCGGTACGGTCGGCGTGGGAGAGGATGGTCTCGATCAGCTCGGGGTCGTACCCGCGCGCGCGCAAAATCTCGGCCCCTTTGAACGGGTGGTCGTCCAGCGACGGATAGAGCTCGTAGTCGAAGTCGTGGAGCAGCCCGGCCGCACCCCAGTGCTCGGGGTCCTGGCCGAAATGCGCGGCGTAGAAGCGCATGGCGGCTTCCACCGCGTAGGCATGCTTGAGCAGGCTTTCGTTTTGCGTGTGCTCCTTGAGCACGGCCAACGCTTCTTCGCGCGACGGGAACGACAATTCGAGGACCTCGCTAAGGAAATTTGCCGGGCGGCAGGGTGATCGTCTATATTGGGATTCGTTGTCGAACGACCCCACGATGATAGTATGAACGCACCCGTGAGTTCCAAAGAAAAGCGCCGTGCTGCGCTCCGTTCGGTTTTCCGCTATCTGCGGCGATACCGCGGGCGGCTGGTACTCGGGGCGACGTGCCTGGTGGCAGCCGATCTGCTGGTGCTGGCGAACCCGTGGATCTTGATGACCACCATCGATGCGCTCTCGCGCGGCGTCACCAAGCGCGAGCTCCTGGTCTACGCCGGCCTCTTGGTGGCGATCACCGCGCTGGGCGGCGTGTTTCGCTTCCTCATGCGGCGCATCATGATCGGGGTCTCGCGCCGCATCGAAGTCGACATGCGCGCGGACTTCTTTCGGCACCTGCAGTCGCTGAGCCCCGCGTTCTACCACCGCCACCGAACCGGCGAGCTGATGGCGCTCGCGACCAACGATTTGAACGCGGTCCGCACGCTGGTCGGCCCCGCGGTCATGTATTCCATGAACACGGTCGTCATCGGGACGCTCTCCATCGCATTGATGGCGATTCTCTCCTGGAAGCTGACCATCGTGGCGCTCCTGCCGATGGTGGTGCTGACGGTTGCGGTCTATCATAGCGTGCGCGTGATCCATCGCCTGTTCGAGCTCGTGCAGTCGAAGTTCGCGGCCATCAACGCGCGCGCGCAGGAGAATCTCTCCGGGATTCGGGTGGTCAAGGCGTACGCGCGCGAGCCCTACGAGATCGATCAGTTCGCGGTCGCCAGCACCGAATACGTCGACGCCAATCTGAAGCTGTTTCGCGTGCAGAGCATGCTGCACCCGCTCTTGGGGACCGTGGCGGGCATCGGCGTGCTCGCGATTCTTCTCTTCGGCGGCCGCCTGGTCATCAACGGCGAGATCACGCTCGGCACCTTCGTCGCCTTCAACGGGTACCTGACGATGCTGATTTGGCCCGTGATAGCACTCGGCTGGGTGATGAACATGAACGAGCAGGGGCTCGCGTCGATGCAGCGCATGAACACAATTCTGGCCGAGTTACCCGAGATCACGGACGAACGCGTTGCTGACCCCGCGCCGGTGGGTGGTGCTTCGATTCGCTTCGAGGACGTTTCGTTCTCCTATACCGGCAACGGCGATCGCGGCGACATCCTGAAGAACATGTCGTTCGAGATCAAAGACGGCGAGTCGGTTGCGATCGTGGGGGCGACGGGCTCCGGCAAGACCACCGTCATCTCGCTCATTCTGCGCCTGTACGACGCCACGCGCGGACGCGTGCTGGTGGGCGGGCGCGACGTGCGCGAGATTCCGCTGCGCGACTTGCGCGACATGGTGGGCTTGGTGCCGCAGGACATTTTTCTCTTCTCCGAGTCGATTCGCGACAACATCGGCTTCGGGGTCAAAGAGCTGCCCGATCCCGTCCTGCAGGAAGTGGCCAGCACCGCGGCCATCTACGACGAGGTCAACGAATTCCCCAACCGCTTCGAGTCGATGATCGGCGAGCGCGGCATCAATCTATCCGGCGGGCAAAAGCAGCGTGTCGCCATCGCGCGCGCGCTCGCGAAGCGACCCCGCATCCTGATCCTCGACGACGCGCTCTCTTCGGTCGACGCCACCACCGAGGAGAAGATTCTGGGGTCGCTGGAGGGCGAACTCGAGAACCGTACCGCCATCCTCATCTCGCACCGCATTTCGACCGCGCGCGAAGCCGACCGCATCATCGTGTTGAACGACGGCGAGATCGCCGACCAGGGAACGCACGACCAGCTCGTCGCGCGTGGCGGGTTGTACGCCGACATGCACCACAAGCAGATGCTGATGGCGGCACTGGAGGAGGCGTAGCTTGGAATACATCCAGGCCGACGAGCTGCAGGAAAAGCCGTACGACCGGCGCTTGATGAGGCGCCTGTTGGCGTACCTCAAGCCGTACAAGAAGTACGTCGGCGCCAGCATGGTGCTGCTGGTGGTGGAATCGCTGCTCGAGCTGGCGCCCCCGTTCGTGACCAAGCTCGCCATCGATCGCTACTTGGCACCCACCGGCGACGTGGCGCTCGGGGTGCGAAACGCCGGCTTGTTGACGGTGGTCGGCGTGCTGGGCGTCGCACTGCTGGCGGGATTCGTGTCCAGCTACGCGCACGGCATGATGATGAGTGTGGTCGGCCAGCGCGTGATGTTCGACATGCGCATGCAGATCTTCAAGCGCTTGCAGCGGCTCGACGTCGCCTTCTTCGACCGCAATCCGGTCGGTCGTCTGATGACGCGGCTCACCAACGACGTGGAGACGTTGAACGAGATGTTCACCGCCGGCGTGGTGGCGATCTTCCTCGACATTTTCACGCTGGCCGGAATTCTGGTGGTGCTGATGTGGCTCAATTGGCAGCTGGCGCTGATCACGTTCACCGTCCTCCCGCTCCTGTACGTGTGCGCCCACCTGTTCCGAACCAAGGCGCGCGAATCGTATCGCAACGTGCGCGTGCGGCTGGCCGCACTCAACACATTCTTGCAAGAAAACGTGACCGGGATGGCGGTGGTCCAGGTCTTCAACCGTGAAGACGCCCAGTTCGGCCGCTTCGGTCGGCTCAACAGGAACCTCTACGACGCGCACATCCAGGGTGTGGTGGCGCACTCGGTCTTTTATCCCGCGGTCGAAATGTTGAGCTCGGTCGCGATCGCGCTCATCATCGCCTTCGGCGGTTTGGACGTCATCACCGGTGCCATGACGTTCGGTTCGCTGGTGGCGTTCATCCAGTACGCGCAGCGATTCTATCGCCCCATCAGCGACCTTTCGGAAAAGTACAACATCCTGCAATCGGCCATGGCGTCGTCGGAGCGTATCTTCGGGATACTCGACCGAGCGCCCAAGATCGTCGACCCCGAAACGCCCGCCACCATCCCGGACCAGCCCTCCGAGGTCGTGTTCGACCACGTGAGTTTCTCGTATAACAAGGATACCGAGGTGCTGCACGACGTGTCGTTCCGCGTGCGCGCGGGGGAGAAAGTAGCGATCGTCGGATACACGGGGGCGGGGAAGACCACCATCATCTCGCTCCTCTCGCGTTTTTACGACGTCGAACAGGGGCGCATCTTGATCGACGGCGTCGAGGTGCGACAGTACCGCCTGGCCGAACTTCGTCGTCACATCGCGACCGTGCTGCAGGACGTGTTCCTGTTCTCGGGCAGCGTCGCGCACAACATCCACCTCGGCAACCCGTCCATCACGGACGAACGTATGCGCGAAGTCGCGCGCTATATCAACGCGGAGCGCTTCATCGACCGACTCCCCAACAAGTACGAAGAAGGAGTGGGCGAGCGCGGCAGCTCGCTCTCGGTGGGCGAGCGCCAGCTGCTCTCGTTCGCGCGCGCGCTGGTGTACGACCCCAAGATCCTCGTCCTCGACGAAGCCACCTCGAGTGTGGACACCGAGACCGAGTTCTTGGTGCAGGATGCGCTGCGAAAGTTCATGGCGGGGCGCACCTCGATCGTGATCGCGCACCGCCTGTCGACCATCCGCTACGTCGATCGCATCCTGGTATTGCACAAGGGCCGCGTGGTGGAAGAGGGTACGCACGCGGAGTTGCTCGCGAAGGCGGGTCATTACGCGAAGCTCTACGAGTTGCAGTTCAAAGACCAGGAGACGCGGGAGATGGTGGACTAGTAAACGTGATTTCTTCTATGGCGAGGTGACCCGCCACGGCATTATCATAGGGCGTCATTCCGTACCCAATCTCGGAGTTCCACAGCCTCCATGGACCCACGAATCGTCGCACGAGTCTTGTCCCAAATCGCCGAGACCGCCTCGGAAACGCTTGAGCTTCAAGACGTTTTTGGTCGCGTGGCGGCCTCGATCCGCGAAGTCATCCCCTTCGACGACATGGGGGTAATGCGGGTCATCGACGGGAACCAAGCCGTCCTCCACGCCGCCACCTTTCCGATGGAGGACGCGAGCGAGTGCGTCGGTCACCCGTGCAACTTCGAAGACTTTTCACCCCGCGTCCGCCCGGAGCCCGGGCCTAAGCCGCGCATCAACGACGCCCGACTCGAGCTCGATCCGAACTTTCCGATGGACGCGAAGATCTTGGAAGGCGGGACGCGCTCGTCGATGTGGCAGCCTTTCTTCTCGGGTGACGTGTTCACCGGGGGCGTGTGGATCGATTCGAATCAGCCGAATGCGTTCAATGACGAGCACCACGAGGTCCTCGCTCCCATCGCCGCGCTCCTGGGATCCGCGGTCGAGCACTGGCGTATTTGGGATGCCGAACGCCGCCGCCGCGAGCGTCTCGACCAGCTCGAGAGCGCGTTGGGTACTCTGGCCGAGTCGCTCGACGTGCGCGATGTCTTCGAGCGGCTGTCGAACGCGATTCGAGGCATTCTTCCCCACGACCTCGTGTACCTGGGCGGGTTCGACGAGAGCACGCGCTCCGTTTACACCATGGCGGTGGCCGGCGAAGCGGACATCGATCCGCCGTCGGAGCCGTTCAAGCTGACGGAGCAAGAGGCGCAGCGACGCGAGCTCGATTACGACATCCTGCGCGACATTCCAGCCCAACTCACGCCCACTACGGAGCGCAACCGCATCATGATCGCGACCGGCATGCGCTCGTGGCTCAAGGTGCCGGTGCGACTCGCGGGTGAGGTTCAGGGGAGCATCGGATTTTTCCACCGCGAGGCTTCGCGCTACAGCGTGGAAGACGTGGAAGTGGCGCGTCGGCTCGCCGATCGCGTGGCACTCGTGATCTCGCACCAGCGCCTGTCCGAGGAAGCGCGCGTCGCCTCCGAAGCGTTGGAGCGCGCGCAGCGTCTGCAAGTGACCGTCGAGGCGCTGACGCGTGAGTTGGAATCGCGTGGTCGCACCAAGGTGGTCGGCGTATCGCTGCCTTGGAACGATGTGCTGCGACACGTCGGGCGGGTCGCGTCGTCGGACACCACGGTGCTCATCACGGGTGAATCGGGCACCGGCAAGGAAGTCGTGTCGCGCTTGCTCCATCAGGGATCGGCGCGTGCGGAGAGGCCGTTCGTCGCCATCAACTGCGCGGCACTCCCCGAGCAGCTGCTCGAGTCGGAGTTGTTCGGGCACGAGAGGGGCGCCTTTACGGGTGCCATCGCGACCAAGTCGGGCCGCATCGAGCAAGCCGCGGGGGGAACTCTCTTCTTGGACGAGATCGCCGAGATGAGCCCGCTGGTGCAGGCGAAATTCCTGCGCGTGCTGCAGGAGCGCGAGTACCAGCGCGTGGGAGGAACCCGCATGCTCAAGGCCGACGTGCGCGTGGTCGCCGCGACCAACCGTAACCTTGGCGCCGCCATCGCGCGCGGTGGATTCCGCGAAGACCTCTATTACCGGCTCAACGTATTCGAGATCCGGGTTCCGTCGTTGCGCGAGCGTCCCGAAGACATCCTGCCCTTGGCGGACTCGTTCCTGGAAGAGCTCGGTGCTGCGATGGGACGTCCCGCGGCGGGAATCTCGCGCGATGGTCGCGCGTGGCTGCTCGAGTATCCGTGGCCGGGCAACGTGCGCGAGCTTCGCAACGCGATCGAGCGTGCGATTCTGTTGTGCGACGGCGGACTCATCACCCGCCAACACTTGCCGGCGCCGATGGCACCCGCGTCGGCCCGCACCAGCGTGATACTGGAGGCGCCGACACCGCTCATCCCCGGCTCTGTCGACCTCGAAGCCATGGACCGTAGCTACATCGAGAAGGCGCTGGATCAGACCCGCGGGAACAAGTCCAAGGCCGCACGGCTCCTCGGGTTGAGCCGCGCCCAGCTCTACACGCGACTCGAGAAATACAACATCCGCTAGCTTTCCCCTCCCGCTGCTGACGATCCATCGACAAGTTGTCGATTTATCGACAACGCTCCTCTCGCGCGCACGTCCCCAACGATCTCCCATGCACGCTCCAAGTTGCGCGCGCGCCATGCGTTACACCAAGGCGACGCAACCCATGCATTCTGGCACACGACTTGAGATAGGGATTCTCCGAAATCGACGGCGCACGGACGCAATTTCTCGTCGCGGCTCGTCGAAAAACGAAATGACCACTCGTCGTATTGGCGAGACATCAAAGGAGGAGTTCCCATGAAGACAATCAGAATGGCCGTGCTCGGAGTAGCGATCGCGCTCGCGACCATCGTCGCCGTGCTCACGACCAACGCGTTCGCGCAGAACAACGGTTCGCGCTTCGAGGCGTCGTTGTTGGGCGGCGTGCAAGGGTTGATCGAGAACGACACCGCGCTGCAAGACAACTTCGTCAACATTCCCCTCGCGGCATCGCTCGCGTACCGCGCGAGTGCCCTGTTCGCGATCGAGGGCGAGTTGGCGTGGCTGATTCCGGTCGCAAACTCGGTAAGCCTTTCGCAGGGCGCGAGCCAGGACCTCAAGAGTCCCGACGTGCTCACCTACCAGGCCAACGTGCGCGCGAACATTCCGGTCGGTTCGCCGGCCTGGTCGCCGTACCTCACGGCGGGCGCGGGTGCCATGACCTTTCTCGAGGCGACCGACGCGGACAACTATCCGCAGCTCGCCTCGTCGGAGACGGTGTTCGCGATCAACTTCGGGCTGGGCGCCGGCTTTCCGCTCACGGAAACGCTGTCGCTGCGCGCCGACTTTCGCGAGTTCGTCGCTTTTCCGCAGGACGACGCGGTGGGTCTTTCCAACGGAACCGAAGCCGACCCGATCTGGATGCCGCGGGGCACCTTCGGGCTGACGTACCGGTTCTAAACGGCGGGGCGCCGGGTTTCGCGCAGATTGCGAAGCCCGGCGCCGATCGCCGAACCCAATGGTAAGGAACATCGCAATGAGTCAACAGAACGTAGAACGCGTGATCGGACAACTGGTCACCGACGAAAGTTTCCGGCATCGCTTTGTCATGGATCCGTACGCGACGCTGTACGCGGTCATGGAACGCGGCGTGGAATTGAACGAATGCGAACGCCAGGCGCTACTGTCGCTCGACCTGCGGATGTTGGTACGCTTCGCGAATAGCATCGACCCGTGCCTACAAAAGTCCGATCTCCGTGGAGGTATCAAGTGGGAATGAATGCATTCAGACTCATCGCGATTATCGCAGGTGTCGCGCTGGCGGGACCCGCGAGCGCCGAGCGGACGCTGACGCTGGAGGAAGCGATCGCCTTGGCACTCGAGAAGAACGAGGGCATTTTCATCGCGCGCGAGTCCGCGGCGGCGGCGCAGGCGAGTGCTTCCGGAGCTCGGGGCGTCTACAACCCGCTGTTCGATCTCGAGGGATTCTGGCGCGAGACCATGCAGCCGGTTAATTCCGCCTTCTCGGGTGCGCCGGTGGGCGAGGGAGCGCCGACCACCGAGTCTCTCGAGGGGGGGGCGATCCTTTCGCAGTACCTACCGACCGGCGGCACGGTGTCCGCGCGCGCACTCACCGGGCGCGGAGAATCCAACGGAACCTTCAACCTACTTTCGCCCGTGTATCAGACCAGCGTGGGCGTGGAGTTTCGCCAGCCGCTGCTCCGCGACCGCGGGATGGACGCCGAGCGCGTGTTGATCCGAGTCGCCGACGCGGAGAAGAAGCGCAGCGCCGCCGAGCTCCGGGTGGAGATCACCGAGACGGTGACCGCCGTCGAGCGCGCGTACTGGGACCTCGCGGCCGTGCGCGCGGCGATTCGCGTGGGCGAAGACGCGGTGCGCCTCGCGGAGGAGCAATTGGCCGAGACCCAGGTGCGCGTCGACGCGGGCTCGGCTCCCGAGACCGAGATCGCACAGCCGCGCGCGGAGCTCGAACGCCGCCGGGGAGAATTGCTCGCCGCGCTAGAATTGGCCTCGCGCGCGGACACCCGCCTCAAGCTGCTCATGCTCTCCGACACGGACGCCGAGCTATGGGAAGAGTCGTTCGCGCCCGAGGTCGATCAGGACCCCGAAATCGCAACCGTCGATCGCGGCGCCGAGATGGAGCGCGCGCTCGCGTCGCGGCCGGAGCTCGAAGTGGCGCGCGCGGTCATCGAGCGACGAGAGGCCGAGCGCAAGTTCTCGCACAGCGGGACGCGGCCGATGCTCGACGCGGTGGTTTCGTACGACCGCTTCGGCATCTCGGGGGCGGGCAATCCCGCCGCCACCGACGCCCAAGGAAACCCCGTGGCCGTTCCGTCGACATACGTTGGCGGCTGGGGTCGTTCGTGGAGCATGCTGGGCGATGAAGACTTCGACGACGTGCGCGCGGGGCTGGTGTTCTCGTTCCCCCTCGGCAACGACGCGGCCCAAGCCGCGGACGCGAACGCCAAGCACGCCCAGCGGCAGGCGGAAGCGGAGATGACCTTCGCGCGCAAGAACGTGCGCGCCGACGTGCTGAACGCGATCGCTTCCCTCGAGACCGCGGGCCAGCGCATCGAGTCCGCGCGCGTGGGGCGCGAGGCGGCCGAAACACAGCTGTCGGCCGAACAGGACCGCTACGAAGCCGGGCTGTCGACCAACTTCCTGGTGCTGACACGGCAAAACGATCTCTCCGGCGCACGGCTCGACTTTATCTCGGCCAACCTCGACTACCGCGTCGCGCGCGCCGAGCTGGCGCGTGCAACGGGTTCCATTCTCGAACAACGCGGCGTCAACGTGGAAGAAACGACGCCCTAGAGGAGACGATTCATCATGGGAAAGCGAATGGTCATCATGCTGGTCGGCGTCGGCGTTTTCATCTCCGGCATCGGCCTCTTTAAGTACCGCCAGATTCAGGACGCTATCGCGCAGGGGGCGGCCTTCCAGATGCCGCCCGAAACCGTGACCACGGTGGTGGCGGGCGAGGACCACTGGCAGGGAAGCTTGGGCGTCATCGGTACCGTGACGGCGGTGCAGGGTGTGGTGGTGAGCGCCGACCTCCCGGGCGTGGTGGCGTCGATTCGTTTCGAATCGGGCAAGCGCGTGCGCGCGGGAGAGGTGCTGGTCGAGCTCGACACCGATCAGGAGCGCGCGCAGCTGGCGGCGGCACAAGCCCAGCACGAGCTGGCCAAGCTCAATCTCGAGCGAGCACGCTCGCTGCGGGAGAAGGGCGTCACCTCACAGGCGGAATTCGACCGCGTGGACGCGGAGGCGAAGGGGGCACAGGCGCGCGCAGACGAGATTCGCGCCACCATCGCGCGCAAGACCATTCGAGCGCCGTTTGCCGGCGCACTCGGTATTCGGGAAGTGAACCTGGGCCAGTACCTACAAGGCGGCGATGCCATCGTTCCGCTGCAAGCGCTCGATCCCGTCTACGTCGACTTTTCGGTGCCGCAGCAGGACGCAGCACATTTGCGCATCGGCGGCGAGCTGCGGGTCGCGATCGAAAGCCGGCCCGGCGACGAAGCGAGCGGCAAGATCAGCGCCGTCAATTCGATCATCGACGAGGCGACGCGCAACGTCCGCGTGCAGGCCACGTTCACGAATCGCGACGGTGATCTGCGGCCGGGGATGTTCGTCGAGGCGCGCCTGATCGTCGGCGAGTCGAGCGCGGTGGTGGCACTCCCCGCTTCGGCCATCAGCTACGCGCCGTACGGCGACTCGGTCTTCATCGTCGAGGACGTCGACGGCCCCAACGGCGAAACGTATCGCGGCGTTCGCCAGCAGTTCGTGAAGCTGGGTGCGACCCGCGGCGACCAGGTGGCGGTGACGAGCGGTGTGAAACCCGGCGAAGAAATCGTCACCTCGGGCGTGTTCAAGCTTCGCCCCGGCGCCGCGGTGCAAGTGAACAACCAAGTCACACCGTCGAACGACCCCACCCCGGAGCCCGAGGATAGCTAACCATGAAGATCACCGACCTGTTCATCCGGCGTCCGGTCCTTGCGATCGTCGTCAACCTCGTCATCCTGATCGCGGGCCTGCAGTCGATTCGCTCCTTGAGCGTTCGCCAATACCCGCGCAGCGACATCGCGGTGGTGCGAGTGACCACCGCCTACATCGGCGCCAACGCGGACCTGGTGCGCGGCTTCATCACCACCCCGCTCGAGCGCGTGATCGCGAGCGCCGACGGCATCGATTACATCGAGTCATCGAGCGCGCAGAGCTTGAGCACCATCACGGTGCACTTGAAGCTCAACTACGACACCAACGCGGCGCTCACCCAAATTCAGGCCAAGGTCGCGCAAGTTCGCAACGACCTGCCGCCGGAAGCGGAAGCGCCCATCATCGAGCTGGAGACGGCCGACAACCAGTTCGCCGCCATGTACCTCGGCTTCTCGTCGGCCGACCTCGATCAGAACCAGATCACCGACTACCTCACCCGCGTCGTGCAGCCGAAGTTGTCGTCCATCAGCGGCGTGCAGCGCGCGGACATCCTGGGCGACCGCACCTTCGCGATGCGCGTGTGGTTGAAGCCGGAGAAGATGGCGGCGCTGGGGATCGCTCCCTCCGACGTGCACGACGCGCTGGCCGACAACAACTACCTGTCGGCGCTGGGTGCCACCAAGGGATCGATGACGTCGGTGAACCTGGTCGCGAACACCAATCTCAAGACGGCGGAGGAATTCAGGCAGCTGGTCGTGAAGGAAAAGGACGGCGTCATCGTGCGGCTGGGCGAGATCGCCGACGTCGTGCTGGGCGCGGAGAACTACGAGGAAGACGTCCGCTTCAACGGCGAGACCGCCACCTTCATGGGCATCTGGGTGCTCCCCAACGCGAACTCGCTCGACGTCATCGCGCGCGTGCGCGAGGTGATGCCGGAGATCCAATCGCAGCTGCCGACGGGGATGAAGGCGGGGATTCCATACGACTCGACCGCGTACATCGAAGACGCCATCCACGAAGTGTTGGAGACGCTTTCGGAGACGCTGTTGATCGTGGTGTGCGTGATCTTCCTGTTCCTGGGTTCCGTGCGCTCGGTGATCATTCCCGTGATCGCGATTCCCATCTCGCTGATCGGCGCGGTGTTCTTGATGCAGATCGCCGGTTTCACCATCAACCTGCTCACACTGCTCGCGATCGTGCTTTCGGTGGGATTGGTGGTCGACGACGCCATCGTCATGGTGGAGAACGTCGAGCGTCACCTCCATATGGGTAAACGCCCCTTCGACGCGGCCGTGCACGCCGCCCGCGAGCTGGTGGGCCCCATCATTGCGATGACCATCACGCTCGCGGCGGTGTACACGCCGGTTGGGATCCAGGGCGGATTGACGGGTGCGCTGTTCCGCGAATTCGCGTTTGCGCTGGCCGGAGCGGTGATCGTGTCGGGAATCGTGGCCCTGACGCTTTCGCCCATGATGGGATCGAAGCTCTTGCGCGCCGGCGACACCGACCGCGGCTTCGCGGGTTTCGTCAACCGGCGCTTCGACGCCGTTCGGCGCCGCTACACGCGGGTGCTCGCAAATACCCTCGCGTATCGGCGCGTCGTGTACGTGCTGTGGGGCATCGTCGCCTTCTTGATGGTGCCGTTCTACCTGTTCTCGCAGCGCGAGCTGGCGCCGAACGAGGACCAGGGTGTGGTGTTCGGCATCGTGCAAGCATCGGCGAATTCGACCATCGATCAGACCAAGCTTTTCGCGAGCAAGGTCCAGGAAGTGTACGCGTCCTTTCCCGAGACCGAGAACACGTTCCAACTCATGTTCCCCACGGGCGGCTTCGGCGGCATGGTGACCAAACCATGGAGCGAACGCAGCAAGAGTACCGAGCAGCTCCAGATGGAGTCGTCCGTGGGCCTTTCTCAAATCGCGGGCGTGCGCGTGATCCCGCTCATTCCGCCCGCACTCCCCGGCGGCGGCGACTTCCCGGTGGACTTCGTGATCGCGTCGACCGCGGAGCCCGAGCAGCTGATCGACTTCGCCAACCAACTGGTCATGAAAGCGTTCGCGAGCGGCATGTTCATGTTCGCCGACGCCGACTTGAAGTTCGACCAGCCGCAGACCGAGGTCGTGTTCGACCGCGACAAGGTGCGTTCCTTGGGCGTCGACATGAGCCGCGCGGGTCGTGATCTCTCGACACTCTTGAGCGGCGATTACGTCAACCGCTTCAGCATTCAAGGTCGAAGCTACAAGGTGATTCCGCAGATCAAGCGCAGCGAGCGCCTGACGACCCAGCAGCTGGAGGAGATTCACGTCACCGGACCCGAAGGCGAGCTGGTACCGCTTTCGACCTTCGCGTCGCTGCGCACCACGACCGAGCCGCGCGAGCTCAAGCGCTTCCAGCAGCTCAACGCGGTGCGCATCCAGGGCGTGATTCCGCCCCCGGTGTCGCTCGACGCGGCGCTGCGCTTCCTCGAGGCGGAGGCGGCGAAGATCCTGCCGCCCGGTTACTCGATCGACTACGCGGGCGAGTCGCGTCAGCTTCGCACCGAAGGCGGGAAGTTTCTGGCCACGTTCCTGCTCTCCGCCATCTTGATTTATCTCGTGCTGGCGGCACAGTTCGAGAGCTTCCGCGACCCGTTCGTGATTCTCGCCGGCTCGGTGCCGCTCGCGATCTCGGGAGCACTCTTGTTCTCGTTCCTCGGCCTCACCACGCTCAACATCTACAGCCAAGTGGGGTTGATCACGCTGGTGGGATTGGTGGCGAAGAACGGCATCCTGATCGTCGAGTTCGCGAACCACTTGCAGGAGCGCGGTGCGTCGAAGCTCGACGCGGTGATCGAGGCCGCGGCCACGCGACTGCGTCCGATTCTGATGACCAGTGCCGCGACCGTGGTGGGACACATGCCGCTCGTGTTCGCGAACGGACCGGGGGCGGGTGCCCGCAACAGCATCGGCATCATGCTGGTGAGCGGGATGATCATTGGAACGGTGCTGACGCTGTTCGTGGTGCCGGCCATCTACCTGCTGGTCGCCAAGACGCGCAAGCCGGCAGCGATACCGCAGACTTCGGAGCCTGATGGGGGCTCCGAGGTCGTGGTCGCTGCGGCTTGATGCTCGGAGGTCAATTGAACATCCTCACCGTCAACCTGCTCTTCAGCACGTTGATCTTTTGGATGGTCGCGAAGTTGTATCTGCTGCCCAAACTCCCGCGCCTCGCGCCGCGCACGGTGCTCGTCCCCATCCTGGTGTTGCATTCGTTCCGGCATCTCGGTTTGATGTTCCTCGCCAAAGGCGCCACCTACCCCGGCGTGCCCGAAGCGTTCGCGCGGCCGGCGGCGTACGGAGACGTGGTCGCTGCATTGCTCGCGCTCGCATCGATTCCGGCCGTGGTGCGAAACGCCAGCGGCGCGCGCTCCCTGGTGTGGGTTTTCAACCTGGTTGGTTCGGTGGACCTCGCGCTCGCGATCGCACTCGCCACCATCACGAATGCCGCAGATTTCATGGGCCCGGCCTACTGGATACCCGCGTTCTGGGTGCCGGCGCTGATCGTGACGCACGGGATCACGTTCCAACTGTTGCGTAGGAATTGGACCACGGCGCCGGCGTGATGGGTCAGAAATAGAATGCGAGGATGATCCCGAGCGCGTCGGTGATCATCTCTCCGCTCGACGCGTCATCGGTTTGGTGCGCCCAGTAGATCTCGGGCGCGAACCACTTTTTCACGGCCACGCCGGTTCCCAGTTTGAGAAGCGTGCGGTTCCAGTCGTCGGGACGAGAATCCCAGTACCATTCGACCGAAGCGAAGGGGACCAGGGCCAAGTGGTGCTGCCCGATCTTGCACTCGCGCTCGAGCCATAATCGCGGTCGATAACGCCACGAGTACTCGCCGTTGATCCACCGCAGATCGAGGCGGTTTCGAAATGCGAGCAAGATTTCGTGGCCGAAGTGCACGCGCGGGGTGAGCTCCGCGATGATGCGCCATTCGTCTTTGGTTTCGCTGTCGGCGTACCCGAAGTACCGAACCCCGGTGCGAAACCGCAAAAACTTCATGCGCTCGTCATCGTAGCGCACCTTGGCGCGACGTTCCTTCGCGATCGGAAACAACCCGACTTCCACATGCGCGCCGATCTGTGTGTCTTCGATGCCGCTGCGCTCGCCGTCGTTCACCTCGCGGACCGGAGCCAGCAGGAAGAACAGGCGCGCGTCCGGATTCAAGCGGTAGTACACGTCCAGCTCCGGCCAAAACTGCTGATCCTCTTGATCGTCGCTCATGGCCCTCGGCGCAAGTGCGCACAGAAGCGCGATCACGAGGGCAATCCGCGACCAAAGAGCGTGCCGGTGCATTGGGCGATGATGGGGTTGGGCGTGGGAGGGGTCAAGTGCCCAGAGTTGCAACGATGTTCGACCTGAATCGGCCCCGCGGCGTGGACACCGTGCAAGCGTGTCGGTTACGCTCGGTGGTTCAGGCCCATGAACCCCGTATCCTGCATCCACCTGCGCGTCTCCGAATTGCTATCGGCCTTGGTGTTGGCCGCGGCGCTGGCGCCCGTCCCGTCGTTCGCGGCGGACGTCGAATGCCTCGTCGAAGGGGTGACCAACCCGGAAATCTTGAAGAACATCGAAGCCACGCTGTCGATCATCCGCGAACAGGACCGCGACGATCTGACGCCCGCGCGCATCGAGCAGCTGCACGAGCGCGCGCCGCTGGAGATCCAAAAGGCGGTCGAGCCGTTCGGTTACTATCACCCCGCGATCGATGCATCGCTCACGTCCGCCAAGAAGGACAAATTCCGCGCGCGTTATGCGATCGCGCTCGGCGAGCCGGTACGCGTCCGCGACGTCAACGTGTCGGCCACCGGCCAAGGAAAAGATATGCCGCCGTTCCCTCGCCTGGCCGCGGAGTTTCCGCTCAAGGCCGGCGACGTCCTCGACCAGCGGCTGTACGACCGGCGCAAGGCTTCCTTCGCCAGCGTGGCCGCCGACAGCGGCTTTCTCGACGCGAACTTCACCGTGGGTGTGATTCGCATCCATCGCGACGAAAACCTGGCAGATATTCATGTGGTGTTCGACACCGGACCCCGATACCGCTTCGGCGAGGTGACCTTCGACTCGACCTCGGTCGACGACCGCGTGCTGCGCTCGTACCTCACCTTCAAGAAAGGCGACCCGTTTCGCTACGACCGTCTCCTCGCCTTTCAAGCTGGGCTGGGCGGCGCGCCGTACTTCAGCAAGGTAGAGGCGGTCGCGCGGCGCGATCTCGCGGTCGGAAACGAAGTCCCCGTCCACGTTACGTTTTCGACCCGGCGCCCGCGACGCTACGAAGTCGGCGTGGGGTACGGCACCGACACCGGGCCGCGCCTGCTGTTGGGCGTGGAGTTCCGCCGGCTCAACCGCGCCGGACACCGCTACAGCGGGCGCATCAACGTCTCCGAAGTCGAGCTCTCGCTCAACGCGGAGTACGTGATCCCGTCGCTCTATCCCGACACCCACGCCTATTCCGTCGCGGCCCTCGCCGCGCACCTCGACCCCGACGCCTACACCACCGACCGCTTCGCAATCGGGCCCACGCGATCGCAGCCGCGCTTCGGATGGCTCGAATCGATCACGCTCAGTTACGAGTACGAAGACTTCACAGTAGGGTCCGACGACGGTATTACCAACCTCATTATCGGCGGTATCACGTATCGACTGAAGCGAGCCGACGACGATATCGCGCCCACGCGCGGGCACAGCGTGAACCTCGGCCTGCGCGGCGCCGACCAGGCGCTCTTGTCCTCGCAGAGCTTCCTGTCGTTCACCGCAACGGGGAAATGGATTCACACCCTCACCGATCGGTTGCGGGTGCTCTTGCGCGTGGACGGCGGGGCGACGTCGACGCCGGCGTTTCGCGAGCTGCCGCCGACGGTGCGATTTTTCGCGGGCGGCGACAACAGTGTGCGCGGCTACGACTACGAGTCGTTGGGACCGCTCGACGACGAGGGGCACGTGATCGGCGGCCACCTGTTGCTCACCTCGTCGGCCGAGATCCAAGTGCGATTGAAGGGCAAGTTCGGGCTCGCCGGCTTCTACGACGCGGGCAACGCCTTCGCACACGTCGACCAAGGCATCGTGGAGCAAGGCGTGGGCAGCGGCCTGCGCTGGCAGTCTCCGGTCGGGCCCATTCGCCTCGACCTGGCCTACGCGTTACGGCACGACGACTGGAGGGTTCACTTCACGATGGGGCCCGACCTGTGAAGCGCGCGCGGCGAATCATCCGCATCACGCTGGTGGGCGCAGGAATCTTGATCGCGCTCGCAGTGCTCTTCGCCGCGTTCGTGCTCTTCACGACACCGGGCGCGAAATTGGCGCTGCGAATTGCGAGTGGGCGTGAGCTGCCGGCGCGCGCGGGTTCGATTGAGGGAGCGCTGGCGAAACGCTTCATTTTGCGCGACGTCGAATTGAAAATTGGACCGGTGGAAGCGTCGATCGACACCGTGATGGTGGTGTGGCGCCCGCTGGCGCTGCGCGACCACCGAGTGGATGTCACGGAAGTGACGGTTGCCGGCGCACGCATCGTCGTGTCGCAAGATTCTGCCGCGTCCAAGGCGAGCGAGTCGCCGCGCGATTCGTCGCAGGTAACGCGCTGGATCCTGGCCGCGGAACGCGTGCGGGTACGCAATGCCACCGTGGAGGCACCCGGCGACGTTCACTTGCGCGATGTCGATATCGTCGCCAGCGGCGGGCTCGACGGATACCGCGCCGACATCCGTGCTTCCGGCTCGGTATGGCGCTTCTCGGAATTGAGCGCGTTCGTGCGCGCGTCAGGAAACGCAAGTGCCGCCACCGCCGACTCGCTCGAGGTGCGCACGCTGGGCGGAATTGTTCGAGGCGACGCGTTCGTGCGCTGGGAGCCCGATCTGTCGTGGCGCGGACGCTTGGAGGGCGATTCTCTGCGGGTGGGAGAGCTGGCCGACACGCCCGATGACTGGCTGGGAGCGGTCTCGTTCCGCGCCAAGGGGACCGGGTTGCTCCATGAAGACTCGACGCGCGTCGGCATCGACGTGCAGTCGCTGGACGGCATGTTGCGCAATCGTCCCGTGTCCGCGCGCGCGCGCGTCGACATCGAAACGGGGCGCATCGAAGCCTCGGACGCGTGGGTGCGCTGGGGCAGCGCACAGGCGACACTCTCCGGCAGCATGGCGGAGGTCGCGGACGTGAGACTCGACGCGCGCATTCCATCGCTGGGCGAGATCCTCCCGCGCGCGCGCGGGTCTGCATCGGTCCGCGGGCGACTGACCGGCTCTCCCGAGCGCATCGAAGTCGACCTCGACGCGACCGGCCGCGACCTCCGCGCCGGCCGCTTCGACATCCCGAAGCTCGAGGCGGCGCTGGACGCCGCACTTTCTGCCGACAGCTACGTCCCGCACGGCGCGGACATCCGCCGCGCCGACATTCGCGTCGGCGAAGGAAGGTTGAAGACGCGCGGGAAGATCTCATGGCAGCACGGTATCGAATGGGACGCCGCGGTAGCGGCGGATCGCTTCGAGATCTCCACCCTCACACCCGCGCGCTGGAACGTCCACGGGCCGGTGTCGATGACCGCGACGAGTTCCGGGCGCCGGCGCGGTAACGATCTCCGCGGCCGTGTCGCCATCGACTCGCTCTCGGGAACGATTCGCGATCGCCCGCTTCGTGGCTCCGGGAAGATCGCGCTCGAACGAGGCGTGGCCGACGTATCCGCGCTGTACCTGGAGTGGGGCGAGACGCGGGCGCGCGTGGATGGCGTTGCCGGCGACACGCTGAATCTCGATTTCGACATTGCTTCGTCGAACTTGGCCGCCTTCGATTCGTCGTTCGCGGGATCCTTGTCGCTGCAGGGAGAAGTGCGCGGCCCGCGGAAACGGCCGGTGGTGAAGGCCACCGTCACCGCCGACAGTGTGCGCGTGCGCGAGTACGCGGTGCATCGGCTCGACGGCGAGGTCGACGCCGACCTCGCATTTGCGTCTCCCGCGGATGTGCACCTGCTGGCACTGGGCGCGGCGCGCGGCGAAACGGTGTTCGACACCGTGCGCGTGGAGGTATCGGGTCCGCGCGACGGCCATCGCGCGTCGGTGTCGGTCGTGCAGGGCGAGACGCGCGCGGCCCTCGCGCTGCGCGGAGCGTACGCGGACTCGACCTGGGCGGGTTGGATCGAAGACGTGCGCTTCCGTCACAAAGTGGCGGGGGAATGGCAGTCGGCTGATCGCGCGCCCGTTTTTCTTTCGCCATCGCGAGTGCATGTGGATTCCCTTTCGCTCGCATCGGAGAGCGCGCGCCTGTCGGCGCGCGTGCATTGGCAGCGCGGCGACAGCACGCGGGCGCAGGCCGAGCTGCACGGCTTCGAGCTGGCGAGATTCCAGCCCTACTGGGTGGAAGGGATGAAGGTCACCGGTGTACTGGAAGGCACCATCGCGGTGAGCGGCGTCCCGGGCCAAGGCTTCAACGCACGCATCGACGTCGTGCCGGGTCCGGGAGAGATCGTGTTCGCCGGGAAGAGTGTCGAGTACCGCGGCCGCGCGACGGGACGCGCGGATGCAACCGGTGTGTTCGCCGAAGTCGACCTCGACGTCGATCAGACGGGCGCGCAGGTGGCGACTGTGAACGCGAAGATGTCGATCCCCGGATTCGTACTGGGCCGCGATTCACTCGGAACGCAGCCGCTCGAGGGCGGCATCGACGTGGATTGCAGGAACATCGGCCCCGTGCTCACGGTGTTCGCGCCCAGGCTCGCAAGATCGTCGGGAGTGCTCACCGTGCACATGACGCCCACGGGCACGGCGGGGAACTTTCGCATGACGGGTCGCGCCGCGCTCGAGGACGCGCGGATCGACCTCCCCTCGGGCGTACGCCTGCGCGACACCGATCTCGAATTGCTGTCCGATGGAAAAGGGCAAGTGACGTTGGACGGTGCCGTGACGTCGGGCGGCGGCCGTGTGGTTTTGCAAGCCAGCTCCGCACGCTCCGAGAAGGGCTGGGTCAACGGGACCTTCACCGCCCAGGGCGAGCGCTTCCAAGTCATCAATCAACCCGAGGCACAAGTGTTCGTGTCACCGGATGTGGAGGTTCGCATCGAGGAGCGGACCGCGACCGTGACGGGCCGCGTGTTCGTTCCGTTTGCGCGCATCGAGACCACACAGGTGCCGGCATCGGCCGCGTCTCGTTCGAGCGATGTGGTGTTCGTGGAGGACACGCTGGCGACCAAGCCCGCCCTGAAAGTGCAAACACAGCTCCGCGTCGAGCTGGGCGACAGCGTCAGTTTTAGTGGGTTCGGTCTTAGCGGGCGACTGGCGGGGAGTCTGGCCGTCAACGACGAGAGCGGACGTCCGACGCAGGGGACGGGCGAGATCCAAATCGTGGACGGAAAATACCGCGCATTCGGAAACGAATTGACCATCGATCCGGGGCGCTTCGTCTTCGGCGGCGGTGCCATCGACAACCCGGGGCTCGACGTGAGGGCCTATCGCGGCCTTACCGCACAACAGAACGTGATGACCGGGTCGGGCGAAATCGTCGGTGTCAACCTGCGCGGCACGCTGCGCCGGCCGGAGTTCTCCGTCTTCTCGAATCCACCCATGTCGGAGAGCGAGATCATGTCGTACCTCGTGCTGGGGCGACCCATGAGCTCGAGCGGCGACCAATCCGCGCTGGCCAGCGCGGCCTTGCTCTACGGCATGCAGCAAGGAACCAACGTCGCGGGCGGTATCGGAAAGCGCTTCGCGCTGGACGACGCGTACGTCGAAGGCGGAAGCGAGGCCAAAGAGACCGCGTTCGTGGCCGGCAAGTATCTCTCGCCGAAGTTGTACGTGAGCTACGCAGCCGGCCTCTTCGAGCACACCAATACGTTTCGCGCCCGCTATTCGCTCACGCATCGATGGACGCTGCAGGCGGAGAGCGGCAAGGACAGCAGCACGGATCTGCTGTACTGGTTCGAGCGCGGAAAGTAACCCGGTGCTTCGCGGCGCGCAGGGCAAGTGCGCGTGGACAGATCGCGCCGCTTGGCGTAGAGTCACGCGACGCAATGGCCTTATCCCCCGGCGCGAGACTCGGTCCTTATGAAGTCCTGTCACCCCTCGGAGCGGGTGGCATGGGCGAAGTTTATCGCGCCCGCGATACGCGTCTCGGCCGCGAGGTCGCGATCAAGGTCCTCCCGCAGCACCTCTCGTCGAACGCGGAAGTCCGCACGCGCTTCGAGCGCGAAGCGAAGACCGTCTCCGGCCTCAATCATCCACATATTTGCACGCTATTCGACGTAGGGCGCGAGGGCGACACCGACTTTCTGGTGATGGAGTTGATCGAAGGCGAAACACTCGCCGCGCGGTTGACGAAGGGTGCGCTGCCGGCCAACGACGTGCTGCGCATCGGCTCCGAGATCGCCGACGCGCTCGATCGCGCGCACCGCGCCGGCATCGTGCACCGCGATCTCAAACCCGGCAACGTGATGCTCACGAAGGGCGGTGCGAAGCTGATGGACTTCGGGCTCGCGCGCGCGACCGGCCTCGCGAACCCGTCGAGCGGCGTGTCCATCGGCTCGATGACGCAGTCGCCCACAGTGGCCCATCCGCTCACCGCCGAAGGAACGCTGGTGGGAACGTTCCAGTACATGTCGCCCGAGCAGCTGGAAGGAAAGGAAGCCGACCCGCGTAGCGACGTGTGGGCCATGGGCTGCGTGTTGTACGAAATGGCGACGGGCAGGCGCGCTTTCGAGGGCAAGAGCCAGGCGTCGTTGATCACGTCGATCATGGGGAGCGAACCCGCTCCCGTTTCTCAGATCGCGCCCATGATACCGCCCGCACTCGATAGCTTGGTGCGAGCGTGTCTCGCCAAAGACCCGGCCGATCGCGTGCAAAGCGCGCACGACATCAAGCTGCAGCTGTCGTGGATGAAAGACGCGGGGTCGCAAGCGGGTGTTGCGCCGCCCCTCGCGATCAAGCGTCGCGCCGGCAACCGAGTCGCCTGGGGTATCGCCGCCGCCGCCATCGTTCTCGCCGGCGCTGCGATCGCGCTTGCGTTCCGACCCAAGCCCAGTGCACATCCCGTGCACGTGCATCTGCAACCCCCGCGCGGGGTGCTCTTTTCTTCGAGCACCGACCGGCCGCTTCCGCTGGCGATCTCGCACGACGGCTCGACCATCGTTTTTTGTGCACGCGATGGAGAAGGTCCCGATCTGCTGTGGGTACGCTCGCTCGGTAGCGACGACGCGCGTGTGATTCCCGGGACCGAAGGCGCGCAGGGCCCCTTCTTCTCACCCGACGACCGCTCGATCGGCTTCTTCACCAGCGAGGACCTCAAGCGGGTCGACGTCGCCGGCGGTCCGGTGATCACGTTGGCCCGTGGAATCGATCAACGCGGTGGGACCTGGAACCAGGACGACGTCATTCTTTTTACTGGGGACTCGTACGGCCCGGTGTCTCGGATTTCGGCGAATGGCGGGGCGGTAACCGCGGCCACGGTGTTGGACACGACCCGGGGCGAGACCACCCACCGCTACCCCTATTTTCTTCCCGACGGTCGTCATTTCCTCTACTTGGCGCGTCTCGCCGGGGCCGGCGCCGGTGAAAGCCCCACCATTTTTGTCGGGGAGCTGGGCTCCGACCAGCGCGCGGCCGTGATGGAGGTAGCCTCGAATGTCGCGTACGCTTCGGGCCATCTCGTTTACGTTCGGGGCGGAGTACTATTGGCCCAGCGATTCGACCCCGGTTCGCTGGCGGTCGAAGGATCTGCCGTCCCGCTGGTCGACGATGCGCGCATGGACACTCGCTTCAGCCGCGGCGTGTTCGCAGTGTCAGACAACGGCGTGTTGGTGTGCATGACGGGGAGTGATCAAACGCGCACGCAGCTGCGATGGCTCGATCGCGCCGGAAAGCCGCTGGGCGACGTCGGCGATCCTGCCAATTACACCTACGGGGGGACACCGCTCATTTCGCCGGACGGAAAAAGCGCGCTCATGCCGATTGCGAACGCCGAGCGCGGCGTTTCCGACGTGTGGATCGTCGACCTTGCCTCCGGGCGCCGTCGCAAGGTCACCATTGATTCCCACGACCACCCATCGGCGCAGTGGTGCCCGGACGGATCCGTCGTGGTGGGCACGAGCACCACGCGGGAGGAATATTCGCTCGATGCGATTCTCGCCAACGGGACCCAACGGTCCGTCGTGAGCGTGGATGATTTCGTATGGCCCGAGACCATCATCGGTGACCGGCTGCTCTACTCGTTCAACACGACTCGCGGTGTGAGTGGCATTTTCCTGGGGTCGTTGTCGGGCAAGGGAGACGCCGGGCCGTTCATCGACACGGCGGCGCACGAGCAGGGCGCACAGTTCTCGCCCGACGGGCGCTTCGTCGCGTATACATCGAACGAGACGGGACGGGGCGAGATCTTCGTGGCCGCGTTTCCACAGCCGGGCGCGCGCTGGCAGGCATCGCAGTCGGGCGGTCGCGAGCCGCGCTGGAATCGAAACGGGCGCGAGCTGTTTTTCGTCGACCCGCAGAACTACATTGTCTCACTCGACGTCGAGCTGAGCGCGGGCGGTTTTCAGGCCGGCGCCGCGCGGCCCCTGTTTCAGTGGCACGGTGCGGCGGGGCAGTGGCGCTACGACGTCTCGCCGGACGGGAATCGTTTTCTGGTAGCGACCGCGTTGGAGAAAGACCTGGCCTCGCCGGTGACCATCGTCACCGACTGGACGCGAAAAACCAAGAGCCGGTAGCACGTCGCGATTCCCAGGTTTGGGAGCATGCGCTACAATGCCGCGAATGCGGCTCGCCCCCGGCACCCGGCTCGGTCCCTACGAAATCGTCTCGACGCTCGGCGCGGGCGGTATGGGCATGGTCTACCGCGCGCGCGATACGCGTCTCGGACGCGACGTCGCGATCAAAGTCCTCCCTCAGCACCTTTCGACGAGCATCGAAGCCCGCGCTCGCTTCGAACGCGAGGCGTCCGCCATCGCGGCGCTCAAGCATCCCAACATCGTCACCATCCACTCCATCGAGGAGAGCGCGGGGATCCGTTTCATGGTGATGGAGCTCGTCGAGGGTCGCATGCTGGCCGACGTCATCGCCGGGGGCGATGTGTCGCTGGAGCGATTCTTGGAGATGGCGGTACCGCTCGCCGACGCGGTCTGCGCGGCGCACGCGAAGGGCATCGTCCATCGGGACCTCAAGCCCACCAACGTTCTCGTCGACGCGGACGGTCGCATCAAGGTTCTCGACTTCGGATTGGCGAAGCTCGACGCGCCCGCGATATCAGATTCGGATCAGACGCTCGCCTCGGACTCGCACACCCGCGACGGCCAGATACTCGGCACGGTGGCGTACATGTCACCCGAGCAGGCCGAGGGCCTTCCCATCGATCATCGCTCGGATATCTTTTCGCTCGGCATCGTATTGTATGAAATGGCCACCGGGAAGAACCCGTTCCAACGACCGACGGCGGTCTCGACGCTGTCGGCGATCCTAAGAGACACGCCACCGTCCATCGCCGATCTGCGACCATTGCCCTCGTCGTTGAACGACATCGTGTCGCGCTGCCTCGAAAAGTCTCCTGCGGCTCGCTACCAGTCGGCGGCCGAATTGCGCGACGAGCTTCGCGCCTTGCTCACGAGGCTAACGGCGGATCGGGCAGCGTCGAAGCCCGTTAGCGTGCTGGCGGCCATTCGCAAGCCTTGGATCGCGATACCGATTGCGGCGCTACTGGCGGCGTTGATCGGCGGCGTCGCATGGCAGTCACGCCGCTCGTCGAAAACGCGCTGGGCGCGGCAGCAAGCGCTGCCGGAGATCGAGCGCTTGCTCGATGCGACGCCGTGGACCGGCGGCACGGGCATGTGGCAAGCGTTCGCGCTCGGCACCGAAGCCGCGCGTTACCTCTCGGACGATCCTGTCCTGCAGGAGCTTCACGAGCGGTATGCCGCGCCCTTGACCCTTCGCACCGACCCGGACGGCGCGCGCGTGTACGCGAGACCGTTCACGGCGGCAGATACCGCGTGGACCTTGGTCGGCAACACACCCATCGACAGTCTGGGTTTCGTGCGCGGTGCCTTCCAAATCAAGATCGAGAAGAGGGGCTATCCGACGACGTACGATCTGTACTGGAATGGTTTCTACGACGAACAGAATCGCATCTACGAGCTCAAGCGGGCGGATCAGATTCCACGCGGGATGGTCTGGGTCTCGGGCAAGGGGCCGCGCGTTCGATCGGACGGCGTCACCGAAGGCGTGCACTTGCCCGGCATCGAGCACTTGGCGCCGCAGGAGCTGGGCGATTTCTTCGTGGATCGCTACGAGGTGACCAACAAGGACTACAAGGTGTTCGTCGAAGCCGGCGGTTACCGCGACCCCACTTTTTGGAAGCAGCCGTTCGTCGAGAATGGGCGTGCCGTGGAGTGGAAGGATGCCGTGTTGCGATTCACCGACCAGACCCAGCGTCCCGGTCCCGCAGGTTGGGAAGTCGGCGACTACCCCGACCGTGCCGGGCTCCATCCGGTCACGGGCATCAGTTGGTACGAAGCGGCGGCATTCGCGGAGTTCGCCGGAAAGCAACTTCCGACGATCTATCATTGGGACCGCGTGGCGCTCACGTGGGCGAGCGGCGACATCGTGCCGTTGAGCAACCTGACGACGGACGGGCTCGCGAGTGTCGGCAGCACCTATGGGATGAACCGATACGGCGCCTACGACCTCGCCGGTAATGCGCGCGAGTGGTGCGCCAACGCAACCAGCCTCGGCGATCGTTTCATTTTGGGTGGAGGTTGGAACGACCCACCCTACGCATTCAACGATGCCTACGCGCAGTCGCCCTGGGACCGCTCGGAGACCAACGGCCTTCGCTGCATTCGATATGCCGGCACCGGCGTGGACCGCGCGGCTCTCGAAGACACCGTCGCGGTTCCGTTTCGCGACTTCTTGAGCGAGCCCGCCGTCTCGGACGAAACCTTCGCGCTGTACGCGAATCAGTTTCGCTACGATCGAGCTCCGCTCAACGCCGTCATCGAAGCGACGCTGGAGACCGACGACTACCTGCGCCAAAAGATCGTGTTCGATGCGGCGTACGGTGGGGAACGCATGGCCGCCTACCTATTCCTGCCCAAGAAGGGAACACCGCCCTATCAGGCCATCGTCTACTTTCCGGGATCGGGGTCGATTCACGCGCGCTCGAGTGCGGACCTCGAGCCGGGCGCAAATGCGTTTCTCCTGAAGAGCGGTCGCGCCTTCCTGTGGCCGGTGTTGAAGAGCACCTACGAGCGCGGCGACGATCAGACCTCCGACTATCCGGACGAGAGCAATCGCTACCAGGACCACGTCGTAATGTGGACCCAGGACATCATGCGCTCCATCGACTACCTGGAGACGCGCACCGACATCGACTCGGGCCGGCTGGCATTCGTGGGTGTAAGCTGGGGTGCCGCGGTGGGACCGGTCGTGCTGGCGGTCGAGCCGCGGCTCAAAGCGGGTATACTCGTGGTGGCCGGCCTCTGTTTCCAACGCGCGCAGCCGGAGGTGGACGCGGCCGGTTACGTGCGCCGCGTGGTCGCACCCGTCATCATGCTCAACGGCAAGTACGACTTCTTTTTTCCTTACCAGACCTCGCAAGTTCCCTTCTACGAGCTGCTGGGGACGCCGAAGGATCACAAGAAGCTCGTCGTGCACGAAGTCGGACACGCGATTCCCGCCACGGATCGCGCGCGCGAGTCGCTGGCGTGGTTGGACCGATACCTGGGGCCGGTGCGGTGAGCGTGGCTCGCGGAGTCGGCGGCGACGCGGCCATCCCGGATTCCCGGGAATGGCCGCTCTCGCAACGAGGCCGAAGTCAGTGGCTATCGATAGAGTGCTTTGATGCTTCCCCACGTTGAAGTATCGGTGGGGAGGGTACCCTCAACCGTTATCTCGATCGTCCAGGTCGAAGCAACGACGGCGAATCCCGTGGTAACCTCGCACTTGTACTGACCGCCGACGGTGATCGGAAGAATCGGATCCACCAGGCTGAACCCGGTATTCGTGATGTTGTCGCCCGCCTTTGCAACCTCATGGGACACGACCGTACCGAAGGGCGGCGCGGCTTCAACCGGGCCGGACACGTCGAATCGGGAAATGTCGCGGGGGTTGCTTGCGGAATACACCCAGTGGATGCTCACGATCGAATGACCGGAGAGCAGGTCGGCGAAGAATGCATCCTGCGTATTCGAGGTCGGCGTCGGTCCAATGGTGCCCGTCCACACGTTGACACCGACATCGAGCGCGAACGTGGGCGGGTTGGCCTGGTCTAGATCGCCGTCGATGCCCTCGTTATAGTTGACGGGCGCGGCCGCGGCGGCATTGAAAAGAGCCAGTGATGCTAGCGCGCATAAGAAGCCGGCTATTGCAGTTTTCATAGGGGGAACCTCCGGTGCGTGGTGGTGATTGCGTCGTGGACGCTCCGGCCTCCCTACTACTATCCGGAAGCTTAATAGTGTACGCGAACCGGCCTCGGCGGATGGGCACTATTTCAGGCCGCGGCCGGGTTCTTCCCGCCCTCGGCACCCGGCCCGGTTTCGGCTAGAATCCCGCGAATGCAGTACACCGAGTGGTTGGCGGACCGAGAGTCGCCCGCAAGGAGGTGACAATCCCATGGCCGAGAAAGACCGTTTGTTTCGACTGACCGAATTCGCGTCATGCGCCGGTTGAGCCTCTAAGTTCAGCGCAGCGGGACTGCGCGAGGTGCTTTCGAAGCTTCCCGTTCCGGTCGATCCCAACGTGCTCGTGGGGCACGCGGGAAGCGACGACGCCGGGGTCTATCGTCTCTCGGACGACGCCGCGTTGGTCGTCACGGTGGACTTTTTTACACCCATCGTCGACGACGCGTACGACTACGGCCGCGTCGCGGCCACCAACTCGCTCTCCGACGTGTACGCGATGGGCGGCCGGCCCATCGTGGCGCTCAACATCGCGGGCTTTCCGGAGAACAAGATCCCGCCCGAAGTGTTGGGCGAGATCATCCGCGGCGGCGCCGACGTGGCGCGGGATGCGGGGGTGTCGATTCTCGGGGGCCACACCGTCAACGACCCGGAAGTGAAATACGGGCTCGCCGTGGTCGGATTGATCGACCCTCGTCGTATCGTGCGCAACGCGGGCGCGCGCGTCGGCGACGTCTTGATTCTCACCAAACCGATCGGCACCGGTGTGCTCGCGACCGCGTTGAAGGCGCGCGCGCTTTCGCCCGAGCGCACCAAGACACTGGTTGATTCGATGACGCAGCTCAATCGGTATGCGGCCGAGGCGATGCTCGCGCACGACCCGCACGCCGCGACCGACGTCACCGGGTTTGGGCTCGCCGGTCACGCCAACGAGATGGCGGAGGGGAGCGGCGTTTCGATCGTGCTGCGCTCCGCCAGCGTGCCGTTGCTCGACGGCGCGCGCGACGCGGTCGAGAAAGGTCATCTCACCGGCGGCGGCAATGCCACGCGCCGTTTCATGAAAGACAAGACGCGCATCTCGAAATCGGTCGACGAAACGACCACGACGCTCATGTTCGACCCGCAAACGTCGGGAGGCCTGCTGATCGCGGTGGCGCGCGACGATGCGCCGCGGCTGCTCGACGACCTCAAGACCAACCACCCGCGTGCGGCCATCGTCGGCGAGTGCATCGCGCGCGGCGAGCATTCCATCGTCATCGAATGAAGATCTCCCTCTCCTTTGCGTTCGTCACCATGATCGCGGTGCAGGCCGTGCACGCGGTCGAGGAATTCGTCTTCGAATTCTGGAACGTTTTTCCTCCCATGCGCGCGGTGTACGGCGGTACGCCTGGCCTGGGAGAGTGCGTGTTCATCGCGTTTCACGCGATGATAATTGGGATGGGTGTGTGGTGTTATCGCCGTTGGGTGCGTGGGGGCGGGAAGAACGCGATGACCGTCGTGCGCGCGGGGATGGCGGTGCAATCCATCACGGTGCTGCTCCACGCGGCTTGGTTTCTCACCGCTCCCGGATACCAACCGGGCCTCGCCACCACGCCGCTGTTTCTGCCAGCGATCGCGTTGGGTTGGGTTGCGTTGAGAAACTCGGAGTCTGAGGCGCTAAGTGGGAATGCCTAGAACATCGCGGCGCTCAAACCCGGCGAGACCGCGCGCGCGGGGGCTTGCACCACCGTCGTGCGATCCAGTCCTTCGTTCAGCGCCTCGTACATGCGGGAGAGATAGGCGTCGCGCATCGCGTTGAAGGAGACTAGCTCATTCGGCGTGATGGGATCCTTGGCCGGCAAATCGAGCATACGCGGGTTGACCCAGCGCCCGCTCTTCTTCATGCGGTAGCACAGGTGCGGTCCGGTCGAGAGACCCGACGACCCCACGTAGCCGATCATCTGGCCCTGGCTCACGCGCGTCCCCGGGCGGACACCTTTCGCGAAGCCGGACAAGTGCAGGTAGTAGGTCTCGTAGGTCTTGTTGTGGTGGACGCGGACGTAGTTGCCGTTGCCGCTCTGGTAATTCGCGGCCAGCACCAATCCGTCGCCGGTCGCGTACACCGGGGTGCCGCGCGAGGCGGCGTAGTCGACGCCGAAGTGCGGCTTGTACACGCGCTGCACGGGGTGGAAGCGACGGCTCGAATAATTCGACGAGATGCGTGAGAACTTGAGCGGCGCGCGTCGCATCGACTTCTGCATCGACTTGCCGTCCAGCGCGTAGTAACCGGCCGTGCCCTTCTCGGGCTGGTAGCGAACCGCGTTGTGCTCCTTGCCCAGGTTGACGATGCGCGCGGCCAGTACCGTTCCGATCGTGGTATATCCGGTCTCGTAGGTGCGGCGCTCGTAGAGCAGCGCGTACTGATCGCCTTGGCGCAGGTCCTTGGCCAAGTCGAGGTTCCAACCGAAGATCTCGTCCACCGAGCCGGCGAGCTCGGTCTCGACCCCTTGCGCTTGCAGCGAGCCGAAGATCGAGTCGTAGATGGTCCCGTGTGTCACGTGATAGCTCACTTCGAACGGCACCTGTTCGATGGTGGCGGTGAAGAATTCGACGCCGCGACGCACGCACACGAAGTCGGCCGGGCTGGTATAAAGGATGAGGCTGTCGATCTCGCCCGCTTCGTTCGCGAACAAATCGAAGGGCTGGCCCTTCTTGACCCGCCGCCAGTCGAACGCCTTCTTGGTCTCGCGCGTCATGGTGTCGATCTCGAACGCGGTGATTCCGAGCGCGCGCAGCTCGTCGTACATGGTGCTGTTCTTGCCGATTTCGCCGTGCACGGGCTCCGGCTTGGCGGGTGCCGCGACGAACGCGGCGCCGCCACCTTCGTCCGTGAACACCTTCGAGGAGAGCCCAACTTCGGTATAGAGGCAGCCGACGGTCTCGGCGGGGGGCACAATGGCGGCCTCCCGGCCAGCGAGAGCCAGAACCGTGATCAACCCGGTTACCAGAGGTGTCGTGCGTCTCTGCATGCGGTGTAACTAACCTTGCTTTAAGAGATTAGCGCCGTTTTTCGGCGGCGCGATGCGGCCTATCTTCGGGCCTTCGACCCAAGCGAAGCAAGCCCTTTCTCGGCCGTCCCTTGCCGTAGCTGCAACTTTTATTCCGCGGCGGAGGACTTGCCCATGATGCCCGATGAGGGAGGAGCGCGGCTGCGTTTTCGAAGGGGCTGGGGGAACAAAACCGAATCCGCCGGTCGGGAACGTAAACCGGCGGATTCGTCAGGGGCGGCGAAGACGGACTCACCGCCGTTGGGAAGTGTGCACCTCGAAGGCTACTTGAGCAATACCAACTTTCGCGCGATGCGCGCGTCGCCGACTTCGAGGCGGGCAAAATAGATTCCCGACGCAGCGGGACGCCCCGCATCGTCGGTCCCGTTCCAGTACGCAACATATGTTCCCGGTCGGCGTGACTCGCGCACCAAGCTCGCGACGCGCGCCCCCCTCACGTCGTAAACGGCGAGTACGACGCGCGTCTCCGCTCCGTTGATGTCGCCGCCCACTACGAATGGAATGCGCGTCGACGGGTTGAACGGGTTGGGATAGTTGGCGCCGAGAGCGGTCTGGTACGCGCGCGGCCCATCGGTTGCGGTGAGGGTCTGAATGTCTCGATCGCGGCTGTTGCTCCACGCGCTCGAGTGAGTCTCGGCGTCGATCCCACGCACGCGGAAACGCCACAGCCCGGTGGACGTGGGCAGGAAGTCGTACTCGTTACCCGTGATACCGCTCGCGACGGTCGACACACTCCCGCACGAAGTCACCGGGAAGATGTTGTCGAGGCGCACGCCGAACGCGCCCAGGACGCCGCCGTCGGTGACGTACGCGAAACGCAGCACGATGTCCTGACCCAAGTACGCGGTGAGCGGAAAGATGGCGTTGATCCATGTGCCGCTCGAGCCGGTGAAGCCGTGGCCGCGATTGAGCCCGTTGGGATTGCTCGAGGTGGTGATGTTGCCCTGAATCGGCGTCCAGTTCGCACCGCCGTCCGTGCTCACGTCGACGTATCCGTAGTCGTAGTTCACCTCGGTGTTGTAGTTGACCTTGAAGGTCAGCGTGTCGGTGGCCGCATCGACCACCAGTGGCTGCGTCATGGTCATGGTGTTGAAGAGATTGTCCGCGTTACCCGAGTAATATCCACCACCCGAAAATCCGGTCGGGCTGTAGGTGAACCCGCCCAGCGTCCACCCGGTCGCGGCGGGAGTCGCGGTGTCGAGGAACGTCGACGGGTCGAGACAGCCTTCGATGGTGTAGGACGCGACCGGGTTGGGGTCCAGCGGATCCTGCGTGCTCCACGAAATTCGGCTGATCGCGTTGCCATACGGATCCGTGACCGGGTTCTGGTCCGGCTGCCACGGTCCCACCACGCGATACGGATTGTCGGCGAACTTCAGGACCTTCAAGTTCATCGGCAAGAGCAGATTGAAGGTCGGTACGATGAGCGCTTCGGCGGGGCCGAATCCGCCTTGCGCGCCGCTGTTGACCTCGGGCGTGTACGCGAAGATCTTCGACTTCGTCACCTGCTCGCCGTAGCCCCAGTCGTCGCTGGACCCGTTGGTAATGTAGATGGCACCGCTGGCGGGATTGCCGGCCAGGTAGCCGTTTTCCATCACGAGTGTATCGGCCAGTGCGGCGACCGCTTCGTGGTCGGGAAGGTTGGCGGGGATGTAGCCCCAGCCATAGAGCAAGAGCTCGCCGTAGCTGTGATAGGAGAGCCAGGTGGTGAACTCGTGCGCGTTGACGAAGTCCCTTATAACGCGCGTCTCCGGCTCGGAGAAGGGACCCGTCCCGCGATAGACGTCGCTGCTTGGTGTGGGCGACGACCCGATGTTGTCGAACCCCCATTGGTAGCCGTAGTTACGATTCAGATCCACGCCGATGGTGAGGTCCGAATTGGGGCGCCGGTTCTTTCGCCACCAGCTGCTGGGCGAGCCGCCGTGGTTCTGCTGCACGTAGAAATGCCCGTCCGGATTCACCATGGGGATGATGTAGATCTCGAGATTGTCGATGTAGCTCGTGATGGCCGGGTCGACGCCATAGTTCTGGAGGATGTACTCCGCGAACAGGAGCGGCATTTCGACGCTCATGAGCTCGCGCGCGTGGTGGTTGCCCATGTAGAGCACTTCCGCCTCGTCCTCGTCGACAGTCACGTTGTCGGAAATCTTGAGCGCCGTGATGAAGCGCGCCTGGAGGCTGGTGCCGATGATCGACTTCTGCGCGATGTCGGGATACGTCGCCACCAGGGTCGCCAGCATGGCTTCGGTCTCGGCGTAGGTGTGGTACTGCCCGAGGTTCGCGTCGAGCACCGCGTGCGTCTGCCCGGGCTTCTCGACCTGGATCGAGATCGGGTACGGGCGCGTGCGCAAGTATTCGAGCGCGGCACCCTCGGCGAGCACGTCGACACCGTACTTGGTGAAGGCGAGGATCTCGATGCCGCGCGCCTCGAATTCCGCAATCTGTGCGGGGCCCTTGAGCGGGACCGTCACGACTTCGGATCGAACTAAATTGGGCGCAAACAATGCGAGAACGGCGAAAAGGACGGACAACCGGTACCGGGGTTTGGATCGCATGAGAAGATTCCCTTTCCTTGGTTGGCGTGTATCGCTCATTATAATGCAACAGCGGTATGGAGAACCGACTCAAAAAACAGCTGGCGTTGATAAAGTCGCGGGCGATCTTGATCGCGCGCCGCGGCACGGTCCCTGGGGAGGGAACGGACGCGTCGGCCGGCCCAGAGTCGTTGGATTTCGACGAAATCCCTAGTCGATTATCGACTTCCCACCCTCGAATCCGTCCCAACACGATCGTCGATGAGCTGATTCGATCGGGTGCGGTGGTGCGAGCGTCCGAGCTCATATCGGACCGCCTGGACCTATCGCGCCGACTCCGGCGCGGCCCCTGGTGGTGGCGACGGCGTCTCGCTCGCACGCACGACGGTGGCGGCCCGATCGCGCGCGCGGCTCGCGAGTCCGGCTTCGAAGCCGAATTCCAACAGGTGCTCGAGGCGCTACCGTCCGGCGACGCGCTCACAATCGATAGCGCAGTGCCGGGAGAGCCTCGCTCGCTGGAGGGCGCATCTTACTACCTCGTCCGCGCGACCGGTGCCGCCATCGATCCTTTCGCCGACTGGGAAGCGAGGCGCTTCACGACCCTGGAGCAATGGCCCGCTTCCGTCTCGCGCACCATGGTGGGTCGCTTCGTTCGCCGCGGCTACGCCGCGAACGGCCACTCGGACCTCCATGCCAATTTCGCCGAAACGATCCCGTTGTTCCGTCGCGCCGACCCGCGCTCAATACTCTTCTTGGACATCGAGACCGCGGGCCTGTCCGCCAACACGTATGTGTTCTTGTGCGGACTCATGCACTTCACGCCCGAAACGGGCGAGTTCCACGCCGAACAAGTGTTCGCGCGCGACTACGGCGAGGAGGAAGGTCTGCTCTTGCACGTTCGCGCCGCGCTGTGCCGGTTCGATACCGTCGTGACGTACAACGGTGCCAGCTTCGACATGCCGTTTTTGCGCACGCGCATGGCCGTGCATCGCATGCCCGACATCGTTCCCATGGGATCGGTCGACTTGTTGCACTCCACGCGGCGCGTGTTTCGCCCGGGGCTCCCCAACGTTCGCTTGGTCACGGTCGAAGAACATTTGCGCGGGGTGGCGCGCGTCGACGACATTCCGAGCCGCTTCATCCCGCGCGCCTACCACGAGTACGTCCACACCCAGGACGCGCGCATCATTCGCAACGTGGTCTATCACAACCGCATGGACCTGTTCACGATGGCAGTCATTTTGAATCATTTGGCGGACCAACCCGCCGAGGTTCCCGCCGCCTTTGCGGGCGCGGAAAACCCGTTTGCATCGGCCGCCGGCGGTGATACCATCGCCCAGCCGAACCCGCCTCACTTGCCTTTCTAGCCGCGTGTAGTCCGCCGAGTGGTGCGACGGCCCCGCTTTCAAATCTTGGTAACGAGTTCGATCCATGACAACGCACAGAGAAGTCACGGCTGCGGAGGTTCTCGATTGGGGGCGCACCGCCAGCTCCTTGATCCGTGTGCGCATCGCGCAGGATGTGGTAACCGGCGGGTTCGCGCTCGCGATGGCGCCGATGCTCGTCAAGTGGCAGTCTTCTTCTCCAGGTTTCGGGCCGGACGACTGCTACATCATTCATAACGTCAACCTCGCCAACAATCCCGTGGGCGGAATCGTGCTCCTCGCGACGCTCAAGGTGTTGGCCGATTCCGTCGCATCGACGGAGTTCGTGATCGTGACTTCGAAGGTGGCGCACCACGAAACGCCGGTCGGGCACGGCATGCTGCGCTTCATCTTTCGGGAGGATCGACGTCCCATCGTTCTCGACCGCGAAGGGCGTCCGCTCGCCAGCGACTCCTCCGTGGACGACCTGGTCTTGAGCTGGGAAGCCTGGCGACCCCCGGAAGCGTCCTTCGATCCGATCCGCGGCCTCGATCCCAAGAGCTACGCGCTAACGCCTCGCTGCCTGCTGGGTCCGGTGCGGTGCCTGACCGATTCGGTCCTCGACCGGCCGTGGCACTGCTATCCGCTCCAGCTCCCGGAGGTGGAACACGCCCACGACGAGTTGATGTACGTCAGCTTCGCGCTGGCCGACGCCGTCGCTCGCCATACGGTCGCGAGCCTCCAAGACCGCCATATCGAGAAGGACAAGAATGTGCCCGGGGACTATCCCCGCCCCGAGTTGGGCGAGTGGGAAGCGCTGGCGGATTACCACCAGGACGCGGACATTCCCGAACACCCGATACGCGAACTGCTCGACGGCAAGTTCGGCTATCACATGCTGGAGCGCTCGTGCATCACGATGGCGCTGGCGTCGGTGGACTGGGCGAACCATCGCATACACCGGCGCGCCAAGTTGGGCGAACCGAAGCGCATCCGCATCGCGGCGTGCGCGATGCCAGCTTTCCTTTCCGCGCTCGTGAGCGGCGAGCGCACGCCCTTACTGCTCAGGGTTCCCGCCGCGCTGTACTGGATCATTGCCAACCAAACCGTCATCCCCGCCAGGGCCCACGAGGTGCTGGACGAGGCCGGTCTGCTCCAGCACAGGATGGGTCGTGTCGTGAGGCACGACTTCGACAACCGCCGCAAGTCGCCCTACGGAGTGATCGCGGACCACATCATCTACTGATTGTCGCGCGCGCACGCGTGACGGTCGGAAGGATTCGGAATGAGGAAATGGGTTATATCGATCGCGCTGCTCGCCGGCATCGCGGTTCTGGTCGTAAACCCGTTCGAAGGCCGCGACGGAGAACCGCCGACGCCGGTCGAGCACCGGACTGTGGACGCGAGGGACGTCATCGACTACGTCGAGATGTCCGCGACCACCTATCGCGCTCGCACCGCGCGCGACGTTCTCCCGGGCGGATTGTCGGCCGCGATGGCGCCGGTATTCGTCGTGTGGAGCCGCTCGAGTTTCTCCACCGGCGAATCGATCACGATTCGTAACCTCAATCACGGCGGCAACCCGGTCTCCGGCGTCACCGTGCTTCGCACCGCCGTGCTTCGCCCCGAGCGCGTTGTGCGCGCCGAGTACATCAAGGTTCCGCTGGGAGGACCGAGCGCGATCGCGCACGGGCAACTTCGCTTCGTATTCGAGCCGGGCGGAATCGAGCTCCTCGGTGTCGATGCGACCGCGGTCGGGGAAGCGGATTCAGTCACCGACATCGTGCTGTCGTGGGAAGCCTGGCGCCCTCCCGGGACCGATTACGACATGCTGAAAGGGATGGATCCCACCGTGTATCAGCTCACGATGCGCGCGTACAGCGGCGTGCAACGATTCGTGGAGGATGCACTCCAGGGAAGAGACTGGACGGTGTACACGCTGGCACTTCCGGGCGAAAGTCAGGGCGCCATCGAGCTGCTAAAGGTTTCGCTGGCGATGGGAGACGGAGCGGGTCGCTACGTGACGTCCGAATTCCTCGAGCGGGCCGAAGACGCGTGGGTGGCCGACGGGCCGCGCCAAGGAAGCGACGGCGACGCGGCCGCATCGTGGCGCGAGATCCAAGGGAAGTTGGCGGGCGCCCAAGATCTCGGCGACGAGCGCATCGACATGGCCGGTCGTACGGGCTATCAAACCGCCCTGCGCTCGTGTGCGACCATGGCGCTCTACGAAGTGAGCGTCGCGACCGGGCGATTGCTCGAGCAAGGGTACACCCGCGAAGGTCTCCGTCCGTTGAAAACCCCGGGGATCGACGAAATTCCGGAATGGATTGCGCAACTCTCCAAGGCCAACGTTGCCGGCCTGTTCCTGCGCGGTCCGAAGATGATCGCGTTCGTTCATAAGAACCCGAGCGCGATCCCGGGCGACATCCCGAAACTGCTCGACGAAGCAGGATTGCTCGTTCGCAAGGGCGGAAAACCGGTACGCCGGGAATTCAAAATCAGCGGCGAAACGCCCTGGGGTCCGGCCGATCAAGTGTTGCTCCGATAAGACTCGCGGGACGCGTGTTGGCGGAAAATGCCGTTTTGCACCGGCCCCGCTGGGTGATACCATCGCGTCTCCGAACCCGCCTCACGTGCCTTTCTAGCCGCGTGTAGCCCGCGTTTCTCCGCGTGCGCGACACGCACCACGAGGAATTGCGAGCATGAACGTCGACAAGTTTCTGCGCCACATTCAATCCGCCGAGTGGTACGACGGCCAGGCGGTTCGCATCGAATCGCTGCCCGAAAGACCCGCGCGCTTCGCCACCCTCGAACCGCCCGTTGTGCCGCGCGTCGCGTCGGTGATCGGCGCCGACGGGATCGACTCCTTATATACGCACCAAACGGAGGCGATCGATCGCGCGCGCTGCGGCGAGCACGTGGTCGTCGTCACCGGCACCGCGAGCGGCAAGACGCTGTGCTACAACGTGCCGGTGCTGGAATCGATCCTCGCCGATCCGGCGTCGTGCGCGCTCTATCTGTATCCGACCAAGGCGCTCGCGCAGGACCAGCTGCGCACATTGACTCGATATCTCGAAGCGGACCCGACGCTCCCGCTTGTCGCCGGCACCTACGACGGCGACACGCCGCCCAACGCACGTCGCAAGCTCAAGAACGAAGCGAACGTTCTGCTCACCAACCCCGACATGCTGCACTCGGGCATCCTTCCCAACCACGGAACGTGGGCGCGCTTCCTCGCCAAGCTCAAGTACGTGGTGGTGGACGAGGTGCACACGTACCGCGGCACATTCGGGTCCAACGTCGCGCACGTGCTGGGTCGCTTGAATCGAATTTGCGAGCACTACGGTGCCAGTCCCACCTTCATCGGCTGCTCGGCGACGATTCGAAATCCCAAAGAGCACGCGGAGCGGCTGACCGGGCGCGAGATGTTCGTGGTCGACGACGACGGGTCGCCGCGCGGGCCGAAGACGTTCGTGATTTGGAATCCGCCCTTCTTTGAAGAGAGCTCCGTCGAACGAAAGAGCGCCAACGTGGAAGCGGCGCGCATCCTCGCCGAGCTGGTGGGCTTCGATCACCAGGCCATCGCGTTCGTGCGCGCGCGCGTGGTGAGCGAGATCGTCGCCAAGTACGCGCAAGAATTCGTCACCAAGTTCTCGCCCTCGCGCGCCAAGCTGATCAAATCGTACCGGGGTGGCTATCTACCGGAGGAACGCCGGCAGATCGAGCGCGCGCTGTTCGCGGGCGAATTGAAAGCGGTCGTCAGCACCAACGCGCTCGAGCTGGGCATCGACATTGGATCGATGGAAGCCGCGGTGCTGGTCGGCTATCCGGGATCGATCGCTTCGACCTGGCAGCAAGCGGGCCGCGCGGGACGCGGCGCGGATCCATCATTGGTGGTGCTGCTCCCGTACGACTCGCCCATCGATCAATACATGGCGCGCCACCCCGACTATTTCTTCGGTCGCTCCCCCGAGAACGCGGTCATCGATCCGATGAACGCGCACATCGTGCTCTCGCACGTGCGCGCGGCGGCCTTCGAGCTGCCGATCGGTAAGGAAGACCTGCCACAATTCGGCGAATTCTGCGGGCCTATTCTCAAATTGCTCGAAGACGACCGCCAGGTGCGCCAGCAGGGGGGGCTCTTCTACTGGAGCGGTCCCAACTATCCTAGCGCGGATGTAAGCCTTCGTAACATCGGCGATGACGTCTACACCATTATCTTGGGGACGTCGGCGGCGATGATGGCGGACGGATTCAAGGCGGTGCCGAACGACACCAGCCGCGTCATCGGCACCATCGACGAGGCGGGCGCGTTCCAGCAATTGCACCCGCAGGCGATCTACATCCACCACGGAGAGACGTACTTCGTGAACGAATTGGACATTCGCAAGAAGATCGCGTGGGTACAGAAGGAAGACACCGACTACTACACGCAGTCGATCACGGAGACCAAGATCAAGATCGAGAACGAGGAGCTGCACAAGAGCGTGCCGGCGGCGGAGGTGCACTGGGGTGATCTGTCGGTCACGTCGGTGACGTACATGTTCAAGAAGATCAAGTTTGGGAGTCGCGATTCGCTGGGCTTCGGCGCGCTCGATCTTCCTGCACAGACGCTGGATACGACGGGAATGTGGCTCCTGCCGCATCCATCCGCGTACGCGCTCGCGAAGTCGTCGGGTCGCGTGCCGCGCGAGGGATTGCTGGGGATCTCGAACGTGATCCGCGAGGTGATCCCGATCTACGCCATGTGCGACACCATGGACGTGGGCGCGTCGGTGGACTCGTCGGCCGCGAACGCGCCCGGCATCTTCGTGCACGATCGCTTCCCGGGAGGACTGGGCTTCGCGCTCAAGGCCTACGAATTGATCGACGAGATTCTGGCCGCGTGCTTGGAGCTCTTGGATGCATGCGCGTGCGCGAACGGGTGCCCGTCGTGTGTGGGCTCGCCGCTCCCGCCGCACTCGCATCTCGACCCCGACGTCAACGCGCGCGGTCTCATCCCCGACAAAGAAGCCGCGAAGTCGATCCTGCACCATTTACTCGGCCGCGATCCGTTTCAGCCTTCGGTGCGCACTGCCGCGGGCAGCGCCGAAATCGCGCGCGACGAGGCGGAGCTGCGCAAGCTGGTCGATGCCACGCAACTGCCGGGCACCTTGGAGAAAAAGCTCCGCCAGCGCGTCGACAAGCTGCGCAAGCGGGGTCCCGCCTTCGGGCCGCGGTGATTAAGCTTCCGAGTAGCATCGAGCGATGAGCCCCCAGCCTAAGAGTCGCAAGCCGACGAGCAAGGCGAAGAGCCGCGTCGCGAAGAGCGACGAGCCGAACAGCGTACCCACGTGACGGCGCCTGCATGACGCTGATCATCGTTACGGTTATTTTTCTCCTGGTGGGTCTCGCCGCTCTATGGGTGCTGCTCCATCCCAGCGACCGGGTGCTGAAGCGGGTGGCCGGATATTACCTGGGCACGATCTTCTGCGGCGACACTAGGGAGCGCGTGGTCGCGCTGACCATCGACGACGCGCCGCACCCGGATGTCACGCCCGGAATCCTGCGCGAGCTTCGTGCCCACGGCGTTCGGGCCACGTTCTTCATCATCGGTGCGAACGCGAGAGCGTATCCGGAGCTGATCGAGTCCATTCGCGCCGATGGACACGAGCTGGCCAACCACCTGTTCACCGACCGCATCAGCGCGCGCCTGTCCGACCACGCTTTCGTCGACGAGCTGCGTAGCACGGACGAACTGATCCAGCCCCTCGATTCACCCAAGTTCTGCCGACCGGGGAGCGGTATCTTCACGCCGCGTATCGTTCGACTGATGCAGGAAAACGGATACACGCCGGTGGCCGGGACCGCGTACCCGGTGGACCTTCGCACCAGCGTCGGTTTCACCGTGAACCACTTTCTTTGCAACATTCGGCCGGGCGCCATTCTGGTTTTGCACGACGGCGGCTCGAAGCGGATAAACAGCATCAAGGTGCTCGCAACGCTGCTGCCGCGGATTCGGGAGCGGGGCTACCGCATGGTCACGCTGACCGAGTTGAGGCAGGTCTGTCGAGTCTGACAGCTGTGCCGAAATGATGCGAACTTTCCTCGCGACCATCCTCGCCGTCCTTCTCGTAGTAGGTTCCACCGCACACGACTCCGACGCCGCGGGGGACGAACGGACCCAACCGACGTGGAGTTATTCGGCTTCGATCTATCTCTACCTCGTGCCCCACGACGACGATTACGTCCAGCCCACGGTGAGTGCGGACCGCGGGTGGTTACACCTCGAAGCGCGCTACAACTACGAGGATCTCGATACCGGCTCGTTGTGGCTCGGCTACAACTTGAGCCTTGGCGAGGAGGCCACGCTCGACGTCACGCCGAAGCTGGGATTCGTGTTCGGCGAGACGACGGGCATCGCACCGGGATTCCACGCGGTGCTGGGTTGGAAGAGGTTCGTGCTCTACAGCGACGGCGAATACGTGGTCGACACCGACGATCGGGAGAATTCCTTCTTTTACTCGTGGTCGGAGGCGACGGTATCTCCAGTGGATCGTTGGCGGGCGGGATTGGTGCTGCAGCGCACTCAAGTGGTTGAAACCCTGCGCGAGTTTCAGTGGGGAATTCTAGTCGGCGTGAGAATCGCGCACGCTGATATCGCCGGCCACGTCTTCGATCCCGACCACTCGGACCCGACGTGGGTGATCTCCGTGAGCACGGACATTTGAATTACTTGACGTTCTTCTTCTCCCACGCGCGCACGCGCCGCCGTCCCTCGTCGAAGATGCGCCGGTAATTGCCGAGACGAATCTTCTCGCTCGCTTCCGGCGTCAGGCTGTCCCACAGCGGCCGGTACATCTCGAACACCGCGAAGTATTTCTCGGGTGACGACGGCGCCACGGTGTCGCTTCCGAACAAGAACCGATCGGGGTAACGATTGAGCAAATCGGCTGTGCGTTGAGTGGCTTCGGGCGTCGCAATCACATACTTCGCGACTTCATCCCACGACATATCGAAAGAGACGTGGTTGTACGCGGGATCCGACAGCATCGATTCGACCATGCCGACATGGTTTTCGACCGGATGCACGATCCGACCGACGCCGACGTGGGCCCAGATGATGGTCGCGTCCGGATGTCGTTTGAAGAGGTCCTTGAGCTGCTTTAAGAACACCGGCTCGGTACCGGTGGCGGCGATGGGGCGGTCGATGTCGTTGTGAAGAATCGCCACCATCCCGGTTTCCGCGACGAAGTCGAAGATGCGATCGAGCGCCGGATCGGTGAGGCTTGCGACGTCGCCTGCGATCTTCGACGAGACGAACTCCTTGTGAATGGTGAACTCACCGATGCCGGTGAACACGCCGGGGAAGGTGTGCAGCACGCGGCGGATGTGGTCGGCCGCGTACATGTCGGCCGGGTTGAACCCGGTGATCATGGGATCGAAGCGCGCCTGGTCCTTCTTGGAGAGCGACAGGTACTGGGTCGCAATCCACGCATCGGTGAACGAGTAGTAATAGAGCTCGGCGTCCGAATCGAGGTAGTAAGTGGGCGCGTCGCCGCCCGAGACGCGGTACGACCACTGCTGCTGGAGCGGAATCCCGAACAGCGTCGAGCGCTCGACTCTCTTGCCCATGATCTCGAGGAAACGCTGCGCCGTGATCCCTTCCTGGATGTAGTTGGTGAGATGAAAATGCGAGTCGCTGAACTGGTAGGACGACGCCTTGCTCTTGGTCTGCGCCGCGACCGGCTTTGGCGTGGAGGACGCGACCGCGATCGCTACCAGCGCCACCGCGCAACCGATACGTTGGAAGCTCATTGCGATCCTCCTACAGCAAAATGTCCACGCCCATCGAGACGGTATCACCGGTCTGTCCGGCGGTGTAGTACCCGAAGCTGGAACCGGTCGGGCTCTTCTCAACGTGAATGTAGTGGAGGTTCAGTCGCAAGTTTCGATTGCCGTACGGATAGAAGCTGGCGCCACCCCCGAGTTCCCAGGGTTTCCGATCGAACTCATCGATGATGTACCCGGTCGTGGCATACAGGCCCAGCTTCTTCTCGACCACCATGTGCATCGCTTCGGCGAAGAAACCGTGGTCGAAGATGGAGTCGTCCGGCAACGGCCCGGTGGCGTCGAACTCGGACAACCAACGCAGGCCGTACTCCGCTTGGAACGAGAAGCCTTTGTACTTGAAGCCCGCGTCGATCGCGATCTCGTCGTAGTCGAGGCTCCTGACCAGCACGGTGTCGGCCAGCGCGCCCAGCTCGAACGGGTTGACGCCGTCGGAGAGCTTGAGCTGTCCGTGTCGCGGAGAATCTTCGTCGCCCGCGTAGCGACCCTCGCGCGCGTGGCAGGCCGACATCCCGATACGGGTGGCGAATTCCTGGTGCTCTTCGAGATCGCCGAAACCGCCGCGCGGGCCGAGCTCGCCCGTGGTCGGAAACCAACTAAAGCTCGCGCTGTAGGCGTAGGCGCGATTGTCTTGCGCGGCGGTAATACCGAGCTGGCTCAAGCTGCGATTGACCGACACCGTGTAGTAGAAGCGATCGGTCGGCGAGCCCGTCACAAAGAACGCCGACGCGAAGCCGCCTCGGTAGAATTCCTCCGCCATCTGCCGGTCGCTACCGGCCCAGAACGGCCACGATCCCTGCATCGAGCGCGCGGTCAAGCTGGGGCCGATGCCGGCGCCGAAGGTCAGCGGCTTGGCAACGACGTAGCGCAAGAGGCCGAACACCAGCGTTTGCTCGGTGCTGGGAAGCGACCACACCGTAATGGTGTACAGCAACTTGGGATCAAAGAAGAACCCACTCACCCAAACCATGGTGCGGTGCCAGTTGATATCGTTGCGCGCCGCCACAGTTCGTTCGCGTCCGAGATGATCGGTGAAGGTTTGCTCGGCGGGGGTTTGATCGAGGAACCGGAACAATCCGTAGACGCTCAGGTTAATGCTGCCACGTTTAGTTTTCAAGATGTCGAACCCATAGCCGGGTGTGAACGCGCCCGCAAACTGTGGGACGGGAGCGAACTTGGTCTCCTCCGCCGTCGTGGTGTCGGGCACAGAGCCGACATCCTGCGCGCGGGATGCGACGGGCGAAAGTATCGCGATGGCTGCCAACAACAGCGCTGTACACGCACGGTACCAGCGAATCATGGTTTCTCCTTGGTGTTGGTGGTAAAAAAAAGGGCCCGTTCGCTTCGAACGGGCCCCTTCTCTGGTGGCGCTACTTCTTCGACGCGGCTCCGGTCGCTGCGTACGGATTGCCGCCGAGTGCGTTCGAGATGTCCGTGATCGCCTTCTGCGCCTTGACGCTGTTGCCCGCGTCGTCGAGCGGCGGAGAGATCACCGCGATCCCGAACTTGCCCGGTGAAACGGCGATGAGGCCGCCGCCCACGCCACTCTTTCCGGGGAGGCCGGTTCGGTACAGCCACTTGCCGGAATCGTCATAGAGACCGGCGGTGGCCATCACGGCGAGGACCTCGGGAACGATGGCCGGGTCGAATACCTGCTTCTTCGTCACCGGGTTCATGCCGCCGAATGCAAGTGTGGCCGCCATGGTGGCGAGATCCTTCGCGTTGACGCCGATCGAGCACTGCTTGGTGTACAGATCGACCGCCTGCAGCGGGTTCTCCTTGATGTACTCGTACGCGTACATCAGCATGCCGATGGCCTGGTTGCGCTGGTTCGTCGCCGCTTCCGACTCATAGACGTCCTGCAGCACCTTGAGGTCGCGACCCGCGCAAGCATTGTGCACGGCCATGATCTTCGCCCACACCTCGTCGGCAGTGGCTCCCTTGACCATGCTCGTCGCCGTGATGGCACCCGGGTTCACCAGCGCGTTCATCTCGGGCCCGCCGGCCAGCTTCTTCGACTGCTCCACTGACACGATCGAGTTGAAACGCATGCCGGTGGCGTCCACGCCGATGTTGTTCGCGATCGCGTCAGGGCCCTGCTCGTTCATGACCTGCGCCATCGTGAACACCTTGGAGATGGACTGGATGGACACCTCGGTGGTGAGATCGCCGGCGGTGTACACCTTGCCGTCCGCCGTTACCACCGCGATGCCGAAGAGATTCGGGTCGACCTTGGCCAGCGCCGGGATGTAGTCCGCGTTCTTGCCCTCCTTCAGGTCCTTGTACTTCGCGTACGCGTCGTTGACCGCCTTCGTGATGTCGGCGGGCGCCTGCGCCGATGCCACACACGGTATGGCTATGAAGACGGCCAAGGCGACGAACGCGGTGAATTTACGAACGAGCGTGTTCATGATCTCCTCCTTGTAAACCAGTCAAGCTAGAGCGAGGTCTGAATTCGGGCTTGGAAGAACTGGGTTCCTCCGGTAAGGCCGAAGCGGTCGAGCTCGCCGTATCCGTATATGAACTCTAGGCGCAGATTGTCGGACATGTGCCAGTTCACCATCGGCGTCAGTCTCCAGTACTTTCCGCCCTGGAAGCGCCCGGAGTCGAAGTCCGAGTAGGACATGTGTAGCACGCCTTCCCATGCGCCGAAGCCGCCTTCGAACACCGTTTTCCTCGGCGAGACCGCCTCGAAATAAGCACCCGGTGCGTTGTAGGTTCGCGTTTCGCCGGTGATGATCCACGACACGACGGCGTCACCGCCATGAAACAGAACATCCCCTTCTCCAAGCGGTTCGACGGTCTCCCAGTTGTACTCGGTCCCGAAAAGCCAGGGCCCCTTTCGGTAGTACGCTTCGACTCCGTTCACGCGCGCGTGGTCGGAATCGAATTTTCCCGTATCGAGGAAGTAGGGACCGAGGAAAGAGCCACCTTTGGAGCGCACCTGAATCTTGCCCTCGTCGGGCTGGGTGTCGCGGGTCATGAGGGCGACGAAAAGCATCTCTTGCCCGTCATCGGCAAGAACAGGCAGCCATCCCAGGCGCGCCGCCCACAGGTGGTCAGCGGTCGCAAATTTCTCGTCTTCCGATATCGCGTCCGTGTATGCACCGAGATTGAAGTAGATGCGCGGGCGTTCGTAGTACCCCATGTACTTCAACCCGTCGTTCAGGATGGGTACGAACGCATCGTTCGATTGGGAGCGCTCGTGGGTCCAGCCGTGGTATCCCACCATCACCTTGATGAGCGAGTAGCCTTCCTTGGTGCGGCCAAGAAAAAAGCGCCCCGACAGCTCCGGAACCTCGACGTACAAGCCCGTCTGGCGGAAGTGCCAGTCATCATCGACGCCGTCGTACATGTAGCCGAGCGTCCACGAGATCGATCGCTTGGTCTTGAACTTCCCCTTGAAGAGCAAGCGAAAGTCGCGCACTCCGGCGTCGGGATCTTCCGGGGACAGTTGTTGCTTGCTCTCGTCATCCTGCACGTACGTGACGAAGTCGACCAGAAAGCCAAACCCGAATCGAAAAGATGTAATGCGGGTGTCGAACGCGTTCCACGTGGCCACCTGCCGCGGAGGCAATTCAGCGTCCGCCTCGCCGGCCTCGACCGTCATGTCAATGCTCGAATCGGGAGGCGCGGGCTCGGATTGCGCGCGCGACGAAGGCGGCGTCAATGCGACCAGCGTGAGCGCAAGTATCAACAATTGTGCAAGCCGCATCGACGCCTCCCGAACTCGTTCGTGTTTAGTAGCGGTTGAAGTAATCCTGGATCTTCTTGGGATCCTGCGTCTTCACCAGGGCCAGCTGCAACAGCACGCGCGCCTTGGTCGGATTGAGCTCCATCGAGGTGACGGTGCCGATCTGGTCGTCGTTCACTTCGATGTTGCGGCGGATGATGCCGCCGTTGGTGCGCGAAGACCGCACGACCACCACACCCTTGGCGATGACCTGCTTGACCGCGTCCATGGCCGGCGCCGTCATGTTGCCGTCGCCCACACCCGCGATCACGATGCCCTTGGCACCGTTGGCGGCCGCCGAGGTGATCATGTCGGGCGACATGTTGGCGTGCGCGTAGATGATGTCGACGCGCGGCAGGGTCGTCGTGCTGGCGGGGATCGAGAGCTCGCTCTTCTTGGTATGGATATTTTCGGGTGTGCGGAACCAGTCGTTCTTTCCGAACAACGCGGCACCGAGCAGGCCCATTTCGCCCGAGCTGAAGGTTCCCACGTCGGTGGTGTGCGTCTTGACGACGTCGTGCGCCGAATGAATATCGTCGTCGATCGTCACCAGCACGCCGCGACCCTTCGCCTTCGGATCCACGGCGATGCCGACCGCGTTATAGATATTCAACGGACCGTCAGCGCTCATGGCGGTGGAAGGGCGCATCGACCCGGTCATGACGACGGGCTTGTCGCTGGTCACCACCAGGTCGAGAAAATACGACGTTTCCTCCAGCGTGTCGGTGCCGTGCGTGATGACGACGCCGGCCACGTCGGACTTGGCGAGCAGCTCGTTCACCCGCTTGGCGAGCTTCAACCACACCTCGTCGTTCATGTCCTGGCTGCCGATGCTGGCGATCTGCTCACCGGTAACGGTGGCAATGTCCTTCATCGCGGGTACGGCTTCGATCAGAATGTCGACGCCGACCGCGCCGGACTGATAACCCGCATCGGTTTCCGACTTGGCCGCACCTGCAATGGTGCCGCCGGTGGCCAGAATCACGATGCCGGGTTTCTTGGCAGTGGTTGTCTTGGTTTGACACACGGCAACCGAGGCCGTCACCAGCCCCAGCCCGAGCAAGCCGAGAATTCGTAGCGTTCTCATGACAATCTCCTTCAGTTCGGGATCAGCACGTTACTTCTTCTGGTACTTTTGATATTGCGCCGGATTCAGGTTGGTCAGCTTGGCCGGATCCAGCAACTCCTTGATCTGGGCTTCGGTCAAAATCTTCTTCTCGCGGATGACCTCGAGAATGCCCTTGCCGCTCTTGTACGCTTCCTGGGCCAGCTCGGTCGCTTTCTCGTAACCCAACACCGGGTTCAGCGCAGTGACGATTCCCACGGTGGTTTCCAAGTAGTGGGCGAGCACCTTCTCGTTGACGGTGATGCCGTCGACGCACTTGGTGCGGAAGAGCTTGGACACATTGAAAAGCAGGTGCTGCGACTCAATGGGTGCGAGGCCGTTCAACGGCTCGTACGCATTGAGCTGCAGCTGACCGCTGTGCGCGGCAAGTGACACGGCGACGTCGTTGGCGATTACCCGGAAACACACGATGCCGACCACTTCCGGCACCACCGGGTTGACCTTGCCGGGCATGATCGACGAGCCGGGCTGGATGGCCGGCAGATTGATTTCCGCCAGCCCGGCGCGCGGGCCCGATGTCAGCAGAATGAGGTCGCTCGCAATCTTCGCCAGCTTGATGGCAGTGCTCTTGAGCGCGCTCGAGTACACGACGAACCCCTGCTGATCCCAGGTGGCCGCGATCATGTCGTCCGCCATGACCATGGGCCGCTTGGTGAGCTTTGCCAGCTCTTCCGCGCACTTCTCCGCATAGCCTTTCGGCACGTTGATGCCGGTCCCGATCGCCGTCGCACCCATGTTTTGGGCGTACAGATACTTTTCCGCGTCACGCAGGAGTGCGATCTCCGCGTCAATCGCCGCCGCGAAGGCGTAGAACTCCTGCCCGACCGTCATGGGCACCGCGTCCTGCAACTCGGTCCGTCCCATCTTCACGATGTTGAGGAATTCGGCACCCTTCTTCTTGAAAGATGCCGACAGCAGCTCGAGCTCCGCGGTCAGCTTCTCGTTGCGCAGGATGAGCGCCACCTTGATCGCCGTCGGGTACGAATCGTTGGTCGACTGCGACATGTTGAGATCATCGTGCGGCTCGAGATACTGGTACTCGCCCTTCTTGTGCCCGCCCAACTCGAGCCCGACGTTGGCCAGCACTTCGTTGGCGTTCATATTGGTCGAGGTCCCGGCGCCGCCCTGGTACCAGTCGACCAGGAACTGGTCGTGGTACTTGCCGTCGCGCACCGCCTGGCAGGCCTTCTCGATCATGGCCAGGCGTTCCGGCTTCATCGCTCCGACCGCCGTGTTGGCACGTGCCGCCGCCAGCTTGACGATGGCCCACGCTTCCACGTAACCGGGGTAATGATTGATCGCCACGCCGGAAAGCTGGAAGTTTTCTATCCCGCGCAATGTCTGCACGCCGTAGTAGGCGTCGGCGGGAATCTGCTTTTCGCCCAGCAGGTCCTTCTCGGTCCTGGTTTTTCCTTGCGCGTAGCTTGCATCGGTCCATGCAGCGGCCATCGCGGCGGTCAGCGCCACCACGACGAGCAGGACGGAGAAGCGTATGTTCGGTCTAGGCATGACTGTGCCACCTTTCAAGGGGCTATATATTGAGGGCGAAGTTGTACTTGAACGAGAACTGGATCCTGACGTCATCCGATGTGAAGCCGTCGCTGAAGTTTTCGCGCTTACCGTACTGCAGCTCGGCGACCGTCATCACGTTGGCCGTCGGATAGTGGGCGATGTTGGCGATCGCGTAGTGACCGGTGGCGAACGCACTCGGCGCCTGTCCCGACGAATTGTCGATATCGATCATCGAGTAGCCCACCGAGCTCGAGAACTTCTCGTTCCAGGTGTGGTCGAGGAACGCGACCACGCCCATAACCGGCAGGGCCTCGCCGACCAAGGGTGTGACGGGATTTCCGGGGTTGGGCTCCACGCCGATGTCGGCGGGGGCATCGTTCATGTAGTTCTCGACGCCTTCGCCGTACAGGAAGGACAAACGAACGACGTCGTTATCGGTCGGCTTGATATTGGAGCTCAGGTTCAAGCCCCAGCCCACGGCATCGCCCGACAGCTCGAACGCGTCCGTCGCGACGTTGTCTTCCCATTCGATGTACCGGACGATGCCGGCGACCTCGACATAGCCCCAATCCATGGCGCGGCGATACTCCGCCGACAGGTCGGGGAGAGGGAAGTGCGCGGCGATGCCGGACAACTCGACGCGGCCCGCGTAAATGCCCTGGTCGCCGCTGGCACCTGGGCGTTCGAGCGCGATCGTCATGCGGGTGTCGCCTTGAATCGGCATGTAGCGGACTTGGACGTTACGAAAGAACGCCATGCCCGGAGGTCCCCAGTATTCGACCGTGTTGGGGAACACGTCGATGTCCATGAAGGGACTCCACGTTTGTCCCGCGCCCACTTTTCCGAGCTCGCCGTACGCGTGCCGCAACCGAATCGTGGTTTGGCCGGCATCGGCGCCTACACCGAACAGTTCCCATTCGAACTGCGTCTTCAGATCACCGACATCAGTCGGTGTCGTGCTGCGCACGCCAAAGCGGGTCTGGCGAACGCTAAAGTAGGTGTTTCCGTCGGCACCGTCGCCACCGAATTCACTCGCATTGGATGGGAGCTTGGTCGTTCGCAAGACGTCGAACCAAGCGGGATCGACCCGATTGAAGTCGTAGCCGGCGTCCATCATCACGAAACCGTAAAACTCGAACTTGGAACCTTGAGCCGCCGCCATCGTGGGGAGCAATAGCAGCGCAAGCAGAGGTATCCACCGTTTCATGCTGTCATCCTTTCCGAAGCGCGTCGCACGCGCGTCGCGTCGAGTGAGTACAACTGGAGCCAGGTACTTCTAGAAATTCACCAAGATTTCGATTGTCGGTACATGGAAATGTATTCGTCGCTGCGAGCGTGCGATCGTGGATGGTCGCGCTGAAGATGCTGACGAGCTCGCAGGCCGCGAAGGCGTACCGCATTCAGGAAACTCCCGTCGTGGGTGGGCGTGCTTCGGAGACTACCGCCGTATCCCTTCGCGTGTCAACACCGACTCGTTGCTTGCGTTCCGAAGCGAGCGCACGTAGCCTAGTGGCGCGCGAACGACGACGCGCAATCGAACGAGGAGGAACACATGGGAATCGCAAGGGAATTCCGCGATTTTGCCGTCAAGGGCAACATGATCGACATGGCCGTCGGCATCATCATCGGCGCCGCGTTCGGCAAACTGGTCACGTCGCTCGTCAACGACGTCATCATGCCACCGCTCGGGCAGGTGATCGGCGGCATCAACTTCAGTAGCTTGAAACTTACCATTGGTTCGCCCATCGAGGGTCGAGATCCGGTGACGATTAACTACGGCGCCTTCATCCAGCAAATTGTCGACTTCTTGATCGTGGCGTGGGCCATCTTCATGGTCATCAAGATGATCAATCGATTGAAGCGGAAAGAAGAAGTCGCGCCGGCGGCACCACCCACGCCGTCCAAGGAAGTAGTGCTTCTCACCGAGATTCGCGACTTGCTCAAGGCGCGATAGAATGGAGCGTTCTTAGAACGTCCAGCCGAGACTAAAGACGAGGCCGTAGTCGTTCTTGGTCGCCGCCGGATCCAAGGGGTCGCTGTCGTAGGAGTCGTAAAAGGAAAGCACGACGGTAAAGTCGCTCACTACCTCGCGGCTCGCGCTGATGTCGATTTCAGCGCGCAGACGTCCCCAGTCGGTGAGACTGGGGTAGATTGTGACTTCGGTGGTGATGTCGGTCTTCGGGTAGTCGTAGCGGAACACCGAAAGTTGGCTGGAAAGGAACGCCTCAAGGTTGGTGCCCCCCTCACTGAAGTCCGACCACTCCCGGTTGACGCTCAAGCCGGTTGCCACCACCAGGTCGGTGTTATGGCTCTGCATCAGTTTGGCGCCGCCGCCGCCCGAAAACGATGCGCGACGGTCCAGCCCCAGCTCGTCGTTCCGCTGGGTGGCCGCACTCGCGGTGAAGAACAACGGACCTTCGAACAGACGGTTGTAGGTGAGAGACAAGTCGTCGCGACGCTGCGTGTGTTCGTCCTCCTGCGAGGTCATGATCGAGCTCATGTCCAGCTCGAATAGGCGAATCAGCGTCCGACGACGCACATTGGCGTCCGCCGTCAGCTGTCCCAAGCTGTTCGACTTCGTATAGCTGAATCCCACGCTGACCGCCCCGTCGAGCTGCTGCCAGAACGACTCTTCCAGCGGGGTAATGGCGACGACGTCGTCTTGCGACGATTCCTCCACCCGTTCGTTCTGGATCACCTGCAGCGATCCGGCGCGAGTCAAAAAAATCGCTCCGAAATACTTGATCCCGTAGTGGTCCTCAACACGAAATTGGTAGACGCTGCTAAGCGAATCGACGTCTTCCCATTCGATGTTGATGGTTCCGATATCATTGGTGCTCAGCTGGAGAATGCCGCGGTCGAGCTGCTTGATCTCGCCCGTCACGCGGTCGCCGTTGTTCAGGAAGACGATGTCGGTTTTTTGGCGCGCCAATACCGGCGCGCCGGCACCCAGCACAACCAGCACCAAAACTAGGGGCAGCTGTTTTCGAGACATTGGACGTGCTACGGCTTCGGGGTCTTGAGGGTTCGAATCAATCCCGCCAGACTGACACCGATGATCATTCCGCACCCGAGAATCTGCAGAAAATCCACCGTGCGTACGTTTTCGGCCACGCGGCCCATGATGACGACCGCGAGAATCAGCGGAACAACAAACACGGCGGTACGACGACGGGCAGATGTATCCACGGGCGGACTCCTTTTCGAATCGGGTTCGCGTTGCGACCGACAATGGAATTTCGATCGCTCCTCGTCTACAATAGCGACTCGGGCCGCGGAAGCGGCCCCAGTCTAACAGAGGAGCGTTCATGTCCAAATACCGAATCGAAAAGGATTCGCTCGGGGAGATGCGCGTGCCCGAAGCCGCGTACTACGGCGCGCAAACCGCGCGCGCGGTGGAGAATTTTCCCGTCAGCGGGATTCCGTTTCCGCGCCATTTCATCCGCGCGCTCGGCATCATCAAGCGCAGCTGCGCGCGTGCCAACGTCGAGTTGGGCGATCTCGATGCCAAGGTGGGCGAAGCCATCGCCGAAGCCGCGACGGAAGTGATCGAAGGCAAGCTCGACGCCGAGTTCCCGCTCGACATCTATCAGACCGGCAGCGGCACTTCGACCAACATGAACGCCAACGAGGTGATCGCCAACCGCGCCGCCGAAATTCTAGGGAAAGATCGCGGGCACAAGTCGATCCATCCCAACGATCACGTCAACATGAGCCAGTCCTCGAACGACGTGATCCCAACCGCGATTCACGTCGCGGCCGCGACCGCCATCACGACCGAATTGATTCCGGCGTTGGAGCACCTCGGTCTCACGCTGGAAGCAAAATCGGAGCAATTCGACGACGTGGTCAAGTCGGGGCGAACCCATTTGATGGACGCCACCCCGGTTCGCCTCGGGCAGGAATTCGGCGGCTTCGAGCGTCAGGTCGCGAACGCAGTCGAGCGCGCGGGCCGCGCGCGCGATGCGCTGCTAGAGTTGGCGCTCGGCGGCACCGCGGTCGGTACCGGTATCAATCGGCGCGCGGAGTTCCCGCAGGTCGCGATCAAGTTCATCGGCGAAGACACCACCCTCGCGTTCTACGAGGCGATGGACCACTTCGAGGCCCAGGGTGCCAAGGACGCCTGCGTCGAGGCCTCGGGTCAATTGAAGACGATCGCGGTGAGTCTATCGAAGATTGCGAACGACATTCGACTGTTGGCGTCGGGCCCGCGCGCCGGCATCGCGGAGATTTCTCTGCCCGCGATTCAACCCGGCAGCTCGATCATGCCCGGCAAAGTCAACCCCGTGATCTGCGAATCGGTGACGATGGTGTGCGCGCAGGTGATCGGTTACGATGCCGCGATTACGCACTGCGGCATGGGGAGCTTGCTCGAGCTCAACGTGATGATGCCGCTGATCGCATACGACTTGTTGGAACAGATTCGCTTGTTGTCGAACGTGAGCCGCGTGTTCGCGAACAACTGCATCGCGGGGATCACCGCCAACGGTTCGCGCGCGCGCGAATTGTTGGAGCTGAACCTCGCCACGTGCACGGCCTTGGCGCCGGAGATCGGTTACGACAAGGCGGCCGCGCTGTCGAAACAGGCCCTCGCGACCGGTCGCACGGTGCGCGACGTCGCGCGCGAGATGAAGGTGCTACCGGAGGACGAACTAAATCGCTTGCTGGATTATCGCCGCATGACGGAGCCCGACGCGTAATGCCGACCTACTGGGAATACTTGAAGATCGAAGAGCTCTTATCGCTTCAGAAGCCGACCGGCGAGGAGCACGATGAGACGCTGTTCATCATCATCCACCAATCGTACGAGCTGTGGTTCAAGGAAATGCTGCACGAGTTGGATTACTTCCAGACGCTGCTGGCGAAGAAGGATCTCCCGCGCGCGTTCCACACCATGAAGCGCGTGCTCACGGTCTTGAAGATGCTGGTGGCGAAGATCGACATCCTGGAGACGATGACGCCGCTCGAATTCCTCGCTTTCCGCGAGCGGTTGGAGTCCGGGAGTGGCTTCCAATCGGCGCAGTTTCGCGAGCTGGAATTCGTGCTGGGTCACAAGCGGCGCGCGGTCGTGGATCACTATCCGGCCAATTATTCCGCGCGCAAGAACCTCGATCGTCGCTGGAGCCAGCCGACGGTGTGGGACGCCTTCGCGCGCTTCATCGCCGCGAGCGGTTACGCGGTTCCGCGCGACGTGCTCGAGCGCGACGTGACGACGCCCGTGACACCTTCACCCGAGATGCAACGCGTGCTGATCGACGTCTATCGCAAGGACGCCACACTCGCGAATCTGTGCGAGCGCATGGTCGACCTGGACGAAGGCATGCAGGAGTGGCGCTACCGCCACGTCAAGATGGTACAGCGTACGATCGGGACGAGAATGGGGACCGGTGGTTCATCGGGCGCGGAGTATCTGATGACGACACTCTCGCGCCCGCTGTTCCCGGATCTATGGGAGATTCGTACTTCGCTCTAATATTCCCCATGATCTCCCCCCAAGATCTGTATCGTTCGCCCAACGCTCTGGCGCCGGAGTATTCGCGCTTCCGGGTTGCCGAGCGCCTCTTGCTGACCGGTCACTCGCACCAAGCGTGGCCCGACGTCGCATTCGACGGGCACCAGCAGGCGTTTCTGGACGCCGCCGAGTTCGTCGACGACAAGTGGCCGCATGCGTTCGCGGTGGCCGAGAAGGTCCGCCGCGGCTGGGCGCGTTTGCTCGGCGACTCGCCCGAGTGTGTCGCGGTCGGCCAAAGCACGCACGAGCTGGTGGTGAGATGGCTTTCCGCGCTGCCATTGAAGAAGCGACCGCGCCTGGTCACCACCGACGGCGAGTATCACTCGATCCGGCGCACCGTCGACCGCCTCGAGGAAGAGGGAATCGAGATCGTGAGGGTGGCAGCGTCACCCGTCGCGACACTGGCGGAACGCGTTGCGAAGGAAGTCGACGGACGCACATCCGCCGCGTTGGTGTCGTCGGTGTTGTTCCGTAGCGCGCACATCGTTCCCAACCTGCGCGCGGTTGCCGACGCGTGCGCGCGGCATGGCGCCGAATTGCTGATCGACGCGTACCATCATATGAACGTGGTGCCGTTTTCGATCCGTGACCTGGGACTGGAGCGCGCGTACGTGACCGGCGGTGGCTACAAGTACTGCCAGCTCGGTGACGGGAACGCGTTCTTGCGCTTTCCCGCGGACTGCAAGTTACGACCGGTGGCGACGGGGTGGTTCAGCGAATTCGCGCTCAAGGAGAAGAAGCCGGAGCGTCCCGTCGTGTACGGCGAAGGCCCCGCGCGCTTCGCGGGTGCGACCTACGACCCCACCAGTCAGTACCGCGCGGCGTCCGTCTTCGAATTCTTCGAGAAGCACGAATTGACGCCTTCATTGCTGCGCGAAGTGAGCCAGCACCAAGTCGGGTTACTCATCGAACGTTTCGACGCGCTCGATCTGGATCCCAAGGTCATCGCGCGTGATCGATCAGTCTCGTTGGACGGGATCGCCGGGTTTCTGGTCCTGCGCTCGCCGCGGGCGGGGGACCTCTGCAAGAAACTCCACTCGCTAGGCGTGTTCACCGATTATCGCGCCGACGTCTTGCGTTTCGGCCCTGCGCCGTACTTGTCGGATGGGCAGATCGAGCAGGCTGTGCAGGGTCTTCGCAACGTGATAACTTGATCCAAACAAGAGAAAGTAACTCACTTCTAAGACGGGGGGCTGACATGATTCGAGTGTTCCGTGTCCTCGTGCTCCTGGCTTGCTTCACGTGCACGACCGCGCACGCGCAGCAGAAGAAACCCAACATTCTCGTCATCTTCGGCGACGACATCGGCTACTGGAACGTCAGCGCCTACAGTCGCGGCATGATGGGCTATCGCACGCCCAACATCGACCGCCTCGCCAAGGAAGGTGCGATCTTCACCGACCACTACGCGCAGCAGTCCTGCACGGCGGGACGCGCGGCGTTCATCACCGGGCAGTCGTGTTTTCGCACCGGCTTGCTGAAGGTCGGCCTGCCGGGCGCCAAAGAAGGTCTCTCCGACAAAGATCCGACGCTCGCCGAATTGCTCAAACCTCAAGGGTACGCGACCGGTCAATTCGGAAAGAATCACCTCGGCGATCGCAATGAATTCCTGCCAACCGTGCACGGATTCGACGAGTTCTTCGGCAACCTCTACCACCTCAACGCCGAGGAAGAGCCAGAGAATGAAGACTACCCGAAGAATCCCGAGTTCCGCGCCAAATTCGGTCCGCGCGGCGTACTCAAGTGCAAGGCGAGTGACAAGGACGACGCCACAACCGACGCGCGCTTTGGCCGCGTCGGCAAGCAGACCATCGATGACACCGGCCCGCTGACCAAGAAGCGGATGGAAACGGTCGACGAGGAATTTCTCAACGCCGCGATCGATTTCATCGACCGACAGCACAAAGCCGGGAAGCCGTTCTTCTGTTGGTTCAATTCGACGCGCATGCACATCTACACTCACCTCAAGCCGGAGTCGAAGGGCAAGACCGGCCTGGGTTTGGTGGCCGACGGCATGACCGAGTTGGACGGCATGGTGGGTCAGCTCTTGAAGAAGCTCGACGACCTGGGTATTGCCGACAACACCATCGTCGTGTGGACGACCGACAACGGCGCCGAGGTGTTTTCCTGGCCCGATGGCGGCACGACGCCGTTCAAGGGCGAGAAGAATACCAACTGGGAAGGCGGCTACCGCGTGCCCTGCATCGTGCGCTGGCCCGGCGTGGTCAAGCCCGGGACGGAGATCAACGAAATCACGTCGCACGAGGACTTCGTGCCCACACTCGTTGCAGCCGCGGGCGAGGCAAACGTGGCGCAGAAACTGCTCACCGGCTACAAAGCCGCGGGGAAGAGCTTCAAGGTGCACCTGGACGGCTACGACCAGCGCGAATTGCTGGGGGGCACGGGCCCGTCAAAACGCCTCGAATACTTCTACTGGACCGACGATGGCAATCTTGCCGGCCTGCGCTACGAACGCTGGAAGCTCGCGTTCCTGGAACAGCGCTCCGAAGGTCTCGACGTGTGGCAAGATCCGCTGGTCGTGTTGCGCTTCCCGAAGCTCATGGATCTCAAGGCCGACCCATTCGAGCGCGCGCAGTCAGACGCCGGAGACTATGTTCGCTGGCGCGTCGAACACGCCTACGCGCTCATCCCGGCGCAAGCTTACGTGGCGAAACACCTCGCGACCTATCTCGATTTTCCACCGCGACAAAAGCCCGGCAGCTTTTCGATGGATCAAGTGCTCGAGAAGCTCCATCAGCACGGTGGCGGCGCGAACTAATCGCACACTTTTGCTGCAAGAAAACGCCCCGGCGGTCTCTCGATCGCCGGGGCGTTGTCATTGAAACGCTTCGCGCTTTGGCGCGAGTCCTCAAGACAGAAGCCGCGTTTACTCTAACCGCGACGTAGAAATGCTTTTGCTTCGCGCTTCTCGCCTCACGGAGCCGCGCGCGAAACACGGAAAGATGGTTGGTGACTACTTGACACCCCTCGCCGACGCATGGTAGCCTACCGCCACCGTTAACAAAACGACGACCGATACCAGGCGCGGTTTCTTTCACCCTGCCCCGCACCGGCACTCAACGCGCTGCCATCCATAGAATGCCAACGGACTCGTGGAATCGGGCCCAGGTTCGTGATCCGCGAGCGAATCCGCGTCGGGTTCTGCATTAAACCCAGACGGTTCCCGATTGGCTTCGGGAGCCAAGGAGGACGAGATGGCTACCCGAGCGGTGTGGCTATTGCTTTTGTCTTTCGGTGTAATCGGCGTTTTATCGCAGTCCGCGTGCGAGGAGGACGGAGAGGACGTGGTCGTGAACGCGACCCTGGAGGACGAGAACGTGGCACCGTCGATTGTACTGGTTGGTCCCGACTATCCGGGAGCGACGACACAAACGTATTTTTCACTGAGTGGGTGGTACGTATTGGTCGCAGACGGGAACGGCCTCGAAGATATCTCCGCCGTGTTCCTCGACATCGGATCGATCGATCTGAACGGCATCATTGCGCGGCCGGACCTGTCGACTTCTCCACCCGACTTTTGCGACCACGCACCGTCGTTCGTGGACAATGATACGCTCGACATCGACTCGGCGCTACCAGCCTCGTTTCCTGGCATCGACAACGTGCCGATGTACCACTCCACGGGCGGGCTTTACGAAACGCCGGGTCTGCTGGTAACCGATGCTGACTTCTGTTTTGATTGCCCCGTGCTTCTGCAGCTGGATAAAGCGTCTCCGACGTTCTCTCCGACGGAGCTCACTTGCGCTCAGGATGAGCTCTTCGACTTGTTTCGAGTGAATCCCCCAACATTACCTGCACCGACAGAGACGTTCATCGCGCAGGTCGATGTAACCCTGCGGAATATTACAGTGACCGTGTATGACTCGGAAGGTGCAAGAGCGACCGCTGACGTTCCCGATTTGCGTGTCATTTATCTCACGCGAGACGAGGAGCGGGCACTACCTTAGGCGACGAACGTCGCTCTCCCCACGGGCAGGTTCGAAGACAGGCGTAAAAAACGCCCCGACGATCTTGCGATCGCCGGGGCGTTTCGTTCAAATCTCCGCGCCTTCGCGCGAGACTACATCTTGGCCTTCTGAACCTGGCCCTTCTGCATTTCGATCGAAGCCTGGTGCATCAGGTCCGACTGCTTCTTGCACGCCGCGGCGTACTCGTGCAGCGCCTTGATGCCGTCGGGCGTCGTCGACGAACCGACGTTGACCACACCGAGAGAGATATTGGCCTTCTCGAAAGTCAGGTCCTTACGATCCAGCGTCATGTGCGCGACGCAGAACGGGCACAACTTCGCCTTCTCGTCCGCGCTCATGGTGGCGATTCCGGCCGCGCGCTTTTCGCAGTCGGCCTCGGCCTTCTCGAAGGCGGGCTTCATGGCCTCGTTCGAGGTCTGGAACACTTCGATGAAACCGGTCTTGGTGGGAGCGATATCGTAACGCAGTGTGGGTCCGAGCGCCGGATCCACTCCCCAGGCGGCGCACACCGGGCAATTCATGGCTTTTTCCATCGCCTGTTGCGGCGTCAACTCTTGACCCGCGAACGCGGCGGTCGCGATGATGAGCATCGCGATGGTACAGAGTACCTGTTTCATAAAGACTCCTCCTTGATTCGGTGAATCGAGCATGTACACGGAGAACCGACAACGATTTCCGTCTGTCGGCAAGTACGGAGCAACGCTTACAAGTCGATGTAGAAAAATTTCACAACACCGCAGTGTACCACGTCAAGGGGACCGTTGACGAAAGAAACTAAACCAATTAGCCACATAGGGTTAAGCCACCCTGAATATCCCTTGCCCGGCTTTTTTTCTTGTGGCACACTGCGAATGAACGGCCGCCGCACGTTCGCAGTGTTCACACCAACCCAGCCATCGCCAATCGAGACCACTTCGTGATTCGCCACGCGGACATCGGGAGGACTCCATGTCGCATCCGGTGACACTCGGCAAGCAGGGCTTCTTCGCGACACTGCGCAAGGACAAGTGGTGGGTCGAGCCCGCGCTCGTCGCCGGCATCCTCACCCTGTTCGGATTGTATTCGACTATCTCCGCGGTGCTGCTGCAAACCAAGTTCGAAGTGGGTCCGTACCTCTCGCCCTTCTACGAGCCGCTGCTCAAGCCGAGCTGGTGGCCGTTCTCTCCCGCCATCCTGATCTTGTGGGCGCCGCTCGGGTTTCGCGCCACCTGTTACTACTATCGCGGCGCGTACTACAAGGCGTTCTTCATGAATCCGCCTGCGTGCTCGGTCACCGGTTACACCAGCAAGAACTACCGCGGCGAGTCGAAGTTTCCGTTCACGATCATGAATCTCCATCGCTGGTTCTTGATTCCCGCGCTCGCATTGAACGTGTTCCTGTGGGTCGGCGCCATCAAGTCGTTCCGTTACGACGGCGAGTGGGGCATCGGCCTGGGCTCGATCATTCTCACCGCCAACGCGTTTCTTCTGATGATGTACAGCTTCTCGTGTCACTCGCTGCGCCACATCGTGGGCGGGCGGCTCGATTGCTTCTCGTGCGCGCGCACCCAGAAGGGTGCTTTTGACAAGGTGTCGACCTGGAACGAGGACCACAAGAAGTGGGCGTGGATGAGCCTGTTCTCGGTTGCGATCGCCGACATCTACATTCGTTTGGTCGCGAACGGCGTCATCACCGATCCCAACACGTGGAGCACGCCGCTGCGCGTGATCCATTAGCATGGCCGAATACCAAACCCAAGAATACGACGTGATCGTCATCGGGGCGGGCGGCGCGGGGCTGCGCGCCGCCATCGAGTCCTCCGCGATGGGTGCCAAGACCGCGCTGGTGTGCAAGTCGCTCCTCGGCAAAGCGCACACCGTCATGGCCGAAGGCGGCATGGCCGCGGCCCTCGCCAACGTCGACAAATCCGACAACTGGCAGACCCACTTCCGCGACACGGTGCTGGGCGGGAAGTACATGGGCAACTGGCGCATGCAGCAACTGCACGCGCAAGAATCGCCGGAGCGAGCATTGGAATTGGAGCGATGGGGCGCGGTGTTCGATCGCACGCCGGAAGGGAAGATCAACCAGCGCGCGTTCGGCGGACACACCTACAAGCGCCTCGCGCACGTCGGCGACCGCACCGGCCTCGAGATGATTCGCACCCTGCAGGACAAGGGCGTGCATGCCGGCATCGACGTGTTCATGGAGTGCACCATCGTCGAGCTCTTGAAAGACGACGGCCGCGTCGTCGGCGCCTTCGGTTACTGGCGCGAGACCGGCAAGTTCGTCGTGTTCAAGGCCAAGGCAGTCGTGATGGCGACGGGCGGCATCGGGAAGATGTTCCGCGTCACCTCGAACTCGTGGGAGTACACCGCCGACGGGCACGCGCTCGCGTTGCGCGCGGGCGCCGAGCTGATCGACATGGAGTTCGTGCAGTTCCATCCCACCGGGATGGTGTGGCCGCCGGGTGTGAAGGGAATTCTCGTCACCGAAGCGGTGCGCGGCGAAGGCGGTATCCTGCGCAATTCGAAAAACGAGCGCTTCATGGAGCGCTACGACGCCAAGCGCATGGAGCTGTCGACGCGCGACCAGGTCTCGAAGGCGATCTACACCGAAGTCAAGGAAGGTCGCGGTACACCGCACGGCGGCGTGTGGCTCGACATCACGCATCGTGACGCGGAGTACATCAAGAAGAAGCTCCCCAGCATGTACCACCAGTTCAAGGACCTGGCGGACGTCGACATCACGACCGCGCCGATGGAAGTCGGGCCGACCATGCACTACGTCATGGGCGGCATTCGCGTGGTTCCCGAGAGCGCGGCCGCGACCGTGCCGGGATTGTTCGCGTGCGGCGAGTGCTCGGGCGGGATGCACGGCGGCAATCGCCTGGGCGGCAATTCGCTCTCCGATCTGCTGGTGTTCGGCAAGCGCGCGGGCGAGGGTGCCGCGCACTTCGCGCGCGACAACAACGGTCGCGTCGGCTTCGACGAGGCGCAGACCAAGCGCGCACAGAGCGAGCTGCTGCGGCCCTTCGAGTCGCGCGCGTCGCACACGCCCTATGACCTCCACTTCGAGCTGCAGGATCTCATGCAGGACTACGTTGGCATCATGCGCACGGGCGACGACTTGAAGAAAGCGATCGCTTCGCTCCCGAGCATGAACGAAAAGCTTCGCGGCGCGCGCGTGGAAGGCTCGCGTATGTTCAACCCCGGCTGGCACCTGTATTGGGACATGGTCAACATGCTCCAGATCGCGGAAGTCGTCGCACGCGCGGCGTTGCAGCGCGAAGAGTCCCGGGGCGCGCACACGCGCCTCGATTTCCCGAAGACGGACAGCGGCGGCTACTGGGAAACCGTCAATAGCTGCGCGAAAACGGTCGACGGCAAGCTCGACATCGGGCTGATCCAGAAGCCGCAAATGCCGGCTGATCTGAAGGCGATCGTCGACGCCGGGTCGTAAGACGGAGGAAGTTATTGCGATGAGCCGAATGGAGACAGGTAAGAAAGTCACGTTCCGCGTGTTGCGCGGCGAGGGCGGTCAGCTCAAGGAAGTGGACTATGCCGTCGACGCCGAAACCGGGTGGGTGGTGCTCGACGCGGTCCTCAACATCCAGGCCAAGCAAGCGCCCGACCTTTCCGTCCGTTGGAACTGCAAGGCGGCCAAGTGCGGATCGTGCAGCGCCGAGGTCAATGGCAAGCCGCGCTTGATGTGCAAGACGCGCCTCGACGACCTCGACACCTCGCAGCCCGTCACCGTGCATCCGATCAAGAGCTTTCCTCACGTCAAGGACCTCGTGACCGACGTCAAATGGAACTACGAGGTCAACAAGCGCATCACTCCCTTCACGCCCGCGAAAGACGCGGACTTCACCTACTACCAAGAAGACGTCGATCGCGTGCAAGAGTTCCGCAAGTGCATCGAATGCTTCCTGTGTCAGAACGTGTGCCACATCCTTCGCAACCACGAGGCGTACGATCGCTTCGCGGGCCCGCGCTTTTTCGTGCGCGTGGCGGGCCTCGAGATGCATCCGATGGACACCGCCGACCGCACCGAGTTTCTCGATAAAGAGGCGGGCGTGTTTCTTTGTAACATCACGAAGTGCTGCACGCACGTGTGTCCCGAAGACATTCACATCACCGACAACGCCATCATTCCGCTCAAGGAACGCGTCATCGACCGCAAGTACGACCCCGTGCAATGGCTGGTGCGCAAGGTGACGGGAAAGAAGTAGCCGTTGCGCCGGCTCCGCGACCCGTCCGATCGCACGATTGGCGTCGCCCTCGCCGTCCTGACCCTCGCGGTTCGTCTCCCGCTCCTCGTTCGCGCCGACTTCGTTTCCTACGACGGCACCTATTACATCAATCAGGCCAAGTCGCTGCTCGCCGGCTCGCTGGGCGGCGGATCGTTTCCCATCGGCTACCCGCTCCTGATAGCACCCGTGCTGGCCGTGGTGCGCGACGGCGTGCTGGCGGGAGCGCTGGTCTCCCTGTTGGCGTCGGTCGGCTCCGTGCTTGTTTTCGAGGCGCTGTGCCGGCGTCACATGCGGCGCTCGCTCTCGCTCTTGGCGGCGCTCGTGTTCGCGATCACACCGCTGTTCATGCGCGTCTCCGTTCTCACGGTCTCGGAGTCCGCGTACACCTTCTGGGTCTTGCTCTCACTCCTTCACTTCGATCAAAGGCCGTGGGCTTCCGGCTTGTCGATCGGGATGGCGGCCGCCACGCGCCCGGAAGCGATCGCAATCGCGGGTGCCTTGGGCGTGGTCGCGATCTATCGTGGGGCGCGCCGGCGAACCGGCGCATCACCGCGCGCAATCGCGGCCTTCGCCCTCTGCTTCGTGCTCGTGTACGGCGCGAGTGTCGCGGCCCTGTCGATCACGCACGGTCGCTTCACCTGGCTGTCGCGCGCGGGCGCGTTTCAATCGATGACGATGCCGTGGCAAATGCGCGAGAAGTCGATCGAATACGAGGGCAAGGAGCGCCTCGAAGCTTCCTTCGAACGCGGCCGGCCCGGCTTCGATCGAAGCGTCTCTTACGCCGAGGTGATGCGGGAAGAAACGGTCGGTCTGTCGCGGAACCTGATGCACTTCGTGCCGGCGCTGGGCGTGGTCGGGGTAGTGGCGCATCGCGGGTTCGTCGCCGTCGCGTTGATCCCGCTCCTGTTCATTCCGTTTTTCGCGGAAGCGCGTGGTCAAACACGATGGTTGGTGCCGTACCTGGCGCCGCTGGTGTTCTACGCCATACTCGTCGTCGACGCGATTCGATCGCCCCGCGTGCGCACCGCGTTCGTGTTGGCACTCGCCGCGCTGGCCGCGGCATCGCCGTGGATCAACCGCGCGGTGTTTTCGTCCGGCGTCGAATCGGAATACGAAAGCACGCGTGACGTGGCGCGGAAGTTCGCGTCGCGCATCGAGCCGGGGGACGCGGCGGCCGACCGCAAGCCGTACTTTGCCTTCTACGCGGGGGCGCGCTACGTCGAGATCCCGGCCGCGCCCTACGACGAAACCATCGCGTATCTTTCGCAGCGCGCGCGCTACCTCGTGGTGCACGAGAAGACCGTCAATCGGTTGCGTCCCATTCTGCGCCCGCTCGTGTTCGACGACGCCGCCGTGCGGGGCGAGCTGCGCTACCGGCAGATCGTGCGCGAGACGACGGGGGAGTTCGTGTACGAACGAACCGGTGCCGCCGATTCGCTGTCTATGCGCAGACTCACGCAACCGGAGATCGGCGACATGTCTCCGGCGTGGTCGCCCGACGGGAGCCGGATTGCATTTCGGCGCGTGCTGCCGGAGCGAGCGGCGGCGGTCTTCGTCATCGATCGCGACGGAGACCATCCCCGCGAACTCGCGCGCACCACGCAGGAGCGCGATCCCATCGCGTGGTCTCCGGACGGCAGAAAGGTCGTGTACACCGCCCTGGTCGACGGCAACTTCGCGCTCGTGTCGCTCGATGTTCGCAGCGGGCAAAGCACACGCATCGTCGACACCGCGTCGCACGAGTGGAGCCCGTCGTTCTCGCGCGCCACGGCATCGTTCGTTTTTTGCAGCGACCGCGACGGCACCCCGGCCACATGGGAGCTGACGCGGGGCGCGCGAGAACCCAAGCGAGTCTCGCTGGCGAAGGCGGTCGCGGACCTGGCGAGTGTTTCGCCGTCGGGGACTCGCATCGCGTGGGTGGATCTGGAGGGGCGGCTGATCATTTGGAATATCGCCACGCGCGAAGGGGTGGGCGTGTTCGAACCGCGCGGCGTCATCTCGGCCGCGTCGTGGAGCCCCGACGAGAGCATGGTGGTGGTCGAGGCGTTCGACTGGGGTTCCGCGCACCTCTATCTCATCGACACCCAGGACGGGCGCGCGCTGCTCTTGACCCATTCGCGCTCGGGCGACGGCATGCCGTCATGGAGCCCGGATGGAAGCGAGATGGTCGCGGTGACCGCGCGCGATGGGCCGCCGAGTATCTGGGTGTACGGCAATCTTGCGCCATACATCGCGCGTTTGAAAGAAGACTACGAGGTGCTCGTGCTCCAGCGCCCCGAGGTGCTGCGCACGCCGCCGCCGGAAGGATTGCGCCGCGTGCTGCCGACGCGCGAGTAGTGCTACTCGGCCTTGGTCGCGCGCATGACCACGGTGCGGACCGGATACGGGATCTCGATGCCTTCCTCTTGGAAGCGTTTGTGGAGCGCTTTGATGAACTCGTGCTGGGCAAGCACCTGCGCGCCGTAGTCGTGGTAGCGCACGATCACGTGGAACGTGATGGCCGAGTCTCCGAATGAAGCGAAGCGCACCAAGGGCTCGAAGTCCTTCACCGCACCTTCGACGCGTTTCACCACGTCGCGCGCTACCTCGATCGTCACCCGTTCCACCTGCTCTAGATCGCTGTCGTACCCGACGCCGAGTGTGGTGCGCACGGCGAACTCGCGTTCCTGGAGCGAGAAGTTGGTGACGATGGCCTCCGCCAGCTTGGTGTTGGGGACGATGACGATGTTGTTGTTGAGCATTTTCAAAGTGGCGCTGCGCCAGCCGATATCGTTGACGAAGCCTTCCTGGCCGTCATCGAGGAGGATGTAGTCGCCGATGTTGATTTGCTTGGACGCCAGTATCTGCAACCCCGCGAAGAAGTTCGCCAGCGTGTCTTGGAGCGCGAGGGCGACCGCGATGCCGCCCACACCGAGCGCGGTCAAGATGGGCGTGATCTTGATGCCCATGGTCTGGAACACGATCAAGAGCCCGAACATCATCACAATCGCGTTGACGATGATCTTGGCGATGCTGACCGACGAAGGAAACAGCCGGTGCGCATAGTGCGCCGCCACACCGCTCGCGAAGCGGCCGACGACGACGGTGGCGAACACCAGCACGACCAGTCGGCCCGCGGTCTTGATCTCGTCCGCGTAGCTCAGCGGAATGGGCAGCACCGGGAGTGCCGCGAACACGCCGGCCAGAAAGAAGCCCCAGCGTGCGACGCCGCGAAGCGAGGACACGATGATGTCGTCGAACTTGACGCTGGTGGAAGCGGCTAACCGGCGCAGGCCGGCGACCAAGACGCGCTCGACGATCAAGCCAATGACGCTGGCAACCAGAACGATGCCGCCCGCGATGATGAGCGAGCGGGTGGTTCCGGAGATGGCGGAGAAATCGATGTCGATGAAGACGCCCACGGCGACAGACTAGCGCGCTCGCGGCGGTTCGTCAACGCGCGGCGGCAACCGGCACCACGGCCGTGGGGTCCTTGGTCGAGATCGAGAACATGCCGTCGGAAAACACGCGCGTGTCGACCGGGTCGCCGGTCGCGAAGTCGCGCATACCGAGCGTCACGTTCTCTATGAGTCCGGTGGCCACGTCTTCATCCACGAAAGAAAGCGTGAAGGATCCGCCGTTGATGGCAAACGATTCGATGGGGTCGCCGCCAGCGGGGATCTCCTGGTAGTAGAGCCACACCGCGTCCGGGTCCGCGACGGCCTCGGAAAGGTTCTCCGTGACGCGGAGCGTGGCCGGGAAGGCGCGCACGGTGAACACCATACGGACGACGAAATCGCCCTCGGAGTTGGAAACTTGGGCGCTCACGTCGTAGCGGTTCTCCGAGGTCAGGACCACGGAGACGTCGGGGTCGTCGACGCAGAACTCGAACGGCGAGGCCCTTCCTTCTATAAGGAGGCCGACACCGGTCTCGCCGTTGCAGAGCCGGTCGTCGGGATTCACCAGGTTGCCCTCGTCGCCGCAGGCGGTGGTCATCAGTAGGAATGCCGCCAATATCACGGCTGGCGAAGTCCAGCTATTGGTGAAGCGAGGGAGGTGCATTATCATAGTGGCAAGATAAGCGGTCCTTCGCGTTGCCGCAACGCGTCGGTCCGCGCGCAACGCGAAGGTGCTCCATGCGTATCGTCCTCATCGGCCTGTGTGTTACGTCTCTCACGCTGGGTGCGTGCTCGAAACGCGACGCGTCGCAGGAGGATCGCGCGGCCGATCGCTCGCAGCCTGACGTCGTGGCCAGCGGGGAGCCGGTCGCGATACCGGAGGCCGGCGTTCGTTTCGACCCGCCCTCGGCCTGGCCGCGGGACCGGTATCGCGTCGAGCGCAAATCGGGCAACGACGCGGCCGAAGAACAAGCGGGCGCGGCGCATTGGGTGGCGCTACACTACCAGCCGGAGCAGCCGGGTCACCTGGAAGCGTCGTTGTGCCGAATCGTCGTGCTCACGCGCGACCAATGGACGCGCATCGAGGCCGAGGCCGGACCGCCCATCGGGACCGTGATCGAATCGCTCGACGCGTGGGTGTACATCGCACAGCTCCCGCAGTCGAACCCGTACTCGCCGGGCTCGCCCGACGGCGAGCAGTTCGACGCCATGCGGCTGTCGATTCGCGACGTGCGCGCACGCTTCTCGATCGAGGGTGACGGACCCCGTGCCGCCAACGCGTCGGACACCGGCGAGCTCTGAGACGATGCGCTCGCGCGCGCATGTGGGCCGGGGCGTGTGGGCGTGCGCGATATTATTCGCGTGCACCGTTGTTGCGCAGAACCAACACGACATGGACGATCAGCGCGAACGAATGATCGACCGCCAGATCGAGCATCGCGGAATCAACGATCCGCGCGTGCTGCAAGCTCTCCGCGACGTGAAGCGTCACCTGTTCGTGCCTCCCGACGAAATCACCTCCGCCTACGAAGACCATCCGCTGCCGATCGGGCACGGACAGACCATTTCGCAGCCTTACATCGTGGCGCTCATGACGGAGTCGATCGAGCCGAAGGCGAGCGATCGCGTGCTCGAGATCGGAACCGGCTCCGGCTACCAGGCCGCGGTGCTCTCGCGCCTCGTGAAAGAGGTCTATTCGATCGAGATCGTGGAAGATCTCGGTCGCGAAGCCGCGCAGCGCTTGAAGAATCTCGGCTACGACAACGTCACCGTGCGCGTCGGCGACGGTTACAAGGGCTGGCCCGAGAAAGCCCCCTTCGACGCCATCGTGGTCACAGCCGCGCCGCCGGAAATACCGAAAGCGCTGGTCGAACAACTGGCCGAAGGCGGCCGCATGGTGGTGCCGGTCGGCACCGCGTTTCAGGAACTATTACTGATCGAAAAGAAGGGCGGCGAAATCACCAAGCGCGTGATCACCGCGGTACGCTTCGTCCCGATGGTGAAGGGAAAAGAGCCCGACAAGAAGGATTGATTAGGGGATCGCTGGCGGACCAGCCGATAAATCGAAAATGCGCACACTTTTCTATTCTGTGTTTTTCTCGTTTGCGTTGGTCATTCCCGTGATGTCCGAATCAGGGCACGGCCCTTCGTCGCGGATCGCCGACGACTGCCTTCGGTGGGACGACCTAGTCATACGCGGGATCGTCGCGAATATTGCTTACGAAACAATTCCTGCTGATGAATGGTACTCACCCGCTCTTCGTCGGTATGAGGCCGAGCCCGTGCGTGTGGCGAAGATCACTTTATCCGTCAAACAGGTTCTTCGCGGAAGAGTCGACGGGGCGGAAATAGTCTTGTATGCGCGGCAACCGCAGACGAATCAAGGAGAAATCATCTTCAATCAACGCGTGACTCCAGGGGCAGAACTTCTTGCAATGGGACTGTGCAATCCGCTACGCGATAGCGCTTATCTGATGCACGGCGTTTTTGCAAGGTCGAACGACGGTTGGTCGAGACTGAGTGAGACGGGGTGGGGTAGTCCGATCACTCAGAGAGAAATTGAGGATCGCGTGGGGAGCGTCAGCGTGCCGACAATGACGCGAGAATCCGACCTTGTCATTCGAGGAACCATCTTAACCGGGGAGGATGTGGGCGAACCAGGAAATAGTTATCGGGCCTACTTGGTACGAACCGACAAAGTGTTCAAGGGATCGCAGACCGGGAACATCCAATTGAAGGCCGAGGGAACGGTCGGAACCGAGGAAGAGTGGAGGCTGATGCTTCCATTCGATCTAGATATCGGAACTTCGTGGTATCTCTTTCTCATGAAGAGTGGCGACGCGTATGTACCGACAGCGGCAAGACGGTCCGCGTTTAAGGTTAGCGGGAATGATCTGTTCGAGAATTTGAACGTACCTTCCGGTCATAACGTGTCGGGGCTCGAGAAGGATCTGAGGCAATTCGCAAACGAGTAGATTAGCGCTAATCAGTCGCTTTCGATTCCCCCCGTCGCACCGTGACCACGGTGTGGATTCCTCCCGGTACCCAAAAAATCGCCCACCCGTGCGCGTTGCGCCCTCCGGCGACTCCATGTGGCGGCGTTTACTGCGTCGCGTCAATCCCGTCCCCGCGTCGCGAAGGCTCTCGATACAACCTAATCATATCCTCACCTCGAGGCCGATCGCTTGAAAGCGGCGTCTTCCTACGCATCCGCATTTCCCGACTTTCGCGTCGTGCCTTCCTCGCTCTTGGATTGTTGCGGGCAATGAACTCCTTGAGCACCGTGCCAAACACGGATGCGAACGATAGCTTCGGGATTCGGTTCGAGAGCAGAGCACACGCTTCGTGGTACGCACGCATGAACTCCTCGTCGGCCAGAAACTGGATGTAGAGCTTCGGCACGCTCTCGACGTCGCTGGGTGACTCTTCACTCCCGCAGCGGGAGTTTGTACCGAGATTCACGAGTGCGGGCAGCGGCGCTAATGGTCGTGTCGGTGACGAGGGAGAAGGAATTGTCAGCGGGACGAAGGCCACGGGCGCTGAGACGTTCACCCGCCGAACACGATCGCGGAGTCGAATCGGGGGCCGAAATGTGGAGGCGATCGCCTCGACGTCGCGTTGGCTCTTCCCGCGGATTCGCTCTAGAAGTCCATCGACCGACTGGTCGGTAAGCAGGTTGGCGATCAATCCCAGCGTCGAAAGACTTACATCGCCGCGCTGCAGGAAGGCGGTGACCTGTGGAAACTTCGCGACACACCGCGCCGCTTGCACGCGACGCCCGGCGGCCGATTCCGAGTACCGAAGGTGGCCGGTGCAGTAGGTGAACATCGACGAGTAGCCGAGTCTCAAGTGTAGCTTGCGCCGTTCGACCTTATTGAGATGCTGAAGAATCTCGATGGTGGTTTCGCGCTCGCGGCGGCGAAGTTCCCCGAGGCGAGCTAGCAGCTCGTTGTCATTCAGAGCGGACAGACGGTTTGACATGCGCGTTCCTCCTTAGCGAAGCCATTTCTCTCAGCAGCGCGGAAGGAGCGCTGTGCGCTCAATATACGACCGTGGTTTTGTCGATCCTCAATTGCAACAGGAAAAGACTTTTCTTTCGCAGCACCGTGGACTCACGCCGATCGAAATCTGTGCTCGCAGTCGCGAACCGGAGCCGCCAAGAAGCGATTCTTGTCGAAGACTTACGTAACGGAACGCGAGGTCACAGAAAGTGCGTCAAGAGCAAAATATCATTCGCGCGATCTTTTTTTCGCGGAATCTGCGCTTGCTGCTCGCGCCCTAGTGCACCGGGTCTTTTCGTGCAAACCCCGGCCAACCCGCCTGCGACGGTATCACTCCGCCGCCTTCGACTCGCCCCGTCGCACCGTGACCACGGTGTGGATTCCGCCCCGCACGAAGAAGTCTCCCACCACTTCGATGAAGCGCGGCTTCGTCGCCGCGACGATGTCGTCGAGAATCCGGTTCGTCACCGCCTCGTGGAAGGCGCCCTCGTTGCGAAAGGACCACAGATACAGCTTCAACGATTTCAGCTCGACGCAGCGCTGGTCGGGGACGTAGCGAATGCGAATGGTCGCGAAGTCGGGCTGGCCGGTGCGGGGGCACAGGCAGGTGAATTCCGGACACTCGAATGAGATCAGGTAATCGCGGTCCGGATGCGGATTCGGGAATACTTCGAGTTCCTTGGAAGGAAGGGCAGGCATTGTCAACGAATTGTAACGCGCGTAGCCTCGTCAACGCAAGGCGCTGCGCATTCGCGCAGCGTATCACCACTTGCGAATCGTCACTTCGCCGATTTCGACCCCGGTGTAGGTGTCGTCGTCATAGAAGTAATCGCGCCACTCGTGATTCGGCTGGTTAGCGACGCGCAGCATCCGGGCTTGCACGCGATAGCGCCCGGGGGCGATGTCGCTCGGGACGGCGATACGCACGTCGTCCTCGACGATGTCGCCCAGCTTCCACGCGTCGGGTGCGAATAGCCCGCCGTGAATCATGTGATCGGCGCGAAAGCGATAGCGCACCCCCTTCCACCGTTCGACCAGCTTGCGCGTGACCTTGGGAAACGGACGCCCGTCGAACGGCAGCGCCAGGTCCTTGCGATCGAAACGAATCGTCACCACGTAGGTGCCGGGGGGAAGGTCGCGATCGCGCGACCAATACAGATCGAGCACCAGCTCTCCGCCCGCCGGGAGGATGCGCGCCCCGTGGATGACCACACCCTCGAGCACCGCTTCGCCGGAGCGCACGCCCATCCGCTGCGCGTGGGTCGGCAGCATCGCGACCACCGGTCGCGGGACCGGTCGCGGGAGCGTGCTCAAGCGCTCGTCGTGCTTCCAGCGAAACGCGGTGAGCCCGTCCGAGAGGGGGATGGTTTCGAACTCGTAGCGCAGCGAACGAAACGTCTCCTCGGAGTCCTGCGCCGCACCGGGCTCCAGCGTCCAGTAGTTGAGGATGAGATTCTCGGGAATGGTCTCGTTGACGACCACGTGCGACACATTGTGGCGTTGAATCAGCAACTCCTTTTCGCGCGCGGTGGTGAACGGGCTCACGATGTCGCGCGCGGCCGCCATCCGCTGCTCGATGTGCAAGTCATTCGGGGGCGCGTGTTGGTCCAGCGTGCACACCACGTAATAGGGTGTGAATGCGGACATGAGGTACGACGTCACCGGGTCGCTCGCGACGATGGAACCGCGCGGCAGCGCGCCCGCCAGCTGGACCAGCCCGCGCGCCCAGCGGTCGGGCCCGTGCACTCGCTCCGCGGACAGAACCGAGGGAGAGAAGGCGGACTTGCGGAACAGCGGAACCACCACCATCGCCATCGCGACCAGCACCACCAACATCGCGAGTCGCGCACCGCGCGGTCGCGTGGCGATGAAGTAGGCGGGGAGTAGGTAGAACGGGACTATCACGTCCAATCGGAACACGAGGTACTTGAGAACGGAATAGAGGGGTGTGAGGACGAACGGCACCAACTGCACCACCAACAGGGTGATGAACGCAGCGGTGGCGTATCCCACGCCCGGGATGTCACGCCGCTTGCGCCACAAGGGGCCGATGCACACCAGTGAGGCGACGCCGACCACCCCGAAGGTCTGCCACAAGCGCGCGGGATCCACGATGAACCAGCGGTCGGTGATGAACACCGCACTCTGCACTTGCTCGTGGAGCGGGTTGGTGCGATAGGCGGTGAGGTAGCGATAGAGTGCGAACGGCAAAACACCCGCCACGGCCGCGAACACGACCCGCAGTGTGCGCGCGAGGTGTTCGCCCCAGGTCGCGGCCGACGAGCACGAGCGCCAGAGCACCAAAACGGCCGCGGCCGCCGGTACCATTACTGCGTACTGAACGTGCACCGCGGTGGCCGCGAACGCGTACGCCGCGCACCACCGGAGTGCGGTGGCCGGACCTCGGTGGACGTACTCCATCGCGGCCATGATGAATAGCAGCAGGAACGCGGCGCCGAAGCGATTGGGATAGAACGCCGCCCGCACCAGCTGGTTTCCGATGCCCCAGTCGGTTCCGATGAGAAAGATGACGACCGCAAGCACCGCCGGCAGTCGGTGGCGTTTGAAAAGCGCGCGCGCCGTCGTGTACACCACCAGTCCCATCACGGCCAGGAGAAACGCGCCATACGCCGTGAGCACGTCGATGGGCGCGGCGCCCGTGTGGCGCGCCGTGAATCCGTAGACGGTGTGCAGGAGGGCCTTTCGAAAGTCTTTGCCGTCCTCACCCGGATTCCAGTAGATCGCGGTGGTCGGGAAAGGCTCTCCGGTGCGTGCGATCTCGGCCACGTAGCCGGCGTGGTCGATGGTGTCGTTCGTGATCTGCAGGGGCGGACCGGCCACGAGGACGCCCAGGGACGCCATTGCGATCAAGAGCGCGATCGCGACCAAGAAACGACGGTCGCGCGGCCGGATGGGGTTGCGAAGCGGATCGACGCGGGTCGCGTCGCGCGTGGGAGCGAGCGTCCACAACGCGATGATGGTGGCCGGGAGCGCCAACCGGAACGCGTCGAGGGTCGCACCGGTTAGCACCCACACGAACGCGCACATGAGCAGGAAGATGAGTCCGTTCGCGCACGCGTGCGCGGCGGCTTCCAGCGGATCGTCGGTGCGAAGGCGCGCGGCGCGCGATACCGCGACGCCGGGCACGAGGACGCACATCAGAATGACGATCGCGATCCCGAAGGGGCCCGCGAACCGGCCGGGAAGCATGGGCACGAACGCATAGAGGCCGGTCGCGAGGGCGACCAAGAGGGGGGCACGCGGGATGTAGCGAGTCGAACGCATCAACAAGGTACGCGAAACCAAGCTAAGGTTTTGTGTTTATAGCAGATATCGCCACGTGCTAAAATAGCAAACTTGAAGGCCCAGGCAGTATGAAGGTCTGTATCGTTTCGCTCAACATCGTCCCGCTTTTCGGTGGAGGCCAGTTCGGTGGCGCTGAAGTCCAAGCCAACTTCGTGGGCAGGGCGCTGGCCGCGTGCGGTCAGCACGTGAGCATGGTCGTTTCCAACCTTCCGCAGCCGGACGTCATTCCATTTCCCGCGCACAATGCCTTCGACTCTTCTCAAGGTGTGAGGGGTTTGCGGTTTTTCCATCCCCGGTGGACGGGAGTCATGAGCGCACTCGAGCGGGCGAATGCGGAGGTGTACTTCCAACACTGCCCCGGCATGGTCACGGGGCTCACGGCGAGGTACTGCCGGCGAGCCGGCAAGGTGTTCGTCTACGGCGCCGGCAGCGACGCCGATTTTTCGCCGCACCCGGTGGGTGTTCACGGCATGCGCGACAAGTTGCTGTTCGGTTACGGGCTCAACGCCTGCGATGGTTTCGTGGTCCAGAACGAGGTTCAGAGGACCGCGGCCCAGAAGCGCTTCGACAGGCCAATGCGCGTGATCCCGACCGGAATCTGGCCCATCGAGGACGCAGCCGATTCTCAAGGAGGCGCGGTGGTATGGATCGGCGGGATGTGGAAGATCAAACGCCCCGGGCTTTTCCTGGAGCTTGCCAGGCGGATACCCCATAGGCGTTTTCAATTGATCGGCGACGGCGGCGACCTGGAGGCCGAAACCCGCGCCGGTGCCAAGCGGCTGCATAACGTCGAGATGCTCGGACGATTGGGGCGCGAAGACGTTGATCGGGTTTTGCGGCGAGCGGCCCTGCTGGTCAATACGTCTTCCGTGGAGGGGTTTCCCAACGCGTTTCTCGAAGCCTGGAACCACGGATTGCCCGTGGTTACGTTCCGCGACATCGATGGGATCATTCAAGGTGCAGACGTAGGAGCGGTGTGCAGCAGCATCGAAGAAATGGCGGACACGATTCAGACCATGTTGGACGACGTAGCTCGGCTGCGTGGAATCCGCGGCCGGGCGCTGGCCCTCGTGCGGGAGCGGTACTCGCCGCAGGTTCTAGGCCCGCAGTACGTCGAATTCTTCGAGGAGCTGCGTCAATCGACGGACACCTCTGCCATGGGTGCGGGCGTTGTCACACGCAGCGTATAGCACCGCGCCTCCCCGGTCATTTGTGGAATTCCGCAGTACCTCCGATACTTCGATGTGTGTTTTTCGTCCGGAGTTGACGTGCCGCGACGCCTCTTGATTCTCGATACCGAGCTGGAGATGGGGGGCAAGGAGAAGCTGCTCTACGAGTTCATTGCGCGCGCGGACCGGGACCGTTTTCGAATCGCCGTGTGCTGTCTTCGCCCCGGCGGCTATTTCAAGGAAAAGATCGTCTCCATGGGGGTTCCGTTTTACGACAACTTGCTCCACCATCGCTTCGACGCGCTGGCGTTTCGGGAGTTGGAGAGTGTGATCCGGGCCGAGAGAATTCAGATCGTGGAAACATTCGCGCATCCCAACACCGTGATCTTCTCCTTCATGGCCAAGCTTCGATCCCTGGTGGAACGCGTGGTGGTTTCGTTCCACGCCCTGGGCGTGGACGCGCGCGGTTCGGTGGTGCGGCCGTATTTGCGGCCGCTCCTGCGCAGAATGGACGGCCACATCGCGGTAGCAGAAATACAAAAGCGGCATCTGGTCGAGGTCGAGGGCCTGCGCGAGGAGACGGTGCGCGTCATCTACAACGGGGTCGACACGGCGGTGTTTCGACCGGCGTCGGCCGCCGAGCGCTCCGCGGCGCGACGCGCGCTGGGCCTCTCCGACGACGCGGTGGTGCTGATGGCGGTGGGATCCTTGAAGCCCATCAAGGGCGTGGATGACTTGCTGCGCGCGGCTGCTTCGGTGATGCACGCGCGAGCGCGCGTACGATTGGTGCTGATCGGAGAGGGGCCGGATCGGGTGTCGCTCGAGACGCAAGCGCGCGCATTGGGCATCGCCGATCGCGTTTCGTTCTTGGGGTTGCGCGACGACGTCGACGGGTTGCTGCGCGCGGCCGACGCGCTCGTGCTCGCGTCGCGTACCGAGGCGCTCCCCACCGTGATCCTGGAGGCGATGGCGACCGGCCTCCCAGTGGTGGCGACGCACGTCGGCGGTGTCCCCGAGATGGTCGAACCGGATCGGAGCGGGCTCTTGGTGCCGCCCAACGACATCGCCTCCCTGGAGCGTGCAATAGCGCGCGTGTGCGACGATGCGTCGCTTCGCCGCGACCTGGGACAACGCGGGCACGCGATCGTCGAGGCCCGCTTTCGCGTCGAGTCGATGTGCGAGAATCGTATGCGCTTCTTCGAAGAGCTGATGGCTCATTCGCCCCGCGAGGTGACCACCTCGCGATGAACGTCCTCAAGTTCGTATTCGGTCATCGCGGCGCGGGCAATCTGGTGCGTCGCAGCGTCCAGATCGCGACCCGCTTCGGGCCTAATCCCGAGCGCATGGGCGGACGCTTCGAGCGCTTCATGGATATTCTCGACCAGTACGCCATTCGCCCGACGTTCCCCATCACCGCGCTGCCGATGAGCCGCAATCCATCGTTCGCGCACCGATTGATCGATCGCGGCGCCGAACTGGCGGTGCACGCGTGGTCGCACATCGACCTCGCCGCACTCGATCTCGAGGCCCAGCGAACCCACATGGGTCGCGCGGTGGAGTTGTTCCGCTCGTGCTCGGTGCCGTTCACGGGCTTTCGCGCGCCCTACCTCCACTGGAACCAAGACACCATGCGCGTGGTGGGCGAGTTCCAATTCCGGTACAGCTCCAACCAAACCGTGTGGTGGGACGCCCTCGACACCTCGTCGATGACGCCGCAGCAGAAGGAAGGAATGGAGCGCGGCCTAGCGTTCTATCGCCCCGTGGCCGTAAGAGAGTTTCGCGTCCTCCCGTTTCGACGCGAGGGATTTATCGAAATTCCGGTCTCGCTGCCCGACGACGAGATACCGCTCGATCGCATGTACATCCACGACGCGCGCTACTTGGGTGATATGTGGCGACGGATTCTCGACCAGAGCTACGCGCGCGGCGAGCTGTTCACGCTCCAGCTGCACCCGGAGCGCATCGACTTCTTCGCAGACGCGCTGCGCGGACTGCTGGCCGAGGCGCGGTCGAAGAACCCCAAGGTTTGGATCGCGACCTTGGACGAGATTGCCCAGTGGTGGGATGCCAAGGCGCGCAACCGCGCGCAGTTCGTGCGCGAAGGCGATCGCTTCCGCGTCGAGCCGAGCGCCTGCGCAGGAACCAAGATGATCGTGCGCGCGAACGGCTCCGAGCGATTGTTTTCACCCGCCGTGTTCGTGGTGGAGGCGAGCGCCCGACCGTGCGTGGGAGTGGCACCGGGATCGAGCCGCGAAGCGCTCGCCGCCTTGGCCGACTTGGGCTACATCGTCGAAGTGGGTGAGCGCGCGGACGGCTACGCGGTGCACCTCGGGCGCGTCGAACGCGACCACTACGCCGCTATCGACGCCTGCCGCCGCGTGATCGACGAATCGAACAAGCCGCTGGTCCGCTTCGGCGTGTGGCCGGAAGGATGCAAGAGTGCCTTGTCCGTCACCGGAGACATCGACGCGCTCACCATTTGGGACTTCATGCATCGGTTTCACGGCCAATAGCGATGACGCGCCGCATCCTCATCGTTTCCGAAGACCTCGTCGAGCCCTGGGATGAAGGAATCAAGAAGTTCGCGTTCTCGATCGCGTCCGCGTTGACGTCCGACCACGCGGTGCTCGCGATCAACGTGGACCGCGGCGGAGCGGCCGCGTCGCGCAACGGCTCCCGGCCCGGTGAAAGCGCCCTCGCGATTCGAGACGTGCCGGGAACTAGGACCTTCATCTCGCCCGCGCTGCGGCGCGAAGTGAATTCGTTTCGTCCCGACGCGATCGTGTACGTTCCCTCGCCGTCGTCGACGTTGGGGAGCTTCGTGCGCACGTTCGTCCTGCGCCGGCACTGGCCGTCCGCGCGCATCGGCATGGTGGCGCTGATTCCTCGTCGCCACCCCATGCGCTCGCGCACCATCCTGCAAGCGACCGCACCCGATGTCGTCTTCGTCCCCTCCTACGCGTCGCTCCTGCACGCGTGCGACCTTTCGCTGGCCGCCGAATTGCTCCCCATGGGGGTCGACGCGGCGACTTTTCGTTCCGCGGGCGAGGGAGAACGCGGCGCGCTGCGGCGCGCTCGATCGATTCCGGAAGACGCGTTCGTATTCCTCCACGTGGGACACTTGAGCGAGAAACGCAATCTTCGCGCGCTGGCGAAGCTCGTCGCACTGCCGAATGCTCACGTGATCGTGATCGCCAGCACGAGCACGCCCGAGGACGCGCCGCTGCGCCGCGATCTCGAGTCGGCCGGCGTGCGCGTGATTCGTGAGGTGGTCCCGGTGCACGAGTTCTACCGTCTGGCGGACGCCTACGTGTTTCCCACCATCGACAGCGAGGGTTGCGTCGAGATCCCGCTGTCGGTCTTGGAAGCACTGGCCAGCGGCTTGCCGGTGTTGGCGCGCGCGTTCGGAGGGCTTCGCGACGTGCTGCCGCCGGGCCCCGACGTGCACTACTTCGACCACGACGAGGCACTCGTATCGGCCGCCGAGTCGCTGCGCGGGGATGCGCGCCGCGCGGTTCGCGACCTGGGCCATTACAGCTGGCGGGCGATCGCGGACCGCATCGTCTCGCGCCTGTGCGACGCGCCGGGAGCGCGTGCGTCGTGAACGTAGCGACCGCCACCCAAACCGACCGTCGTACGCTGCTTCGCATCGCGGCCCGCATCGCAAGCCCGTATCATGTCGAGGATTTGTCGCGCCACGATTCGATGACGCTCCACCACGCGGGCCGGCTCCTGGAGCAACAGAAGGTCTCCTTCCTCCCCATCATCGCGCGCTATGGAGCGATCCTCGATATCACGCCGCTGGCGGAGTTCGTGAGGCGCGACGTCGATCGCTTTCGCACCCAGCGCGACGAGTTCGAACGCATCCGCGTCCGCTTGGCGGAGCACCGCGTCGATGCCATGCTGTTCAAGTCGGTGGGCGCAGCGCCGTCGTTTCACTACCAATCGTCGAACCTGGACGTGTTGATTCCCGACGGCCGCGCGCCGATCGCGCGCGCGGTGCTCACCGCACTCGAGTACGTGGAGCTTCTCAACGTCGAAGAGCCCAAGAAATTCCTGTTTCGCCGCTTCGTGGGGGACGGATCGAGCTTCGCGTTCCATTTGCACGAAGTCGTGGGTTGGGGGGTCCCGTTTCTCGACAACGCGCCGATTTGGACCCACGGACGGCGCGCTCCCGACGACCCCGACGTCTTGATCCCGGGTCCGTCGGAAGCGCTTCTGATCACGCTGGCCCATTGGTTCTACGAGGACAAGGCGCTCTCGCTCGGGAATCTGATTCTCACCGCACACGCGCTTCGATCGATGGATTGCGCGCTCGCCGAGCCGGCCGCGCACGCGCGCGGTCGCGGCTGGGAGGAAGGATTCTGGGGCGCGTTGCACGTGTTCGAGGAAGCCTGGAAGCAGCTGTTCGACGAAGCGTTCATGAGTCCCGACCAGCAGGCCGAATTGGGGCGCGCACCCCGGCGCTACGCCACCGTTCGCGTGCGGCTCTTGCCCTACGTGCGATATCTCGAGCGCTACCTCCCCGCGCAGCTTCCGTTTCGACCGACCAAGGTCGTGTACTACCGAAAGGTTTTACGCGACCGGCGACGGACCGATCCGCGCAAATGGCTCGACGTGTTCGACACGCTGCTGTGGGCGGTTCGCTGGAAGCTTCACATTCGCAGCCAACCGGGGTTGTTGGTGGCGATCAGCGGTGTCGACGGCTCCGGAAAGACGCTGCAGGTGGAACGCCTGCGGGCTGCGTTTGCAACCTGCGACCTTCGTGTCCGGTGCATTTGGGCACGCGGCGCCTCGTCGAAGGGAGTGGGGACCGTGCTGCGCGCGGGCAAGTCGGTGCTCTCGTCTTCGTCACCAGATGATGCCCCCACGCCCCAAGCGGTCGCCGAGGCGGCGCGCGCGCACGGGGCCGCTTCGCGCGGAGAGGCGGCACGCTTCGAAGAGCGACAGCGTCGTCTTCGACACCCAATCGCGCGCTGGGTGTTCAGCGTCGTTTACGCGCTCGACCTGGCGTGGCCCTACGTGTTCAAGGCGCGCGCCTTCGTGCTCACCGGCCACGTCACCATTTGCGACCGATACATCTACGACGCGTTGGTCGACTACGCGCTCTTCACCGGCACCAACCCCGCGCAACCGCCGCTCGCGTTGAACATCCTGCGCGCACTGGTGCCGCGGCCGCGCGCCGCGTTCGTGCTCGACGTCGACCCGGCGGAGGCGCTGCGCCGCAAGCCGGAAGAGGGCGGCACCGCGCACCTGGAAGCGGGGCGCACCATGTTGCTCGAGATTGCGACCTCGCACCGCCTCGAAGTCATGCCGGCCAGCGCGAGCGCGGAGGAGACGCAGAGTTCCATCGCGCGCACGTCGCTCGAGGCCTTCTACGCGCGTTACGGGACCCTGATCAATTGGCTGCTGCGATCGAATCCGGGGCAGATGAACCCGCTGCGCGAAACCGCGTCGCCGCCGGCGAGCAGCCGCGAACAGTCGGCGTGAATCACACCATGCGCGTGCTCGTTTTTACCAACATGTTTCCCACCCAAGCGCTTCCGTTCTACGGGTCCTTCGTCAAAGACGAGACCGAGGCGCTCGGGCGGGCGGGCGTGGACGTCGACGTGTACTTCGTGAACGGCCGCGCCAACAAGCTCGAGTACGCGAAGATGTGGGGAGGGTTTTTTTTACGACTGCGTGGCAAGCGCTACGACGTGGTCCACGTGCACCACTCGTTCTGCGGGCTCGTCGCCACGCGGCAGCGCGCGGTCCCCGTCGTGTGGACGTTTCATGAGGGCGAGATCACCGGCGGCACCGCCGACGCGCTCCGCGAGCAGCCGATCAAGTACGTGGCGTACTCGAAACGAATGAAGCAGTTCGTCGCGCGCCGGGTGGACGCATTGGTGGTGGTGGCCGAGCACTTGCGCGCACCGCTGGGCCGCCCCGATGCGCTCTGCCTTCCGGCCGGAGTCGACCTGGATCTCTTCGTTCCCATGGACACGGCCGCAGCCAAGCGACGGTTGGGGCTGTCGAACGAGAAGCGCTACGTGCTGTTTCCGGCGGTACCGTCGCGGGTGGAGAAGCGGTACCATCTCGCCCAGCGCGCGGTGGAGGTGCTGCGCGAGCGGTGGTCCGAAATGCACGACGTCGAATTGATCGCGCTCAATAATGTGCCGCACGAGGACGTGCCGCTGTACATGAACGCGAGCGAAGCCGTGCTGCTGACCTCGGCCTTCGAAGCGTCGCCGGTGGTGATACGGGAAGCGCTGGCCTGCAACGTGCCGGTCGTTTCCACCGACGTCGGCGACGCGAGCGTGATGCTCGCGGGTGTGGCGGGGTGCGCCATCGTCGCGCCCGACCCGGCGCGAATCGCGGATACCTTGAATACGACCCTTCGATCTTCTCGGCGCGTCGCGGGGCGCGATGCGGTGGAGACGTACTCGCTGGAGAATACCGCCCGGACGCTGGTGGCGCTGTACCGGAAAGTGGTCGAGGACCACCGCCGATGAGCGAGCGCCCTGCCGTCGCCATCGTGCGCCACTCCTTCTACCCGTTCGAGCTCAACGTCAAACGCGAAGCAGAGGCCCTTCGCGACGCCGGCTTCGCCGTGCACGTCATCTGTTTGCGTGGTCCCGGCGAGAAACCGCGCGAGGCAATCGAAGGAGTCGAGGTGTACCGATTGCCGGTCGGGCATCGGCGCGGCAAGATCCTGCGCTACCTGTGGGAGTACAACGCGTTTTTTGCGCTCGCGTCGTGGAAGTTGGCGCGTCTGCACCGTCGCCACCGCTTCGTCGCCGTCCAAGTCAACACCATGCCCGATTATCTGGTGTTCGCGGCGCTGTACCCGAAGTTCACGGGAGCGAGAGTCGTGCTGCACTTGCACGAGCCCATTCCGGAATTGTTTCGAACCATGTTTCCGGACCAGTGGTACACGCGCTTCTTCGTATGGACGGCGACGCGCGTCGAACAGTCGGCGATTCGTTTCGCCGACCGCGCGCTCACCGTCACCGACCAGATGCGCGACAATTATGTGCGGCGGGGAGCGGATGCGGACAAGATTACGGTGGTGGTCAACGTCCCCGACGGCCGTCTATTTAGACGCGAGCGCTACCAGCAGTTGCGCGCGCGCCTCGATGCGATCAAGGCCGAGGAGGGCGCGCGCGGCGTGTTTCGCGTGTTGACCCACGGGGCGATCGAGGAGCGCTACGGATTCGACACCATCGTGCGCGCGGTGGCGCGCGCAAGAGAGCACGTGCCGGGCATCCAGTTTCGGTTCATGGGCGCGGGCGACTATCTCGGGAATGTGCAGCGTCTCGCCCAACAACTACAGGTGGGCGACCGTGTCCACCACCTGGGCTTCGTGCCGTTCGAACAAATGATCGAGGAAATCCTGCTCGCGGACGTGTGCGTGGTGGCGGTAAAGGAGAGCCCGTACTCGGTGCTGGTCCACACCAACAAGATGTACGAGTACATCGCGCTCGGGAAGCCCGTGATCGCGTCGAGGCTCGATTCGGTGGCGGCGTATCTCGACGAACAGGCACTGGTTTTCTTCGCGCCCGGCGACGACGCCGATCTGGCGGAGAAGTTGCGCTGGGCCGCTTCCCATCCGGAAGAGTTGGCGCAACGAGTCGAGAGAAGCGACGCGAAATACGAGGCGCTGCGGTGGGAGAAAGAGCGACAGAGCTATCTTGCCGAATACCGAGAGCTTACTTGAACTAGAGTTGTTGGCCCGCTAACAAATCCATAATTTTCCCACTGTTCGACCGTTAACCGCTCGCCTAGAATCGGGGTACGAAGTATTTCCGACTTCGCCCGAATTCGGAGGAGACGGTGGACGACGCCCCCGACATAGAAATCGTCGAAAGATTCCGAATCCCCAGCAAGACCAGAATCAGGGCCATTCGCGCCCGCAACCCCGGCAAAGCAAAGGCTCGGCGTTTGACAGCAGTTCTGGTTACGTTTTCGCTTGTCCTTGCGGGCTTGCTGGGAGAGGTCGTGGTGCGCGTGTTGCCGCCTGCGTTTCTTCCCGAGCTGAATGCGGTTCAGCCCGCCCAACTCGACATCGGCAGCTTCGCAAAGTTGAGCGACAATCCGCGGCTCTACTACGAGCTGGTACCGGGCAACTTCGAAGTCAACGCGGCCGGTTATCGCGGGCCCGAGTACCCGCAAGAGAAACCCGCCGGCGTCAAACGCATCGTGAGCATCGGCGACTCGGGCGCGTTCGGTCTCGGCGTCAGCGAGCGCGACACCTTTCTGCGTCGCCTTGAAGCACTGTATTCGGATTCCGGTCACTCCGAAGTTCAAGTGATCAATCTCGCCGTCAGCGGATACAACAGCGAGCAAGAGCTCGAGATGCTGCGCACGCGCGGCTTCGCGTTCGAGCCGGACTTGGTCGTCCTGGGGTACGATCACAACGATCCTGCGCCCCTGCTCGGCCACCCGCGCCCGCCCATGCCCGAGAACTACGGGGCCAACCCGCTCCATTCCGAATTGATTCGTTACGTGATGCGAAAGATGTACACGGGACCGAAGCTGCGGATCAATCGGCGCGTGGATGGTTACATCGCCACCGGTTCCGATTGGGACCGTCACATGGTTGCACTCTCCGAGATGTGCCGGCTATGCCGCGAGAAGGGGATTCCGGCCATCGTGGTCGTGTATGACATGTGGGTGCGACCCGGCAACTTCAAAGCGAGCCGGCACTATCGCTCGCTGCACGCGCCCCTCATCACGCTTTGGGAGCAAGGCGGATTCGACGTCCTCGAATGCTACGGATTCCTTCAGACCCGCATGTACCAGGAAGGTTGGACGGACATAAAGCCGCTGTGGGTCAGCGTCGAGCCCCGCGACGGACACCCGAATGCCGAAGGCCATCGCCTCATTGCCGACGCCCTCTATGATCAAATCGAATCCCGCGCGCTGCTCCAGTAACGCGCCCTCGAATTCTTCTTGTCGCCGGTCTCGTCCTCCTTCTACCATCCGCCCGAATTCATTCCGGGCCCCGAGGGGCGTCGGTATCGCTCGAACCGGAGGTAGCGTGTGGCGAAAGCCGCCAAGAAATCGAAACCCAAGAAAGCGCCGCGCCGAAAAGATGCCGCGTCCGCGCGCGATTCCAAGAGCCGTCGCGCCGGCGAGCCGGAGACGCTGCCACTGTTCGGCGAAGAATCGCTGAAGCCCGCGTCGAAAAAGATTTCGAAAGCGCAGGCGACCGCCGTCGCGGAACCGGAGATCGAAACGACCCCGGAGCCGCCGCGCGCGCGCCGCAACTCCGCATCCAAAGCGTCCTATTCCTCCGCCGAAACCATCGCGCAAAAGCAGCGCGAGATTTCGGTCAGCGAATTCTTCGCCAAGAACCGCCACATGCTGGGCTTCGACAGCCCCACGCGCGCGATACTCACCGCGGTCAAAGAAGCGGTGGACAATTCGCTCGACGCGTGCGAAGAAGCGGGGCTCGCGCCTGACATCCTGGTCGAGATCCACGAGCTCTCCGAGGATCGCTACAAACTGGTGGTGGAAGATTCCGGCCCCGGAATCGTGAAGGCGCAAGTGCCGAAGATCTTCGGAAAGCTCCTCTACGGATCCAAGTTTCACGAGCTGCGGCAGTCGCGCGGCCAACAGGGCATCGGCATCTCGGCGGCTGTCATGTACTCGCAGCTCACCACCGGCAAGAGCGTCAAGATCACGACCCGCATCGGTGCCAAGAGCAAGGCGCACCTGTACGAGCTGCAGATCGACACCAAAAAGAACGCGCCCATCGTGCTGGACGACGGCGAGGTCCAGTGGGAGCGCCCGCACGGGACGCGCATCGAGATGGAGCTCGAGGCGATCTATCAAAAGGGCAAGCGCTCGGTCGATCAGTATCTGCACCAGGTCGCACTCGCGAATCCGCACGCCGACATTCGCTTCATCGCGCCCAAGTCCGACCCCGTCCACTACGCGCGCTTGAGCAACCAACTCCCGCCGCCCACCATCGCCATCAAGCCCCACCCGCACGGCGTCGAGCTCGGGGTCTTGATCGAGATGATGCAGACCTCGCACGCGCGCAACGTGGCCGCTTTTCTTTCCAACGAGTTCTCGCGCATGAGCCCCAAGATTGCGCAGGAAGTGCTGCAAGTCGCCGGCGTGTCGCCTTCCACGAAACCCGGGAGGATTTCACGCGATCAGGCGGAAGCGATCGTCAAAGCGTTCCCCAAGGTCAAGATCATGCGACCGCCCACCGACTGCTTGTCGGTGGTGGGCGAAGAGTTGCTAATCAAGAGCCTGCAGCGCGAGATCAAAGCCGACTTCTACACCGCGGCGTCGCGACCGCCCACGGTGTACCGCGGCAATCCGTTCCAGGTCGAGGTGGCGATCGCATACGGCGGGGGCGAGATGGCAGCCGACGAGATCGTGCAGCTGTATCGCTTTGCGAATCGGGCGCCCTTGATCTATCAGCAGAGCGCGTGCGCCATCACGCACGCGGTGATGAGCACGGCGTGGAAGTCGTACGGTATCGAGCAGAGCCGCGGTGCGCTGCCGAGCGGGCCCATGATCATCCTGGCCCAGATCGCGAGCGTGTGGGTGCCGTACACGTCGGAGAGCAAGGAAGCGGTGGCGCACTACGACGACATCATCAAGGAATTGAAGCTCGCGATGCAGGAGTGCGGTCGTCGGGTGGGCGCCTACATCCGACGCGGCCAGCGCGAGCGCGACGAGGAGAAGAAGCGCTCCTACATCGAGAAATACATCCCGCACATCGGGATCGCGCTGCAGGAGATCCTCGGTATCTCGGAAGCCGAGAAGAAGAAAGTGGTCGAGACACTCGAGGACACGCTGGAAAAAAGCCGGAAGCTTTAGAGTCCGCTAGATTTTCTTCGCCACACCCGGCATGTCGTCGCGCTGCTTGAGACCCGCGTAGATCAATCCGATCGCCGCGTAGACCACCACCACGATCACGAGCCAGCGCACCACTTCCAGGGGCAGTGATTTCACGATGAAGGCGGCGAGCAGCACACCGGGCACACCGCCGATCGCGAGTCCGATCGCGGCGCGCAGGCTGTACTTGCGCTCGCGGATGAAGCGCAGGCTTCCCACCGGCATCAGAAACGCGCACGACCCCATCATGATGGGGAACGCGGCGCGCGGGTTCATTCCTAGGAGACTCACCAGGATCATGCACGGCGCATAGAGGCCGATGCCGAGGGTCATGAGTGCCCCGAGCGCGAAATTTCCCGCCAGACCGATCGCGAGCCGCGTGTCGCGAATCCCCAGCGTATCGCCGCCGGCGGGAAAAAGCCCCAGCTGCGTCATGCACATGAGAATCGCGGCCGCGAGCAGCGCACACCCCATTCCGATGCGCACCCGTCGGCGCGACCAGCGCGACACGATGCCGGCACCGAGCCAAGCTCCCGCGACCGACGCCACGATCATCGCGATCAGCGTGAGCATGTCGACTTCGATGATGGTGGTGTAGATCAATGCTTGCGCGATGGTGGGCAGCGTATGCCCGACGTTCAGCGTGCCCGGAATGAGCTCGTCGGCGACGAGCTTGCGCAGGCGGTACACGGTGGTGGTGGTCGCGAACGAGCCGATCCCCAGCGTGTCGAAGAAGTTCGTCACCGCGCCGATGCCCAGGTGAATCCAACCCGGCCGCGTCGCATCGCCGGACGGGATCGCGTGTGTCGCGGGGTCGCGGCGAAGCGAGCGAACCGCTCGCTTCCACGCGGCCACAAAGCCGACTGCGGTGGCGCTGAGTGCGACCAGGAGTGCTGTGATCGGAGTCATCGACGTGATTCTCCTTCCGGGCTGGTGGCGAGAAACGCGATCGTCGGAATCCTACGCGAGCCCCCCGGGACCTTGTCACCCGTTTTCTGTTCCCGTTTGGGCGAAAAAGCCGTTGCGAGATTCGGGCCCGCCGACCTAGTGTTTTCACCATGTCATCCACAGACGTTGCCAAAAAGATCAAGGGCGAAGCCTCGCGGGTGAAAAACGCGATCCTCGAGCGCAAGAAGCCCGCCATGAAGTTCCCGCTGCGCGCGCTCACCAACGTGCGTTACCAACCCAAGGTGGGTTTCCTCGAGATGAAGGGGAAGATGAAGGAACGCACGCTGACCGTGAACACGGTGAAGACGTTCGCGCAAACACTCCGCATGATGGCGCTCTCGAAGCAGCTCGTCGACACCGACGACATCGCCACCAAGCGAGAGGCCTACTACGTCTCCAAGAACTGGGACGACGCGCGCTTCGACGAGCAGCCCGAGAGCGACACCGTCATGGACGACGTCGAGGCGCTGTTCGGATTGAATCGCGAGCAGCTGGGTTTCATCCCCGAGGAAAAGGGAGGCGAGATCGCGGGGAAGCTCATCATCATCGACAAGGACCGCGACACCGGCAAGCCGCTCCGCATCGATTGCACCAAATTCGGGAGCGGGGCGTACTCGATTCCGATCAGCGTCGAGAGCCTCGAGTTCGAGACCGACGCCAAGTTCATCCTCGTGATCGAGACCGCCGGCATGTTCCAGCGCCTCGTGAAGCACAACTATTGGAAGAGTGCCAACTGCATTCTGGTCTCGATGGGGGGCGTTCCCACGCGCGCGTGCCGTCGCTTCGTGCGTCGCTTGTCGGACGAGAAGAAAATCCCCGTCTACGTGTTCGTCGACGGCGATCCCTACGGGATCAGTAATATTTATCGCACGCTGAAGGTGGGAAGCGGCAACGCGGCGCATCTCAACGAATTCTTCTGCGTCCCGCAGGCGCGCTTCCTCGGCATCACGCCCCAGGACATCGTGCAGTACAAACTCCCGACCCACCCGCTCAAGGACGTCGACATCAAGCGCGCGAAGGACGCTCTAAAGACCGACCCCTTCTTTCTGCACCACAAAGCCTGGCAGGACGCGATCAACCAGCTGGTCGGCATGGGCGTTCGTGCGGAGCAGCAAGCGCTCGCCAAGCACGGCTTGAACTACGTGATCGATTCGTACCTCCCCGAGAAGCTCAAGCACCCGGAGAGGTTCTTGCCGTAGCAGGTGCCGTCCAATAGATGCAGTCTTGCACGTTGAACGCGATGGAGTGGCTTGAACGGAACGCGCCGGGCTTTCGCGACCTGACTACTGAGGATCGGAGCTGTATTCTCCAATTTGCCTTACTATGGAGCTTCTTCGAGGCAAAAGCTCTCCAAGCGCGAGCCTCGGCTCAAGCAATTCGGCGATTGGCTGGTGAGTGGGAAGCTCAAGGGCGGATACGTCCGTCAGATTTTGCTGCGAGTCTGCTCTACTTTCGTGAGCGCTACTCTAGCGGCGGCCACGAAACGATTGCGTTTGCGCGACTCAAGCTCCGATCTCGCGATTACCCCTCGCTTGTTCGTGGAGTGCTTGAGGGGACAAACAACCAATCCGCTGATTCAGTGGCCGCACTGCTGATAGTCGTGTACCGATTAAGGAACAACCTATTTCACGGAGAGAAATGGGCCTATGAGATGAAGGACCAGCGCAGCAACTTCGAGCAGGCAAACGAGGTTCTAATGAAAGCGATGGCGTATGTCGCGTGAAAAAGGGATGGCACGGCCATGTCGGACCGCTCCCGCCGGAGTTGAGCTGTTGACCTAACGCGTTCGGGCCTTCTTGGCCGCTGATGAGAGTACAAGCTGTCTTCGCACTTCGCTCTGGGAGTGGTTGTTGTACGTCGGCCAAGTTATCTTGTAGTCATCGGATTCATTGCCCCACGTGGCCCACTTCGACCGCGAGCCTCGCGCAAACAACTCCAGATACGGCCCAGGACTGCACGTTTCTATGATCTCGTAGAGTTCGTCGGGCTTACGAGAATGCTCTCGCTTCATAGACGACAACAAGTTCACCTGGCTCCGCCCGCGAGCGCCGGTTCGCAAGCTCCCCTTGACGCCAAAAAGCACCAATTCGGTTACATTCCTGAAATAGAATCCGACTCCGCGCCCATCGGGGCCACCGTCCTTGCGCGTTTTGAACCAAACTAGGTTCGTTTTGTAGGTGAATCCCCAGGCCTTGAGAACCTCCAAACCATCGGCCAAGAGAGCGTTGGGAACCCAGAGATACAGATGACTCTTCTCTGCGGCGATGCTCCCGACCGGAATGCTCTTTATCTCTTCCAGCGATAGCGTGTCATACCGTCGAAGCCGTTTGTGTTCAGGCGCAATCTTGCCTGTCTTGTTCTGAAACCTCCACGGTGGATCCGCCAGCACGGTGCCGAACTCTCCGCTGACCTCGCGCCGAAAGTCGTCCGCTGGCAATCTGCGACTTGACACCTGTTGCATCCTTTGCCCTAGAATCGTTTAGCCACCCTAGAACCTGCTGGCGGGCACTGTAGCACATCTCTTCGAAACCACCACGTTTTTCTCCGGAGCAGCAAGTGACGGACTTGGGCCAACTAACAGTCTCCCTGACCAAGCACGGTGCTCACAAAATAGCCGAGCTGCTTAAGGCGTTTCCTGCAGAGAACGTACTCGACCAGACACGCGACAAGTACCAATCAATAAACATCGATCGCGCACAGGCGGAGAAAAATCTAAGCGTCAATGCTCGAGGTGAACCACCCGCGATCTGGAACGCCGTTAGAGAGCTCGGCGATGATGAGATTGAAAACCTAGTCTTTCTTGCCATTGTTTTCAGTCATGGCAAGCTCATAGAGGCGATGACTGCTGCAGTCGAAGGGCCCATGTTCGGACGCGTAGTTCGCGATCATGTGCTGTCAGGCAAGGCATACACAAACTTTGCACACATCATCGACCAGCTCGGATTTGCGGTCGAGCAAACCACCGACTTTGTCGCGTTCGATCTTCGTAGGCTTTTTCTGAATACTCAACTCGCCCCGCTTGCTCGGGAGTTGCTGCGACTCAAACTTCTGGCGGCTGGCTGGAGCGGTCGAGGGGACTTGGTCGATGAATGCCTGCGGGTCGGCCTAAACGACGCGTTGGGGATTGAGGCCGAGCAGTTCTCCAAATGGATCAACGGTTCTCCGCCTGATCCGTTTGTCGAAGTGGCCCCACCCGAGACAATACCGAGCGGGCATTTTGTTTTTTCACCAGGACATAAACCGAAGAAGGAGGGTGAGACACCTATTTCCCCTTCACGAAGGTCGAAAGTCGCCATGCTTCTACACAACGAGATGCAAACGGCGATCTTTGAGCAGCTAGTTGCTGAAAAAGGAGCCAACGCAGTCGGAACGGAGAACACCTGCGGAAGCGGGAGTGTTGATATCGTTGTCAAGGAGCGCACGGGCTTCACTTTCTACGAGTTGAAAACGAGCCTATCTGTACGCGAATGTATCCGTGAGGCACTGGGACAGCTCATCGACTACGGATATTGGCCGGATCAGGCGCGGGCTATTAGCTTGGTAATTGTGTCACCGAACAAGCTTACCAAGGACGCAGCCCGTTTTCTGGACAACCTCAGGGCCCGATTGGGCCTTCCAATCTTCTACCAGCAGTTCGACCGAGCTACTGGATCGCTTCGAGCACGACAGTAGGACCTTGGTTGCTTGATCGAAAACAAGCTAGTGGCACGTCCAGCGAACGTCGTACACTTGCGATGCATCAAACTCTCTGGCCAGGATGCGATCAACCAGCTCTCGGCATGGGTGTCCGCGCCGAGCAGCAAGCGCTCGCGAAGCGCGGCCTCAACTACGTGATCGATTCTTATCTCCCGGAGAAGCTGAAGCACCTGGAGAGGTGCCGTAGACGGTGGTGGTCAGCGCGAGCGGTGCGTGTTTGCAATGAATGTAGCAGTGGTAGGCATATCCGGTGATCAGGTCGAGGAGTTGCTTGCTCTGGAGGAAACCCACTTCTTAGATGTGAAATCCACGGCGATATCACCCGGGAGTCTGGGGAAGACAGTTTCCGCCTTCGCTAATACCAGCGGTGGGGAGATATACATCGGCATCGAAGAAGTTGTACGCAAGAAAGGGGTTGAACGCATCTGGCGGGGGTTTGTGAACCAGGAGGCGGCTAATGCTTTGTTGCAGGTAATTGAAGGCATGTCGCCCCTCGGCAATCATTACGAGGCTGAATTCCTGCGTGCAGAAGACGTAAAGGGCACCGTCCTCCACCTCACAGTTCAGAAAACCCGCGAGATTGTTTTCGCGTCCAACGGCGTCGCCTACATACGGCGCGGCGCGCAAAAGCTTCCTGTGGAGGAGGACGATGCCCTTCAGCGTTTGAAGTACGATAAAGGACTCAGCTCGTTCGAGGACGAGGTACTCGATATCGAGAGCTCCGAGATCACTAACTCTACCGTCGTTATCGATTTCCTAATTCGCGTCGTGCCGTCAGCCGAGCCCGAGGTTTGGCTTCAAAAGCAGCGCCTTCTGGCGAAAGGTCGGCCAACAGTGGCTGGCGTCCTTCTATTCTCGGATGAGCCTCAGCCTGTCCTGCCGAAGCGCTCAGCGGTGAAGCTCTTCAGGTACAGAACGAAGGCGGAGGACGGCGAGCGCGATTACTTGGTTGGTGATCCAACTACGATTGAAGGACCCGCATACGATCTTATCTACGAGGCTGTGCGTCGCACTAAGGACATAATTGAGGGAATCGAGAAGCTTGGCCCGACCGGTATGGAAAAGATCGCATATCCGCACGAGACTCTCCACGAGATTATCACTAACGCCGTGCTTCATCGCGATTACAGCATCGCCGCGGATGTTCAAGTCCGCATTTTTGACAACCGGGTCGAAATCGAAAGCCCCGGGCGTCTCCCTGGGCATATTACAAGCGAGAACCTGTTACGCGAGCAGTTCGCACGAAATCCGAAGATGGTGCGTCTGATCAATCGCTTTCCCGATCCACCTAATAAGGACGTGGGAGAAGGGCTAAACACGGCGTTCGAGGCGATGGAAAAGCTCCGACTGAAGCCCCCGATTCTCGAAGAGCGCGAAAACTCTTTTCTTGTCATTATTCGTCATGAGAGCCTTGGTTCACCAGAACAGCTCGTGATCGAGTATCTCAAGACTCATGACGAGATTACGAATTCGATCGGCCGCGACCTGTCCGGTATCAAGTCAGAGAATTCAATGAAGGAAGTGTTCTATCGTCTTCGCGACAAAGGCCTGTTAGAGCAAGTTCCGGGGAAGTATGGCAACAAGACTGCCTGGCAGTTTACGACGAAAGGTAAGCGAACCGCTCGCTGACGAGGAGTTAAGAACTCCACTTGTCTTTTACTGAGAGAGAGCTCTTACAGTGGTGCTGGTGCGAGGCTAACGTAGGTGCACATGAGCAATGAGCGAATTGAATTGTGCTACTCTTCAATCCACCGTCGAAACCGCGGCGCGAGTTCTGTCAGTGAGGCCCGCGCAGCTTCGCGATCGACTCCTTGATGACAGCGACGACATCCGCTCCGAGAACCTACCAGAATCACTGTCATCGGTCGTTTGGTTCCATGCTACACGGATCCCGAAGGACACGAACTTCGTAGATGGCCTGCTTCCGACGCCCGCCATGAGACCACGTATCATGGAGTGCCTACAAGCGCTAGCTCTCGAACTGGGGTTGTGCACGGAGACTCAGTGGCCACGGCTCGTCTCACGAATGTGGTCGCCGCAACTCGCGTGGAAGGAGTCGCTGCCGACCGCAGATGATGGCCCACATGGGTTCCTAGTCAGAGAAGTAATTCTCCATCCGGGAGATCTACCGATCTACCCCTACATGAGAGCGCCCGAGTACGTCTCAAATCTATGTAGCGCGATCCCTCATATTGGCGATGAACTGCACGAGGCCTACCGTCAAAGATCGACGCCCGCGATCGTTCAGTTTAGATCTTCAGAACACATGAGAGGGACAGTCGGCTGCGCACTGGTGTATGCAACTGCAAAATTGCGCGGACAGCCTCTGAACCAGGAGTGCAACATGGGGTTTAGTGGGCGTGGCATCACGATACCGTTCCGAGACGTTCTTAGCGTGGAGTGGTTGGGCGACGTGACAGCCTAACTTGAGTTAGCAGCTGGCCGCCGCTCGAAGGTACGTGCATGGTGAGATCGAAGACGAATCGACGTAAGAAAGGTGAATACCGTTGGAGAATACGAGCTTTGATTTCAAGAGACTCCGGGACGCAGCAGTACGACTGGTTCTTCAGCGAGGAGGGAGTCTCCGATGAAACTGATTCTCTTTGTGTTGATGATCGGAGTATTCGTCGTCATGGCGGCGCGGCCACAATCTCGAAATGGAATTCGCTGGGGTTGGACAGCTGAACGGTATCCCGTATCAAAGGTGGGATACTATGGCTTTCTGGCGGGCTTTCTTTTGGTTTTCGTTTCGCCATTTGCGGCTGATTATTTCGGATCCACAGATTGGATCCTGCTCGTCTTCGCTGGTTTTGTCCTTTTCATGTGCGCACCGGCTGACGGCGGCGGTTATCGAGTGAGCAATTTGTCGGCAGCGCGATCAGGTTCTCGGCTGCACTAAGAGGAGACAATATGACGGCAAAGTTCCTAATCGAGGTACCGCACGACGCGAACAAGGTGGCGTGTGCGCGGGTCGTGGATGTCTTTCTAAAGAGTGGATCCCACTTCCTGGCCGGTGCACATTGGGGATGCAAGGACGGAGTGCACAAGGCATGGATGCTGGTGGACGTTGATAGTAAGGACGAGGCGCGCGGGATTCTTCCGCCGTTCCCGCGGCTCCAAGCGAAGATCATGCAGCTGAATACCTTCACGATAGCCGAGATCGAGGACATACTTCGTCAGCATGAGTCGTAGGTACAGGCGAAGCTGATATGAAAAAAATGAAGTCATATCCAAGCTTCGACGCGTACCTGAAGGACCAGAGTCCTAAGAATCAGGCCATCATTCGTGCGCTCCGAAAGTTCGTGAAGGAGGTCGAGCCCGGACTGGCCGAAGCCGTGAAGTGGGGGAACGGGTGCTGGGTGGGGAGCAGTGGGCCGGTCGCATACGTTTACTCCGACAAAGGGCACGTACAGTTCGGATTTTTCAACGGAGCGTCGTTGAAGGATCCGAACGGTCTACTGGAAGGTAAGGGCAAGTACGTGCGGCATACAAAAGTTCGCGCTCCCTCCGAAATCGACAAGCGCGCCTTTGCGGCGCTGCTCAAGCAAGCCGCAAAATGATCCCGTCTGCAACCTGCTGTTAGCGGCCGGCGCATCGCCGTAGCACCACAACTTGAAGCCCAGAGGCTATTTACAGCAACGCGCCTCACCGCACACCGCTCGCGAACAAAACCATTGTGGGACTTTGTATGGCGCGGGGTAGACTCCCCGGAAACTTGCGGAGGTCGATTTGCTCAAAGACGTCCTTCGAACCAAGAATATCGCGCGCATCCTCGAGACCGCCGACGGTCACGACGCGCTCAAGCGCCACCTCGGTCCGGTTCAGCTCACGTTTCTCGGTATTGGCGCCATCATCGGTGCCGGGATCTTCTCGACGGTCGGAACCGCCGCCGCGGGCGGCGCTTCGCATCCCGGCGCGGGTCCCGCACTCATCCTCTCGTTCGTCCTGACCGCCGTCACATGCGGATTCGCGGCGCTCTGCTATGCGGAGTTCGCGTCGATGGTGCCCATCTCCGGTTCCGCGTACACCTATGCGTATGTCACCCTCGGCGAGATCATCGCGTGGATCATCGGCTGGGATCTCATCATCGAGTACGCGGTGGGGAACGTCGCGGTCGCCATTTCGTGGTCGGGATACTTTCAGGAATTGTTGCGCGTCGTGGGTCTGGGAATTCCCGACTGGCTCGGCATCGATTATCGCAGCGCGTCGCAGGCGGCGGCGAGCGTGGCGACGGCAATCGGCGCAGGCACCGACGCGACCCTGGGCGATGCAACGCTACGGGGCGCGGCCGCATTCGAGCACGCGCCGCGCCTGCTCGGCATCCCTGTCATTCTCAATTTTCCCGCTTTCGCGATCGTGGGTGTGATTACGGCCATCCTGGTCATCGGCATTCGCGAGAGTGCGTGGTTCAACGCCTCGATGGTGATCCTGAAGCTCGCCATCATCGGCTTCTTCATCATTTTCGGCGCGTTCTTCGTCGAGCCGGAGAACTGGCGACCGTTCGCGCCCAACGGGACCTTGGGCATCTTCTCCGCCGCCGCCATCATCTTCTTCGCGTACATCGGCTTCGACGCCGTGTCGACTGCTGCCGAGGAAGCAAAGAATCCCAAGCGCGACATGCCGATCGCGATCATTACCAGTTTGGTGGTGTGCACGATTATCTATGTGGCGGTTGCCGCCGTGCTGACGGGTATGTTGCCGTGGACGCAGCTCGGCACCGCGGAGCCGCTGGCCACCGCGTTCTCGGCGCGCGGGATGATGTGGCCCACGTTGGTCATTGCGCTGGGTGCGGTGTTCGCGACCACATCGGTGTTGATCGTGTTCCAGCTCGGTCAGCCGCGCATCTTCTTCTCGATGGCGCGCGACGGTCTTCTTCCCAAGTGGGCGGCCACCGTTCACCCCCGCTTCCGCACACCGTACAAGACCACCATTGTCACCGGCGTGTTCGTAGCACTGCTCGCCTCGGTGGCCAACATCAACGAAGTCGTGGAACTGACCAACATCGGGACGCTGTTCGCGTTCGTCTTGGTGTGCATCGGCGTCACCGTGCTGCGCATCCAAGAGCCCGAGCGCGAGCGACCGTTTCGCGTGCCCTTGGGCCCGTATCTCTTTCCCATACTCGGCGTCTTGTCGTGTGTGTTCTTGATGATTCACTTGCCGCCGGCATCGTGGTGGAGATTCATCGGCTGGTTGGTGCTCGGCATGTCGATCTACTACGCGTTCGGATACAACCACAGTGCCGTCGGTCGCACGCATGGGCGGCCGGAGAAACCGACCGCCATGCAGCGCGTGGTGGCGTTCGGGTTCTTGCTCGCGGGAGTCGGGTTATTCGTGATTCCGCACGACGCGGGGCCGTCGGAGCTCTTTACCCTCGCGTCGGAAGCGAACGCGCGCGCAGCCATTGGGCTCGCGATGATCGCTGCGGGTATGTTGGCCGCGCTCGCGGGCGGATTCGCGATGGGCGCACGAAGCTCGCCGTCGCCGCGCGCGTAACCTCGCCGACATGAACCTCACCGTTCTCGCGCTCGCGTTCATCGTATTGTTGGTGAGCGCGTACCGCCTCTACGGCCGTTGGGTGGCGCGACAATTTTCGCTCGATGACGCGCGCCAGACGCCCGCACACACCCACGCCGACGGCGTCGACTTCGTCCCCACGCGACCGTTCTATCTGTTCGCGCAGCATTTCTCCGCCATCGCGGCCGCGGGCCCAATTGCCGGACCGATCCTCGCCTGTCAGGCGTTCGGGTGGCTGCCGTGCTTGATATGGATCAGCTTGGGCGTGGTGTTGATCGGCGCGGTGCACGACTTCTCGACCTTGGCAGCGAGCGTGCGCCACGGCGCGCGCTCGATCGCCGACATCGCGCGCGAGCACCTGGGTACGCGCGCGGGGCGAGCTCTCATGGGGTTCATCTGGATCGCGTTGATCTACGTCATCGTCGCCTTCGCCGACATCACGGCGGCGACCTTCGTCGTCGGTACCGAGGAGTTGCAACAGGGAAGCGTCGCGTTCAACCCGGGCGGCGCGGTCGCGGCCGCGAGTGTCATGTACCTCGCGCTGTCGGTGATCCTCGGCCTCGTACAACGATTCTTGAAGCCTCCGCTGTGGCTCGCGACGGTGATCTTCGTGCCCGCGACGTTCGTGGTCGCGTGGCTCGGGACGCATCTATCGCACGCGTTGGTGCTCGACCACAAGACGTGGGGCGTTCTCATCCTTGGGTACTGTGCTCTCGCGAGCGTGATACCGGTGTGGGCGCTGTTGCAGCCGCGCGGTTACTTGGGCGGATTCGTGCTGTACAGCGCGCTGCTCGTGGGCGTGATCGGACTGCTCTTCGGCGGTTACTCGGTGCAGCAGCCCGCGTTCAAGGGCTGGGACGTAGGCGGCATGACCGGCACGTTGTTCCCGTTCCTCTTCGTGACCATCGCCTGCGGCGCGTGCTCGGGATTCCACGGCTTGGTGTGCTCGGGGACGACGTGCAAGCAGATCGAGAAAGAGTCGCACATGCGGCCGATCGGCTACGGCGCGATGCTGGCGGAAGGATTCGTGGCCTTGATCGCGCTCACCACCATCATGATCGCGGCACCTTCTGCGACTCAAGGTCTGGCGCCCGGGACCATCTACGGCAACGGCATCGGACAATTCCTGACCCTGGTGATCGGCCAAGACAAGCTCGCGTTCGCGGTGACCTTCGGCGCCATGGCGTTTTCCACCTTCGTGTTCGACACGCTCGACGTGTCGATGCGACTGGGGCGTTACTTGCTGCAGGAGCTATTCGGGTGGCGCGGGCGCGCGGGGGCGTTCGTCGCGACACTGGCGACGGTCGCGATCCCGTGCTACTTCCTGGCCTTCGGGGAGAAGGGAACGTGGTTGAAGTTCTGGACCCTGTTCGGCGCGTCGAATCAGCTGCTGGCAGCACTGTCGCTGCTGGTGATCACGGTGTGGCTGCACCAGGCCCGGCAGCGCATCGCGTTCACGCTGGTCCCGATGCTGTTCGTGCTGACGATCACGCTGTGGTCGTTGGGGAAGCTGCTGATCGCGAATCTCCGCGCGGCGAACGGCGTCGACATCGCGTTCTTGAACGCGATGGCGTCCCTCGCGCTGACGCTCCTTGCGCTCTACCTGGTAGCGTCGGCCATCGTCCGGGTGCGCGAAGAGCGGCGTGGAATTGCTGCCGCGACTACTTGAGCCGCGCCATTTTTCGCGAAGGACTACTGCCGCACGTAGGAGACACGGAAGTCGTCGGTGACTTCGTTGACGAGGCAATCGACGAGCTCGCCGTAGGCGCCCTTCGGATCACGTGCGTCGAAAACTACCTTGCCGCCACCCATCCCGACGTGCGCCACCGTGCGCGTGGCTCGCGTCGAGCGGGTCCACACCGTGGCGCCGCGACCGGTTTCGAACAGGCGCGCGGTCAGCGCCGCGTCGACGTCCGCGCTCACACTCATCGATTTCACCATGCTGACCACGTCGACGTTCGGCCGCACTTCTTCGACCTTCAGGTTGCCCACGATGAGCGCGTCGACGTCGTATTTCTCACCGATCGCACGAATCGCGGCATGATCGACGGAGCCGCCAGGCAGCTCCGGAATTTTTCCGAGCTCGAGCACGTGGACGCCGGGCTGCGATTCCTGCAGCGCTTCAATGAACCTCTGGGTGGAGAAGGCCGCGAGCTTTCCTTCGCTCCCGGAAGCGAACTCGACGATGCCGATGGTTCCGAGCTCGTGCAGATCGACGCGCGCGGGCACTTGCACGAGGGTGCGCTTGGCGCACCCGAATGCCAGCAAACCCGCAATAAGAATTGTAGTTACCGACCGCGTGTGCAGCATGACCGCCTCCTGGCGATGGAGCCGGCGAGGAGGCTGCAAAGAGCGCGCCACCTCCGGAGATGGCAGGAGTATTGCTTTGACCCATCGATGGCCGGCCAGGTATATTGAAGGCACCATGACGTCGAGGAGCACTATCATTAACTCCATTAAACCAGCCTGGTTACACGCCGTCGCCAAGTACCGCCAGCCCCATCATGGGCGAAGCGCCTGGCAGATCGTGACTACGCTGGGCCCGTATCTCCTGACCTGGTACCTGATGGTCCGGTCGCTGGAGATCTCGTACTGGCTGACGCTTGCGCTGATTCCCATCGCTTCCGGCTTCCTGATTCGCTCGTTCATCATCTCGCACGATTGTGGTCACGGCGCCTTTTTCCGCTCGCGCCGAGCGAACACGATAACGGGCACCATCACGGCACTGCTCGTGTTCACCCCCTACGACCAGTGGCGCCACGAACACGCCGTCCATCACGCGTCGGGCGGCGACCTCGATCATCGGGGCATCGGGGACATCTGGACCATGACCGTGGAGGAATACTTGCAGGCTCCGCGACTGCAGCGGCTGCGATACCGACTCCATCGGAGCCCCTGGCTGATGCTGACCATCGGACCGTTGCTCCAGTTCATGGTGCTGCAGCGTTTCGCGCGCCGGTCCATGACCAAACGCGAGCACTGGAGCATTCACCAGACCAACTTGCTCATACTCGCCATCGCCCTCGTCATGTGTTTGACCATCGGTTGGAAGGCGTATGTCCTGATTCAATTACCGACCATGTTCCTGGCCGGGGTTGTGGGGGTGTGGCTTTTCTACGTGCAACACCAGTTCGAAGGCGTGCAGTGGGCGCGTCACGAAGAGTGGGATTTTGCGACCGGCGCAGTGGACGGGAGCTCGTTCTACAAGCTACCGCGGGTCCTTCAATGGATCACGGGCAGCATCGGTTACCACCACATCCATCATTTGAGCCCCAAGATTCCGAACTACTACCTCGAGAAATGCTACAAAGAGAATGCGATCTTCCAGAACGTGCAGAACATCACGTTACGCTCGAGCCTCAAGTCGCTCTCTTTCCGACTATGGGACGAAGAGCTCCAGCGCCTGGTCGGCTTCGCCGGTGTGAAGGCCTACCGCCAGCGGCACACGCCGCTTACTTGAGCAGCGCCATCTTCCGCGACCGCGTTTCCTTCCCGGCTTCGATTCGTACCAAATAGACGCCGCTCGCGACGCGAGCGCCTCTTCAGGGACGGCGGAGGCAAAGTCTAACATTGGCAGATCTGCGTTTCGACCGTACTATTCCCCTCGGGACCGACTTCACGGAGGCCTCATGATTCGCGCTCACATCATCGGCGTCTTGCTCCTCACGTTCCTCGTCAGCCCCGCGCTCGCCGCCAATTGGACCGAGAAGCCCATCGTGCGCGGGGGGTTCGGAAAGGGGCCCGATCAATTCGGTTACGCCGGCATCGAGTCGAGCAAGAAGACGACGCGACTCGTGAGCTGCTTCGCGGCGAGTAGCAACCACATCGCCGTCCACGACCGCATCAAGAAGGACGTGAAGCTTTACAGTGCCACCGGCGTTTTCGAGCGCGCCATTCCCTTAGTCCTCAAGGGCGCCGGCGCCGACACGGTGCGCGCGCGCGACATCGCGATCGAGGAGAACCGGCTCTTCGTGCTGGTTGATGATTTGCCGGCCAACTCGAAAGAGATTCCGGCGTCGATGCGTCTGGCCGTTTTCGATCTCACGACCGGCGCCTGCACCGACGTTCGCACCATCGACACGACCCCGTTGGTTCCTCCCGGCAAGGCTCCCGCGCGCGGCACGGATGCGTTCTGTCTGCACCCGAACGGTGCGACGGTGTGGATCTTCGACACCATTCGACAGATGAGCTTCGAAGTGGCCGGCGGCGAGATCGGGAAGAAACCGCGCTACGGCTGGGGCGGTGACCGCATGGTGCGCACCGACGACAACGTGGGCGCGATTCTTTTGCTCGACGAGCAGGGGAAAGTCGCGCGGCGATTGCCGGAGGCGGGGGTCATCGCGGCGGTCACGGAAACGGGCGACGGATTCGCAGTGATGCAGAGCGCGGGCGGGGCGGACTGGGCGGTCGTGGTCTACAACGGCGCCGGCGACCGCGTGGGCGTCGCACCGCGGCCGAATCGCGCGTGGCAACCCTTCAAAGCGCCCGTGATGGAGCGCAAGTACGAGCTCGCCGACACCCCCGCGGGTCCCGAGCTCTACGAGATGTACGCCAACTCCGATGGTGTGCGCATCGTCCGCTGGTCGAAGTAGACCATCGCGCGCACGGCGTGCGCGTGTATAATGAGGCCCGCAACGCGAGACCAACCATGCGCATGCGTTCACTCATTCTACTCTCGCTCCTAGCAAGCGTCCTTTCGTCGTCGTCCGTGCTCGCGGACGGCGGGGCCACGAGTGCGACGGCGACGCTCATCACATCGAACCCGTACTTCGATTCCGGGAACACCAACGGCAAGGGCAACGACGCCTTCCTGGGCGCGTGCGGCTCCGGCGGTTCCGACACGGCCGAGGACGGATGGTACCGGCTTCAACTAACGACGCCCGCGGTCCTCGAAACGTGGACCACGTGCGGACTGGGAGGCTACGACACGCGTCTGGCCGTGTTCGACAGCGCGTTGACGCTGATCGCGTGCAACGACGACGATCCGGCGTGTGGCTCGCCGTACTACCGGTCGCGGATTTCCAACCTCGCCGTCGCGCCCGGTCGCTATTACATCGTCGTCGACGGGTACGCGGGCCAGGAGGGTCCGTACATGCTCAACGTCACGTGGGTCCCGCCGTGCGAGGGCGGATCCGATGCGGACAACGCGACCATCGTCACCTCCATCCCGTTCACCGAGACCAACACCACCGTCGACACGTGCGACGACGTTCAAATCGATTGCGAGCTCGGCCCGGGGGGTGCGGCGCCCGACCGCTGGTACAGCGTCTCGCTCGATACCACGGTGCTGCTCGAAGCGTGGACCACGTGCACGCCATCGGGGCTCGACACCCGCATCGCCGTCTACTCGGATGCTCTCTCGTCGGTGTACTGCAACGACGACGATCCCGCGTGCGCCGACGGCCAGTCGCGTATCGCATCCGCCTTTCTTGCTGCGGGGGATTACTACATCGTGGTCGAAGGTGCGGGTGCCACCGGCGGGGAGTTCACGATCAATATCGACACCACGGTGGTGGACCCGTCGTTGAATCCGGCGCTGCTCCCCGACATCATCATTCGGCAGGACGATCTCTACGACAACCAGATCTTCACCACCGGTGTGCCGCCCAAGACCTTCATCCGTTTTTCCAACGCCACGCCCAATGTGGGCGACGGAAAGCTGTACGTGTACGGTACCGGCGTCGACAACGGAGACGGCACGGAGAACATTATTCAGCGCATCTACTTTTCGGGCGGGGGATTCATCGATCGGACAGCGGGGCAATTCATCTTCCACCCGGGTCACAACCACATCCACGTGGAGGACTGGTGCGAGTACCGCGTGCGGCAAGTGCTCCCCGACGACGGTGTGGGCGATATCGTCGTCAAGGGACAGAAAACCAGCTTCTGCATTCTCGACCTCGGCATCTACGATCCAACGCTCCCCAACTACAACCCTTCCGGGCAGTTCTTCTCCTGTAGTTCGACGGTGCAGGGACTGTCGGTCGGATGGTTGGATATTTACGACAAGACGCTCGCCGGGCAGAACATCGACATCACCAGCGTCCCGGCCGGGACGTACTGGCTGGAGTCGTACGCGGACCCGAGCGATGCCTTCCTCGAGCGGGATGAAAACAACAATGCGGAGCGGATCAAGTTCACCATCGGCGGTGGCGGGTCGATCAATCCCGACCCGTACGAAGCCAACAATTCGTTCTCCGCGGTCGCCGCGCGCACCGTCGGCGCGCCCAATAGCCCCAACCTCGGGCCCTGCGACCCGCAACGCACGCTGGCGGGTCTCACGTTCCACGTCGCGAACGATGTCGACTATTTCCGCTTCTACGCTACCGCGACCGGCACGTCCGCCGACTTCGTTCGCATCGACTTCGACAACGCGGTCGCCAACCTTAGTCTGTACCTGTTGGATGCGTCGGGCGCGACCATCGCCTCGTCGGAGACCAACGGCTCATTTGAGCAGATCGACCTCACCGGGAGGCCGGCCGGTTGGTACTTCGTACTCGCCCGCCCGGCCACGGAGCTCACGGCCGCGTCGTATTCGCTCACCATCAATCCCCCGGCCAACCAGGCGCCGTCGATCGACGTGATCCAGCCCTCCGCGGGAACGCACTTTCGCATCCACGGCGCGGAGACCTTCACCGTCACATGGAACGCAACCGACCCGGAGGGAGGGCCGACGTGGGCCACCGTGTACGCCAACACGTCGCCCGTCTTCGACGGCAGCGAGATCCTTCTTCCCACCGGTCTCAATGTGGACGCGAGTCTTGGATTTCACGTCGTCAACACGGCGTATCTCTCGATCGACACGTACTGGTTCTACGTGGCTGTCAGTGATGGCGGGTCGACGACGGGCGAGTGGTCGGACGGGAAGTTGAAACTCATCGACGCTGCGACCGGCGTGGACCCGACGTCGGTGACACGGACGGCGTTGCGTGTCGCGGTCCCCAATCCGTTCAACCCCGTAACGACGCTGCACCTCGAGTTGCGCGTCGGCGGCCCTGTGCAGTGGGATATCTTCGACGTCGGCGGCCGGCGCGTGCACCGTGTCCATTCGGGCCCGCTCGACGCCGGCGCGCACGCGCGCGTGTGGGCTGGAAACGACGATGCGGGCTCGCCGGTGGCGAGCGGCGTATATTTTCAGCGAGTCGTCACCCCGGACGGCGTTTTTCGCAACAAACTCGTCTTGCTGAAGTAGGCCGAACCTCGGCGGGTGGGCGGCGCCGGCTGTCTCATTGACCTCCGCCGTCGGCCCATGTTATTCTTTTGCGCGATCTTATCCCGTTATCGCCGCTAGCGGCACGGTTCGAGTAGTCCTCCGCGGTTATGTCCCGATCCTAACAGACCGCCGGACGCCGGCTCCTTATACAGAGGTTGCTAGGACTCTTATGAAGAGATTCTTCTCGCTCCTATGGCGAGGTTGGAAAAAGTTTGCCCACGTCCTGGGCATCATCAACACCCGCATTCTGCTCACGGTCAGCTACTTCGTGATCCTTGCGGTGGCGTCCATCATTACCAAGATCGGGCGCAAGGACTTGCTCGAGCGGCGAATGACCCGCGTGCAATCGTACTACCACGACCACGAGCCGGTGCAGGCGACGCTCGAATCCGTTCGCCGGCAGTTCTAATGGGAAACAGCACGTACATCATCGGCATCTCTTGCTACTACCACGATTCGGCCGCGTGTCTCTTGAAAGACGGCGAGATCGTCGCGGCCGCACAAGAGGAGCGCTTCACGCGCATCCGCCACGACCAGGACTTTCCCACCCAAGCCATCAAGTACTGCCTGAAGCAGGCCGGCATCACCATCGAACAGGTGAACTACGTCGGCTTCTACGACAAGCCGCTGATCAAGTTCGAGCGCATCCTGACCACCTATCTCGCCACTTGGCCGCGGTCGTTCCCGTCCTTTATCAAGTCGACGCCCTTGTGGCTTCGCAAGAAGCTATGGATTCCGCAGCTCATCAAGAAAGAGCTCGGCTTCGAGGGCGAAGTATTGATGATCGAGCACCACCTGTCGCACGCGGCGAGCGCGTTCCTCGTGTCTCCCTACCAAGAGTCGGCCATCGTCACGGTGGACGGAGTGGGCGAGTGGGCGACGTCGACCATCTGCAAGGGAGAGGGCAACGACATCCAGATCTTGAAGGAGATCCGTTTCCCGCATTCGCTCGGTCTCCTTTATAGCGCGTACACCTACTACCTCGGTTTCAAGGTCAACAGCGCCGAGTACAAGGTGATGGGCCTGGCACCGTACGGAGAGCCGCGCTACGTCGACAAGGTGATGGAGACGATTTCGTACACCGAAGACGGTTCGTTCAAGATGAACATGAAGTACTTCGCGTACGACTACGGGCTCGAGATGACCAACGGCAAGTTCGAAAAGCTGTTCGGCCAGCCCAAGCGCGAGCCCGAATCGAAGCTGGAGCAGTTCCACAAAGACGTGGCGATGAGCGTGCAAAAAGTCACCGAGGAGATCGTCCTGCGCATGGTGCGCCACGCGTACCAGCTCACGGGCAGCAAGAACTTGTGCATGGCGGGCGGTGTCGCGCTCAATTGCGTCGCCAACGGCCGCGTCATCAAAGAAACGCCGTACAAAGACGTCTTCATCCAGCCCGCCGCGGGCGACGCGGGTGGAGCGGTGGGTGTCGCGACCTACATCCACCACACGGTGCTCAAGAACGAGCGCAAGTGGGAGATGACGCACGCGTACTTCGGCCCCGAGTACAGCGCCGACGAGATTCGCGAGTACTTGCAAGCGAACGGAATCGTGCACAAGGAGTTCTCCGAGGACGAGATGATCGACGCCACCGTGCAGGCCATGGTCGACCAGAAAACCATCGGGTGGTTCCAGGGCCGCATGGAGTTCGGCCCCCGTGCGCTGGGCGCGCGCTCCATCATCGCGGACGCGCGTAACCCCGAGAACAAGAGCGTGGTCAACTTGAAGATCAAGTTCCGCGAAAGCTTCCGGCCCTTCGCGCCCTCGGTGCTGGAGGAGAAGTGCAGCGAATGGTTCGAGCTCGACGTGCCGAGCCCGTACATGCTACTGGTCGCCGATGTGAAGGAAGGCAAGCGCACCATCCCGTCGGTGACCCACGTCGACAACTCGGCGCGCATCCAGACCGTGGACGAGAATTCACTCCCGCGCTATCACAAGCTCATCAAGCGCTTCGACGAGAAGACGGGCTGTCCGGTCATTATCAACACTTCGTTCAACGTGCGCGGCGAGCCCATCGTGTGCACGCCGCATGAGGCGTACGTGTGCTTCATGCGCACCAACATGGACGTCCTGGTGCTGGACCGCTTCGTCATGTACAAGCCGGACCAGAAGCCGTTCCAAGACGACGTCGACTGGCGCAAACAGTTCGCATTGGATTAGACTCCCTACATGGCCCGTCGCGCGACAACTCGGCGTGCTCACCCCGAGCTCAAGCCGAAGGATCTGCGTTGGGAGTGCGACGCCACTCGCCTCGGTTTCGAGACCACCGACGAGCTCGCGTTCAAACAGAACATCATCGGCCAGGACCGCGCGCTGGATGCGATTCGTCTGGGGCTCGCCATTCGCGGCGCGGGCTACAACATCTTCGTCTCCGGCCTCACCGGTACCGGCAAGCTCACCGCCGTTCGCTACATGCTCGAAGACATGGACCGCGCTCGCGACGATTTGGTCGACATCTGCTACGTCTACAACTTTTCGACCGAAGACACGCCGGTTTGTCTCATGATCCCCGCCGGTGAAGCGGCGAGGTTGCGCAACGCACTGAAGGAGCTCCTTCATGCCATCGTCGATTTGATTCCGACCGCGCTTCAGAGCGAGCGCTTCAAGCGCCAGCAGGCGAAGGTGGCGGACGAGGTGCGACAGCGCCGCGACGAAATGCTGCAGCGTCTCGAGAAGGAAGTGGCACGGAAGGGCTTCTCTCTGGTGCAAATCGAGACCGAGGGTGGTGCGAGACCCGAGATCGTGCCGCTCATCGGCGGGCAGCCGACGCCGGTCGAGCGATTGACGAGCCTCCTCGTTCAACGAAAGTTGGCGAAAGCCGAGTACGACAGGCTGCAATCGTATTATCCCGATCTTTCGCGCAAACTCGACGACTATCTCCTTGGCTCGCGCGAGTTGGCGCGCCGCCTCGATCACCGCACGGCCGAGCTCGAGCGCCAGCACGTCGCACCCCTCATCGACGAAGAGTTCAAGAAGATCGTTGGGGATCTGGACTCGATCAAGTTTGCGCGTTTCGTGGCGGGACTGCGCGAATACGTGCTCGGTCGATTGCCCATGTTCCTCGTATCCAAGGGCGAGCTCGAGAAGAAGCGCAGGGAGTTTGTGCCCTTCGAGGTCAACGTGCTGGTGGACAACACGAGGCGTCGCGAGGCCCCCGTCGTCATCGAGACCTCGCCCACCTACGTCAACCTGTTCGGCGCCATCGAGCGCTACGTGGGCGTCGACGGCGACCACTCGTTGGACCACACCTCGATCCGCAGCGGGTCGCTGCTGCGCGCCAACGGCGGCTACCTCATCATGAACATGGTCGACGTGTTCGAGGAACCGATGGTGTGGGTGGCGCTCAAGCGGGCGCTGAAGAGCCAGAGGCTCACCATCCGCGGCTTCGACTCCCTCCTCTTGATGCCGATCGCGTCGATCAAGCCGGAACCGATCGAGCTCGACATCAAGATCGTCTTGATCGGCGAATCCTGGATGCACCAGATGCTGTGGGACTACGACGAAGATTTTCGCAGCGTGTTCAAGGTGAAGGCGGATTTCGATACCGTGATGCCCAACACGCTGGCCAATCAAAAGCGCTATTGCCGGTTCATTCGCATGCTGACGCGGGTGGAGAAGCTGCCGGCGTTCCATCGCAGCGCGTGCGCTTCCATTATCGAAGAGGCCACGCGGCTGGCGGGGCGTCGCGATCGATTGACCACCCGATTCAGCGAGATCGGCGATCTAGTTCAAGAATCCGCGCACTGGGCATCGCAGAACGGCGCCAAGGTAGTCCGCGCGCAGCACGTCGCCAAGGCGATAGCGGAGCGCGTGCGGCGCGTGAGCCTGGTCGAAGACAAAGTGCAGGAGATGTACGACGACGGCTCGATTCTCATCGACACCAAGGGCGCGCGCATCGGACAGCTCAACGGTGTCGCAGTCTACGACACCGGCGATCATGTGTTCGCACGCCCCAGCCGCATTACCGCGGAAGCGGGGGTGGGCCGCGCGGGTGTGATCAACATCGAGCGTGAAGCGGACATGAGTGGGCGCATCCACAACAAGGGCGTGCTGATTATGGAAGGCTATCTGCGCCGCATGTACGCGCAAGACAAGCCCATCACGGTCACCGCGAGTCTGTGTTTCGAGCAGGGCTATTCGTATGTCGAAGGCGACAGTGCGTCCTCGAGCGAGATGTACGCGCTGCTATCGAGTCTGGCGGCGGTTCCGCTGCGCCAGGACATCGGAGTCACGGGGTCGATCAATCAGAAGGGCGAGATTCAACCCGTCGGCGGCGTCAACGAGAAGATCGAAGGCTTCTATGATGTGTGTGCGCGACGCGGTCTGACCGGCAAGCAAGGCGTCATGATCCCCGCGCTCAACACGCACGAGCTCATGCTGCGTCGCGACGTGGTCGACGCAGTCAAGAAAGGGAAGTTTCACGTCTACGCGATCCGCAGTGTCGATGAGGGACTCGAATTGCTGACCGGACGGCGCGCGGGGCGGTGGATTCCACGCAAAGGTTTCGAGCGTAACTCGATGCACGATCTGGTCGATCGCGGCTTGCGGCACTTCCACGACCGCCTGCGGGACGCGGAAGACGGGGGCGCCGAAGCCCCGGACGCCAAGGCCAAGAAGGCGGAGGCGTCGGCGCCGCCGAAGAACCCGAGACCTCCCCGAAGGACGCCGAAGCGACCGCCGCGCAAGCCACCCAAGCGCCGTCGCAACCGGTAGGTTCACGATGTGCGGCCACTCGATGTCACTCTCGCAGGAAGAGATCGTCAAGAATATCGCGCGCGACGTCGGCTTCTCGCTGGTCGGCATCGCGTCGCTCGAGCCCGATCCACGCTCCAACGACGCGTTCGCGCGTTGGCTCGACGCCGGCATGCACGGCGACATGGTGTACCTCGAGCGCCATCGCCCGTTGCGCGAAGATGCGAGCGCGTTGCTCCCCGGCGCGCGCTCGGCGGTTTGCGTGGCACTCAACTACTATCAGGACGTCGAGCTTTCGCAACGAGAGATGGACGGCAGCGACGGACACGGGCGTTTTTCGATCTACGTGCACGGCGACGACTACCACGCCGTCATGACGCGCATGCTGGAAGAATTGGAGAGTCGACTGCATCTCGCGTTTCCGGACGCCGGCACGCTCGCGTGCTGCGACACCCAGCCCGTGTCGGACCGCTCACTTGCGCTGCGCTCGGGAATCGCGTGGCTGGGGAAGAACACGAATGTCATCTCACCCGATTACGGGTCGTGGATCTTCCTCGGTGAGGTTCTCACGACGCTCGAGCTGCAACCGGACGAGCCGCTCACCACGCTGTGCGGCAAGTGCACGCGCTGCATCGACGCGTGCCCGACGGGTGCCCTCGACACCCCGTTCGCCCTCGATGCGCGAAAGTGCATTTCTTATCTCACGATCGAGAAGCGCGGCGAGATCGATCCCCAGTTGGCATCGAAGATCGGCATCGACGTCTACGGTTGCGACACCTGCCAGAGCGTGTGTCCGTTCAATCGAGTGGCGTCGGAGTCGCTGGTGTTCTTCCGCGGCGATCGCAGCCCGCTGGTCGACATGACGCTCGACGAGCTATCGACCATCAGCGACGACGAGTTTCGCGAGCAGACCAAGGGGAGCGCGATTCGTCGCTGCAAGGCGGAAGGGATGCGGAGGAATGCGACGCTGGCGAGAGTTCCCTAGCTTGCCTCACCGATTGTTCGTGAGCATATTGGGAGGCGTCGTTTCCTTGCCTTCTTCCAGGCGTTCGAAGTAGCGCTTGCGGGCCTCGAACAACCAGTCGAAGTAGAGCTCCTTGTGCCAGAACGACCCCGCGCGCTGGTAGTGCTTGGCGGCCGCTTTGTATTCGCCGCGACTGGCGAGGATCTCGCCCGCGCGCGCGCTCGCGATCATCTGGTAGCAGTGATCCCACGCGCACGCCTTCGGGTTGACGACTCCGGTGTACGCGTCGAGGGCCCTGTTCTGGTCGCCCGACATCAGCCACGCCTCTCCCAGGTAGAACTGATCCGCCACGGTGGGATTCTGCACCGCTTCCAACGACGCGCGTACGCGCTCGCGTGAGGCGACGTCGCTGCCATAGATCGCTTCGACGTCGGACGGCCCGGGCCCCGTCGGCGCGGGCGGATCGTCGAGGTCCGAAAGCATCTTCTTCGCTTCGTCGTGCAGATACTTCGTGCGCGTGTCGGCCAGCACGTGCTTCCAAAGCTCCATCGCATGCGCATCGTCGCCGTGCTGTGCCATGATGCGGCCCAGCTCGAACGCGCTGAAGGACGGGACCCAGTCGGGGTGCGCGGGATTTTCCTCGATCATCTGCTCCAAACGCAGCACCGCGCGCGTCGGATTGTAAATGCGATCCGCGTATGCGCGCTGGAAGCGGATCAGGGTAAAGGTGGTGTGATCGGTTTCGTTGGGCGGTATGTGACCCAAGCGCGCGATGGCCGCATCGAGGCTGTCGCCCACCGCGGAGCCGCGCCGCGGCAGGAGCGGATACATGATCGTTTCGGGTCGCACAAACGTCGCGTGGCGCGGAAACGATCGCCGCAAATACGAGAAGCCTTCCAGTCCTTCCTCGAAGCGGCCTTCGAACCCGATGTAGACCGAATACAGAATGAGCGCGTTGTCGGTCTCTTGGATGGAGTCGTAGCCTTGCGCCAGCTCCATCATCTGCAGTCCGCGATCGCGATCGCCCGACGGGAGGAACAAGAGCTTCGAGACGAACTGGTATGCCGACGGCAGCGTGTCGGCGAAGTACAGAAACGCGCCCATCAAGCTCGACGCGATCGGTTCGCTCGGCTGCTGTCGCAAGTACCACTCGAGGTCTTCTTTGCCCTTCTTCGCGTCGCGTCCCGCGGACCAGAAGCTTTTCTCGTAGGTGTGCACGTGCGACGAAAACATCCACGCCCAGCCGCGGTACAAACGCAGCTCGGGGTCCGTGTCGCCGGCCTTGATGCGCGCGTCGCAGGTCGCGATCACCCGGTCGAGCTCGGTATAGAGCGGTTGGGCGAGCTCCTTCACCACTTCCTTTTGCTCGTCATCGACCGGAATCAGCTCGCGCTGTAGTCGCGCGCGCACGAGGTGGTACATCGGCTCGCCCTTGCAAATCGGAGCCAGGGAATCGGTCCAGACCATCGCTTCACGGATTTGCGCATTGAATACCCGATGCATGGCCTGTCGCACTTCGGCGTCCGTCAGGTCGCGACTTGCGGTGAAGGCGGGCCCGGCGCTTTCTGCACGCAGCTCGACCACGGCCGCGAGTGCGATCGCCAAAAGCGCTGCAAGTATATGTAAACGAAGTAGTTTCATGCGCTTCGACGGCCCCCGGGGCCGAGAGAATATCGGCGGAGTATGCACGAACCGGACCGCTTCGGCTAGCCCTGACCGGGGGCCGGAGATGGCATGTCCGTTGCTCCGCTACCATGGTTTCCCCGTTTCGACATGAAAGATATGAAATCTAACGCCACGGTCGAGGCCCCAGCCCCGGCCGAGCACGTCTCCGCCGCCGAGCAGGTCTTGAAGGCGCTGACGAAGCTCGTCGCCGGCCGGAAGATCTATGCCGCCAACAACCCGCGGCTGGAGCAATTCCGGCACGACCTCGGTGTCGCCATGCGCCGCTTCTTCGAGTTCGAAGACGAGCTGGTGCTCGACATCGAGCAGTTCGTCATTCGCTGGAGCGACCACGTGGTCTACGAAAATCCCCGCCGCGAAGAAAGCCTCGCCTTCCTCTTGTTCAAAGACGGTATCGGCGAGATCACCTTTCGCCCCAAATCGGTGGGCGAGGAAGTCGAGCGTCTGGTCGAAATGCTGGCCGACGAGCTGCACAGCTTGGGCGGCGATGAAGACATCGTGACGCGTCTGTGGAACGCGAATTTCGAGCACGTCGGCCACCGCGTGCTCGACGACTATCTCGCGCAGACGTTCGGCGACGGCGCCACTGATGCGGGCGACGAAGTTCGCTCCGACGAAACCAGCGATCACGCCGAATTGCTGCCCGACCTTCCGAGCTTCGAGGAGAAGGGGCGCGTGGTGGTCGACCAGGCCGCGACCTTGGGGTCGATCGACACCTACCTGCGCGGTCTCGCTACCCAGCACCATCACAAGGACGACGCTGCCGAGCGTGAGGGGTCCTACCAACGCACGCTGCGCTCGTGCTTCAACGTCACCGGGGAGGAAACCGCACTGTATCGCGCCGAGCTCGATCGCGAGCGCAACGAAGACGGCGTGGCCGCGTTCACGGATGCGATTCTGTGCTTCACGCTGCTGGTCGACGCATCGGCGGTGCGCGACGTGATCGCGGTGGTGGAGCGGCTGGTCGAATTCGCCGTGCACGAAAGGAACCCCGCGACACTCGAGCGCGTCGTGCGATTGGTGAAGGAGTTTCGCGCGCGCGAAGACCTCACGGACGCGGTGCGCAAATTCTGCGACAAGGAGCTCTCCCGTCTGGCCGACCCCGACTTGGTGGCGTCTTTCCTCGAAGGCGCTGCGGGCGATGCGCGCGCCGATGCCGGCGTCGCCTACGCGACCGCGGTCGGCACCGCCGCGCTCGACGCGCTCGTGAAAACACTCCATCGCGCCGACGGCCCCGTGCTCCACAAGCGCATCTGCGACGCCATCCTCGCCATCGCGGGCGACGTACCGCAAGACATCGTCGACATCATCGACCGGCTCGACGTCGATCATCCCGAGGAAGCGATCGACGCGGTCTACCTGGCCAAGGCGCTCAAGGTGAAAGCGCTGACACCGCGCCTGCGCGAGCTGGTGTTCTACCCCGACGCGCGCGTGAAGCTCGAAATGCTGGGGATGGTGGCGGCCGACGACGACGAGGACGCCACCCAGCTGCTGCTGCAATCGTTGGGGGACCTCGACAAGCGCGTGCGACTCCGCGTATTGGAAGCCCTCGCCACCCGCAACGAGCCTCGAGTGCGCGAGAAGCTGTCCGAGATCGCGTTCGCGAAGGACTTGGCGGAGCGCGCGCCCGACGAGCAGGAAGCGATCTTCAAAACACTCGGCTCGGTGGGCGACACCCACACCGTGGATCAACTGCGCGCCCTGCTCGAGAAGCGAAAGCTCATCCACCTCGGCAAGGGCAACGACTCCAAGATGCTCGCCATCAAAGCACTCGAGCGCGTGCGCGACCGCAGCGCAATCGACGTGTTGACGCGTCTGTGCGAGGACGGCCACGAAGCGGTGCGCATGCGCGCGCAGCGCGCGAAGGACAACCTCTCCGCCGCGCTGGCCGGAAAGAGCCCGAAGGGCGGTGAGCGCACATGATGGACGATCGCGGCCACATCGGGGCCGGCCACGCGACCATGACCGCCGGCGTCGACGACGACGGTCGTTCGCCGGAAGATCGCGCGTTCCTGAAGCTCAACGGCGAAGCGCTCGTCATTCGCTTGTTCGCCGCCAGCAAGACGCTGCGCCTGTACGATATCAACAACCGCGCCACCCAGCGCGTGCTGCTGGAAGTGATGGAGTCCCTCGGCCGCATCATGGAACGCGAAGGGCGCATCTTCATTCGCAGCTCGAACGACTTCCTGTTGTTGAACGAATACCGCATTCCGGTCGAGCCCCAGCACTACGGGCCCTTCGAGTTCTGGGTCGCCGAGATGAAGAAACGCGAGGTCGAGGCGGTCGAGATCGGGCAGCTGACATCGACCAAGGAGATCGGTTCGTTTCTTTCCGAGTTCGCGAAGGTCGAGCCGGGCGAGAACGCGTTCCCGGAAATCGAACAGCGCCTGAAGGCAGCCGAGGTGGAGAATATCGCGCTCACGCGCTACGTCGAGCGCGCCACCCAGCTCACCGACGTGAAGCGCGCGCGGACCGACGTCCGCCAGGAGAGCAACCGCGTCTATTTCCGGACCGTGGCGCTGATGGGCAACGTGCTGCGCACCGCGGAAGAGAAGCAGATCCTCCAGGTCCGCAAAGCGAAGCGACTCACCCAGCAAATGGTCGACATCATCCAGACCGACGAGTCGATGCTGCTGGGCTTGGCCAGCATCAAGAACTTCGACGCGTACACCTTCGCGCACTGCGTCAACGTGTGCATTCTTTCCATGCTGATCGGCGACCGCATGCGGCTCGACAAGGCGGACGTCGCGCGCCTGGGTGTCGCGGCGCTGATGCACGACATCGGCAAGACCTACATCCCGTCGACCATCTTGAATTCGACCGGAAAGCTCACCGGCCGGGAGTGGGAGCTCATGAAGTACCACACCTTCTTCGGGGTGAAGGAGCTCTCGCGCGTCAACGCTCTGCGCGAGGCGATCGACTCGATGTTCGTCGCCGTCCAGCACCACGTACACTACAACGACAACGGCTACCCGCAACGCGCGGGCGGCTGGAAGCTGCGCCTCTTCAGTCGCATCGTTACGATTGCCGACTACTACGATGCCATGACGGCGTGGCGCATCTATCAGAAAGAGCCCATAACACCCGACCAGGCGCTTCTTTTCATCCTGCAAAACAGCGGCGACATCTTCGACCCGTTCATCGTGAAAGTGTTCATCCACGCCATGGGCCTGTATCCGGTGGGGACCATCGTCGAGCTGGATCAGGGCGAGATCGGTGTCGTGACGCGGCAGAACGGCGACACCAAGCTGCTCCATCGCCCCGTGGTCGAAATCGTGCGCCAGGAAGGCGACCGCGCGGTGCGCGAGTCCATCGACCTCTCCGACAAAGACCCCGACGGCCACTACGTGCGCACGATCGTACGCGCGTTGCACGAATCGCAGGTCGACATCGACCGCCGCCTGGTATTTCTCGCCGACAATTCGAACGACACGGAGTAGATCGCTGGCGCCTGCAAACCCGGTCAGTGCGGTTGCACGGCCTCGCCGCGCCCGGCGCCCACCCGCGGCCGCAAGAGGGTCATGACATACGGAAGCCACAGGCCGATCACCAACAGGTGAACACCGAGTTCTTCATAGAAGCGGTTATAGTGAATGACGAGCCATTCGCCCATAGCGGAACGTGGCAGGCCTGACGCGATCTCAGGGTTAGTGAGCAATCCCTCGTGCGCGATGGTCATTACCGTGCCCACGTGAATCACCACCAACGCCGCCACGGACCCAACGAACCACAGCCAGAACCTGCGATGCCACGTCGCGGACGCGATATAGAGCGAGACCATCATCGCCAGATTCCACGTGATATCTTGAGCGTTGACATACATCGACGTTCGCCGCCCATTCGCCAACAACCGAATCACGAACTCGTCGCTGTCGACGCTCGCTTCGCGCACGACGTGAAAAGGATCGATGCGTGGATACACGAGGTTGACTAGGGACGCGACCCTCGCGTGATAGAAAACGTCCAACCCTCGCGACTGCCACAGCCAAAGCAGTGCCAGAAAGATCGGTACGATGCTAAGTAGAAACGCGATGCCGCGCTTTGACGCCATGTTCGGTGAATGTCATCACCCAAAAAACCCAAATCGTCAGAGTCAGTATGATAACCAAGGCTTGTGCGTAGTAGCGATGGACGGTTTCGAAGACGTTGGGAACTTGGAACCCAAGAAGATAAAGCGCCGCAATGCGTCCCACATTGAACAAGAATATGACAGGGTATCCCAGGGCTACACCGATGAGTTTTGTTCTCCACGTGGTGGGAAAAGCAAGCGTAGCCGCCAAGAAAATGCCAGTCACTTCCAAGCCGTTGCAGACGTTTTGCACCAAGACACTAAAGCTCGGACCCGATATCAGCAATCCTTCACCGCCAACGTCGTGCCCGAGAATCCGCAGCGCCTGCCGACTGCATCTCGTGATGAACTCGGTATAGGGATAGACGACGTGGATGGACAGAAAAGGGATCCGCGTTAGAGCGAAGAAAACTGACACGCCGACTATGGTCGTGGCAGTGAACCGTAGGATGGCTCGGTCTCGTTGAGCGCGGTCGGGATCGTCTCGCGTGGCCCTAGTACGCCCAACAAGCGCTCTCGTGGAAAAAGTCCTTTTGTGTTTCTTGCTCATAGCGTTGGCCGATCGTCCGGTTCTACGGCACTACGCGCGATACTCACGCGGTCTGATAGAACAGGTCGTAGTATACTCCGGGCTCGCGGTTTGTGCCCTTGGGTTCCGGGGCGGGTTGTCGACCTGGCCAGCTTGAGCAGAGCGTGGTAGGCTAGTGCGCCGGTCCAGCTTCCGGTGAGCTTCGCCAAGCGCATGCGCACATCATTCCGAATATTCGACGGACCAACGTGGTTTCTCCTCTTGTTTGCGATCGTTGTCTCGTCCACATCCGTCGATCCGAACGACACGTGGTGGCACATTCGCTCGGGCGAGTACTACGTGGCACACCACTCGATTCCATCGGGCGACGTTTTCTCCCATACCGCGGCGGGCGAGAGGGTGTATGCCCACGAATGGCTGAGCCAAGTAATCCTATACTTCATACATCACTGGTTCGGGTTCGTGGGGATCCGTGTACTCAACTCGCTCATGGCCGCCACCGCAATGCTCTTGCTGTGGAGGTTCTTTCGCAAGGCTACGATCGCTACGCTTCCCGTTATCTTTGTATTGGTTTTGGTTTTTCCCGATGTCCTGGGCCGAGTAAACACACGGCCTGAGATTTTCACCCTGCCGCTCTTCATAGGTTTCTTCGATTTCATTGTGCACCGTGATCGGTCTCGCTTGCCCAGTCGCAAGACGTTGCTTGCCACGGCCGCGCTCGCGTGTCTGTGGGCCAATCTTCACGGTATGGCGCTGCTCGGCCTGATGTTTCTTCTCGCCTACACCGCCGGCGAAGCCCTGGTGATGAGTTGGCCTAGGTTGAGGAACGCGATCCCCGAGTGGGCGCGCACGACGCGGGATGGCCTGGTCGGCGACCTGCAGCTGATCGGTGTCTACTCTCTCGCGGTACTCATTACCCCGATGGGCATTGGCATTTACGAGCACGCGTACAAGGGGCGCGAGTTTCTGCCGGGACCGTTGGGAATCATGGAGTGGCTTTCCCCGTTCACGTATCTGAGCGGAATTCTCCATTCTTTTCTTACCCAGCAGTTCCCGTGGGTCAACATCGCCATGGCGTGGCAGTTCCTCTTCCTGGGCATTCCCATGGCGTACTTCTTTTCGATGCCATTTCTGGCCGCGAGGCGACAACTTCCAACCCCGGCAGATCTCTTCGCCGTGCTACTTGCGATCTACCAGGGAGCGTCGGCGGTACGCTTCCGTTGGTTGTTCTTCATACCATTGTTTTGGGTTGCGCGCGCGATCGGACGCCCCGAGCGCCACACTGTCGATGATAGGGAGAAACGGATTTCGGGCGTGCAGATGGTATTCCAGGCGTTCATGGTGCTAGCCATCATGTGTGGCACCTACATGATGTTGATGCGAGGGATATCGTTCACCAAGTCGATCGACAGCGACCGCTATCCGGTAGGGATCGCCAACTTCCTCGAAGACGTTGGCGCCGAGGGCAAGCTCTACAACGATTACAATTGGGGCGGATACTTGATCTATCGGCTTTGGCCGCAGTGCCTGGTGTTCATCGACGGGCGTACGGACTTGTATTCGTTTGCGGACAGGAACTTGCTCTTGGACCACGTAGCGATTTCGCAAAAGGATCCCGGCTACGCCGATCTGCTCGACCGCTACGACGTGGACATCTTGATTGCATCCGAACACATCTACTTTCCGGGCCCCGAAACGGCCAATGAAATTGCGCATCAGCGCGAACAGCAATTGGCACAAATGACCGACGCGCGGTCTCCCAGTGTGGCGCTTGCAAGCAAGGCAATGAAACCGGTGCAGCCTGACTCGCTCGATGCCCGTGACCGCTGGATACCGTTACTCGTCAACCTCGAGGGATCGGTGTACGTCCGTAACGGCGATGAGTCGCGGGAGACCGTCGAAAGAGCCCGTGCATTTTTCGCCGAGCGAGGAATTGCATTCGACGAGAAATTTGGAGTGCACATTCGGACCCTGATCGAACACACGGACCTTCTTGTCCGATACAACATAGTCGACGAAACGGTGGTACGCGGTGTCGTGGAAAGTCGGGACGATCCGTCGTCTGATTCCAGCCTGAAGTACCGCGTGGAGCTCGCTAACGCGCTACTGAGGCTGGAGTTCTATCGCGACGCGATCGAGTTGTTAGAAGACGTACTCGAAGTTGATCGCTACAACAACGACGCACTGGTTGCCATTGCATACGCCCTTCACTTGGTTGGTGAGAACGAAAAGGCGCGCTCATACCTCGAAAGGTCCGCCAGCCTGGGTCGCAACGATGCAGCTGTCGGCATGATGCAACATTGCCTCGGTCACCAGACTGAAAAGAGCAATTCATCTCGGCAACTTCCCCCCCTGAATGAGCTCGCTTCGAAGTGGAACGCCGCGCGCCAGTAGGGTTGGCCGCTGCGCTCGAGAGGGACGAGGCCCGGTCTCAAATCGAACTCCTTTTCGTGTGGGCGTTCTCGCGCCTGCTCGTATTCTTGCTCGCGACCCGACACGGCTCCGACGTGCCATTTTATCGCGATGTGGCGACAAGGGTGTTCGCGGGCGAGCGCCCGTATATCGATTTTCCGCTCGACCACCCGCCGGCTGCCCTGGCGTCCATGCTACTGCCAGCCTTCGTCAGGTTCATGGACTACGACATGGCGTTTCGAGCGCTCCTAGTGGCGTGCGACTTGTTCGTTTTTGTGGGGCTGGGCCGAGTAGCGCGCTCTATTTCGAGCGAGCCCGGGGTACTTCGAAACGTACAGTGGATGTACGTGTGGATCGGCGCAATTTCGTTTCCGTTCCTCCTCGACCGAGTAGACGGGGTGCTGGTGGCACTCATCCTCGTCGCGGTCCTGCTCGGCGCGAGGGGCAGAATGGGCTGGGGCTACGTGGTCTTGTTATTCTGCTTCGGCATGAACGCCGGCACGTGGGTGCTCTGGGGTCCTTGGCTGCTGGCCGACGTTCGATCCCGCAAGTCGTGGCGCGGCCCACTTGCGCGCTTTGCAATCGCGGCCGGCACATTGATTCTTGTCGCGGCGGTCGGGATCGCGTGGTTGGGGCCCGGGCTGAGCGCACCTCTCACATATCACTGGCTGCATGGGACCGAAGTCGAATCGGTTGCGGCCAGCCCATTCTTGGTCGCGCATGTCATGGGTGCGGCGCAGCAGGTAGACGGAAGTACCGGCACGCTTCGACTTCAACTCTCGCCCGGCATGCAACAAGCATCCCTATTACTCCGCGCAATACTGCTCGCATGCTTTTGGTTCTTCGTGTTTCGGAGATTTCGGTGGCATGACTCTGGGGGCGAGTCGACCGCGCGGGTCGCTTGGCTTGCAACTGGAATCGTTGTCCACTTGCTGCTGTTTCAGCTTCTTAGCTCCGTGCTATTGCCACAGTACATCGGTTGGGCCGCGCCCTTGGCGTGCGCGCTGATTGTCGTCGCGAGGCCCGCGCAGCGCTGGCGAGCACTTTGGCTCGGCGTCATGGCAATGACCGTGGCCGTGTTCCCGATGCAGGCAGTCCAGTTGGAGCGTCTCGAGAGCACAGCGGTCTGGACGCTGCTCCTGCGCAACACGATCCTTGTCATCCTGTTTATTTGGTCCTGCCGATTGTGGATGACGCACGACACCAGAATCGACAATATCCCACGACGACAACCAGGGTAGTACTTTGCCATCGAAACCCGTGCAGCAAGCGACCCCAGGCTTTCCGTACAAGCGAATAATTCGCTTTGCGGTGGTGGGTGTCAGCGGTGTCGCTGTGAACGAGGGGATGCTAATCTTGCTCCACGGGATAGCGGCGCTGCCCTTGTGGGTGTCGAGCGTGTGCGCGGTAGAGACCTCAATCGTAAGCAATTTTCTCCTAAACAGTTTTTGGACGTGGCGATACGACTTTCAAGGCTCGTTCCGCGTGGCGGCAACGAGGTGTCTGCGCTACCACGCCGTGACGGGGGCAAGTGCGTTGGTCGCGAACGTAGTGCTCTTATTGGTTCTGGTGAGGTGGACCCCCCTGGACTATCGTGGTGCGAATCTGATTGCGATTGCCGCCGCGTCTTTGATCAATTTTGTCGGTATGGAGTTCTGGGTATTCCGTAGGTGAGGATGATGCAGTCCAATGGCACATCGCGCTGGCAAATCCCGCGCCATCAGCTCGCCGATATCGCGTACGTAGTTTTGGTCTTGTCCATTGGTGCGTGGTTCGTATCTCCCGTGTTCGACGAGCCACACGCCTGGGGAAGCACCCGGGACTGGGGATACTTCACATTTCTCGAGGAAGTAACTCGCAAGAGCGTCGTCGAGTTTCGCCAATTCCCGCTGTGGAATCCATACTACTTCGGCGGCGCCGAGCACTTGGCCAACCCACAAACTACCATTCTGTCGCCGACCAGTCTGCTCACAACTTCACTTGGAACCGCTCTCGGCCTGAAGGTGGGGGTCCTTTGTTTCGCGCTCCTCGGTTGCAGCGGCATGTACGCGCTCGCGCGCTACTTTGGCTGCCGACCGCAGGCAGCAGCGGCGAGCGCGATCGTCTATGGTTGTTCGGGGTGGTTTGCGCAGCACGTAGGGGGCGGGCACTGGGGCTTTGCGGCGGTCAGCCTGTTTCCTTTCGTTGTACTGTTTCTATTACGAAGTGAGAAGTCGCCCTGGTTCATGGTTCCCGCAGTAGCGCTCGGCGTCTGGGTGGCGGTGCACTGGGGCATATATCCGCTGCCGTGGCTGTTCATGCTCACCCTCCTTGTTACCGCTGCAGAGTTTGTGCGGACGAAGCGGTCAGCGATTTGGCGTCGTTTCGCCCTGTTCGTTCTCTTCACGCTCTCGTTGGCCGCCGCTCGATTGATCCCTGTCGCTGAATACGTGAGTAGATTCCCGCGTGGTGTCGCCATCAGCGATCGACTGAGCCCGGCGGACATTCTGCACGTGTTTCTCGGCCACCAGGCAAATCGCGATGTTGTCGGACATCCCTACGAGTGGCCCGAGTACGGCAATTACATCGGGTGGATGACGCTTGCCCTTCTCGTGCTTGGGTGTAAGATGAGATTTCCGCGTAAGAAGATGCTTTGGAGTGGAGTGGTGGTCTTCATCGCGCTTACCCTCGGCAGCTGGGGATCGGGTTCTCCGTTCGCGTTGCTTCACGGCCTTCCGCTCTTCGAAAACCTTCGCGTACCTTCTCGGTATACCTTGCTCGTCGTGTTTTTCTTCGCCTTGATCGCGGGACTTGCACTTTCGTCGCTATTGGACGCGTGTGCCCGTCGCTGGGACGGCCCCCGAGCCAACGCGACACGGCATCTTGTCGGGCTAGGCGTGGTGCTTGCGATCGCGTGCGACGCAATCGCTACAAACCGGGGCGAGTTCCGGCAATCGTTTCATCTGGCGCCCCCGACCGACGACGTATCGGACAGCTTTGTCCAGCGTCGCGGGGATCCGCTGCGCATGTTTGCCTATCCGCGCGCGAACCAGGGGAGCGTTCGTGGGCTAGAGGAGTCGCCGATTCCGCGCGCGGCGGGAATTTGGATCGACGGCGGCGATCAACATCGGCTCACCAACCAGGGCAGCGCGCGCGCGACTTACTGGAGCCCCAACGTTCTACGCTACTCGATAGAGACGGACGTCCCCAATGCTATCGTGATCAACCAGAACTACCGACCCGAGTGGCGGGCAAGCGGAGACGCCGTGATTGCTGAGACAAACGGCCTACTGACCGTGCTCGTACCACCGGGTCACCACGAGCTGCAGCTAGAATACTCGCCCAATAGGATGGGGACTTTGGTCTCTCTGGTCGGGATACCTGTCTTGTTGCTGTGGGCGCATCAAACTAGACGACGCACCTCGCGCGACGGCGAAGACGTTCGAACTTGATACCACGAAACGCCGCGCTGATCGGACTGTTGGGCAGCTACGTACTGGTAGCGAGCTCGCAAATTATCTCTTTTGGTCGTTTCCAACTTCCGGCGCTCGCGCTAGTGCTTCTCGCCTGCGTAGCAGGCATGTTTCCCGCCGTGCTTGCCGTCGCTCCGGGGCGAGACCCTGCGCCGGCACGGCTTCGTCTAGTTCTTGTCGTGCTCTCGGCCGCCATGATCGCGGTGGCGTTCGATCACAACCCACTGACGTATACGACCGAGCCGTCGTGGCCGATCAAGTACCGCACGGCCCTCGGCGCACTACTAGCGCTGGCCGCGACCTATTCACTGCCGGGCGCCGGTCCCGGATGGTTGCGACGGCCACGCGCTCTGCTCGTGCTCGCCATCTTGATTTGGACGCGATTGGCTGTACCGCTAACCTCCCCCAACCCCGGCGAGGACGTGTGGGTTGTCCAGCAGGAAGCCGCCGCTGCGGTCCTTGCCGGCATCGATCCGTACAGCGTCGAGTACACGCAGATCTTTGCTCCAGAGGTATATGAAGTTCTCGGATATCGAAGTGGGTTTCATTATCCGCCACTCACGCTGCTCGCCGTGGTTCCGCCGTACGCCCTGTTCCACGACGTACGATGGGCGTACGTTTGCTTCGAGTTGCTCGTGCTGTGGTTTCTCTGGTCGTCGACGTCGCGCCGCACCGCGGACAGGTCGATACCCGAACTGATCGTGCTGCTGTGGGGGCTGAATACGTCGGTTCTGTTTGTCTTGGAACACGGCTGGACCGAGCCCCTCGGCGCCGCGTTGATCGCCGGCTTTGTCGCTCTATCGGAGAGGCGGAGGAACCGGCTCGCGGCCGTCTGTCTCGGAGCGTTCTTTTCGTTCAAGCAGTACACAATCCTGCTTTTTCCACTCATTCTGTTTCTCCCGCACTACCTGCCGGTGTTTATCGCATTCGTGCTGATAAACACGCTGAGCTATGTTCCGTGGCTCCTGTGGAATAGAGAAGGACTTGTCGCAAATTTGGTCGAGCCCTGGCGCGCTCCGCCCCGAGCAGACGCATTGTCGCTTTCCGCCTATTGGATGTTCGCGCGCCGCGCTGCCATGCCCGATTGGATAAATCCGTTGTGCTTGCTGGCGGGAATGAATCTCGCGTTGACGCGAATCGAGCGGGGCGTCGCGGGGCTCGTGTTTGGTATCTTCTTGGTTCTCGCGTTGTTTTTTCTCACCGCAAAGCAGTCATTCTGCAACTACTACTATCTTCTTTCGTTTCTCATGTTGGTTTGTGCCATATTCATGATCCATTCCCCAAGTGATACTGCGCCCACCGCTGAAACACCAGAGTCGTCCACAACAGCTTCCGGTTGTTCTTGATCCCTGATCGGTGTTCGCGAAGGAGCGATTGGACGAAGCGCGGCTCGAAGACCCCGGTTCGTTCGAGGCGGCGCGCAGAGAGCTCCTCGTCGACGGTGTCGGCGAGATCGCCGTTTATCCAACTCGCGATCGGAATGCCGAAGCCTTTCTTGGGGCGGCTGACGATTCGCGGCGGGAGCATGCCACCGATAGCCTTCTTCAGCGCATGTTTGCCGCGGAGTCCGCGTATCTTGCAAGACGCAGGGAGCTGGTTGAGAAACGTCACCAGAGTCGGATCGAGAAACGGAGAGCGAACTTCCAAGGAGTTGGCCATGCTGGCACGATCTATTTTGAAAAGAATGTCGTCGGCAAGGTAAAAGTTGGCGTAGTAGCGAACCAGTCGGTCAAGCCACGACGCTTCGTCGCCGTCGGATTCCGCAAGAGCGTGCAGGCCGTTGAGAGGGTCGAAGGTTCCAACTGCCTCCATTACCTCCGGCTTGAGCAAGCGCCTGAGCTCGTGGGGCTGAAAAGAGCCCAGCCAGAACTGCGTGCGCGTCGGATCGTCGTAGTCCGAACCACGCAAGAACTGACGCAGCTTGAAATCGAGGCTGAAATTTTCCATCGATGTGGGAAGGTGATCGACCGCGCGTTCTGCGGCCCAGCGTAGCGGTTTCGGTACTCGCCGGTACCATTCTCCAATTCGGGCCGCGGCAAACGTCGGATACCCGGCCATGAATTCGTCGCATCCGTCCCCTCCCAGTGCGACCGTGACGTGACTGCGCGCGAATCGGCACAGCAGAAAGGTCGGCAGCAGCGACGCGTCCGCGAACGGCTCATCGAGGCCGGGCAGCACATCAGAAAAAACATCGAGCATCTTGGACGCCGAGAACTCTTCTTCATGGTGTTCCGTGCCGAAATGTTGTGCGATCTCGCGGGCGTATTGAGATTCGTCAAAGGAGCGCTCACGAAACGCAATGTTGAAAGTCATGAGCTTATCCGCTCCGACGTACTGCGACGCGAACGCGGTCACCATTCCAGAGTCGACACCGCCGCTCAAGAGCACTCCCACCGGGACATCGCTCACCAATCGGCGACGCACCGATTCGCCGAGGAGACGCAGAATCTCTTGGCCGGCTTCGCGTTCATCGATGTCGAGCTTGGGTTGGAACTCGAGGTGCCAATATCTCACGCAACGCGCCTCTCCGGTGCGAACGTCAACGTCCATCCAATGCGCGGGGGGCAGCTTGCGCACATCGCGAAAAATGCTCCGGGGGTTGGGCACGTATTCAAAGATCAAGTACTGGAGCAACGCTCGATGATCCAGTTCTCGACCGATGGTGGGGTGGCACAACAGAGCCTTGAGTTCTGATGCGAACAGCAGCTCGTGACCGTGGTGCGAATAATACAGAGGCTTCTTGCCAAAGCGATCTCGAGCCAGGAAGAGTCTTTGGCGGCGCTCGTCGTAGATGGCAAACGCAAACATCCCGTTGAAGTGATTGACGCAGTCCTCGCCGTATTCCTCGTAGGCGTGGACGACGACTTCCGTGTCGGACTGGGTGCGAAACCGATGGTTCCGCAACTGCAGTTCGGCCCGCAGCTCCACGAAATTGTAGACCTCGCCGTTGAAGACAACCCACTTCGTTCCGTCTTCATTGCTCATGGGCTGGGCGCCGCCGGCTAGATCGATAACGCTCAGGCGCCGGTGGCCGAACGCGACGCGCTGGTCGGGACTCGTGTAGTAACCGTGGCCGTCGGGGCCGCGGTGTTTGAGTGTCTGGGTCATGCGCTCCAACACATGATCGGCGCCCGTGGAGGAATTGACGCAGCCAACGATCCCACACATGGCGCTAGGCGATCTGCTCCGAACGCACGACCTGAGCGACGGTGTAGGTGGTCTTGTTCTGGGACTCGTGGTAGGTACGCATTTCAATCTCAGCCAGCAGCCCCATCAGTATGAACTGAACACCGAGAAGAAACAAAAACACGGCGAGCAGGATGAGGGGGTTGCGATGGACGAAGACGCCCATCGCGTACTTCTCGTACAGCGTGATCCCACCTGCTACCATCCCGGCGAAGCAAGCAAGTAAGCCCAGTCCGCCGAAAAGGTGGATGGGCTTTGTCCCATACCCTGACAAGAAGCGGACCAGGAGGAGGTCGAGGACCACGATAAAGGTTCTCGAAAGGCCATACTTCGACTTGCCCGCGGTTCTTGGATGGTGTGTCACGACGATCTCGGCCGTGCGCGCGCCGTCGCGCGCCGCGTAGGCAGGGATGAAGCGATGCATATCGCCGTAGAGCGTTACCCTACGCAGCGCATCGCCTCGGTAGGCTTTCATCATGCAGCCGTAGTCGTGCAGGTGCACACCCGTGATCGACGAAATGAGTCGGTTAGCGATGATCGACGGGACTCGTCGGTGTAGAGGGTCCCTCCGGTCTTTTCGCCACCCGCTAACGAGGTCGTAGCCTTCGCTCAATTTGGCCACCAACCGGGGAATGTCGCGCGGATCGTTTTGAAGATCGGCGTCCATTGTCACAATGATCTTCCCGCGGGCATGATGCACGCCCGCAGCCAGCGCAGCGGTCTGACCGTAGTTTCTCCCAAACCTTACCACCGTGCATGGTCCATTCGCATTGGCCAAGGCGCAAAGCCGTTCGAAACTCTTGTCGCTACTCCCGTCGTCGACGTAGATGATCTCGTGCGGACGTGCGACGCCCGACATGACGTTCGCCAACGACGTATGCAGACGATCTACATTGTCTTCTTCGTTGAATACTGGGATTACGATCGAGATTTCCGGTTCCTGCGCCATTGATCTCCATTCTCTTGCTGGCTTAGCGCGCATTATACTACGATTGGCCGCTGTCGAGACGTGCTCACCCGTCTGTTTTCGGAGCCGCAATGGAGTCCTATCTCTACGACGAGTTCTACCAAGTCGAGCGCACCCACTGGTGGTTTGCCGGGATGCGGGGGATCTTCCTGGACTTCGTCGAACCCGAATTCAAGCGCTGGGCTCGCCCGCGTTTTCTCGATATCGGCTGCGGCACGGGCATCGTACTCGAGGAGTTTCGCAACCGCGCCTCGGTATGTGGAATCGATGTTTCCGAGCGTGCTTTGTTGTATGCACGCCGGCGCAATGAGGAAACGCCGTTGCTCCTGGGTAGTGTGTTGGACATACCGCTGACTTCCGAGTGCGTCGAGATAGCGGCGGCTCTCGACGTAATCGAGCACGTCGAGGACGACATGGCTGGACTAAGGGAGATCTGGCGCGTGCTACGCCCCGGAGGTGCGGTTCTCATCAATGTTCCAGCGTTCGAATCTCTCTGGAGCGAGAAAGACGACGCGAACCACCACTACCGGCGGTATCGTCGCGCTGGGCTTCGCCGCGTTTTGGAGAATAGCGGTTTTCGAATAGAGCGCATCTCGTACACAAACGCGACCTTGTTCCCCGCTATCTGGTTCGCGCGACAGGTCGGGAACGTCGTGGGACGACCGTGGAATTCGCGAGCGGAGTATCACCCCGCCCGCGCGGTCAATTCCACCCTCTTGGGCGTTCTCCACTTCGAAAGGGCGCTGTTGAAGCGAACCAACCTGCCGTTGGGCACATCGATCACCTGTTTGGCGCGGCGACCCAGTTAGTTGCCACCATCCGAACCGCAATGACGACGCGACGCCGACTCTCGCGCGAAAGTGCCTTGAGCCTCGCCGTAGCCGCTGTTTCGCTGTGGTGTCTGCTGCCGTTCCTTTCTCTCACCGTCCCCTTTTCAGTCCACTCGGAGGCGCGTTACTCGATTGATGAAGGGACCTACTTGCACGACGGATTTCGCTTGGCCCACGGTCAGGTACCGTATCGTGACTTCTTCACGTTCGTGGGTCCGGTTCCCATGGCGGTATCCGCGCTTCCATTCGCGGTGCTTGGTACAAGCCTCCCCGTCGAGCGTGGACTTCACTTCTTATTACTAGCGGCTGCGAGCGCCGCTCTCTTCCGGATCGCGCGACGTCTGCACACGCCCGTTATCGTCGCGGCGTGCCTGGCGGTCGGTTCGACGCTCACGGTCACCGCAATTTGGCCCTTGGCGTACCACCATTGGATTGCTGCATCGTTTGGTCTTTTTGCTTTGGACAACTTCACCGCGTCGGTGGCTCGAAACGCCAGGCACGCGCTTTTCAGAGCAGCTGCCGCCGGAGCGCTTTCGAGCGCAAGCGTACTTTCCGTTCAGAGCTATGGCGTACCCGTTACGGTGGCATTGCTTTGTGCTGCCGCGCTGGAGGCGGTACGTCGAAAGCGGGTGCCGGATGTTGCAACGCCTCACTCTTGGAAAATCGCGGGGGCGTTCGTGGCGGGGTTGGTCGTGTTCGCATCGGTGGCGCTACTCGCCATCGTCCTTGCGGGCGGTTGGAAGCAATACATTTACGATTGCTGGGTCTGGCCGTTTAGGAATTACGTCGCAGTAAACAAGGTCCCGTACGCCGGCGACCTTGGAGTCTATTTTTCGCACGTGGCTCAACTCGACGGGCACTCGCGTCTCGTCGCCAGATGGTTCCTCTATTGGTTGGTCAGCGTTCCGGTCGTCGCGGGAGGGTGTTCCGCGTTCGCGATCTGGAAGGGTGTGGTCGATGCACACTATTTTGCCCGTGGAGGAATCGATTCGGCGCCCAGCGCGCACGTGGCCGTTGCGCTATACACCCTCGCTGCGATGACTCCACTCTTTGTTGGCCAGACCAGAGCGGACGTGGCCCACATCACCTTTGCGGGATTCGGTTGTGTGCTCGGACTCGCAACGCCGCTCGCCTTCCTGAGCGCGCCGACATCGACCCAGTACCGACGCGCAGCATTCGCCGCCGTGCTAATCTGGGCGACTTTGGGGGCCCTGCTGTGGATCGACCGGTGTTCGCTATCACCTCGGTTCCGAGCCATCGCGGCAGCCGATTCGATAGTATCCGCTTCGAGCGGGGCGGACGTCCTGGCGAGATTTGCCGGCCCCAACGAACCCGTGACACGCCTTGATGTCGGCAGTGGTTGGATTCACATTTTCGGTGTACCGAGCATCAGCCGCTACACGCTGCTAATGCCGCCCTCCACGGGTTACAACACGATCGACCAATGGAACGAAGTCGCCGAGCGAATTTGGACTGCGAACCCGCGCGTCGTTCTTGCCGGGGGTGAAGGACTCGAAACACTAAGTCACCGCCCGGGCCTCCGCGAGCGCTATCGCTATTATCCGGGGCTCGCCGTCGCGCAAGATTTCTTGGGGGATTCGACGGGCCAGAGCGTGTGGGCGGTGGACTACGCAGAGTCTGGCGCGCACGCGACAATGCAACTAACCCATTTTGGGAGGCGGGTGATCGGAACCCTGAGTTTCCCGGACCGCGTCGACACCGTTTTGGGGATTGTCGAGGATGACCAAGTGCTATTCCTGGACATCTTGCCGAATGGGCATCTCCACGCGCATGTTTGTTCCGTCGGCTCCGAACCGGCTACCGGTAAATGGTATGACTCTTATGGAGTTCCCGGTACAATGGAGATGACTCGCGTTGATTTCGTAGATGACTGAGCGGCAATCCCCGCGGAACCTATCGGTGGATAACTCGTCGACAATCAACTTTTGTGTTGACACTCGCGCGTATGTCCGTCTAAACTACCGGCGCATTCTAGAAACCACATTCCCGACGGCCTCGCCAAGCCACAACACCTCGCCATCACACGGTGGGGCCGCCAATCAGAAGTACAGACTGTAGGAGTTCGGGTGAAAGAACGGGCGGCATACCCATCGAAACTCGTTGCGCTCTTCCTCGGCGTGACTGCTGTGGCTCTTCTGTCGCACTCGCCGGTGACGGTGCTGCAGGCGGCGGAGAGTAACTTCAAGCCAGTTATCGAAGAACGTGTGGTTCGCGTGGTCGACGAGTCCACGGGCCGTACGGTGGGCGAGATTACACGTCCTGCCGGGGTGGTCCGCGAAGTATTCGCCCTCAATAACGGCACCGTGCTCGCCATTTCCCAAAAGGATTTCACACAGTTCTTCGACCTGAAATCTCGAAAGCAGATCCGCAACCTGGACAAGCGGATTTACACATTCGATCGGTCAGGCAACTCGGCGATCGCGTACACGAGCGACCACGACCTTGTACTCGTATCGTATCCGAGCTTTCGCGAGCGAATTATCGCGTCCGCGCAGCACGGCGGGCCTTCGGCAGTCCTGTTTTCGCCGGAGTCCGAGTATGTTGCCGTTCAGTTCTGTAATCGGTACCCGTTGTCGGACGCGGAGTATCCCAATCCTGTTCTCGAAAAGACGCTGTACTGGGTGAAGCTGTATGACCTCGAGAACCGCGAGCAGGTAACCGAGGTCAAGGACTTCTTTCTGGGGAGCTTTTCCGCCGATTCGCGCTTTTACACTACCGGAGATGGCAGGAAGCTCAATCTGGGAACGCGGAAGTTTCAGTAGCGACTGAGGAGCAGACCAGTGTCACCACGCAATTCCCGAACCCGATTGCTTCGAGCCACGGCCACCGTGAGCATGGCAATGTCCCTGGTTTGGGTGCTCTTCGTTCTGGCCTCGCTCGTGAATCCCGGGAGCCTCGCGTGGGCGCAGACGGCGATCCAAAACGTAGTCGTGAACGGCGTGGTCGTAGGTCGTGTCGAGCTCTTCAATCTGGTGGGCAACCGCGGTCTCAACGTTCGGTTTCACCCCGCCAATAACGACTTGAATGTCATCAACATTTATCGCCTCAATTGGTGGCAAGCTGTCAATCGCCCGCAAGACGTGTCCGTTCCGGATCATATCGATACAATCAACGAAAGCTCGACGCTCCCGGGCGTTCCGCCGGGCGACGACAACGATCCGTCGTATTACACCAACGACGATCGCACCAGTAATGGGTTTCCCGGGATATTCGACGGCGGCAACTGGTGGATGATCGACTTCCCGGGTAACCACAACAATATCCGGTTCGAAACGTGGCTCGTCCGCTCGGGCGGCGGGTCCGCCGATCGGCTCGTGTGCTTCAATTGGGGATTCGCGACTCGCAACGGCGGGCACGATCCCAACGTCACCAGCGCCGGACACCCGTCTTTCATTAACGAGCAGTCCATCTTCAATCTGAACAATTGCCTGAATGTCAGCGGTTTCCCCGTTGCCGCAAGCGTAATCCCCACGGCGACCGAAGTAGGACTGATTCTACTTACGCTGCTCTTGGTTGTGGTGGGCGCCCTCATCATGCGCCGCGCCTGACCGCTTCTTCGTAGGCCGTTCGTCTCCAGCTTCTCCTTTTCGACTCGTTCCTTCGTTACCGAAGGAGCGTCACTGTCACTTCCTTCACACTTCTGGGTCCTATGAGCGCTGCGCCCAACGCGCGCGCTCGTGTGATGGGATTCACAGCGAGATGATGGGGAATGCGCGACCATCCCATCAGTGATGAACCTATGAAGTATTGGCGTCTAATTAAAGGAGTGAGTCATGACGGACGAAACCAGAAACACTGACATCGAGGCTGCGGACGAGCAGAGGCCGGGCAATCCGAACGAGCCGATGCGGACGCCGGGTCAGAATCCGAATGATCCGTCGCGCGGAACGCCGCGCAACCCGGACACGGATCCGTCGGATCCGACGCGTCCGCACGATCCGGACGAGGATCCGCGCCGCGACCCGTCGAGGGAAGACCGCTAGATCTTCCTTGGAGCTCTCTTCAAAAGGATCGGCCCGCGGATCACACCTGTCCGCGGGCCGATCGTCTATCTTGCCGGGGGCTAGTACTTCGGCAAGCTCGCATCGATCTCATCCGACCAGGCGTGGATGCCGCCTTTGAGATTCCACACTCGCTCGAAGCCCGCGTCTTGCAAGAACTCCACCGCCTGCGCCGAGCGAACGCCGGTGCGGCAGTGCACCACGATGTCCCGCGCCGAATCGAGCTCGTGGACGCGCGCGGCCAGCTCGCCCAAAGGAATCAAGAGGCCGCCGATGTTGCAGATTTTGTACTCGTGCGGCTCGCGCACGTCGAGGACGACGACGTCCTCGCCCGCGTCCAGGCGACGCTTCAACTCTTTCACGCCCACTTCGGGAACCGACACCTTGGACTGCTCCTCTTCTCCGCGGATGCCGCAGAATTCGTCGTAGTCGATCAGCTCGTGCAGCGTGCGGTGCTCGCCGCACACCGGGCACTCGGGATTCTTCCGCAGCTTGAGCTCGCGGAACTTCATCTTGAGCGCGTCGAACAACAGCAACCGGCCGCTCAATAGATCGCCGATGCCGAGGATCCACTTGATCGCTTCGTTGGCCTGGATGGCGCCCACGATGCCGGGGAGAACCCCGAGCACGCCGCCTTCGGCACAGCTCGGCACCAAACCGGGCGGCGGCGGCGACGGATACAAGCAGCGGTAGCACGGCCCGTCTTTGGTCGCGAAGACTGTGTTCTGGCCTTCGAAGCGGAAGATGCTGCCGTACACGTACGGCTTCCCGAGCAACACGCACGCATCGTTCACGAGATAGCGCGTGGGGAAGTTGTCGGTGCCGTCGACCACGATATCATAGTCGCGAATGATGTCCAACGCGTTGTCGCTGGTGAGCCGCGTCTCGTGGAGGACGAATTCGACCTCGGGGTTCAGATCGCTCAAGCGCTCGCGCGCGGCGTCGAGCTTCGTGCGCCCCACGTCGCGCGTGCCGAACGTCACCTGGCGTTGCAGATTCGTGTAGTCGACGACGTCGAAGTCCACCAAACCGATCCTGCCCACTCCGGCCGCGGTCAGATACAGCCCCGCCGGAGCGCCCAGCCCGCCGGCCCCGATCAGGAGCACCTTCGCGGCCTTGAGCTTCAGCTGACCGTCGATGGCGACTTCGGGCATGATGAGGTGGCGGCTGTAGCGCTTCACTTCCTCGGGCGACAATCCTTCCACCGCGTAGACGTTCGGTTTGGGCGAACCGCCCGCGATCGACGGCACGATGCTCACGACGTCTCCCGGTTTCAAGCGCGTGTCGTCTTTCTGCAAATAGCGCACGTCCTCGTCGTTGACGTAGACGTTCACAAAGCTGCGCAAGCGGCCGTTCTCGTCGAAGAGGTGCTTCTGGAGGTCGCGGTACTCGGCGACCAAGCGCGAGAGCGCCTCGCCGACCGTCGTCGCTTCGACGTTGACCGAATCGCGCGCGCCGACGAAGCGGCGCAGCGCGGACGGAATCATGATTTGCGTGGCCATCGATCTCACCTGCTTGCGGAGGCGATCTCCGCGATGGGTTCCGAAGAAAATGCACCGCGGTCGTCGTCGAGCGTCCAACTGGTCAGCCCGTCGGCGCACCCGCTGCGCACGGAAACGATCACGTACGAGAACGAGGGGAGCGCGTGCTCGCGGTCGTACTCCGACGGGCGCGCGGGTTGGTCGGGATGCGAATGATAGAAGCCCAGCACGTCGAGCGATTTTTCGCGCGCGACGCGCTCGATGGCTCGATAGTCGTCGGCGGTAATGAGAAAGCGATGCGTGGAGGCGTCGGCTTCGCGGCGATTTCCCGCCGGCTCGAGTGCCAGCACCCACTTGGTCGCTCCCGGCGCGGGGCCCGAGCCCGCGCGTCCCAACAGCGCGCCGCAGCACTCGCGGGGGTAATCGCGCTCGGCGTGGGCGCGAATGGCGTGGAGCAACTCGGGAGAAATGCGAATCATTCCGGCACCTCTTCCCAAAAGCGTTCGTTGAGATATTTCTCGCCGTTGTCGGGGAAGATGGTGACGATCATCGCCGCGCGATTCTTTTGTAAAGATTGCGCAACTTCCAGGCACGCGACCAACGCCGCACCCGACGAGATTCCGACCAGCATCCCTTCTTCGCGGATCAATCGCTTGACGGCGCGATACGCGGTTTCGGTTCGGACCTCGAGGTTGCGGTCGGCGAGCGCGGGATCATAGATCGCGGGCACGCGCGCGGACGCCATGTGCTTCATTCCTTCGAGCCCGTGAAAGGGAGAATCCGGTTGCACGGAGACGCACTCGATGCGCGTGTTCAGCTCGCGCAGCCGGCGCGCGGTCCCCATGAACGACCCGCTGGTTCCCAGCACCGCGACGAAATGCGTCACGCACCCCGCGGTCTGGTTCCAGATCTCCCACGCGGTGCCTTTGTAGTGGGCGCGCCAGTTGTCGTCGTTGTCGTACTGGTCGAGGTAGCAGTAGCGCTCGGGCGACCGCGCGTAGAGCGCTTCCGCCGCCTCGATCGCACCGTCGACCCCGAGCGACGCGTCGGTGAGAGTCAGCTCGGCTCCGTACGCGCGCAGAATTCGCAGTCGCTCCTCGCTCGCATTGGCCGGGAGCGTCAAGTGGACGCGGTACCCGCGCGCGGCGGCGATCATGGCGTAGCCAATGCCGGTGTTACCGGAGGTCGCGTCGAGAATCGTCTGTCCGGGTCGAAGCCGCCCCGATTGCTCGGCGGCGAGAATCATACGCAGCGCCGGGCGATCCTTGACCGAGCCGCCGGGGTTCAACCACTCGGCCTTGGCGTAGATGGAGACGTTGGGGAATTCGCGGTCGATTCGCTCTAGGCGGAAAAGCGGAGTGCGGCCGATCTTGGAAAGGATCGACTCGTTTTCGGACCCCTGGTTGGGCCGAATGAGGCGCAGTGGGATCGACGACATGGCAGGGTCGGCATAATCACGGACTCGTTCGGTGCGATTTCGGTCGTTAGGAAAGCGCGCCCGGAGGCGCGCGCTGCCATAAGATATCACGGGTCAACGGATTCCGCAACCGGGCGGTTGCCGCGGCGGCGCGATTCCTGCTCAAAAGGCCGTGGAACCGATCGCGGTCGAAGCGTATAATATGGTGTCCGTAACCCCACGGGTGGAATTCACCCGGGCTCGTTTACCGATTGCAGCAAAACAATTTCGAGGAGTGACCATGCACACGCGGATGGTTGCGGTTTTAGCAACGTTGGCCGTCGTATTTGCACTCGCCGGGGCCGTCGTTGCCCAGCAGGAGCCCAAGCCGGTCCAAAAGCCGGCGGTGACCGGCCCCCGACCCATTATAGAGATTCCCAAAATGCGCCAGGACTTCGGCGAGGTCTTCGAACGCCCGAAGTTCGAGTACAGCTTCGCGGTGAAGAACCGTGGCAAGGCGGACCTGGTGATTTCCGAAGTGAAGCCCGGGTGCGGTTGCACGGTGGCCAACTTCGACAAGGTGATAGCACCCGGACAGGAAGGCAAGATCGAGCTGGTGCTGGACGGCACGCGCGTGCACGGCGAGTTCGCGAAGACCGCACAGGTCTTGAGCAACGACCCCGAGCATCCCGAGCTCACACTCACCATCGCGGGCAACAAGGTGGCGTTCTTGAAGATCGTTCCCGACGGCGTGGTCTATTTACAGGGCCGCGTCGATGAAGTCATCGAGAAGGAAGTGACCATCTCGTCGAATGAAAAGCTGCCCGACTTCAAGATTGTCGGCGTCACCTCCGACATCGACGACAAGGTCACCTACGAATACAAGCCGACCGCGACCAAGGGCGAGTACACGCTGAAGATCAAGAAGAAAACCGACCTGCCGATCAGCTCCTCGTACGGAACCGTCACCATCAAGACCAGCAGCACCAACGCTCCCGAGTCGAAGCTGCAAGTACAAGTCATGACGAAGGGGAACATCACGGTGAGCCCGTCGTCGGTGAACTTCGGTAACGTGGCCTTCGCGGCCAAAGACAAGGATGCGAATCCGGTGTCGCGCACGGTCATGGTGATCAAGAATTCCGGCGAAGGACTGGACGTCAAGGACGTCAAGGTCGACAACCCCAACTTCAAGGCCACCGTGGAGCCCGTGACACCGGGCAAGCAGTTCAAGGTGGAAATCACGTTTCAACCGCCGCTCAAACGTTCGCCTTCGCAGCGCGAGACGGGCGAGCTCATCATCAATACCAACGATCCCCGCGAGCCGATGGTGCGCGTGCACCTGGTGGCGCGCGCGATGTGAGGAAGACCATGCGTAACGTCTCGAAGCGAAGCTTGTGGGTACTGGCCGGTGTGGCCGCATTGGCGCTCGGCGCCGCGGAAGCGAGCCGGTCGCAGGGCGGTCAGCCCAAGATCGAAATCCCGGAGACGCGCCACGACTTCGGGCGCGTGTTCGAACAGAAGCAGTACATCCACGACTTCATGGTCCATAACCGCGGCGACGCGGACCTCGTCATCGAGAGCGTCCGCCCCGGTTGCGGTTGCACGGTGACCAACTTCGACAAGCTGATCCAGCCCGGTAAGCAGGGGAAGATCGAGTTCGTCCTCGACGGCGAAAAGGTGCACGATCAGTTCAACAAAAACGCGACCGTGGCTTCCAACGATCCCGTACACCCGACCATGACCATCGCGGTCTCCGGGCACGAGATTCCGTTTCTCAACATCGATCCGGATGGGACCGTGTATCTGCACGGCCGCCACGGCGAACACGTCGAAAAAGTGATGACGATTTCGTCCAACGAGGAAGGGCTCGACTTCAAGGTCCTGCGCGCTAGCTCCAACATCGACGACAAGATAACTTATGACGTGAAGCCCGGGTCCCAGGCGGGAACGTACGAAGTCAGCGTTTACAAGAACCCGCTCCTGCCCACACTCATCACGTACGGGAACCTGTATTTGCACACCAACAGCAAACTGTCGCCGAAGACGGCCATTCAGGTGCACGTCATCACCAAGGGCAACATCTCGGTGACGCCGGCCGCGGTGAACTTCGGTCCGGTCAGATTCGCGGAGGGAGCCGGTGCCGGAGAATCCGTCACGCGCGCGGTTATTGTGTCCAAGTCGACCGGTGAGTTCGCGGTCAAGGATGTCAAGTTGAGCAACCCGAATTTCACGGCCTCCGTGCAACCGGTGGCGGAGGGTTCGCAGTATCGCGTTGAGGTGACCTTCACGCCGCCGTTGAAGAAGCTCGCGCAGCAGAGCGAGACGGCGGAAATGATCATTCAGACCACCGACGCGCAGGAGCCGGCCATTCGTGTGCAGGTTGCCGCGCGCTCGATGTAACGGAGCAAGACCCAATGAATCGACGAGTGTGGATCGGAGCGGCGCTGGTAGTCGTGGTGGCAACACCGCTGGTTTTGTTGAGCGCCAAGCAGGAGCCGGCCGCGGACGCCGCGGCCGCGCAGATGCAGGTCGAGGAAACGAAGCCGCTGGGCGTCCAAGTCTCCGCGCAGGTGTCGGATTCCAAGGCCACGCTTCCTTCCGGATCGAGCGCCGAGGACGTCTATGCCAAGCTCAACGCGGAAATCGAGGCGCAGGCGAAGCAGGTCGCTAACGCCTCGCCGGACGAGCAACTGCGCGTCTTCCAGGCCATCGCCGCCAAGCTCGACCTGTTCCGCAGCAAGTATCCCAACACGCCGGAATCACTCGACGCCGCGTTCCAACTCGGCTCGATGAAGTCGAGCATGCAGCAGTTCGCGGAGGCGGAAAAATATCTGGTTGAATTCGTGAAGGGAGCCGACTCGAGCGATCGCGAAAAACTGGCGTACGCGCACTTCTATCTGGCGGAAGCGTACAAGAACACGGGCAAGTACGACGCGGCCGACGGCGAATACAAACTGCTCCTTCGCGATTATGCCGACGTCAATCCGCGCCTCACGGCCTACGTGCAGACCAGCGTGGAAGGCCTGGGCGCCGAGCGCAAGCTCGCCATCGGCGGGGAACCCATCGCCTTCGAGGTCACGAGCATCAAGGGAGAGAAGCTCTCGCCCTCGGCGTTTCGCGGCAAGGTATTGTTGATCGACTTCTGGGCCACGTGGTGCGGGCCCTGCATCGCCGAGATGCCGAACGTGAAAAGCGTGTACAGCAAGTACCACGGCAAGGGCTTCGAGATCGTCGGCATCTCGCTCGACCAATCGCGCGACAAGCTCGACAAGTACATCGCGACCCAGGGGATCGAATGGCCGCAGTACTTCGACGGCAAGTGGTGGAACAACGACGTCGCGGTCAGCTACGGCATCAAGTCGATTCCGGCCACCATCCTGGTCGATAAGAAGGGGAAGATTCGCTACAAGTCGCTGCGCGGCAAACAGCTGGAAAACGCCGTGCAGGAGTTGCTGGCGGAGAAAGTCTAATCAGCATCGGCCTAACCTCTTCGCCGCCCCCCATCCGACCGTAGTCTCTCGATAATCTCAATCTCCATCTGAATTCGCTTCGGCCACGATGTGAAGCTCTCGCGCGCCACACGGCGGGCGTTGGCCGACAATCGTAGGCGCTCGGCTTCGTCGTCGAGGAGGTGTGCGATGGCGGTGGCGAGGGCGTCGACGTCGCCGTCGGCGACCACACGGCCCGCTTCGCCGTCGCGAACCACGGTGGTCGTGTCGCCGGTGTCGTAGACCACGACCGGGACGCCGCATAGCATGGCCTCGCACGTCGGCAGCGCGCGATTGGTGTGGGTGCTGGTCGACACGAAGAGGTCCGACGCCGCCATCACGCGGGGGACTTCGTCGTGCGGTACCGTTCCCAGAAAACGAACGCGGTCCGCGAGGCCCGCTTCACGCGCGGCGCGCTCGCAGGCGGCGCGCTCGTCGCCGTCGCCAACCAGCGCGAAGACCACGCCGTCGCGACGCCCGGAGAGCACGCGCGTCGCGGCTCGAATGAAATCGCGCGGGCGCTTGGATGCGACCAAGCGGGCGAGAAACAAGACCACGCGACCGTGAGCGGGGAGCCCCAAACGCGCGCGCGCGTCGGCGCGATCGATGGCCGCATCCGCCCACTCGACGTCGAGACCGTTGGGCAGGAAGTGGATTCGATCGGCCGGGATGCCTTGCGCGCGGAGAATCTCGCCGCCGCGCGTGCCGTCGTCGAGGATGATCCACGCGTCTTGCGGGTAGGCGAGTGCCACGATCTGCTCGAGGTTCTTGAACGCGTACTTGGCGCGCGACCATTCCGTGTGCACGAGGTCCATGACGCCGAACAACTTCACTACGCTCGGAATCCCCAGCCGTCGCCGGCACCGGTTGGTGGTTCGCGTGGTGTAGTGCGAATGCCCGATTACGACGTCGGGACAGAGCTCGCGCGCAAGCCGGAACGCGCGCGGTGCCGCGACCGTTTCGAACAACCACGGCCACAGCGGACGACGGAGCCAGGTCGGTAGCGAACGCGTGGCACGAAAAAAGTTGGGATAGAAGTGCGTGTGCACGCGCGGGTCGTCGTGCTGCGGTTCCGATGGGCGCGGACGGAGGAAGTGGAGCTCGTAACCCGCGCGGGTGAATCCGTCGATGAAGCGATCGTCGTCGGAGACGCCGGCCTTGCTCTCGCCGCCCAACGACCACACGCTCTCCCACGGCGAGACCACCAGGATGCGCGCCCGAACCCGGGGCGCGTCGTTGCCGCGGTCGCCGCTCACTCGATGCGACACGAGAGCGTTCCGATGCTCTCGATGCTCGCGGTCAATCGATCGCCCGGCTGCAGATAGCGCGGCGGATTGCGATACACGCCCACGCCGGCCGGAGTACCGGTCGCGATGACGTCGCCGGGCTGGAGGGTCGCGGTCTGCGAGATGTAGTGGACCAGATAATCGACCGTGAAGGTCATGCGGTCGGTGCGACTCGACTGCATGGTGTCGCCGTTCAAAGCCAGCGAAATCGAGAGCGCGTGCGGGTCGGGAATCTCGTCGCGCGTCACCAGCCACGGTCCCAGCGGCCCGCTTCCGTCGGTGCTCTTGGCGCGAAACCACTGCTTCTCGCGCGCTTGCAAGTCGCGCGCGGTCAAGTCCATGAACACCGCGTAGCCCGCGACGTAGTGGTACGCATCCTCCTGCGCGACGCACCATGCGCGCTTGCCCATCACGAACGCGAGCTCCACCTCATAGTCGAACTGCTCGACGCCGCGCGGGTAGGGGACGGGGTCGCCGTCGCCGGAAAGTGCGTTGGGTCCCTTGAGAAACATCATGGGCGAGTCCGGCGCCGGTTTGCCTTGCTCCTCGGCATGGTCGGCGTAGTTCAAACCGAGACAAATGATCTTGGACGGATTCGTGATGGCCGGACCGAGACGAACGGAGCGAATCGGTTTCCGCGCCGATGCGGGAAGCGTGTGCGCCCGCGCAACCATGGCGCGCACTTCGCCCAGGAGATCGCGCGCGAGAATCTCGCGCACCGTGGATGGGAGCTCCGCGGAAACGCTGCGCAAGTCGAGGACGTCGTCGTCCACGACGACACCGGGACGTTCTTCGCCGGCCGGTCCGAAGCTCACCAATCGCATGGGCTAGCTCGTCAACTTGCTCAAGCGGGACAGGAATTCCGTCTTGTCGATGAACTCGACCGCGCGCAGATTGGCGCGCTCGCGCCCGGCCGCGTCGATGAAGACGATGGTCGGCACGCCGCGAATGTCGAACTTCTTGCGCAGTGCCCGCACTTCGGGAGAGCCGTGGTGGGTGAGATCGGCTTTGAGCGGCACGATGCCCCGGGCGGCGTCGACCACTTCGGGCTGATTAAACGTCTGGTGATCGAGCTCCTTGCACGGCAGGCACCAATCGGCCGAAAAGTCGATCACGACCGGCTTGCCGTCTTCCGCGGCCTGGGCGAGTGCTGTCTCCGCATACGGAAGCCAATCGATCCCCGCCACCGCGCGGCGTCCAAGGATGTTGCCCGGCGCGAGCACCAGATAGAGTCCGTACAACGGTGCTACCACACCCACGAAGCGCCGGAATCCACTAAAAAAGAGCGACGACGTTCTTACTTTGGTCACAAACCCGAGCCCGACGCCGCCCACCACCAACACCGCTCCGAGAAGCGCGTAATAGAGCCGGTCGCCCACGACCGGACGGAGGAAATAGACCGCCATCGCGAGCAGCACGATGCCGAACAGTTTGCGCACCCACTCCATCCACTCGCCCGACTTCGGAAGCCGCGTGATGTTGCCGGACGCGATCGCGAGCACGACGAACGGAAGCCCGAGCCCGATGGCCAGCACGAAGAACAGCGTGAAGCCGAGCACCGGATTGCCGGTCTCACCGACGAAGGTCAGCAGCCCCAGGACGAACGGGCCGATGCACGGCGCCGCCACGATCCCCACTGTGAGTCCCATCAAGAACGAGCCCAGCGTTCCTTGTTTGGCGGTGCCCGCGACCCCGGCGAGGCGCGTCGGCACGCGGATCTCGTACACACCGAACATCGACAGCGCCAACCCCACCATCACCAGTGCTATCACTCCCAGCACGAACGGATTCTGCAACGCCGAGCCGAACAAACTCCCGGTGAGCGCTGCGATCAACCCCAGCAGCGAGTACATGGTCGCCATGCCCAGCAGGTACAGCGTTGCGAGCAACGCGGTGCGACCGCCGCGGCCCTTCGCCTGTCCGCCGAAGTAACTCACGGTAATGGGGATCATCGGGTACACGCACGGCGTCAGGTTGAGCGCCAAGCCGCCCAGGAACACGAGCACGAACGCGAACAACCAGCCGCGCTTCGCGATGGCATCCTTGAGCACGTTGCCCTGTCCGCTCTCGTCTGGTGGCGAGCCGCCGTTGTTCATCTTGCCGAGCACCGGCGAGAAGTCGATGCGGTCGAAAACATCCGGACTCGCGAGATCGACGGGGTCGTGGGGCGACGAGATCACGAGTGTGACCGGCACGTCGAGGGTCTGCGGCAGCAAACATTTCTCGTTGTCGCACGCTTGGTAGGTGATGGTGGCCTTGATGATCGATTCGCCCAGCGGCACGTCGTCCGCGATGTCGATCACAGCGCCCACGTAGGTGACCCCTTCGTACAGCCGAAGCGGCGCCTCCGCGAACTCGAGCTTCTTCTCGGTGCCGGGCGGGTAGACGATCCCGCGCAAGGTGACGCCGGCCGGCAGCTCGAGTGCGACCTCGGTCGGCACCAGGAATTCTTCGGAGGCCGGGTTGGCGTTGATGTGCCATGGATTCGTGATCTTGATCTCGATCGCGAGTTGGGCGGAGCCGCCTTGGGGCACATTGGAGAGCGACACGTAACCCGTCGCCGTGACGGGCTCGCCGAAGGGGTCGGCCAGCTGTCCGAAGGACGGAACGGCTGCCGCGAGGCAGGCGGCGAACACCCCTGCCAGGAATGAAAGTCGTTTTTTCATATAGGGTTGGAAAACACTCCGTTTGCTAGGGAAGCGCTCGACCATACATCTTACAGCGCAAATTTGCAAACGAGCCGGGCGGCGGTGGGTTTACAGGCGCTAATCGGGAGCCATGATCACCATCCGGTCCAGAAGATAGGGCATCAGGTGGCGGTGGACCGGCTTCACGAGCATCCAATAGAAACGGCCCTTCCTCTTTGAGGCCAGGTTGACCGTGGTCGCTACGGTCAGCGTGGGCGGCGACGTTTCCTTCGCGAGGATGTAGGAAACGACGTAGGTCAGGCCCAGCGTCTTTCCCTCGTAGGCCACCTCGCGCTCGTCGCGGAAGACTTCCTTTTCTCCCCGGTGAAACGCTTGCTGCGCGACGCGTTCGATGTTGGTGAAGGAGGAGTAGCGCATGGGCGCGATGTACGCGTCGGCGTAGTGCGAGGTGGGCGCGGCGCCGCCGACGAAGGTGCTGTTCGGCACCGGAATGCGAACCACGTCGTGGCTTTGCGCGACGCCGGACATGACGAACAACCCGATACCGCACGCGAGCAGCACGACGAAGGCACCCAACAGGACGATCCGAATAGCGACGACGATCATGGTTCCTCCTTCCTCCGGGGCGTTTGGTGCTCTCTTAACGCTTTACCGCAAGGGTTATGCCGTCGCGAATGGGCAGCATGACCAATTCGACGCGCGCGTCACGCATCACGTGCTCGTTGAAGGCCGCCAGCGCGCGATCGTCGTCGGTCTTCGGGTCGAGCACCGCGCCGCTCCACAGCACGTTGTCGGCGAGGAGCACGCCGCCCGCGCGTACCTTGGGGAGGCACGCGTCCCAATAGCGAATGTAGTTCCTCTTGTCCGCGTCGATGAAGACTACGTCGATGCCGTCTTGCAGGGTCGCGATGGTGTCGAGCGCGGGGGCGAGCTTGAGCGCGATCTTGCGCCCGTGCGGGCTTCGGTCCCAAAACGAGCGCGCGATGGCGGTCGCCTTGGGATCGACGTCGCACGTAACGAGGACGCCGTCGTCCGGCAATCCTTCCGCCATCGCGAGCGCACTGTATCCGGTGAAGGTCCCGATCTCGAGCACGCGCTTGGCACCGCTCAATCGAACGAGATTCTTGAGCAGCATGCCCTGTAGGTGACCGACCATCATTTGCGGCTGCGTCGTCTGCGCGCGCGTCGCCGCCGCCAGCTCGACGAAAAGCGCGGGCTCGGGCGTCGAGTGCGCCTCGGCATAGGCTTCGATCTTCTCGGGGATGAAGCTGATCATTGGGCGGAGGGTACGCCCCGGACTCGGAAACACTCAAGGAAGCGTTTCGCGCGTGGCAGCGCGCCGCGCCGTCCAAGGAAAGCGAGCTCGCTCGAACCGGCTGGGTTCGACCGCGCTAGCGAGCGATCACCATTTTGCGCGTGATTGTCTCTCCCGCCGCCTTCACGCGGTAGAAGTAGACACCGCTGGCGAGCGACTTTCCTCCGGAGTTCCTTGCGTCGAAGGAGATCTCACGCCAGCCTGCGGCCAGCGTCGACGTGCGTTCGCTTCGGACCCGTCGCCCCGCCACGTCGAACACATCGATCTCTACCTCGCTCGCCTCGGTGAGGCCGACGCGTAGTGTCGTCGTGGAGGTGAAGGGATTCGGCATGTTGTCGAGCACGGTGAAGGCGGTGATGGGCGGGGTGTTGCCGACGCCGGTCGTCGCACCCACGCTGGCTTCGTTCGATGGCGCGCTCTGGTTGGCGTGCACGTCGTGCGCGGTGACGATGTAGTAGAGCGTGGTCGCGGGTGCGCCCGCGTCCACCGCGATCGTGTCCTCGGAGCTTTCTAGGAAGTTGATGGGCACCGGAGTGACACCGGTCGAGGTCGCGCGATAGACCGAGTAGTCGCGAAGGTCGGGAGCTACGGCGCGGTTCCATTTGAGCTGCACGTCGGAACCCACACGCTGGGCGATCAGTAACAACGGCGCTGCAGGCGCAAGGTTATCGACGGAGTACGCACCGACACTGGCCGACTCCCACATGCGGGTCTGTGGGGAGGTCGATTCGTGCGAAATCACTTTGAAGTAATGGATCGCCGGATTCGTTGCCACCGAGTCGTGTCGCGTGGCTGCCGTGAAGCTGTACGTGGACTGGTAGGTCGCACTTTGGTTCGCGATCCACTCCCAGTACTCGGGTCCGGAGGGCGTCATCTTCTTCCAGATGGCGGTGCCCGCAAAGTCAGACTCGATCTCTCGCGGATCCGACGCGACGCGTGCTTCGGAACCAGCACTTGACGCCGCGCTGGCTGCGACGAAATCAGTCGCGCGCCAGACAGAGTATTGCGCGATCAGTGGGTCGTTGAATTGGTCCCGCCCGCTGCCGTTCCAACGCAGGATGATCCGTCCGCCTTGATCGGAAGGATTGTCGGACGCCGAAGCGATGGTCGGTTCAGGCAATCCATACTCACCGTAGCGACCCTCGATGCGCTGCGCATAGATGTCGTAGTCGCCTTTGCGGGAGTCGTTCCACGCGATGATCGCCCCTCCCGTGCCGTTCGCGACGATCGCCGGAGACTGCTGATTGCCCGCGGCGGTTGAGACGGCGATGCCGTCGGCCGTCCAAGAGGGATTCCCCGAGGCACTCACGTGCTGCACGTAAGCATCGTACGTTGCTCCACTCCGGAAGTCGTCCCAGGTCACGATTGCGCCGCCCGCACCCTCCGACACGAGGGTCTGGCGCTGCTGGAAATCCGGGGCCACGCATAGGGCGACGCCTCCGACAAGCCACTGCGCGCCGCCCGCGGCGTCCACGCGCTGAGCGTAGATGTCGGGGTCGCCGTTGCGATAGTCCTGCCACGCAACGATCGCCCCACCCGCGCCGTCCGAGACGATCGCCGGTAGCACCTGGTCTGCTGCAGCGGTACAGAGCGCGACTCCGTCGACCGCCCACAGCGCGGCCCCAGCCGCACTCATGCGCTGCGCGTAGATGTCGGGTATACCCGCGTTCCGGAAATCCGTCCAAGTGATTATCGCTCCCCCCGCGCCGTCGGAGGCGATCGCCACCTGGACCTGATGATTGGTGAATGTGCAAACCGCAGTGCCATCGGCGGTCCACTGAGGAACCCCGGATGCGTTCACCCGACGCGCGTATACGTCGGTGTTGCCGCTGCCCATTCGATAATCGCGCCAGGTCGCGATCGCACCGCCCGCGCCGTCCGGGATGGTCCCCGCAAGGACCTGATAGTTCGAGGCCGCTGCAAGGGCGACTCCGTCGACGGTCCACTGCGGAGCCCCCGAGGTGTTTACGCGCTGTGCATGGATGATGGGGTTGCCGCCTCGATAGTCGTCCCACATGACGATCGCGCCCCCCGCGCCGTCCGAGACGATTGCTGGGTAGTACTGGTAGCTCGCATTGATGCAAAGTGCGACCCCATTGGCCGGCCATTGGGAAACTCCAGAGGCGTTCACACGCTGGGCATAGATGTCGTACCGGTCGGGGGGGCCGCCGCCTCGATTGTCTTGCCATGTGACGATCGCGCCCCCCGCGCTGTCCGAGACGATCTTCGGATCGATCTGGTCATTCGCGGCGCCGCAGAGCGCGACGCCGTTCGCGGCCCAGAGTGGGTTCCCAAACGCGTCCAGGCGCTGCGCATAAATGTCCGCGCTACCGTTTCGATGGTCGTACCAGGTGACAATCGTTCCCCCAGCGCCATCCGAGACGATCGCGGGAAGATGCTGGCCGGCTGTGGCGGTGCATAACGGGGCCCCGTCGAGCGGCCACGCGGCGTGAGCGGTTGCGGGGAGCAGGCCTGAGAGAACGAGGATTAGGCTGGCAAGCTGCGATCGCAAGGCGGTACCTCCCGGTTGACGACGCGGATGAAGCGGGAACGTCTCAAACAGGTAGGACGAAAGGCCGACCTTGTTATCACAGCGAATTTAGGCGGCCGTTAGGCCGACGAAGCGAATGTAGGACGCGCTCTAGCCGTATCGCGACCGCTTGCGAAGGTGACCACGTCGACCGCCTACCGCGCGATCACCATCTTGCGCGTGATGGTCTCTCCCGACGCTTTGACGCGGCAGAAGTAAACGCCGCTGGTGAGCAAGCGGTTCGCGTCATCGCGACCGTTGAATTCGACGCGGTGCGAGACCGCGTCGCTCAACGTCATCGTTCGGACCCTTCGTCCCGCGACATCGAAGACTTCGATCCGAACCGCAGACGGCGACGTCAGTTCGATATCCATCGACGCCGTGCCGGTAAACGGACTGGGGTAGACATCACTCACGATCAACGACGGGCCGCGCGTCGGTCCCGACACGCCGGTTGGAACCTCTCCCGACGCGTTCACGTGTTGGGCGTAGATGTCGGGGTAGAGGCTGTTCCGAGCGTCGTGCCACGTGACGATCGCGCCCGCCGCGCCGTCCGAAGCGATCGTGGGTTTGAACTGGTTGCTCACGGCGGTGCAAAGGGCGACCCCGTCACCTAGCCACTGCGGGCCCCCCGAGGCGTTCACGTGCTGCGCGTAGATGTCGAGGGTGCCGCTTCGACCGTCATGCCACGTAACGATCGCTCCCCCCGCGCCGTCCGAGACGATCGTCGGATAGAGCTGGCTGTTCTCGACGGTGCAAAGCGCGACCCCGTCGCCTAGCCACTGCGGAGCCCCCAATGCATTCACCCGCTGGGCGTAGATGTCGGGGTAGAGGCTGTTCCGAGCGTCGTGCCACGTGACGATCGCTCCCCCTGCGTCATCCGAGACAATCGTCGGAGATTGCTGGACGTCCGCAGCGACACACAGGGCGACGCCATTGACCGTCCACTGGGTCGTCCCCGAGGCGTCTACCCGCTGGGCGTAGATGTCGCGGTTGGTTCGAGCGTCCTCCCACGTGACGATCGCGCCCGCCGCGCCGTCCGAGACGATCGTGGGATAGCCCTGCTCATTCGCGGCGTTGCAAAGCGTGACCCCGTTGACCGTCCACTGTGGAACCCCCAAAGCGTTCACCCACTGGGCGTATATGTCGTAGCTAATGCTGCTTCGATAGTCCTGCCACGTCACGATCGCTCCCCCTGCGTCATCCGAGACAATCGTCGGAGTGATCTGGTAGTTCGCGGCGGTGCAAAGCCCGACCCCGTCGGCTGTCCACTGGGTGGAACCGGAGTCGCTCACCCGCTGGGCGTAAATATTGGGAGCGCCGATTCGATAGTCTTCCCACGTAACGATCGCTCCCCCCGCGCCGTCGGAAACGATCGTCGGATAGAATTGGCCGTTCGCGGCGGTGCAAAGTGCGACTCCGTCAGTGGCCCATTGGGGAATTCCCGACGCGTTCACCCGCTGGGCGTAGATGTGGTTAGGGCCGCTTCGAGCGTCGAACCACGTGACGATCGCGCCCCCTGCACCATCCGAGATGATCGTCGGAGATTGCTGGACGCCCTCAGCGATACACAGGGCGACGCCGTCGGGCGTCCACAGCGGAGCTCCCGTTGCGCTCACCCGCTGGGCGTAGATGTCGTAGGTGTCATTTCGAAGGTCGGTCCACGTGACAATCGCTCCCCCCGCGCCGTCCGAGACAATCTTGGGATTGTCCTGGCTGTTCACGGCGGTGGAGAGGGCGACGCCGTCGACCTGCCACAGGGCCTGGGCGCTCAAAGGTAGGAAGGAGATGCCAGCAACGAGAATCAGAAGGGCGAGCGGGTGTCGCATGGGGCGGCCTCCAGGGGTTCGGGCCCGTGTCGAAACAGGTGAGATCTCGCAATACGGAAGGCTCTCGCGTTTAGTGGTTACTTTACCACATCGACCGACTGCTGCGCGTAGATATCAACGGTGCTGCTTCGAAAGTCGTACCACGTCATGATTGCACCCCCGGCAGCGTCCGAGACGATCGACGTGACGTACTGGTAACTCGATGCGATCGAGAGGGCGATCCCGTCGGGCGTCCACTGTGTCGAATGAATCGAATGAGGCGAGACCCTAGTCCCCGTAACGCGAGCGCTCTCGTATCTCCCGAATCGTCCTGCCCGCCATGGCGTAGGCCAGCACCGCGCCCGCGACGAATCCACCGATGTGCGCGAACCACGCCACCCCGCCCGACATCTCGCGCACACCCAGCGATAGGAACCCTTGCAGCGATTGCATCACGAACCACAGAAACAACAATACGGCGGCCGGCACTTCCATCATGCGGATGAAGATGCCGAGAAACACCAACGTGAGAACGCGGGCGCGCGGGTAGGTCACCATGTACGCGCCCAGCACACCGGCGACTGCACCGCTCGCACCGACCGTCGGGATGGTCGAATTGGGATTGAACATGATGTGCGCGAGGCCCGCCAGTAACCCGCACAGGATGTAGAACACGATGTACTTCACGTGCCCCAACAAGTCTTCGACGTTGTTGCCGAAGATCCACAGGTACAGCATGTTGCCGGCCAAGTGCATGACACTCCCGTGCATGAACATCGACGACAATAATGTGGCCGGAATGAACGACGGACCCGGCGTGTGCTCGAAACCTCCGTCTACGGGACCCACGAGATCTTCGAAGTGCGTGATCTCGTAGGGGATCGCGCCCCACGCGGCGACGAATCCTTCGATGCGATCGCCCAGCATGAACTCGTACGCGAACACGACCACGTTGATCGCGACCAGCAACAGCGTCACGTAGGCACGCCGCTGGGTCGGATTGTGGTCTTTGAGTGGGAACACTATTTTCCCGCCATTCGTCGCGCGCGATTGAGCGTTTCAAAGGCGCGAAGCGATTCCGCGTCGTGGACGCGGTGCCAGGGAGGAACGAGCGCGAGTGTCATTCGCTCGCGCTCGATTGCATCCAGCATTTCTTCGAGCACGGTCGCCGAGCCCCAGTGGATGTTTCGAAACAAACCGGGCGCGTTTCGACGCAGACCGATCAAGTAGCAACCGCCCTCGAAAGACGGACCGATCACGAGGTCGCGATGCTTGAGCACCTGAAACGCGCGCTTGAGAAAGGGAAGCGGAACATCGGGGCAATCGGAGCCGATGATCACGGCGCGGTCCCCGGGTTCGAGCAGGAGCTCCGAGAAAGCCGCGACCCATCGGTCGCCCTGCTCTTGTTCGGAGTCGGCGAAGACGCGCGGCCGGTACTTGGAGCCCTCGAACCGGGAAGAGAGCTGGGCGAGAAACGCCGGCGAGCCCACCAAGATGCCTAACCTGTTCCTCGGCTTTGCGTTGCTAGGCTTCGGCGATTCCTTCCGCGCGCGCATGCGCACCACTCTATCATGCAAGCGCGCGGTTGCCGCACCCGTGTTTCCTCCCTCGCCAAGGCGGCGTTGACACTCCCGCGGGTTCGGAGTACCTTGATGGCGGAAGTCTTTGTGAATAAGGGTACAAGCCCTGGGAAAGCCACCCTCCCAGACAACCCCGACGACCATGGAACTCACGCTCAAATACTTGCCCGTCATCGTGCTGTTCCTGCTCGCGGTGATGATCCCTATCATCATGCTCGCGATCGCGGGGCTCACGGGCCCGCGCCAGCCGAGCCCACGCAAGATGACACCCTTCGAGAGCGGCATCGAGTCGGTGGGTGACACGCGCCATCGCTTCTCGGTGCGCTTCTTCTTGGTCGCACTTCTGTTCATCATCTTCGACATCGAGGCCGTGTTCATCTTTCCCTGGGCGGTGCTGTTCCGCGAGCTGGGCTTGTTCGGCTTCATCGAGATGACGATCTTCCTCGGCATTCTGCTCCTGGGCCTCTTCTATATATGGAAGAAGGGGGCGCTGGAATGGGAGTAAGGAATAGCGGCTACCTGGTCGGCATCGAGACCAAGAACGAGACCGGCTTGATCACCACCCGCCTCGACGAAATCGTCCGTTGGGGCCGCAAGAACTCGCTGTGGCCGCTCCCGTTCGGGACCGCGTGCTGCGCCATCGAGTTCATGGGTGTGGTCTCCAGCAAATTCGACATTTCTCGTTTTGGTGCCGAGCTGGTGCGTTTTTCGCCGCGCCAGTCGGACATGATCCTGGTGGCGGGCACCATCAATTATAAGCTCGCGCCGGTCCTGAAGAAGATCTACGACCAGATCGCGGAGCCCAAGTACGTGATCTCGATGGGCGCGTGCGCGTGCTCGGGCGGTTTCTACGACAACTACGCGACGGTGCAGGGCATCGACCAAATCATTCCGGTCGACGTGTTCATTCCCGGCTGTCCGCCGCGCCCCGAAGCGATCCTGCACGCGGTCATGAAGCTGCAGGAGCGCATCGACAAGGAGCCGGTGCCCAAGCGCGGCGTTCATCGCCGGCACGAAGTGGTGGAGAAGTTCCGCGACAGCTAGCGCTCCCATCGCCGAAGAAAACCAACGTGGCCACCCAAGAAACTCCCAAGCACGACGCCCTCGTCGCCGAGCTGAAGAATCGCTTCGGCGCGAAGATCCTCGACGTCGACCGCTCGTACGACGATTGCACGCTGATCGTCGACAAAGCCGGCATTCACGACGTACTCGCGTTCCTGAAAAACGAGCACCGCTTCGACCTCCTGCTCGACATCGCGGGTGTCGATTGCATGAATCTTCCCAAGTTCCGCGAGCGCTTCGAAGTGGTCTACATGCTCTATTCGATCGGCGACGACGTGCGCGTGCGCCTCGAAGTTCCCATCTCCGAGCTCGACCTGGATGTCCCCACCGCCACCGACCTGTGGAAGTCGGCCAACTGGGCGGAGCGCGAGGCGTTCGAGATGTTCGGGTTCAACTTCGTCGGGCATCCCTGTTTGAAGAGATTACTCACGCACCACGAGTTCGTGGGGCACCCGTTGCGCAAGGACTATCCCATCATGGGCGGCCAGTGGTGTGCCACCACCTCCGACATGACCGAAGAGCTCAACGAGCCGCGCTAGCGCGAACATGGCGAACAAGATCGACATCAAGGAATTCGTGCCCAGCGAAGCGCCGCCGCGATACTCGGCGCGCGACTTCGACGGCGACGTCGATCCCAAGCGCGACGACTTCGACGAGGGGTTGACGCTCCCCGACATCAACACCACGCCGATGTTTATCAACATCGGTCCCACGCACCCCGCCACCCACGGGACCTTTCGCGTCTATGCACAGCTCGATGGCGAGACGGTGGAGAAGGCGGGCGTCGACGTCGGCTACCTCCATCGCGGCTTCGAGAAAATCGTCGAGATCAAGCAGTACAACCAGATCATTCCCTACACCGACCGTTTGAACTATTGCAGCGGCTTGACCAACAACGTCGCCTTCTGCAAGGCGGTCGAGCGCATGATGGGGATCGAGGTGCCGCCGCGCACGATCGCGATTCGCGTCATCATCATGGAGATCCAGCGCATCATGGACCACATGATCTGCTGCGGCACCAACATCGTCGACATTGGTGCCCTCACCAACTTTTGGTACTTCTACAACGCGCGCGACAAGTTGAACGACGTGCTGGAAGCGCTCACGGGCGCGCGCCTCACGTACACCTACACGCGCGTGGGCGGTCTCGCGTGGGACCTGCCGGATGGCTGGCGCGAGAACGTGAAGGCCGCCATCAAGGAGATCCCGTCCGCCATCAAGGACGTGCGCGGCCTGGTGGCGAAGAACCGCATCTTCCAGGATCGCACGCGCGGTGTCGGTCAGATCAGCGGCGAGAATGCGATCAACTTCGGTTGGACGGGGCCGTGCTTGCGCGCATCCGGCGTCGACCTCGATCTGCGCAAGGTGCGGCCGTACTACGGCTACGAAGACCTCGAGTTCGACATTCCCATCGGCTCCAACGGCGACGTGTACGACCGCATCATCGTTCGCATCGAGGAGATGCATGAGAGCTTGAAAATCATCCATCAGATGATCGATCGCGTGCCCGACGGACCCATCAACGTGGACGACAAGCGCGTGACACTGCCGCCCAAGCAGAAGGTCCACACGTCGATGGAAGCACTCATCAACCATTTCAAGCTCGTGATCGACGGCGTGCAACCGCCGCCGGGGCGCATCTACGACGCCACCGAGACGCCCAACGGCGAGCTCGGCTTCTACATTATTTCGGATGGCAGCGGACACCCATACCGCATCAAGGTGCGGCCGCCGTGCTTTTATACCATGAACGCGCTCAAGTTTTTGGTCGAAGGCGGCATGGTGGCGGACATCGTCGCCATTTTGGGCGGCTTGAACGTCATCGCCGGCGAGTTGGACCGCTAGTATGTCGCACGCACCGCAAGCTCTCGCACCGAGCGGAAGGGCCTTCGCGTTCTCGAAGGAAAACGAGCAGAAGTTTCAGGATCTGCTGCCCAAGTATCCCACTAAGCGCGCCGTCATCTTGCCGGCCTTGTGGCTCGCACAAGAGCAAGAAGGCTACATCACCGTCGAAGCGATGGAGTACGTCGCCAAGCGACTGGAGCAACCCGCGGTCGGCGTGTTCGCGGTGGTCGAATTTTATACGATGTTCAAGACCGAGCCGACCGGGAAGCACCACATCCAACTGTGCCGCACGCTCTCGTGCGCGATGCGCGGCTACGAAGACATGCAGGAATTGATCGAGCGCAAGCTCGGCATCGGACCCGGAGACAAGACACCGGACGGTGTGTTCAGCTTCGAGTTGGTGGAATGCTTGGGGTCGTGCGGGACCGCACCGATGATGCGCATGGACAATCGATACTGGGAGAATCTCACCACCGACAAACTGGGTCGTATTCTCGACGCGTGCAAGCACGGCGGCGATCCGGCGGGCGAAGATCAATAGCATGCTCCAGAAGCACGTGCGCAAGATCTTTGGTGTCGCGTTGGTCCTTGCGGTCATGGTGGGCGTTCGACCCGACCTATTGCAAGCTACCCAAGGCGCGTCGAACAGCTCAAGGAACGATCCGCTCCTATGGGCGCCATTGATTATTCGCGGTGAAATTGAAGGAATCGACAAAGAGTCGTCGTCATTCAGTGAGTGGGGCATTGTGGCGGGCGAAGATCACAGCGTAGTGGTTGATAATTTGGCCGTTCGGGTTGATGAGGTCATCAAGGGCACTTGGAAAGATACACATATTGCTATTGCTGCTTTTCAGTACCACCGTGGGACAAACCCGACACCGTACGCTGTTGGAAACGACGTAATCTTGGCCGTTTTCTACAACACGGCGACCGCTCGTTTTCAGCTTCGAAACTACACGGGGTTGTTCATTCAGGATGGGGATGACTGGACCCGTCCCGATCCGAAAATGTATCGCATTTACGTCGAGAATCGTTCAGCGACATTGCGGGAGATCACGAGGCGCGTAAGTTCCATGTCGCCGCTTGCGGTTGTCGGTCAGGCGGAGTTGGTCGTCGCGGGGAGCGTCGGATCTGTTGAACGGGGGGTTCTGGGTGCGGACGGGTCGGAGTCGACTTGTTGGTCATTCGAGATCGCGGAAGTCTTGAAGGGCGACTACTGCGACTCCACGGTCACGTTTTGCATGCCGACGAGACGGCACTTGCCAGACTGGGCTGCTCCGGTGCCCCGTTATTTCGGCGAGGGTGACACCTTTGTCGTGTTTCTCCGTCACCGCGACGATTCTTGGATTCCTTTCGCGGGCGTAAATGGAATGCTGGAACTCTTGGGCGACAGGCTCTTGTATGAGGGCGTCGTCGACATTGGGACCTCGTGGACCCAACTTCGTGCGGCGTGTGGGAAATCATGAGCGCGTCCCACAAGATCATCAGCGCCCGCTTCGATCAGAAGAACGCCCACACGCTCCAAGGCTACTTGGACCTTGGCGGCTACGGAAGTTTGAAGAAGCTCTTCAAGATGAAACCCGACGAGGTGATCGAAGAGGTCAAGCGCTCGGGGTTGCGCGGTCGCGGCGGCGCGGGATTTCCGACCGGCATGAAGTGGAGCTTCATCCCCAAGAACACCGACAAGCCGAAATATCTGTGCGTCAACGCGGACGAAGGCGAGCCGGGGACGTTCAAGGACCGCTTGATCCTCGAGCGAGACCCGCACGCGATCATCGAAGGCATTGTGATTTGCTGCTACGCGGTCGGCATCAAGACCGCGTACGTCTACATCCGCGGCGAGTACGACTTTCCCTTCGTGCGGCTCGACGCCGCGGTGAGGGAAGCGTATCGCGAAGGTTATCTCGGCAAGAACGTCAAGGGCTCCGGCGCCGATATCGACGTCGTGATCCACCGCGGCGCGGGCGCGTACATCTGCGGCGATGAAACGGGCTTGATCGAATCGCTCGAGGGGAAAAAGGGCCAGCCGCGACCGAAGCCGCCTTTTCCCGCCGTGGTCGGCGTGTTCGGTTGCCCGACCGTTGTGAACAATGTGGAGACCATCGCCGCGCTGCCGTGGATTCTCGAAAACGGGGCGGGCGCATACGCTGCCATCGGCACGGAGAAGAGCAAGGGCACCATGCTGTTTTCGATCTCCGGCATGGTGGAGCGGCCGGGAGTTTACGAAGGCGCCTTCGGCGTGAATCTGTGGAAGTTCATCGAAGATTCGACGGGCGGTGTGAAGGACGGCAAGAAGTTGAAGGCGGTCATTCCCGGGGGATCATCTTCCGCGATTCTCACCGCCGACGAAACCCGTAACGTGAACCTCGACTACGAGTCGATCGCCGCCACCGGCGCGATGGTTGGCTCGGGCGCCATCATGGTGTTCGACGAAGACACCGACGTGGTGAAAGCGCTGGAAGTGGTCTTGCGATTCTACGCGCACGAATCGTGCGGCCAGTGCCCGCCGTGTCGCGAGGGAACCTACTGGCTGTACGAAATCGTCAATCGCATCCGCAACGGCAAGGGCCGCCCGGAAGACATCGATCTCATGCTATCGATTTGCCCCGACATGCTGGGACGCACGGTGTGCGTGTTGGCTGATAGCGCCGCGATCCCCGCCGCGAGCTACATCAAGAAGTTCCGCTCCGAGTTCGAAGCCTACATCGACAAATCAAGGCTGCCCGAACGCAGGCTGCACCCGGGCGGGATCAACTTGGAAGCGAGAGCGCTCTAATGGTGACCATCACCGTCGACGGGAAGAAGATCCAGGCGCCCGAAGGCGCGTGGTTGATCGACGTTTGCCGCGAGAACGGCATCGACATCCCGCATTTCTGCTACCACCCCGGCCTGGGTCCCGACGGCAATTGCCGCATGTGCCAGGTCGAGTTCGTGAGCGACCGCGGCAACAAGCTCGGCATCTCGTGCAAGACCACGGTCGCCGAAGGCATGGTGGTGAGCGTCAATAGTGACGTCGCCAAGCGGGCGCGCGCGTCGGTGGAAGAGATGCTGCTCTTGAACCACCCGCTCGACTGTCCGATTTGCGACAAGGCGGGGGAGTGCTCGCTCCAGGACTACTACATGGAGCACGACCTCCAGAACAGCCGCCAGGACTTCACGCGCTTTCGCAAAGAGAAAGCGAAAGACATCGGTCCGACGCTGATCCTCGACCAGGAGCGCTGTGTCTTGTGCGACCGCTGCGTGCGGTTCCTTCGCGACGTGGCCGGTGAAGCACAACTCTACATCGCGGGACGCGGTCACGAGGCCTACATCACCACCTTCCCCGGCAAAGAAGTGACCAGCCCGTACTCGCTCAACACCGTCGACCTGTGTCCGGTCGGTGCGCTCACGGCGAAAGATTTCCGGTTCGATTCGGCGACGTGGTTTTTGAAGAACACCGACTCGGTGTGCACGACCTGCGCGCGCGGGTGCAGCATGCAGATTCAATCCAAGAAGGACCAAATTTATCGCATGCGTCCGCGCCCCAATCTGGATGTGAACGGATACTGGTCGTGCGACGAGGGCCGTTTGAATTATAAGTTCGTGAACGTCGATCGGCTCGCGAGGCCGTTCGTGCGCCGGGGCGGCGAGACGTTCGAGTGCTCACTGCAGGAAGCGATCGCGGAGATGCGGAGCACGCTGGGCTTCAAACCCGCGGGCTCGATCGACAAGCCGAGCGCGAAGACGACGGTCGTGTTGCTTTCGGCGACCGCGACACTCGAGGAGATGTTCCTCTTTCAGCGACTGGCGAAGGAAAGCTTGAACGCGCCCATCTTCGTCGCGCGCCACATCCCGGACGGCGTCGACGATAATCTGCTCCGTCGCGCCGACAAGCACCCGAACGCGAAGGGCGCCGAGATGCTCGGAATTCGTGTGGTGAACCTGCAGGCATCCTCGCCCGGACCGGAAGCCTCTGCTATAACAGAAGCTCTCGGAAGCGACGGCGTCCTGGTGGCGGTCGGTTTCAATACCGACGTCGCCGCGCTCGAGCCGATTCTCGCGCGCGCAAAAAAGATCGTGGCGTTGTCGGGATGCAAGAGCTGGATCACCGATCGCGCCGACCTCGTGATCCCGGGGCTCACCTTCGCAGAGAAAGACGGGCTCGTGGTCAACTTCGAGGGCCACGTGCAGCAATTGCGGCCCACCATCGATTCCAAAGGTGAAACCGAGTGGCGTGTGGTCGATCTCCTGATTGCGTCGCTCAACGGGACCAAGCCGCACGAGTTCGTCACCCAGATCCGCAAGGCGATCCAAGACAGCGTGCCTGCGTTCGCGGGTGTCAATCTCACCAAGCTTGGGTCGACGGGAGTGCGTGCCAACGCGCACGCATGGGCGTCGTAACGTGCCGAACTGGCTCGATTTCGTCATCATCGGCGGCAAGGCCGTCTTCATTTGGGGCTTCGCACTGACGCTGCTCCCGGTTCTCATCTGGTTCGAGCGCAAAGGCTCCGCATTTATCCAGGATCGCGCCGGTCCCAATCGCGCCGCCATCCTCGGCATTCGACTCGCGGGATTCATCCATAACATCGCCGACGTGGTGAAGCTCCTCATGAAGGAGATGATGATCCCGCCCCACGTCAACCGCGCGTACTTCATGATTGCACCCGTGCTCGGATTCACATTCATCCTCTCGGCGTTCGCGGTGATTCCCTGGGCCGACACGCTGCGAGTCGCGGGCCGCGACATCACGATGCAGGTCGCCGATCTCAATGCGGGCATCCTGTTCATCCTCGCCATCACGTCCCTCAACGTGTACGGGATCGTGCTCGCGGGTTGGTCGTCGAACAACAAGTTCGCGCTGATGGGCGGGCTTCGCTCCACGGCGCAGATGATCAGCTACGAGATTCCGCTGGGTCTGGCGCTGGTAGGCATCTTCATGGTCTACGGCAGCGCGCAGTTGAACGAGATCGTGCGCGGCCAGGGCGAGCTGCTGTTCGGTTTCCTCCCCAAGTGGGGACTGTTCGTCCAGCCGCTGGGCGCGATCCTCTTCATCGTGGCGGCCTTCGCGGAAACCAACCGCAACCCGTTCGACTTGCCCGAAGGCGAATCGGAGATCGTGGCGGGCTACCACGTCGAGTACAGCGGCATGCGCTTCGCGCTCTTTTATATGGGCGAGTACGTCGCTATCGTGCTCTCGTCGGCCATGATCACGACCCTCTTCTTCGGCGGTTGGCAGGTTCCGTATTTTCCGACCGAGCGCATCGTCGCCACTGCCGACACCTGGCTCAAGGTGATGCTGAGTGTCGGCGGCGTGGGGGCACTCGCATTCGCCGCCCTGATGCTGTTCTGGGCCAAACGCATGAAGGACGGCGGCGGCTTCGGCGATTTGCGCGACAAAGAGGGAATCATCCTCGGTGTCGCGCACATCGCGATCGGCGGCGCGATGCTGTTCTTCTTGTGGAAGACGCTCTCGATGGGTCCGATGCCGGAGTGGGGCGCACGCACGGTGGCCGCGGTGGCGCAGATCACCTCGTTCGCACTCAAGACCATCTTCTGGTGCTGGGTGTTCATCTGGGTGCGGTGGTCGCTGCCACGCTTCCGCTACGACCAACTCATGCGCCTGGGGTGGAAGAAGATGATTCCGCTTTCATTCGTGAACATCTTCCTCACCGGCCTGGTTATTCTCTGGATGGGCCGGTAACCGATGCACGCCGTCCTTTTCTATATTCTCGCCACACTTGCGGTGGTCGGCGGCTTGCTGATGGTGAGCCTCAAGAATCCGCTCTCGGGTGCCTTCGCGCTCATTCTCTCGTTGTGCTCGCTCGCCGCGTTGTTCGCGATGCTACACGCGGAGTTCTTGTTCATCCTGCAAATTCTGGTCTACGCGGGTGCCATCATGGTGCTGATCATCTTCACCATCATGCTGCTCAACCTGAAAAAAGAAGAGCTGCAAGAAGCACCGGTCGGCTGGATACGCCTACTACTAACGGCGACGCTGTGCGCGGTGGGCGCGTTCGGCGCCATCCAGGTTTTCGGCGATGTGGTGCCCGCCAACGTGGAGATGACGACGGATTTCGGGAATATAGAGTCGGTGGGCCGCGTGATGCTGTCCGACTTCGTGTATCCGTTCGAAGTGATCTCGCTGATTCTTTTGGTCGCGGTGGTCGGCGTGGTGCTGCTGGCGAAGAGGATCATCTAACATGATCGGGCTGCATCAATACTTGTACCTGAGCGCCATCCTGTTCTTCATCGGCGCGTTCGGCGTTCTGTTTCGCCGCAACCTGCTCGTGATCCTGATGTCGATCGAGCTCATGTTGAACGCGGTCAATCTGTCGTTCATCGCCTTCTCGCGCTACGGCACCGGGACCATGGACGGGCACGTGGCGGCGTTTTTCGTCATGGCGCTGGCCGCCGCCGAAGCGGGCATCGGGCTGGCGATTCTGGTGATGCTGTTCCGGAATCGAACCACGGTACAAGCCGATGATCTAACCCTAATGCGGGACTGATTCACATGGACGACCAGAATATTTGGCAGGAGCTTCTCGGCCGATCGGCGGGCCCATTCAAGCTGCGACTGATTTTGCAGCCGGCGATGGCCATTTTCTTCGCCATCCGCGCGGGGCGGCGAGACGGGAAGGAAAACCGCCCGCCGTACGGGTGGGCTCTTCTAACCGACCGCGCTCATCGGCGTGAGCTCTTGCGAGAGGGATGGAAGGACGTTGGCAAGATCTTCGTCATCGCGTCGGTCATCGACGTGATCTATCAGTTCGTCGTGTTTCGTACCATTCACCCGGCGCAAGCGCTGGTGGTCGCCTCTGTCCTTGCGGTCGTTCCCTATTTGCTGATTCGCGGTCCGGCCGGCCGGATCTCGCGACGCGCGCGGTAGCATGAATTCACTTCTGTGGCTCATTCCGGTCGCACCCCTGGCGGGGGCCGCTCTCAATGGACTGCTCGCTCTCGCGTACGCGAAGCGCGAGCAGGGACCGAGCGAGCGCCTGGTCGCGCTCATCGGTTGCGCTGCGCCTTTGCTGTCGTTCTTCATCGCGGCGAAGTTGTTCCTCGCCATGCGGTCGATGGCGCCCGAAGCACGTCTGTTCGAACAGTCGCTTTTCACGTGGATAGTTGCCGGTCCGGTTCGTATCGAGTGGGCGTACTGGGTCGACGCGCTCTCGATGATCATGCTCTTGATCGTCACCGGGATCGGCTCGCTCATTCATATCTACTCGGTCGGTTACATGCACGGCGACCGCGGCTTCGCGCGCTTCTTCTCGTACTTGAACCTATTCATGTTCGCCATGCTGACGCTGGTCATGGCGAAGAATCTCCCGTTGTTGTTCGTCGGTTGGGAAGGTGTGGGGCTGTGCTCGTACCTCTTGATCGGTTTCTGGTACAAAGACCTCGCCAACGCGGCCGCCGGCAAGAAGGCGTTCGTCGTCAATCGCATCGGCGACTTCGCGTTCTTGATCGGCATGTTCATGCTGTTCGTGACGTCGATGCAGCTGGGCAACGCGACCCTCGACGTGCCCACACTGCGCGAGATGGCGTTGGTCCACAACGAGGCCTTCGCGAAGATCGGTGTGGCCGCGTGCATCCTCTTGTTCATCGGTGCGTGCGGCAAGTCGGCGCAGATTCCGCTCTACGTATGGTTGCCGGACGCGATGGCCGGCCCGACGCCGGTCAGCGCTCTCATCCACGCCGCCACCATGGTCACAGCCGGCGTGTACATGATCGCGCGCTTGAACTTTCTCTACGATTTGGCGCCGGCCGCAGCCACCGTGGTCGCGGTGATCGGTGCCGCGACCGCGATCTTCGCCGCCACCATCGGCTTCGCGCAGCGCGACATCAAGAAGGTGCTCGCATATTCGACCGTGAGCCAGCTCGGCTACATGTTCCTCGCCGTCGGGGTGGGCGCGTACGCAGCCGGCATCTTCCATCTCTTGACGCACGCGTTCTTCAAGGCGTGCTTGTTCCTCGGTGCCGGATCGGTGATCCACGGGCTTTCCGGCGAGCAGGACTTGTTCAAGATGGGGCAGCTTCGGCACCACATGAAGATCACGTGGCTCACCTTCCTGATCTCGGCCATAGCGATCGCCGGCATCCCACCGCTCGCGGGCTTCTTCTCGAAGGACGAAATACTCTGGAGCACGTTCAACGCGCACATCGGTCCCGATTGGCTGCCGCGCGTCTTGTGGATGGTCGGGCTCGCGACCGCAGGGATGACGGCCTTCTACGTGTTTCGCGCCGTATTTCTCACCTTCCACGGCAAGGACAACGTCTCGCACGAAGCCAAACACCACCTGCACGAATCGCCGCCAATCATGACGATGCCGCTGGTGGTCCTCGCCGCGGGTGCGGTGCTTGCCGGCTTCTTGGGTGTTCCTGCGGCGCTGGGCGGTAACAACGCGATTCATCATTGGCTGGAGCCGGTGTTCGCGGGTCACGTCGGCGGACACGAGATCGGCGTGGGCATGGCAGCGGCGCACGTGACCAACGTTGCCGTCGCGGCCGCGACCGAGGGGCACAACACCGACCTCGAAATGATCTTGATGGGCATCTCGGTGCTGGTCGCGATCATGGGCATTCTCTTCGCGCATACCGTGTACGTTCGCTCCGGCGGGCCCGATGCGGTCGGAATCGCGCGCGCTCTTGGGCCCGTCTACACGCTGGTCGCGAACAAGTTCTACATCGACGAGATCTACGAGCGCACCCTGGTGCGCCCCGGCTACGCGATCGCGGACAAGCTCATGTACCGCTTCATCGACTCCGGCATCATCGAAGGCATCGTCAACGGGCTCGGGATCTCCGCGCGACTGATCGGTGCCGGCATGCGACTCATGCAATCGGGCGTGGTTCGCACGTACGCGTTCTTCATGCTGATCGGTTTCTTGTACCTGGTCTACGAGCTGGTGCGCTAAATGGACACGCTTTCGCTCGTCACCTTTCTTCCGCTGTTCGGCGCGGTCGCGATCGCGCTGACGCCGTCGCGCGCGCGCGGCTGGATCCGCTGGTTCTCGCTGTTGTGGACCACCGGCGTGTTCGTCTACTCGCTCAAGTTGGTTGGCGCCTTCCAAACCAACGCCGACATGCAGATGGCGGTCAACGCGTCGTGGCTCCCGTCGCTCGGTATCTCGTACAAGATCGGCATCGACGGCATCAGCCTGTTTCTCGTCATGCTGGTGACGTTCCTGACCCCGATCACGATCCTGGGGTGCTTCAACTCCATCGAAGAGCGGGTGAAGGAGTTCTTCGTCTGCATGCTGGTGCTGGAGACGGCCATGATCGGCGCGTTCGTGGCACTCGATCTATTCCTCTTCTACGTCTTCTGGGAAGCCATGCTGATCCCGATGTACTTCATGATCGGCGTGTGGGGCGGGGAGCGGAAGATCTACGCCACGGTGAAGTTCTTCATCTACACCATGGTGGGCTCGCTCTTGATGCTGGTGGCGATTCTGTACGTCGTGCACCAGCACCGCGTGCAAACCGGCGAGCTGACCTTCGATTTGGCGCTGCTGCTCGGCACGGTGTTTTCGTCGCAGGAGCAATGGCTGCTGTACCTCGCCTTCGCGCTCGCGTTCGCCATCAAGGTGCCGATGTTCCCGTTCCACACCTGGCTCCCCGACGCGCACGTCGAGGCGCCCACGCCCGGCTCGGTGATCCTGGCCGGCGTGCTGCTCAAGATGGGGACCTACGGCTTCATTCGCTTCGCGATGCCGATGTTCCCGGAGGCCGCGATTCGGTCCATTCCTTATATAGCAGCGCTGTCGATCATCGGGATCATCTACGGCGCGTGTGTCGCGATGGTGCAGCAGGACGTGAAGAAGCTGGTCGCGTACTCGTCGGTGTCGCACCTGGGCTTCGTGATGCTGGGACTCTTCGCGCTCAACGTGCAAGCCGTGCAAGGCGCGATGCTGGGCATGATCAACCATGGCATCTCGACCGGCGCGCTGTTCCTTCTGGTCGGCGTCATTTATGAGCGGCGCCACACGCGCTTGATCTCCGAATACGGCGGTCTCACCAAGGTGATGCCCTTCTATGCGACCGTGTTCATGATCGTGACACTTTCGTCGATCGGACTCCCGCCGTTGAACGGCTTCGTGCACGAGTTCTTGATCTTGATCGGTGTATATCAGGCCAACCCGTGGTGGGGAATACTGGCCGCGAGCGGCGTCGTGCTGGGTGCCATCTACATGCTGTGGATGTTCCAGCGCGTGTTCTTCGGCGAGGTCACCAACGAGCACAACGCCAGCCTGAAAGACCTTTCCCCGCGCGAAGTCCTGGTGTTCATTCCGATTTTGGTCATGATCTTCTGGATGGGCATCTACTCGAAGCCGTTCACCGAGCGCATGGAGCCCGCCGTGACGAAGTTCGTCGATCAGATGACGAGCGTGCAGCAGGCGATGAACGACACGGGGTCCAAGTGATGCCGCAGTTCACGGGCGAAATCGCGCGGCTCTTGATGCCGCTCTTCATCCTGGCCGGCGGCGCTTGCGTACTGCTCGCGTGGGCGGCGGTCTCGACCCGGACCGCACGCGCGCAGGCGTGGTTCGCAGGATTCGTGCACGTGGCGGCGCTATGGAGCATCGCCTCGCTGTGGAACGCCGATGGCTGGCCGATGCTGAACGGCATGCTGATCGTCGACCGCTTCGCGCTGTTCTTCGCCGGCGTGTGCGTCCTTTCGTCACTCGCGACCGTGGTCGTCTCGTCGGGATACTTGCGCCGCTTCAACATCGACCGCGGGGAATACTACGCGCTGCTCTTGCTCGCGACCGCGGGCATGTTCGTCCTCGTAACCGCGTACGATCTTATGTCGGTCTTCCTCGGCATCGAGCTCATGAGCCTCGCGATCTACGTCATCATCGGCTTCCGTCGCCGCGATTTTCTGGCCAACGAAGCGGCCTTGAAGTACTTCCTCTTGGGCGCCTTCGCGATCGCGTTTTTCCTCTACGGCATGTCGATTCTCTACGGGTTGTGCGGGACGCTCAATTTCAAGGGAATCGTGGTCGAGGCGACCTCGCGCGAGCTCATCCATCACCCGCCGTTCCTGTTCGCGATCGCTCTCATCCTGGTCGGCTTCGTGTTCAAGGTGAGTGCGGTGCCGTTCCACATGTGGGTGCCCGACGTGTATCAAGGTGCTCCCTCGCCGGTGACCGGCTACATGGCGGGTGCGGTGAAGGCGGCCTCGTTCGCGGCCTTCTTGCGATTGTTCTACATGAGCTTCATGCCGGCGCGCGCGCAGTGGGTGGACATCGTGGTGGTGCTGGCGGTCGCCACCATGACGTTGGGGAACGTGGTGGCCCTGGTGCAACGCAACGTCAAGCGCATGCTCGCATACTCGAGCATCGCGCACGCGGGCTATATCCTGATCGGTATGGCGGCGCTGGGCATCGACGACACCAAGGCGGCGTCGGGTGTCATGTTCTACTTGGTCGTGTACTCGTTCATGACCCTGGGCGCGTTCGCGCTCATCTCGGCGATGGAGAATCGCGAGGACTCGCGCGGCATCGAGCTGGAAGATTTCTCGGGGTTGGGATTGCGCCGGCCCGTGCTCGGGTTCGCGATGGCGCTCTTCATGTTCGCGATGGCGGGCATCCCGCCCACGGGCGGCTTCTTCGGCAAGTACTACATTTTCAGTGCGGCTATCGATCGCGGCCTAACGTGGCTCGCGGTGGTCGGTGTGCTCAATAGTGCCCTCTCCCTCTATTACTACCTGCGCGTCGTGGTCTATATGTACATGCGCAAACCCAAGGCCGACGCGACCCCCGTCTTCGACGACTGGGGCGTGCGCGTGGTCGTCTTCGTCTCGGTGATTGCGACCATCTGGCTGGGTCTCGGACCGAGCGGTGTCGTTCCGGGTATCGAGACCGTCCTCGACTGGACCAACGATTCCCTGGATCGAATCGCGAGCCTCCGCTAGCGATACAAGCTCTTAATCTTGCCCCACGTCGCCGATTCGGCGGCCACAGGGGGGCACTCGCACTCAACCGGATCGCTGGGCCCGTTGATCACGAATGGACGCGTCGTCGCCGCTTCCAAGTTACCCGAAGGCTGGGCACAATCGACAACGACCAACTCTCCGGGAATGGGCGAAGTCGGCGCCGGCAAGATACGAATCACTGCACACGGCAGTGCAGCGTCCTCAGCGCTGACGAAGTAGTGCAAACTGAAGAGAACGTGATCGCCTATGATGCATCCCCCGTACGCGACCTGGACGTCGGTGTACGGATCGCCGATCGAGAGATACCCCGTGGGAACCGATGCCCCGATGCGTGTCATGCCAGAGGGATCATCGACCCGCCAAGCGGAAGCAACCGACCCGGTGTTCACTCTCTGGACGACGTAGAGCGAAAGCAGCCCGGGAAGCTGGAGTTGCAGCGAGCAATGGCCCGACAGGTCCGCATAATTGACCAGGATCACATCGGCCCGCGACGCGGCTGGAACGAGAAAGATTAGGCCAAAACTCAAGGCCAGCGCCTGTTTCATGCCATGCACCTCGCGATTGACGGTGGGTTTTCGCGCCAAGGTGAGTACACTAGAAAGGCCAGCGTGACGCCACGATGATAGCACGTCCGCTGTCCCAATCATGACGATCCAAACCGAAGTATGGCTTCGCGGGCCTCTCTATGGCATTCCGCCCCTGCTCATGCCGGTCGCGCACGCGCTCGTTCAAGCTAAGGAGGACGCCGCGCGCGCGGCCGAGGGGCTGTCCGACGACGCCCTGTGGACGCGCCCCGGAGGAGCCGCGTCGGCGGGCTTCCATCTATTTCACATGGCGCAGGCGTTGGACCGCCTGATGAGCTACGCCCGCGGCGAAGTGCTTACGGATTCGCAGCGCACAGCGCTGGCGCTGGAAAAAAGCGGCGAGATCGACGCCGGAGCCGACGATTTGATCGAGCTGGTCGGGACTTCGGTCGAGCGGGCGCTCCGACAGTTGAGGTGCACGCCGGAGTCCGGTCTCGCGCGCGAGTGCCGCATCGGACGATCGATGATGCCGTCGACCGTCCTGGGCGTTCTGTTCCACGCCGCCGAGCACACCACCCGCCACGCCGGGCAGCTCATCACGACCGTCAAGGTCGTCACGGGTCGCCCCGATCCCCAAGAAGAGTAACGCGCTAGGTTCTGCTAGTCGCCAAACGCTGCTTCCGTTAGGGTGGCGCGGAGGAGGACACCGAACCCTAGCCCCCATGCGACACGCCGCTGTCCTGATTGCCTTGGTCGCGGCGATCGTCGTTTCCGCCGCGACGCCTCCTCGCACCCTCCGAAGCCCGGGACCCGCCGACCGCCACGCCGATTCGCTCTTCGACGCGGCGGCGAACGACTCGCTGCTCGCTTTTGCACAGCGCCAGATAGCACTCGCGCGCGCGCGGAGAGATTCCGTGGGCGTGGGGCGCATGCTTTACCAACGCGGGCGAGCGCGGCAGCTCCTCACCTGGCCGGGCGGTCGCGCGGACTTCGACCGCGCGCACGCGATCGCGATCACCGAGGGAGACACGCTGGGCCTGATCAACGTGGTCGGCGTGAAGAGCTTCTTCGCGATGCTGGACGGAAAGTTCGACGAATCCCTGCGCCTCAACGCGGAGCGGATTCCACTGGCGATCGCGATCGGGAACCGGCGCAGCGAAGGGTGGGGACACGCGCTCGTCGCCTACGTGAGTCTCCTGCGCGAAGACCTCGCCATCGCGCACCGCGAGTACGAGGCCGCCATTGCCGCGTTTCGCGACGCGAAGCGACCGCCGCAGGAGCTGATGAGTCTGATCGGTCTCGCGCGCGTGCTCGAGCGCGAGGGAAAGATCGACCAATCGAAGGAGGTGTACCGAAAAGCGCTCCCGCTTTCGCGCGAGATCGGAGACAAGACCCAGGAATCCGACGTGTGGAACAACCTCGCCAACATGGAGTACGAGTACGGCGACCTGGCCGTGAGTGAGAAATACTTCCGCCGCGCCTTCGACCTCAAGAAGGCCGCCAACGCCCCCGATCTCGCGATCATCGCCGGCAACGTGGCCGACATCAATGTCCTCGTGGGCAGTTACTCGGCCGCCGAGTCGGTGCTGGTCGACGGGCTCGAGCACGCGCGGCGCTGGGGAGATGCCACCGGTTTTTTGAACCTCAAGTGCGATCTCGGCGGCGTTCGCATTGCACAAGGCCGCTACGCCGGGGCGACGCAATGTTTTCGCAGCGCGTTGTCGATCCACGGCTCCATCGAAGATCGCGTGACCGCGGCCACCGGATTGGCGAAGGCACTCCTCGCCCAGGACAGCGTCGGCGCCGCCATCGCCGTGCTCGACACGCACTTGGTCGACCTCGCACGCGTGTCGCCCTCGTCGTGGCGAACGAACGGATTCGTGATGTGGGCGCGCTGCCTCCGCGCCGGAGGCGACGTTCCGCGCGCGGGCCGCGCCGCCCGCGCCGCCTGGGAAGACGCCAGCGCGCGCTCGGACTCGACGCTGGGAATCGTCGCCGCGACGGAATTGGGGAGCTGTCTGCGCGAGGCGGGAGAAATCGAAGCCGCCCACACGTGGTTCCAGCACGCGCGCGCGATGTACGTCGCGCGAGCCCCGCGCGCGAGCGCTTTCTACCTGCGCGAAGCGGACCGGGTATCACTGGCCGAGCCGCTGCTTGAATTGAGCACGGTGCTGCTCGAAGCGCCGC